>Ga0056128_1001428_pt1 | contig 26590 bp, 12 predicted proteins | sample WorMetLIZISLAND2_FD_71113 | JGI IMG/M metagenome (GOLD analysis project Ga0056128, IMG submission 71113) | Marine gutless worms symbiont microbial communities from Max Planck institute for Marine Microbiology, Germany - Olavius geniculatus... ... | reverse complement strand
ATTGTCATAACTAAAACCTCTGTAACTTGGCAGAAACGTCAACGGAATAGGTCTGGAAAAGTGAGTTTAAGGTCCTTGAAAAGTCCTTGAATTTTTTTCTTCCCAAACTGTGGCCACCCTATGTATAGCACATCGTCGCGAACACGCCTCTAATGCGCTTTCGTCACTAACCAGAGCCGTCTGCCCCATGGCCACCATGTGCAGCTTGCAGACACAGGCTGGCGCAGCGGCCGGCTAGGCAACCCCAGTCAGCTGTACCAAGGTCCCCACCTTCCGTAACCCATGTAATGGGTTACTACTCATTTAACCGACCTTGGAGGGATGGCAGGCTGAGTTGACCTTGTTGGCTGACTGATAGCTGACGCTTTACCCACAAAGTGGTCACACGGCCATCCATCAGTCTAGTGCAGGATAGGGAAAGTTCGCCAGCCAGGACTGACATTCTAACCACTATGCTACGCCACCAACTGTGTAAATTAAAGTGTAAATGAATAACATTATTAGAACATTATGTAAGACAATGTGCTTGTCAGTTCTCGCCAGTGTTTTCGATCAGCCTGAGCCTAGCTTTGCACAGCTTGTAAGCAAGCCATCCAGAGCCATTTAATGCTTAAGTTATGGCAGTTTTGCTACTGTCATAAAAATCTGTTTCTTTCACCTTGTTGTTTGTGTTGCCATGGGCATTGGGTGACTTCACTTTTTGACTTAGACTTTCACTGAGACTTTTGCTGAGCCTAAACTTCGGTCTAAGTACCTACTTAAGTCAAAAAGTGAAGTCGCCCATTGTGTTTGCTGACTGTTTTGTAGTTTATCCCTTCATGCGCATCTACAAGACAGTGTAACGTGCTCCATTATTGCAAATATCTGGCTGAAGAATCCCTCCAATTTTGTCGTTACTGGTTATCAGTCGCTGGCTGAAATGTACATAGTCAAAGTTCTGTGTGTTGGGCGTCGCTGGGATGAGGTAAGACCATTCTTGGACAGTTGTCCTGGCCTGTCAGAATCAGTTCGAGACTCGTTGGCACAGCAGGTGTCTGCTTATCGACATAAGCTTGAAGAGAATGAAGCCGATCGTATTGAAGTTCTTGAGTCTCGTAGCAACGATTCTGAAAATACCGACACTCGGACTTGTGATTCTACTTTTGACCAAGTGCACTCAGTTAGTGGTAATCATCGCTGTTTTATTCTTAGCTTGGTGTTAAAATATTGTGCAAAAGACGTGTAATTTTGTGTGCAATGATCGAATGACATTTTTGTTAAGGTTGGCATTGGCTTGTGGCAGAGTTTTGGGTTGTTGGGAAATTTTCTTTTCGTTCAAATTTTTTTTGTTCAGAAGTGTGAATTTTGGAGCTGAAAAACCCTCATCTTGTGGGGGGGGGAATTGAAATTGTGAACACTTATAATCTCTTCTGTTGTAAATTTGCAGCTGTCTGTCCAAAGTTACAATTTTCTGCCTTACCTACTTCTTTAACCCACGACACTGCTTAACCTTGAGATTCAGAGTGTTGCTCTCGAGTTCTTGGTTTTGTTCTCAAACTTCTGTGGTCTCGGTCTTGAGAGTTTTGTCTAGTTTATGTCACTGATTACAGCTTGCAGTAATCTGGCAATTTTGCAGGGTAGACGGGTATTATTCCATATTTGTGATGCAAACTGCAAAAGATTTTCATCCGTGGCGGTAAAATCAGTGATAAGCTCAGGGTTCCCACGCCTTCTGGAAAGACCCAGATTTTTTCTTGAAAATTCCAGGACCTGGAAAGTCCTTTAAAAATATCTTTGAAAATCACGCATATTCAACTGATAATCATTTTTTTCTGCTTGTATTGCTCGCAGATTACTTGTAGTCCCCTACTTGTAAATTTGTGGTGCCATTACACATTATATTTAAGCATTCGTGGACTACGAAAAGGTCCTGGAAAATTTTTCATTGGGTTCTGGAAAGTCCTGGATTTTTTGTCATTAAAAGAGTGGGAACACTGTAAGCTGTCAGTGACGTCCAGGAAGTCAATTCGTCGATTTACAAACTGATTTTCAAATTACTTTCATGAAAGAATCAATGTGTTAACTGTCTCAGTACCTGTCAGTTACTGAGGTTCGTAGATGTTGTGATGTAACATGTCACTTTGATATTCACGGTTTTAGACTGGTTACCGCAGTGGATGGACCGGTTACTGTGCTATGTGAAACAACATCTGCAGTCCAAGTGTGTTCCGTACATTTCACTTCCATTAGTCAGGAACATCTGCTTTGCATTGATCATTCTGTACTTGGCATTGTCTCGCTGGGAAAGAGGTTAGTGTTGTTATCACATCATGTCAGAAATAAACGCATGAATCCACTTGTTTAACTGGCCATTTTTTCTGGAATTATTCCATTTTCACAGTCACCACGTCTTAGTCACCTCATTTCATACATACCCAGGGCATCATTTAGAGGGAGCTGGAGAGGCCTACGGGCCCCCATCGAAGGATTTATGATTTAAATTTTTTTCCTGTAAATTGTGCCTTTGAAACAGTGTTACTGCTGCAAGAACAATATGTTACGTAGACTGAGGCCCCAAAGATTACTGGGTCCCAATGATTTATTGAAATGACGCCACCATGTATTCACATATTCACATTCAAAAACTTTCGTTCGTACTTCGCAAAAATCATAGTATGAGTAGCAAAGCGTTTTAGGCATATAGCAACATTCACAGTAATCACTCTGTAATATAGATTTTTTTTGTTGATTGTCATGCAAACATATTTTGAATATTTGTTCTGTCATGTAGAAGGGTTTGGCATACCTTTTTAGATCTGTCTTTATTGTATGTCCCCAAACTTGAGTTTTAAAGCAAGTTTTGATGTTTCACCTTTACATGGCTCGAAGTGGGACGCTATGTATAGCATACCAGCACTTCCTTGGCCGCCTGGAAACCATGCCGGCACTTTTTTTCTGAGAAAAGTCATACCGGTATGCTTTGCAGGCCATTTTGTGAGATTTAGGCAACTGGGGCCAAATTTTCGATACTTTCCAAAGACATTTTCCAAAGACCTTCCTATGTCAGATGGTTTAGGAATTCCAAAGAAGTTTTCGTATCCGAATTTTTGACGGCTTTCTTTGCGTTTTCAAAGAACTTGATCTTTTCTTATCTTCCTAAACTAGTTCAACCAATCAGATGCACTTATACCGACCATGTGACGTAATCAAAACTTCTTAAAAAAACTTCTTATCTTAGCACGTCCACGGAAAATGCATTTTACACACCTTTCGTTTTTTAAGTTAACCAAATGTCAATTTCCTTTACTTACTCATTGTTGATTTTATTGCAGCGTTACACAAATAACCTATGACGTCACATATGACGTTCAAGCTAAGTGTGAACATTGTGTACTTTTTTGCAAATTTCGTTTTATTACACAGCTTTCTCCGTGTAAGACAAGGTTAGTGCTTTTCTGTATATTTGCCTAAATTCTTCCTTAGAAGTTTCCAAAGAGGTTTTGAAAATTGCACACCCTTTCTCAAAATTTTCTTTGGAAGATTTTCTCAAATTCGTTCAAAGAAATTTTTCAAAGAAGTTTCGAAAATCCACATACTTTCTTTGGAAAAAAGTCTTCCAAAGATCTTCCTAAGAAGTTTAGAAAATTTGGCCCCTGGTTGCTGATGTTTGCATCGATCGGTGGCCAAAATAACGCTAGCTTGAGTGGAGCAAAAGAAGGAAGGCACAGCGACCATACCGGCACTTATTTTTTCCCACTTTTTGAGTTCTGCACCTTTGTGATGTACATTACACTGTGGTCCGTAATAGGGTGGCAGTGTTACTTTCGGTCCGTATTTGCAAGTTTTTCACGCTGTTTATGTTGCATTTTTTGTATGCTGTTTCTAGGGTTGTTGAAGTCTGTCGTCCTCAGTCGCATTGTATCAGTACTGGCAGCTCTGTGGCGTGGCACGTTTGCACCATTTTATATGATCAACCACTGACCCAACTTGAAGAATAACCAACTGTGACATCCTGCATTACCTGTTTGTTAATCACATGTTTCTGATGGTGTAAGGTGCAACCACACCGTTACACAACTACGTTATCACTTGAAATACCTTTCTTTTACATTTACATAATTATTATTATTAGCAACCACAAGATTAACGCCAATTTTTGGAACTGTGAAATCATTTGCAGAAGGGTTGCTAACTAGGTTGCTAACTAGCTTTATTGCCTTGAGGTCAAATGCAGCTTAATTTACAGCCAAATAGCCTATGTTATATAGATAATAGCCATCTACGCACCTGCAGCAAGAACCCTGATGTTAAAGGCCATGTCACACCTCTTTATGCTAATTGGCTTATCAAATGCTGATTTGATTTGTCGATATTCATTAATCTTCTGGTTGCTAATACATCTTAATGCCTTAAAAATAAGGTTCAAAGTGCTCAGTTTTTCCTTTTCATGGCTTCGGCAATTTTTGGAACTGTGACATCATTTGCGGAAGGGTTGCTAACTAGGTTGCTAACTAGCTTTATTGCCTTGAGGTCAAATGCAGCTTAATTTACAGCCAAATAGCCTCAAAAAGGCCACATCTTCCACCAATAGTGAGCCCAATAAAAATCACAATATTCCACTACATCGTTGATTTTACTAATTGCGCACCTCTATTAGTGTACAGATCAACAATTGCATAATTTCTGATGTCACCTATGTGTCATTACATGTACTATAAATCCGACATTATTCTGAGTAAAACAGACAAATTTATTGTGTTTTCAGTGCGAATGTCAGTTTGTCAACAGTGATCTGAAAGTGACGCCATCAGTACTGTGGCATGTTTGGGTGCGTTCGGCTGGCACAACGTTTGTACTAAAATTGCTTCAAAGCGATGTTCTCATTTCATTTGATCAGCGTATTATTAATTAGTGTTACGTTCTACACATATTTAGCCAATATCATTTTTTCGTGCGTATGGCCTTTAACCTCTGCAATAACTGTACCACATATCTGTTTATACTTATGTGAAAGCAGGCCTGTATCAACTTGTACAATGTTATTTCTATCCTGGTGTTTATTTTCTTCATATACTAGTCGCATCGGCATGTATTTTGGGGGAACATTGGTTTGCTGACCCCCCTCTGGGCCCTCAGTCATAATTGGGAGTGAGGATAAAGTCTAACTGCATTGAGCCCTCGATATTCCCATGTTTAGCTGAATATGGATCAATTGTCCCAACTGCCATTATCATTTTCCTAATCATTTTGCACATAACATTCAGTGGACGACTACTACATGCCACTAAATGTCCGAGGATGCCAATTTATGTGCGTTAGTATGCACTTGTGCAATTCCTAATTTTAAAAATTCCATTCCACTTTCCTAACACAAAATTCCGACCCCAGTTGAAGAACTAGTATGACAAATACAGCTCTGCATGAAAGAATGTTGAAGACTCAACAGTTTCTGAACATCGGCCCTTTTTTGTTCTTTTCCTCTGAGTTAAGAAGCACACTTCAGTAACACACTGCATACAGTATTTATTATAACATTATTATTACAAACGTCATTGTTACCCGCAGTGTTATTATCCATATCACAACCAACGTTCCCTCCTAGTTTAAAACAGACGATGCATGCACACGACTTGCGCAGTATTTTTCCCAGTGACCCAAAATGTGCACATGGAAGAAAATGCTTGTTTTTATTCTGGTGTTGATTTTCTTCATCCTACGTACTAGTTGTGCTTGCACGCATTTTGACGAAACATTGGTTAGAACAATGCGTAACTAAGTCGAAGTCAGTTTGGAACATTTGCTGACATATTCGCTGCAAACAAGTGCACATGTAGGTTTTAAAAAGCCACACATTTAAACTGACTGCCGGTATCATTTTCCTGGACGTTACTATACAAGTTAATGGATAACACGGGACGTTTGTCCTCTTACATTAGCAAGTTTCATATCCCGCTGCAAGGCAATAGTTGCACTGTGCCTAAGTTCCAATAATAGCCAGAAAAGTCCAACATTGTGTTTCACTGGCAGTGGCATATGTAGAGATAAATGGGTCAGCCTTTGGGCACCAAGCCAGACTAAATACATAATTTTCATGACAAAAATTACAGCCCACTGGCGTGAAAAGTATTACTGTCTTTTGGCTGCTGTGGTTTATATTTTTTACCACGTTTTATCATTTGGTGGCCTTTCCGTGTCAAAATAAATGGACCTAATAGGCACCAGAACTGAAACCCATGCAGTAGATTGCACTAGGCAACTAGTCATTGATGTTTGCATCTGTAACTCATAAATCACTAAATTATCACATATGTGATGACTTGAAACTCTCAAAACTCAAAACAAACAGCCAGCTGAGTCTAGCGAAATTAAAGAGAATTAATAAATAGAAAAACAGTAACAAGAAACCCAGCTGTCACTAGGACAGCCGACCATACTGGTTGTCAGTCACCTTCAAGGTCATCCAAAATCGATGATTTTTATTATCTGAAAGGGCATATGCCACTTCCTATTAGTCATCAATAGTAACCTTGGCCCTATCTCACCGTTTTCAAGACAAGGCCGGTTTTCCATTGAATTTCCTACCCCCCTTCATTTAACCCCCAATTTGAAAATGTTCCCCTTGCACTACATCACTGAAATTTTGCACGCTTGAGTTTAATGCACATGGCTAATTATTCGTGCAAAATGTTTTCCCCTATGACCTAACGGTTAGCCACAATACATCCGTTACAGGTGACGGACGGACGGACGGATGAACAGACGACAACCATACCAATAGCTCAGCCGTTACTTAAGTACAGTCGGCTGAAAACTCACAAACTTCAAAAATTGATCATGCAACCATACAGTAATCGATGAAATTAGCTCGCATGGGACTAGCATGTATGGTCATCACAAAAAGTCTCAAGTCTTCGGTACAATTTCCAAAGCAGCAAAACTTGTGCTTCTGCTGACGAAAATAGAAGCACTTCACAAAGAACATCATTTTGTGAGTCAAAATTTTATCCAAGTAGTGCCATATTTAGGAGCCTGAAACGCCTAAACCTGTGGATGGCATAAAATCACAAAGGGCCAAAAGTCACAAAAATGCTGTTCATTTCATTTCTAAGACTGAAAGTGTGAAAGCGCAAAGCAAGGCAAGCAACACAATAAAAATCATGCTAATGCATATCACAATCTAACAGCATCCAATTAATAACAATACCGTAAAATGATAAATACACAATTAAATACATGTACAATTCTGCCACGAAATATAACGTACATGTGTAATTAGTGGATATGACAAAAATATCACCACCTTCACCACACTGGCAAAATTAAACAGGCTAAACAAATTGCACGACGAACTTCGTTAAACATCTTCTAAGGTACCTACAACGAACAAATGTGCATTTAATGCAAAATTCCCTCCAGACTGACAGCCTTTTTAAATCAATTATTTGTTTTTTAATATTTTTTAATATAAAAATGGCCAGTAAGAAATCACGACTATTACTACCACTACAACTAAAGATTTTTGTTAAGCTAGACATTTTTGCACATACTCCAGGTTAGCTTGGGTCCCCAGAACCAAATTTAGAATTTTTACAAGCTAGATGGCTTATCCGATGCATGGACAGTTTAGTTTAGGTTAGAGCTGTCAAATTAACGCGTTAATGCATCAGTAAATTAACGTGTTAAAAAAATTTATGCACACGTTAATTTACTAAATTCTATGAAACAAAAGTTCCAATATTCTGTTAAACTGCGGTTATTTGACAATCGAATGAATTCAAGTATTTAATCTAGTTGTCGTTCCATCACTCTCTACTTTGAATAAATAATTATTCTGACGACAGGCTAACAGATTTTTATGCTAGCTATGACGTCAGTTATTGTTGATTATACGTTTTAAAATGTGTTTCTAACCTTCTGTATCTACAGGTTGGGCCCCCAAACGTCACTGGGCCCGCAGTAACTTACCCCCCTACTCTCTCTCTTGATGGACATGGGTGCGTTAATAACGAGTTAATTAATGCATTAAAGAATTAACACAGTGCGTTAATGCATTTAAAAAATTAATGCTTCAACAGCTCTAGTTTAGGTGAATCATACAGAAAGCAGAGAAACAAGTATAAGTGTTCTTTCATCAGCATATCGGCATACAAAGCTTCAATATCTGACTGCTAGAAAAAAATAAATCTGGTGATACGGTTCTGTAATCATACAATATCTTGGTGGTGTAACGGCAGGGTGTCGGAGTTACAATCAAAAGGTCAGGAGTTCAACTTCCAGTCAGGTCGCTGTCAAGTGGTTACTAATTGGATGGGTGACTGTCTGCAGACAGGTAAACCATCTCGGTATATAACCAACACCAAGGTCAACTCAGCCTTCCATCCCTCCGGGGTAGATAAATCAAGTATCAGTCAGTCTGGCTGGAGCTAAAGCGGGGCAGGGACATCTGTGTCGGATGGCAGGTAATACTGAGTGATCCCATATGGCAGGCGACGCTCCGTAGCTCTGTGACGGGTTTCCTATTAAGAGCTATACACCAGCTTACCTTCACCTTGACTTTGTGCCGGTCTGAGATGAGTGACAGAATGAAGAAAGCCAGCGCAAGCAACACCGTGCCCAGCAGATCACCGGCAGCCGTCAGGTAAGGGATTGCCGAGTTATCAGGATCGGAGCCACGCCTCCACAGCAAGTGAACCAGCCAGTTAGCAATGTACAGCAGCAGTACTACCTGAATAACAGCACAGGACAATGCAACAACCTGGGCTGAAAAACTGGGCAGAGAAAAACTAGTTTTGGGGGTATTTTTTTAAAAACTAAAAAACCTCAAAAGTCTACTATTAGGTTTTTAGGGGTTTTTTTACTTGTTGTGAAATTTATTACATTTTATAGTTTAATTCATAATTTAATCGTGATTTTTGAGTTATGACTTCAATCACATCATTATGTCATTCACTCATAAGAGGGTGTATAACACGCTTTTCCTGGGCTGTATTTTGTGCACGGTGTTTATTAGACAAAAAAAACTAAAAAAGAACTTTTAAAAACCTTAAAAAACCTTTTCTTTAAAAAAACCTAGGTTTTTCCAGCCCTGGCAACAACGTGTGTAATGATGCATAACACACAGAACAATTCGTTATGCTGTACTGATCAGGGCTCAAACAGGGACAATGTGGACTGGTATGGTATACCGGCACTTCCTTGGCTGCTTGGAAAGATAACGGCACTTCTTTTCTGAGAAAAGACATATCCGGCATGCTTTCCAGGCAGTTTTGTGAGATTTAGGCAACTGTTTGCATCTGTCAGTCTGGACTCTGGGGGAGTGCTATTGAAGCACTCCCCCAGAGCCTCTAGATGGATTTCAAGGGTCCTACTTATAAGGGAAGGGAAGAAAAGAAAAGAGGGATGGGGGCAGGAACAGGAGAGAGCTAACAGGAAGAGAAAACTACCACAATGAAACTTACTTTTACACACTTCAAGCCCGGGTAGCAATACAATATAATCTGAAGGGTATACAGCAGTAAAGAGAAGCTACCAGTCCACCAATACTATTAAAAACTTGTTTAAGCAGCCTACATTCAAGACCAGCAAGCATCTTGAAAACAGAACATCTGCTGACTCTTGCAGCAAGTTTTTTACAGCTTGGATTTGGATGCTATTGCACAAACGACTGCAGCAAAAAAACCACAGCAGAACTTTGTTAGTTCCTGCACTGTCAGCCATCAGTACTTTTCTAACCATTCTCGGTTTCTCAACCCCCAGCAAACAAGCAGGGGCAGAAAATGTGCAAAAAATCATTTTAAAACAATATTTTTATATCATGACAACTCATGTAATATCACACAACAATAAAACAAGCTGCCACACTGAACAGTAACCATAAGACCTAAAGCAAAAAATATTGCAGCACAAAAAGACTAGATGCAAACAGCTTTTTTCCAGGAAAACTTTGAAAACAGACTGCATAAAGTGCAAAAATATTTTTCGGGGTCCACTAAAAATTTTAAAGAAGCAGGATTTTTTACGGATGAATGGCAACCGGAAGCAGAGGAGTTTTCTTCAGTGATGGGCACAAACTTTTTATTTTTAGTTGAACTTAACTACTAACTAAAAATAGTAGTTAAATTTTAGTTAAATTTTTTACTAACTACGTGGGATAAAAGTTAACTTGAACTTTTTTTAAATAGTTAAAGTTTTTACAAACTTTTTTCAAACTTTTTGACAAGATTGACTTTACAGATTTTATTGATCATTCTGGGCATCTACTAACAGCAAAGCAGTAAAACTACAAATGAAGTTATATTTGTCATCATCCAACACATTTCCACTGACAGTTCGGTGTATCAACAAGTCACATCATAAATTTTTTTTTATCAAAACTATTACGCTGTGACCGGAGAATGATTTGCTGATTGAGCGTTTGATCAAACAGACTGCAGCAACGAATAAACTAAAATAATCCACCACTGGTTTTCTTAGGCGTAAATGCTATGATTAAATCATAACCTGAATGACGGCGGCCGTGATATAGATGACAGCAAAGAGTGGCGTGATTTCAACACTCTCGCTGCGAGGCTCGATGGCATAGATGACAACAATGAATATCAGCTGGCCTGGAAATACCATCAGCACAAGCACACGAGCTGTTCTCGCACTGATACCTGTCAGATGACACAGTAAAATGTAATGTAATCTAAAAACTGTGAATCAGAAGTGAGTGAGTAGGATTTTACGTCCCGCCCAACACACTATAGGTCATTTTGGGGATGGCCTTCGCAGGCAAAATTGCACATACACATAATAATCAAACAAAAAGTTAAACTTCATGAAAAGTTTAACCATTATGAAACACGAAACAACAAACCTAAATTGTAAGAACTGCCAACTATAATTGTGCATATATTATAATGTTTAATTTATGCCGTGGGGAATTTAGCCACATTTAGGTTGGTATTATATATTCTGACGTTTGATCCCGCTAATGTTCTATCCCGCATGCTGTGTTGTTATTATTTCATTTTACTTCAATTTGACTCGCTCTTATTTTATTAATTCTGTGTTTCAATCTAGCTCCGAGATGAACTAGGCCCTGATGATTTCTCGCTAGTTCATCTCGGAATAGCAATAACTGTAGAGACAATAATAAAAACGATTCAGAAAACACTTGTTCAATTTCTCATCATCACATTCCTTTGTATCAAAATTGGTGAAAATACAATACGCACATTCCTATCATCCTAACGCCCCTAAGAGCTGCGGCAACAAACTCTATCTACTCAATCGGTCCGCTGGTGAACGTGAAATGCCGCTGCTTGCTACTGCTATACTCGTCTTTATACTAAAAATGCCACAGCTCTTATAGCACAACGCTTGGCGGCTGCATCTGTTTTAATTTATTCTTGGGCGTGGCCTCCAGGTATCTCAGGATTCCTGAGATACCTGACGCCTACAATATGTAACGATAATGGCAGTCCTTATCTTCCCTCTTATCCTCCACACAGTCAAGCACTGTAAAAGTAAAGATAAAGTCCTGCACTTGCTATAGCGCTTTTTACATGAAACGAACTCGAGGCAAGAAGCTCTATGACAATCTCGGAAGTGGCAGCTGATTGGCATGAGCTAATGATACCACAGCACACTATGCAGCCATCCATTGTCCGCCTCAGCAAACAATTGCACCTCTGGTTTGCAGTTAGCAGCACCAATCAAACACACTAGGCCTTCACCCCGTAGCCCGTAAGCTACTACTCATTTACCATCCCACGGAGGGTAGGAGGCTGAGTTGGCCTGAGCATACAGTAGGTTAGCAACTTGCTCAAGGCAGAGCCTGTGTTGATGCACAGGTGTGTGATAGGCTGAGGTAAACACTACAGTTCACTTCAGTTTCAGGCCTGAATTTAAAAATTCTAAAAAGTTCTAGCTACAGTTATTTGTAAGCATCTTCAAATAAATTTTGCAGTAAAAATGGGAGAATTTTTCCAGGTAGTAGCAACAGGTGAATACAATGTTCTGTATTGTCAATAATTTCATGGAACAAGTGCAAATCTGCATAATCTGCTGCAGAGCGCTGACAAAGATAATGGTGACTGAGTTTAACTTTCTCTGCCAGATACCTACAGAGTAAATAAACAAAACATTAAGTTGTATACTGCAAAAAGCCCCTTGTGCACTGCCTTAGTGCAACACGAAGATTGGAAGTTTGATTTAGTTCTAGAATTTTGGGTTCATTGGTTTTCGCTGCAGTTTATTTTGTTTCACGAATCTTTGATTTTGTAAGTGCATTATCAGACCAAACAGACATCTCAGACTAAACGCTGATTCGTAACAACAAATATGTTTACCATAGGAATTCACAATTTCAAGTATCTTTCAAACTTTCGTTTGTGCATCGATTTTCAGTGCAGTTTATATGCTTTCTAAATCTTTGGACTTGTGCGATAAACCATACAAGAAATTTGAGCTAATGCTCACGGGACGCGCGAAAGCCTATAGCAGTTCCTGTTTGCAAACTGTCAGTCTATCTCCAGCCATTTCGTCGCGACTTTTACGGGGGGTACCGCTCTTTGATGCCCTCGTGCGCAGGTTTCCTTGAACCTAGAAAATCGAGACTTGGACCATTGAAATCTACGTTCAATGCTGAAAATTTCATATGCAGCTTGTCCATGTCTATCTCAATTGGTTTCGGCGCAATTCGCTCTTGCAATGTGTCTCACAGCCCGAAATTGCCAAAAAATCCATAAAAACCCCTCATTTTCGCATTCAAGGTCATTCAAGGTCATTGAATTGGGCGCCAATCGAGAGCCAGTGTATGACTTCCTATTAGTGATTAATGGTACCCTAGGCCCTATCTAACACCGTTACTGAGATACAGCGACTTATTGGCCAAAAATCGCAAATTTTGCCCACCCCCTCTCATTTAGCACCCTCATTCGGGGTGACCCCCTTTGAATCTGTGGAAAAGCTTTAAGGTTCTAGAAACTACAGTCTTCCAGGCAACTGACAGTGAAGATTTAGTGATCCTAGCTTGGACCATTTTTGACTGATACACCCGTGTGACAGACGGACGGATGGACGGACGGACAGAATTGCGATGGCTAAGATGCGCTGAAAGCAGTAGCTGCTTTCGCGCATAAAAACAGTACAACAAATCAAACTACATCATAATTCTTACGATTAACAACAAGCAGCAACGTCGTGAGTTTTAAAAAAATTACACGGGCTGGAAGTTGCAACTTTTCGACAGAAACTACAAATTTCCGATCAAATTCCGACAGACATCTGCAAATTTCAGACAAAAAAAGATTATGGGTGCTCGGAATTGCATTTTTAGCCCCAAATTCTACATTTTTAACAAAAAATTTGAACAATTTCTGACAGCCAAAATATAGGGAATGGGCAGCTGCCTTCCCTGCCCCCCCTTAGACACGATGCCATTGACAACAAGAGAGCACGTACTTTTGGAGAAGAAAGTCGAGACTGGACTGGGACAGCCGTGCACCGCGCTGTCTGGTAGAGTACCGGGTGTCGAGACTCGATGCAACGCAGTGGACAGACGACTTGCCTGAACTGCCACCAAGTTACCCCCGACACCTACATGCGCCAAACATATCAACGAAGAGATTCATTTGGTCAAATGTACTTTCACAAGAAAAGTTAATCAAATACAACCACTCACTTACTGTGTCAAGAACCGGATGAAGAAACAATGCTTTCATTCTTCCAATGAAGACTTCCGGTGAAAGTCGAAATGTCAAGGTATGGAAAATTCTTCATCGTATTTGATGAATTTTAATCGTGAGAATATTGAGCCATATGCCAAAACCATGCTGCAAAGTATGACACGATTATTATCTCCACCAAGGAGATTTCGTGATACCCAGTTTATAATCTGTCTGCTAGATTGTCCATGTCCGCAGAATTACACAAAAAGTTACCTGTGGATTAGCCTGTAACTTTTAGCAAAGTTGGAACTTAGAGGTGAATACTGAACAATAAATAAACAGTAGGAAATATACAACAAAGCAACACAGAATCAAGACTTGGCACAATTTTCTGCGCATTCACCCAAAAGCAGACTTATGGGAATTGTTGGCCAATACCTTTACTGTATCCCAAATTTGATTCATTTCCTGTCCTCCTACTAGCAGCTCAAAATACTGAAAATTTACAATGTTTCTACTTCAGACTAAGGACAGCATGCTGTCATTATGAAGTCACAAACCGCATAATGATGACAAAATGCATGGCATTAGAGAATGCACGTAGCAAACATTTCGACGAGGATGATCCATTAATCCCATCACCTTGCTGTTTAAAAATCTCACAGACTGAGCATCAGGAGAAAACAATTACGCTGTAATGACTGCACCTGCTGCACAGCCAATTCTTGGGGTTGATGGCCAAAAGCAAATTTTCGGGAACTGCCGTAGCAGTACCATGGGCCCGCAACACAGTGCAAATGGTTGCATGGGCTGCCTTACCCTTCTGCTTAAAATAGCCACGATGAATACATAGGGTTCCCACTCTTTTAGTAACAAACAGGAAATTTGAGCTAATGCTCATGAGACGAACAAGAGCCTATAGCAGTTCCTGTCCGCAGATAATCTTGGTCTATCTCCATCCATTTCTCGCAATTCACACTTCTGCAGCCAAAAACCGCAAAAAATCACAAAAAGCACCTATTTTTGGAGTTCAAGGTCATTCAAGGTCATTAATGTTGACATTCCTAAGAAGATCGTCGCAGGTGCTTGTTATGATAATCAGCATGTCTGTGCCTATCTGCAACCATTTGCACGCTAGACAAGCCAATAACAGTAAAATAACGTCTTTTTAAGGGGGTGCCCCTGTTTCGCCCCCTCGTTCGTGGGGACTCACTTCACCCAGCATTATGAAATTTTGTCACAAAATACTAGAGACATTAGGCTATCATATGGTAAAAACCTGAAGTCTCTACCTCACATAGGCTCGAAACGGTACCGGGTTGTGACAGACAGACAGATGGATGGACAGACAGAATTACCATAGCTAATATGCTAGCTCTCATGTGTAAAAATCCAAGACTTTCCAAGACTGCAATGAAAAATATTCCAAAAGCTTCTCATAGCCCATAAATGTTCAAATATAACGAAAAAACATCATTTACTTACAGTATTCAGAGTATAGTCAATTGCAAAAACTTCAGCAAATTAGCAAAAAGTTAACATTAGCTGTTTTCCGAAATCAGTAAGCAACGGCCAACACAAACTGAGTGATATACTATACGCTGCTTGTGTTCCATTTCAGCCTATGAAAAAATGCATGATTTTCAAAGATATTTTTCCAGGACTTTCCATGATCTTAAGCTTAAATTTCCAGGACTTTCCAGAACCAAAGTGATTTTCCAGGACTTTCCAGGAGGAGTGAGAACGCTGGAAGAAAGTGTTTCCGACTCAAAAGATAGCACGTTGTCACTATGCTGACATGCTCAACATGTTCTGGGCGTAGTTTTCAACACTCTTCCAACTAAAAGCATAAGAGCACAAGAGACATAGCAGTTGTAGCACATACCGTTAATAACAGGCTGAAAGACGGCGACCTCATCGTAACTCACAACTGTATAGTCGAGAACAAGTCCTCCTAAACTGTACACAAGCAGCAAACATTATCAATTCACAATGGTACCGCCGCACATTTTTGGCAATCATATTTCATATTGCTTCCAAGGGTTATAGTGATGACACACTGGCCAGTTTCAGGCGCCTGTTTTTGGTACCAGTTGACCGGTACCAGAAACTGGACAGTCCGCCATACTTTTCTGGTGCCAGAAACCGGTGCCGGATAGAGCATGTCAATTTCAGGCCGAAAACCAGCCGGAAAGCTGAATTGTGATTGGTCAGTCTGAGCACACCACAGTAAATACTTGTAAATTTTTGTAAACAAAAACGAAAAATAAAGCTGCTTTTTCTTTTGGATCTTTTTCAACAACTGAATGCTGAAACAGCGACTATAACGTCATCATTCTCAAAACTCTCAAAATCGAAATCCATCTTTGTTTTTTTTTCTGCCAGTATCATTTGCCGGCTAAGTGTGTCATGGTTTCTGGCATCAGACAACTGGCGCCAGAAAATGGTCAATGTGTCTTCAACTTTAGACCATTATAAGCAACAAGAAACTTGAGCTAATGCTCAAGAGACGCGTGAAAGCCTATGGCAGTTTCTGTTCGCAAACTGTCAGTCTATCTCCAGCCATTTCATCGTGACTTCTACGGGGGTACCGCTCTTTGATGCCCTCATGCGCAGGTTTCCTTGAACCTAGAAAATCAAGACATGGACCGTCGAAATGTACGTTCAATGCTGAAAATTTCAAATGCAGCTTCTCCATGTCTATCTCAATTGGTTTCAGCGCAATTCGCTCTGGAAAAGTGTCTCGCAGCCCAAAATTGCCAAAAATCCATAAAAACCCCAATTTTAGAGTGCAAGGTCATCCAAGGTCATTGAATTCGGTGGCAATCGAGAGCCAGTGTACTACTTCCTATTAGTGATTAATAGTAACCTAGGCCTTATCTCGCACCATTATTGAGATACATCAACTTATTGGCCAAAAATCGCAAATTTTTTCCACCCCCTCTTATTTAGCACCCTCAATAAGGATTTCGAACTTCGAATTTATGAAAAAGCTTTACGGTTCCTGAAACTAGAGTCTTCCTGGCAGCCGATGGTAAAGATTTGATGATCCTAGCTTGCACCGTTTTTGACTGATCCACCTGTGTGACAGATGGACAGACAGACGGACGGACGGACGAACGGACGGATGGATGGAGGACAGAATTGCGATGGCTAAGACGCACTAAAAGCAGTAGCTGCTTTCGCACGTGAAAATACTACACCAGCTTCACCAAGGCCAGCACTGCTATAGGAATGATGGTACAAGCAAGCTACTAAGCTTAGGTTTTCATCATATAGTGGGTCTTGATATATGGTTAAATGGAAAACCCTTCTCAGAGCTACAGAGCATCACCTGCCATACAGAATCACATAAATGACACAGGTGAACGCACCCCGCCATAATCCCAGCCAGACATGCCGGTACTCGACTTACATATCCCGTAGGAATGGAAGGGACAATAACAATTTATATCAACTTATTAGGTTTACGGCTCCAATTCTAATGCCACATTTGAATTGGCATCAAAACAAATAACTTCTTGTACTGCTATTTGATGGACAAATGAATAGATTTTTGGAAGTAAAAAATCAGTTGTTAAATATAGAACAACCTGCTGATGACCATGGCTCCAATGACGGGCGTCCAGCCTGTATAGAGCACGTCGTTGGCATAGTTGTTGTGATGAGCAACGTACCACCAGACTGGTACTAACAGTAATGCGACGGACAATAGTAGAGGCAACACCCAGAAATGTGACCCTGCAATTAAAACAAGGGAGAAATAACCAGAAATGGCTTTTTACATTCCCATTCTCTCCCATTCCCATACAGTCAATCTCCGTTTCTTCCCAATACCATTCCCAATTCCGTAACCAATTTCCTCCGAGGGGATTCGCTCTTCCATTCCCGAACTGGCATAAAACAACGTTTAGTATTATGCTTGCTGTGCTCTGACTGTCATTGAATCTAAAACTTATCACGACAGTCAGCATTACGTTAAGGGGATGTCAGACAGATGACAAAATCGGCCGATTTTATCTGCCAACAAAATCGCCTGACAAAAATCTGCTGTGTGTCGTGCAAAAATCGCCCGATTTTGTCAGCCAACGTTTTGTAGATTGGTCAGCAAATTTTTTTTTACGCTGCCATAGTGATTGTTTACAACAAAAGATGAATATTTATTTTAGTTATTTATTGTGTTTGATATTTATTTTTGTTCACTAGATGCAGTAAAAAGTGATGCAAGTAACATTTTGCGATCTGCATTCAGCTGCTGTGCTAGCTGTTATCATACGAAGTAGCAGACAAAAATATCAGCCGTGCGTCATGGTTCGCTGATTTTGTCGGCCGATTTTGTCAGGCAACTAAACCACATCCATAAAAATCAGCTGCCTTGTCGTTCGTCTGACATCCGCTTTACACACTACTGAGTCAGCACAAACTACAGAAAATTTGCAAGATGGTACTCCGCTTTGACCAAAACAACATTGTGTTGTTTGCTAAGAAGAACAGAATTGTCATCAAAAGTTCAGAACCATGCACCAATGGGAATTTATTCCTATGGGAATAATGGCCATTCTGATTACCATATAGGTATCAAATTTTGGCACAGACGATCGGCACATAATCAGGACTTAAAAGCACTTGCCACTTTCCGAAAAAATTTAAAAACTGACTACCAGCTGAGCTTTTCTGGTGGCATTAATACTCCAACAAAACAACAACAGTAACCATAAAATTTCAAGTAATCACAGATTATAGCACTAACAAACAGTTCATTAGCAACATCGTTGTCAACATCAAAAGAAGCATTCACAAACACAGAACACGAGGAACTAAAAACACAAAAAAAGTTCAATAAAGCACAATCAAAGTTCAGAACTCACTACAGCCAGTGCTGCCGGCACAAGTGCTCACGTCAACCATAGAGTAGAGACCCCGAGCTAAGGCAGCCAGCAGAGATATCGTTGTTAAATCGCCAAGACTCGCAGCTATCGGTGTCGCTACATTGTCAGGGTTAATGTGAAACCGCCGGGAAAACACCACCACGGCCACCATTACAGAACCTTCAGCAAACAATAATCAAACACCGGCTATGAATAACTGGTCATGACTTAACTATGTTGAGCTCATCCCTAATGCAATTCAAGACACTGTGTCTCAAAAAATGTTGCCATTTCTATTTTTCCAATATCATTTGTTGGATTTCATCTGATTTCACTAATTTTAGGCAGATACGTAGCCCAGGAAATCTGAAATAAACACATGTATGCAGATTATTCACAACTCGTTTTACATGTAATAAAAATGTTACTCAAAAAAACTCTGGTGACATGGTTACTCCAAAATTACTACAACATTATTATCTGTAGATTCCACAAAAATTGCAAATATGAGCCTGGCTGGCTATTCACAATTTACAAAAAAAATGCTTATAGTTTGACTGCAAAACTGCTTATGTTTTCTGGTCCCACCTGTAATGAACACAGAAAATAATACGATTAATAAACAGAACACAAAACAGAAAACTCTGAAAACATAGTAACTACAGTCTTACCTAGAACAAAGCTGGCAATGCCGGCAGTAAGAACACTGCTGGTAGCTAACAGGAAACAGTGAGTGATGCTGAACTTTCCCTCCGGCACCCAGCCGAGAACAATAGCAAACAGAGCTGCGAGAAGTCCTACCAGCAACGCTTGAGCCTGTACAATAAGTTTTACAAACACGACTGCTGAAAACTAAGGTTGTTAAGACCGCCCATTCATTTTGACCGATTAACTGTGAGGAAAAAAACCAGATAACCGGTTAACCGTAGTTCTAATTGCTTATTAATTGGTGACACATCAAGTTTGCTAATCCCTGATTCAAAGGGATAGTCTGTCTGATAAGGAGGCCGGTGGGCCGGTCGTGCAGGCGAGAGCAGTGAAGCGCAGGTGCCCAGTTGTCCATTGAGAGCAGGGTGGAGGGGAGGAAAGAAAACAGCAAGGCAGGCTTGCACAGTGTGAGGTGGGTGGTCGTGAGGAGCCCGCTGTCAGCTGTCTGGGGACAACACTTTCCCACCGTCAGCGATTGAAGAGTCGTGGTGCCGTGTGTCTGGTCTATTATTGTGTGGTTAACGGTTAACCGGTTAACCAGACCGGCAGTTTCAAGACCGGTCTTGCATTCAGGACTGGTCAGCCAGTTAATCGATGAACTGTTAACAACCCTACTAAAACCACTAATACAACACTCAGCGTGATCAGAGTCGAACAAGAGAGCTTCAATGCCAACCTCCAAAAATCCGGGGCATCGATGTCTGAACAAAACCACAAGAAGAAATCTGGATCACAATGGGGTGTCGCGTGGCCTCAGTGAGGCCTACCGTGCGGTGAAAAAGATGGTAATATAGCTCTTAATGGGAAGCCAATCTCAGAGCTACGGAGCATCACCTACCGTATGGGATCACAGTGTTACCTGCCACCCGACACAGGTGAACGTGCCCTGCCTTAACCCCAGCCAGATAGGCTAGTACTCGATTTACCTACCCTGGAGGAATGGAAGGCTGAGTTGACCTAGGCAGCTGATTACATACCGAGATGGTTTACCTGCCTGCAGGCAGTCACCCGTCGCAGTACTAACCCGGCCTGGCGTAGAGCAACTTCTTTATCGGATGAAATGCGTTACCGCTACACCATGCCACCACCCAGAGGCCTACCATGCAGTGAAAAAATGCGCATTATCGTGAGAAGATAACTGCGATATCGGCGGTAAAGCAATTTTTGGTTTTTTTTGGCACACTGTGTCGAGCAAATGCCAAAATATATACTTTCATATTTCTTAAAAAGCGAAGTCAGTTGACACTCCTTCGCAAGAGAAATGACCGACTCATACTGGTGATCTTGGCGGCATTCAAGTTCAAGCGTATCGAGCTTTCTGACAACGAAATCACACCCAGCTGCATGTCACGGGTGATGCAGAACAGAAATGGTGGAGAAAAGTAAACTTTTTCACACAAACACAGACTGCGAAAATGTCTCCAAAAGTCAAAAAGTGCACAGTTGTGGCCCAACATAATTTTCAACACCGTTACTTCTAAGTCAATGGCTCAGCTCCCATGAAAATTGGACCTAGACACTAAAGATAATCTGAACAATGTATTGCCAAATACCTACCAAACAATTCTTGTAGTGGTATTTGTAGTTTGCTACACCGAACAAATAAAAAGATAATATAACCTGTATCAATGACATATTTCCATAGATCATCTTCCACTGTTCTGATGCTTTATCCATTCGTCCAAGGTTAGCCTTCAGTTAAAACAACACATCAGCTTACACGTGTTAACAGCACTGCAAGCAACTGTCGACAACTGTTCTCACTTTGGCGTAATAACAACATATGAACATTTTCTCACAGTCTGTCTACTGATGATTGCTACTTAATAAGTGACTGTATTTCAAGATTACTTGTAGTCAAAAAGTTGGTGAAAATTCATCATCTAATTATCGTTGCTAGTGGAAAACTCAATGTAGCTTTGTCAAGAATATGAAACGTTCTTGCTTATCCTGACAATTTGAACAAGTAACAAAGACAAGCAAAATAAAGGAGAATGGCTAAAACTGGAAATGGCTGCTGAAATGATGCGTGCATGACAGACATGTATACCATGTCCAAAAATTAGCGGCACCCTTACAGATAAGTTAGGGTGAAATCGTTAATACCTGATATTTATAAAATTTGAAACAGTCACGAAGACAATCATTCTGGACTAGCATTTGAAGTTTGAGCTCAAAGTGGCCACATTTGGCCACATTGATGCAAGCTCTTAGTCGAAGACGTGTACGCTGCTGCTTGATCTCTTTGCCAATAACAACATACTGAATATAACCGTAACGAGCACACACAGTAAAGTGCGTACGTCATAATGGATGCGACAGTAAGTAGTGTTAAGATAGTGCAGTGAAAGATATTTCGTTGAAATCCATGAACTACAAACTGAATTAAACGTGATTTGAAACAGGGGTGCCGCTACTTTTGGGACACGGTGTATATGTGTGCAGCGATACATACAAAATGCTGAAAATATCATAATAATATGGCACAAAAAACACCCAATGACAGAAAAGCAGCAGCGGACAACTGTGTCACCTGAGTGGAAAGTCTTGATGCCAGAGTCATCTCAAGATTGCCTTTAAGGCCGAGTAATGGAGGCACCAGAATAATTAGCTCAGGAACGTCGACAAACACTTTCCAATTCTGTCAATAAAACAACAAACAAATTACCCTCCTGGACAAAACAACAACACAGTGTCTGTTGAGCAAAAGATAAAGTTAATAACAAAACAGTAGGAATATAAATTAAAAGAAAACGCAGGAACACTTATGCATGTCTCCAGTTTATTATTTGCATCTTTAAGTTGTCTGTTTTTAATGTTTTTAACGTGTTGTAAACATAAGTTTTTAATAAGAGTACTTTTTGTTAGTCGTGTTTACCTTCTGCACACACAATTGACGTTTTTCGTAAATGTCTACATGTTTTTGCCATATTACATGTTTGCATTGTTAGAAGTTGGGTATGTCAACTGACATTAAATGAAAACATGCTGATGGGCTTTAATTATTCAGCCAGACCCAATCCAGCCAGTGTACCTTTGCGGCCGAGCCCATTTTTGCTAAGTCTAAACAAAACGGATTTACACTTCCATTTTTGAAAAGCAACAGTGCAGATCTAGCCACTACTAAAATATTAACTAATATTATCTCAAATCGGTATGATGGTCATGGATTAAGTAAAGCTCCTAAGAATGTTCTGGACAAATTCTAATGCAGCATTCGACTGATTCGGCCTTGGCCAGAGTTGATTTATTCTACCCAACACAGCTTGTATGACTTGAGACAATTTTCTACACTCAACCCAAGGATGGCTGACCTATGCTTGACTACGAAAACATACACTGTAACAAAAACAAAGCTGTTGTCCATACCTTTACAATTTCCAAGACTGCTCCGGCACCGACCATGCCAAAGCCTGCAACAAGATATGGGAAAAAGACCTGAAGAGCTATTTTGCATGAAGTTTCATCACCGACTGAAGTCCCATCATCAGTCTTTAACAACACCAAGGAACCTGTTTCCGAATCACTACTCAGTTCTTCGCTTGCATCTGCGCCATCATCTTGAGAATCATCACCCTGTCGTTCTGACAGCAACGGAGTGGTAGGCACCGAGTCCAAGTAATAACCATTCATACTGCTTACAGTGTCGGCATACATCATATGATGCTGTCCATTCTGCATAGCAGAGCACAGCTTGTCTCCAGTTTCTTGAACTGAACACGAGCGTGGACCATTCTCGGAATGAGACTCCGAGGGGACTAATCCAGCTGACATATTTGCCAGCAACCAACTAGTCACTCAATCAGAATAGTTGTCATCTGACTGCTAGATAACACTTCTCCTTTGTCATCCTCAGCATATCACGATCTAATACAAAAAAGGAAATAAAACACCTAAAATAGTCAAAGCTGAATAGAGCAACTATAATTAAACTAATATGGGCTATCAGGAATCAACTAGTTGACATCATGCAGAATTTTAAATGTGTAGGTCAATTCAAACAAAACTACACCTTGAGGCATAAAAACATACCAAAATTTTACCACAACTTAAAATAAGGTTACCCAATTTTAATAATTTTTAGTACACATTGTTACGTTTTTGCTTGCGTGGCTTAGATTGCACTTGCTCAATAATGCATACAGTTTGATAAAATTTATATTAAAGCAAGATGAACAACGATATACAGTGAATGGCTATTGTCTAGCGTAGATTTCAAATTTGCGGGAGGACGAAGTGAGTAACAGTCAGTTAATGTCACCGTAAAGAAAGTTTGTTTCTGTTTTAGCTGCTTCGGAGCAAAGACAGCTTTGTTTGTTTGCAAGTTTTCGTTTGATTTTGGTTTCGTTCGCTTTGGGACGAAGCAGTAATCTGGTAGGAGAGGATGTAGTGTATTCTGTGTCGTAATGTACCTTCATATTTTCGGTAAAATAAAATTAAATTCAAGCTTATTTTTCTTACTAAAATATCTTAAGTCCATTTCCCTAAAATTATTTATCTTTCACATATAAATAATAAATATTTTAAATTCATATCTTTCGTTTAAAAGGTCATCAAACGTCGCCTTTTAGTGTGGTATAATGTCATAATAATAAGCTATTCTCGTGTAGAGTGAAAACAGTTGCAGATAGGCCAAGACACGCTGCTTATCATAACAAGCAATAGTGACGAGCTTTTTATTGGTGTCAACATCGATAACCTTGGATGACCTTGAACACCAAAATAGGGGTTTTTAGTCTTTTTTTTAAATTTGTGGCTGCGGCACAGTTTTCAAGAGTGAATTGCGACAAAAGTAAAAGAGATAGATCAAGACAATCTGCGAATAGAAACTGCTAAGGCTGTCGCGCGTCTCATGAGCTTTGCTCAAATTACTTGTCACACTATAAGAGCCAATAGCGGCAAAATAACGTCCTAGGGGCCAAAATATGGCCTTCCGATAAATTTGATTTGGGTGGGTAAACATTAGCCACGTAATCTCTGGTGTTAGTGGACTAAAGTTCACACAATTTCTTTTATTCAACGCGGAATTAACTGTATTTGATAACGCCATTTATTGCTTGTCGATATCTCTATACAGTTCCAAGATATTTGCGGTCAAACTCAAAAGTTGTCGTGAAACGTACTAAATTTTGCACGTTTTTTGCAATCCCAAATTTTAAGGGGGCGGTTCCCCCTAAAAGTTGTATCCGAGTTATCACCCCCATCTAGCAGCATGTCACGTGGCAAAGTCTCATGAAGCTACTCCCTTTGGCTCCAAAGTTCTTGCGGCTAATACGCTATATTTTAAGACAATTTTTGACTCTTCTTTGAAAAAAGTTGCAAGGGGGCCCCGTCCTGGTGGGGGGTCCGCTAGTAAGACTTGGTCATTCTCTACCTCATGTAAAAATTTGGTGGTGCAGCACACCCTAGGGGCCGAAATATGGTCTTCCGAAAAAACATCTGGGCTAAAACGTACACCTACCTTGTTCAGCCAAAATCTAGCGCACACACTGATACTGCAGCATTTTCGCGCAGAACTACGACACAACGCACGACTAATGCTAAAAAAATCTGTTGCACTATTACACACATTACAGAAACGCGGCATTGTCCAACTAAATGCTCCAAAGTTGATGATATTCGCATTCGACGCCATAACACGCACGCCGTAACAGACAAAAATGTGCTTGGTCTAGACAACCACCACTGACCGCCAACGTTACGCACATGATCACCTCAGCATGCTATACAGGCCGTGAAGGTGTCTGATCCTACATGACATCTCATGATTACTGCCCGCCACACCCACTTCCGGCATAGAAATGGAATTTTCGCAATAAAAACGCCTATATTGCACACCTGTGCCCGAAAATTTTGGTACTTCCCATTACTTAAGCACGACATATACGAAAAAAATAAACAAACTGGTTAACATCTATTACACTAGCGTTAACATTTACATCAAATTTTATAATCGGTCATCAAAAGGTAACTAACACTATTCGCCAAGATGTTAACTAAAAAACATGCATGAGGAAAGTCACTCTACTGATACACATTACTGTCATATATGTACACAGCCGTTTAAGGTGGCGTAGTTATTCTAAACAATTACCAGAATATGAAAAGTGTTTTATTTTACATGGTATAGTAACAACAGTATTCATGCAAAGTGGACTGTCAGTACACTGTCAATTGCAAGTTACTTTTTTGATGTTGCCTACAAAAATTTATAAACATACATTGAAATTTGTTAAAATTATTAACCGAAACACTGTTAGCTTTTTTCACCTTGGATACTAAAAAATGGCATTTTCGAAGACAGCATAATTACGTCAGCTCTATGTAGTTACTCGACAATATAAAGAGAATATATCTCAACAGTTTAATAAAGTGAATATTCAGGACGACTCGTGCCAAAAATTATGAAAATAGGTTCAAGTTTCTCAAAGATATGTCGAAAATACTGTAGACTCTTTTTTCAAACAGTGTAGACAGGCAATAGACAGCCATTATATACCAAATCAGATGGGCATTGCCTGCTGCTACGTGAACAACACATCGAAGGGGGTGTGGCACATTTGATGCTACACCGAATAAAGTCTTACTTCGGGTTACACAGTCAGCATACATAAACCTGTGCGATTTAGAATAACAGTAATATTATGTTTTTGTTTACATTCCCATAGATATTTACTTCAGAAAGTAAATTCAGCTGATTTATAACAAATGACGAAAAAATAAACAAACAAGCAGCAAAGAATAACTATACATAAACTTGAACTTAAATACCCAATACACGCAAAGAAAACTCATATTGAATTTTTAGTTTTTACGCGCGACAGCAGAATGCTTCGCGCGTCTTAGCCATCGTCTGGGCGTCCGTCCGTCCGTCTGTCTGTTGTCCGTCTGTTACACTCGTGATTTGTATCAAAACGGCTTTTTGGATTTATCAACATCGATGACCTTGAACGACCTTGAAGCTCTGAGAAAGAGGTTTTAGTGAATTTTTCGCAATTTTTGGATGCAGCGCACATTTTAACACTGAATTGCGACGAATGGCTGGAGAGTCAACTAAAAACTAAAAAGAGATCACATGTTTATATTAACTTTGTCTACTTACCAGTATAGTCATAAAAGCCTAAAACGACACATTGGTTAACTTGTTTATTTAGGCCTAATGTACAGCCTATGAACATTCCACAGTACCCTCACGGCCATAATAAGCCTATTCAAAAATTAACATTTGACAACAATTTGAACTAAACAAAAAGACAAGACAACTAATACGAACAGGTGATGTTCCAGAAGATTGGAAATTGGCAAACGTGACGCCTATATTTAAAAAGGGTAAAAGAAGTAATTCTGCTAATTACAGACCTGTAAGTCTAACAATAATTT
>Ga0056128_1001427_pt1 | contig 26593 bp, 16 predicted proteins | sample WorMetLIZISLAND2_FD_71113 | JGI IMG/M metagenome (GOLD analysis project Ga0056128, IMG submission 71113) | Marine gutless worms symbiont microbial communities from Max Planck institute for Marine Microbiology, Germany - Olavius geniculatus... ... | reverse complement strand
CGAGCTGGAGCGTAGCGGTTTCCACGAGGTGCTTCCAGTGTTCTCGATCCTGGGCGCATCTCCAAGCCGAGTCGAGACCAAGATTATGAGGCTGAAGATCTGCTCCCAGGCCTGGGAGCACCTATTCACGTGTGTTGCATCTCTGATGCAAGCCCATAAACTCTACAATGTAGTAGCCACTAGCGACGCCAAGGTGTGAGCCAAAAGCCTGGCTTCCCAACTTCATGCTAGCCTACTTGAGTTCCATAAAAAGTAAGCAAACTTATTAGCAAATAAAACGCCAAGAAGAATGTCCCGTCCGAATGACTGTCCTGGCCTATGTAGGCGTAACTGTACTCCACTCACAAAAATGTGCACGGCGCCACGCCGACAGGCTACATGCATATTAAGTCTAATCGATCTGCGTTCGATGTACTGTAGTAATGCTGGCAAACACAACGCAGTAAAAAACTATACAGCATGGAAGAACACTCGGAGAACACATACCCCGCAAAAACAAGCACTGCCACTGCCTAGATCCACAAAATCCAAACCTTTTCCGAAATCACACATAATCTCTATCGTTAGGTTGAGCCCTATGACAAGTTTGAAGCTTCCCGCTCAGTTTAAGCAAATTCCATTTTTTAATTTGCCAATAGAATGCAAGACGCTGGAAAATGATCCAGAGGTCACCAAAGAATATTCTCCCAATTAACTGAGAATTGGCTATTTCACAGCATTAATACCTGAAAGTATCATTAAATTCGTTCATAATTTTCAAGACATATTGCACACAGAGAGACCGCTACAGAAACGCAATCTCCTTGGGAGAGGTAAAGAAGGAACAGTATAAGCCTAGTCACATTGAACTACCGGTATCCTACAGTACATTAGGCCCTATCTCCGTCATGCATTGTCACACGATGCTTCTAACTGTAAATTCCATCAGTTCAAACACATTCGACTAACGTTACATTTACCACAGGCGGCGCGATACGGGAACTGCGTCCAAAAAATTGGGACTGAAAGTTTTTCTTCTCTTTTTGCCTCCCACTACGCAATTCCCTGTCCATTATTTTTTCTCATTAGGCCTACTTATTTGTGGATATTTTTCATTTCTCTACGAGCCCCAGTTATTATGTCATCTTTAAATGACAGTTTTAATTTCCTCAAATCTCAACAAGTAGCATGCGCAAACTAGGCCTACTTAAAAGTACGACGTCAAACACCCAAAATGTTGGCTTTTTTAACGAAATTCATGATAAGCGCCACCTATATGATTACCAAACAGCAACAATACTCATCGTCGTTATGCGTAATAATAGGCTTAGGCCTATATATATATCAATAACCAGGCTAATTATTTGTTGCTCTTAATTTACAATCAAGAAATATCTAGGCCTATAAATCAGTGTCGCAAGCATATATTCCATCAGCATGCCTGCAAGAATAGACCTTGGTATGTATGTTTTTAATGTAGCACTAATACACGATGTTTCACTAAAAAGGCACCCTTTTTGTTTCTTTTATAACTCAGTCGATTGGAGATCAATTTGCATGAACTTTTTACCAGATGTTGGTGAAAAAATAAAAATTCAAATTATTTGAAAAAATATGGCCGTTAGTTAAATGTTCTATCTTTGCTAGTCGTAATGTAATGCTGACGTCATAATGTATCGTGAGTACAAACTGGCTTGTTTCAACTGGTTCTGTCAGTAGCTACCCTGCTTCGATGGTGAACTTTATCTGGTTTACTGATGAAAAATGTTCATCGTGTCAGCACTTAGCAACACGGAGGCATAAAATCAGGTGTATCGCAGTCTAAAAACTCATCTATCTCGTAAGCGGAGTGTGCTGGTGCACTGTCTTGCTGAAAGATGTAAAAGTTAAGCTATCCCCACAAGTGTGTAAGTGATCGTTTTGGGCATTTTTGTGGCTACAATGTTGAAACTTCAACAGTTTGTCATCAATGAACCAGATAAAGTTCGTCATCGATGCAGAGCAGCTATTCAGCAAGTCTGTCAGCACCGGTTGCAACAAGCCAGTTTGTACTCGCAGCACACTATGACGTCAGCAATACGTCACAACTAGCAAAGAATATTTAACTATCACCACAATTTGTCCAAATATTTCGAATTAGTATTTATTTAGCTACATCTGGTAAAAATTTCGTGTAAATTGATCATCATTTGGCTGAATTGTGAAAGAAAGAAAAAGGGTGCCTTTTATGAAACACCGTGTATATTCCAATGACAGAACACAACATTATTTCTGTAGAGAATCAGACAAGTTCCTCAGCCTCTGTCGTTCTGAGTCGTATTCTGGCAGCGTAGTTTAGTGTCGCCTCCTAGCGAATGTCTATGCAGTGCATAATAATTTCACAGCGTCTAGCCCTTGAACATGTCGCAGAGCAGTTTTTCCATCGGAGTGTTGCCGATTGTGCGGCGGAAAAACAGGTTCTCGATGCGTTCTGGTGGAACAAGTCGTAGCAATGGCAGCAGCAGCAACAGTCGACCGAACCTGTATCAGATGTTATCGCCAAATCATTACTTTTCAGTTTACACAACTGAACAATATTTTAAAGCACGTCTAGGCGTACAACCATGTCAGGTTACAAACGGACAGACGGACAGGCATGTCAGTTCAGTGCCGACATATTTTGCCGCCGTCCGCCTGACATTTTGAGCTAAAACTTGACACGCTGAAGAAAAATTACGCAAATTTTGGGTTTCCAAGTTATCAAGAGAGCCGCACAACAAGTTGTAAACTCTAGGCATAACTTCCTAAGCCAATTAAAGCTTAAGCTACAGTTTGAGGCTTTTACTTACTATGAAACAGCTCCATAAAATTACACATTTTCCCGCATGGCACAATTGTATTTTAATGCAAAATATTACTTGTGCAATTAAATATAAGTACTACAAAAAATTTACAACGAAATTGGTCTGGTCTGTAACGTATAGGCTTACATTAATTTTACAAGTAATTTGAGCAAAGCTCATGAGACGCGCGACAGCCTAGCAGTTTCTGTTCGCAGGTTGTCTTGTTCTATTTCCATCTATTTCGGCGCAATTCACTGTTGAAATCCGCATGCGCCGCAGATTAAAGCTAAGCCACAATACATCGGTTACAAACGGACAGACGGACAGGCAGACGGACGCAAATTGTATCAATAGCTCGACCATTAGTCAAGTACGGTCGGCTAAAAACAGACAACGATCACATGAATTCAGCAATTCAGTTTCTTTTAACCACGTAGACTAGACTGTAACTGGACTTCGTACCGCAGCTTATTCGTACCATCGCTGTCATTCGTAGCCTACCATTTTCACCTGTGGCGTCTCAATAGCGGCCAGAAAGCGCCCAAAATTGAACTACTGTAGTTTAAAGGAACGAAAAATTATACTAAAATTGCAGCACTACTTCAATTTTTAGTTAGCGAGCAAATAAATGTGATATTAAAGTTACGTAAATATGTGGTCAAACTCGGAATTCAAACTTTATAATAAAGTCATTTAAGATTATGCAACGCTGGACTCTGGAAGAGCAACCAGGCTGAGGAGATCTCCATCCCCAAGCTGCTGCATGCTGCCAGTAAGTTCTTTAAAAGTATGGTACGAAAAGTCCATAATTCGACTAGGTGCTTAAGTATGTTCTTCAAAATGTTCAAAATCATGATGGGTTTGGTGTTGGTTCACACAGAAATACATACTCTGCGGAATGTGATTTTTAATTCCTAGTGTTGTGTCAACTGTCAAAATATAAACTAATGAGAGGCCGTTTGACTAATTCACTAAGTACGTAGTATACGTCATATAAACGTTTCCAGGTACTTTTGTGCAGTTTTGCTGAATGCGCGGTTAATGTAACTACAAAGCCAAATAATTTTTCAGCGACTGAAGCGACGCCTGCAATTTGGCTTAACCTAATTTTTTTCGGCTGATATTCGGCTAAGGCTCAAAATTCGGCGGCTCTGGGGTCTACCTGACAGGTTGGTTGGGATATTGAGCGCGTGTGTGTTGACCGAGCATTACTTGGGCCTGGTCCTGTAGATTCTCCACCTGACGCGGATCCTTTAAACCGCGCGTTTCTACACATCACAACATCATACAGATCAGCCTGCGACGCTTAACGCTTTACCGTGTAGGTCTATACCGCTTATATGTGAAAGACATGGGTCGGCATAATATGTCCGAAAAATTTGTCTCTAAATATTGACCTTCTACATGGACATAAGCCTATACTAGGCCTATAATGCTTGTATGACATCCAATGTCAAAAAGTTAAATTTTGTTCAAAATCTCGAACATTAATGTTTGATAAAAGATTACAGTGAAGTTGAGAAAAGTGTCTGACTTACTTTTTGATCACTTTGTGTTCGTGTGTCACCAGTTACATCGTTTATATCTGACATGAAAAAAGTTTTTTCAAACCAGTTCGAATGCACACTGACCTAAAGTTTCTAATGAAAATGTCGTTTTCTGTTTTAACACAAGGTTGAGAAAGTGGTTGAAGTTTGGACCTGGTTTGAACAGAACGATCGCTTTGTGGCAGGCAAACTCCGCGGGATCAACTTGCAGCACTTTGAAGCGCGTCGTCACTTCCTGCAGGATGCGCATGTCTGAATGAACGTGATGACCGCCCGACTTTCCACTTCCGGTCACGTTCCCTGACACACCTGCGCAACCGGAAGTAGCTGAGCCGGTGCCCGAATGCGATGAGGTGCCGCCAGAGTGAGCCACTTGATCAGCGACAGCGAACAACGGCGACGCTTCCATTGGCAGGCTCCATTGCACGGCACACAGCAGGAACAACTCCGACCACGACTCCTCTAGTAGGATTACCTGCATCGTGATATACGCTATACCTAGTCACCGTCAATTAACTACCGCAGTCTTCAATACCTGAGTAGATATAATGACCTAATCAGTTGTGTGATATGAACTACAAACTGCAAAAATGCAAAAGTGTACATACTACTAAACGGTGGTAGTCTACAGTCGTAGTGTTACAGAATTACGCAAATAAAAATTCGAAAACAAAAATCTATATAGTACGTCTTTCGGAGTTCAGGCATCTACTAACTTCATATCTCCAGCGCCATTTACGGTGGCGATAAGCGTGCGTACTGTAGACGTGGCTTGTGGATTCAAATTTCAGTAACTGAGGATAATTTGTCAGACGCAAATACCCCGATTACAGGTCTATGTACTAAAGCATTTAAACTGTGTTCATTCTCCTGCTCTTTGTTGCCGTTTCAAACTTTCATCGGTTTTATCTGTAAATAAAGGTTAAACTTTCTGCCTCTCTTCCCGGATCTGCCCATAAATCTCGAACTCTTGCTACAGAAAGCCGGCGAATTGTCGCACGAGTAACAAACAGCACTGTATATAGTTTGGCTGAGTTGTGGCGGCGTCAGAAAAACGGGAAGTAGTGAAGAGATAGATTTAGCATTGTCCATGACATCGAGCTGAACACGTCTACCGCACTGACAGCAGAGCGACAAAATGACAAAAAGAGACGCTTTCTGTCAGCCACGACGACATAACGCACCGAATTCAATCCAACCGACCCTCCACGGCAAGCGGCGCATGCAGCAGAGTCGTGAAAAGATCAAGAGCTTAACGCTTGTCAACACGCGTTGATTGGAGATTAGCGATGCTTCACGTTACGCCGAATATAATTTCGAGGGAAGAATGATCCTTTCGGGACATCGAGACGCCGTGGAGTGGATTCTCAGACTTGCTCGACGGACCTTGTCTGGGATTTGCTTCCGCGCGTTCTCCTTCTATCTCCCGTCAGGCTCCAGTCAAACTCATCATCCTGCAGTGTCATCGTGCATTGATCGGCATCGCACTGTCTCTCTGGTCGGGTACTGTCTCGCAGTGATGGTTGCACACTCCCTAGGCTGTCAGGAAATGTAGGCCCTATGTTTTGTGCCGCTGTGTTTCATGCCTGACCTTGGCTGCGTTTAAACGGGAACCTTTTCTCTTTTGCTTATCACGTCTAGTCATTTATATGCTATCGTCTCACATTCAATCTTTCGATAATTGACGCTATTATACATTTTATTCATTTATTGACTTATTTATTAAACCTAGTCAAGTCTTGGAGGCGGTATATACATACTATAAGTATTAGAAATTATTTTGAGCTACTTACATACTTACATACTTACTTACATCACACGTCTAACTGAGCTGTTTGACTAAGTAACCAAACCAATTAAACTTATGCGACGGCGTGTTTCGATTACTTAAATGGCTTGGCAATGGGTGTAATGGTAGGATGTCGGACTTATGATAGCGAGGTCATGGGTTCGACTCCTAGTCGGGTCACTATCAAGTGGATATTACTTATATAGGTGACTGTCGGCAGACAGATAAACCAGATAAACCAACACCAAGGTCAACTCAACCTTCTATCCCTCCTGGCCCGTCCGGGGTAGGTAAATCGAGTACCGGCCGGTCTGGCTGGGGTTAGACCTAAGGCATGTTTCTTCGTTGGGTGGCAGCTAACACTGTGTGATCCCATATGGCAGGTGATGCTCAGTAGCTGTGTGGTAGATTTTAAGATTCTTACCTTAACATTTACCTACGCTTACCGACACACTGCAGCTACCCGTTACCGGCATTCCGAGACAGTGCTGGAATCAAAGTAAACATAGATTCCGGGACAGGATCGTCTAGCCGGTGACACTCTAATGAGACCCAATGATTGGTCACATTGGCATCGACTGCTCGGTATACGTTGCTCGTACATGATGGGCACGTGCTGATCTCAGCTGCCAAATCTGCGGCCGCCGCGTGACACCGTGGATTAGCGACATGTCTCGCAGACTTTGACATACAAACATCTCACTATCACTGCCTGTTTCCCTTGTCCGTCCTCATTCGCCTGTCACTGTATAGCGGTTAAAGGATTTCGCAATCGGTTCAAACTGTCATCTCGCTAACCCCATTTTCACTCTTTTAATTTTCAACAAAGTTTATTTCACTGCAGAAAAGTAGCTTATAGGACCCACAATATTTCATTTTTCACCCAAACCAGAGTCCCAACTTTGTTTTGAAAAGTTACATCAGGGTAGAATTCGTGGCGAGCAAAGCTAATGCGATAACCTCCTTCGACACATCGCTCGAATTTTTAGCTTTTTAATGCAGCACAGACATCTAGTTTGCATTTGCTTAATGGCAACATATTTGTCGAGGACGCACGTCCTGTCGAAAAAACGTCTATAGTTATGAGATACATTTACAGTATACGAACTTATTAATACTTTCTTATTCTAAATATTTCCTTATTATTTAACTGAAATGTGTCAAAACCGACCACAGGTGAGTATACCTGATCGCGAAAGGGAAGATTGGCGAACGACGGGAGACTCTTGGACCACTTGACAGCCATGAAGAGCAGCCTGGCGGCACACTCATAAATGGTCTCGTGTCCAAGCGGGTAGACTGCTAGACCGTCAGGGTAGACGACTACCGCCTGGCTAGCAGCGGCGGCAGCAGCAGCTGCAGCAGCTGAAGTGATGACGGCATTGCGCTCTATCTGATGATGCTGCTGATGCTGATGGTAGTCATGACGTTGATGATGACGTCGCTGATCCAGCATCTTTACGTCATCGTCTACAGAAACACACAAATTGATGATGTCATCAGTTGTTGCGTTGCCAGGCTGTCTCTGCAGGGCACTCGCGGCGCAGTATTGAAACGATTATCGTAAAATGTTAAAACGCAAACATGTTGACATTGTGTCAGCATAAATCTTTGTGGTTATAGTAGGCCTACAGGCTTCCTTAACTTAGAAGACTGATCTGGCCTGGAAACGTCTTGACAACAGAGGTATTTAGAATAGCTGGTCAGAAGCTGAGAGCCTACAAGAAAAACCCAGCCTGCAAGCCTACAAGGGACGGACAAAAACTGAATGGACATAATCAGACGAGATCTCAAGGATACGAACCTTACCTGCATATGAAGCGAGAAGTCTGAGAAAGAAATCGTAGTCCCCCAATTCAATGAAGATTTTGTATGAACTAAGGTCTAACGTCTAAGGTAAAATTGCTACCGGTATTGTTGTTGCCGTTGCTGTTCTGATCAGTCATCGATATACCTGTGATCTGTCGTTCTGCAGCGTGCTCGGAGTCAGTCTTGCGGCCTGTGGGGCCAGCACGTCGGTCAGTGTCGTTGTTACTAGCCGTGGTGGTGCAGCGATGTTGCGGCGTGGTCGCCGCAGCTGCTGGCGCCTCGTGTGCCGGTCTGACGGGTGTGAATGCCGGATGAGTCGCTGACACGGTCGCGCCGCTCATCACACCCGGACCCACGGCACAACCCAGTGACCCGTGCTCACTGCTACTACCCCCGTGGTGTAGCTCCGCCTCTAGTTGGTCCTGACGCACCTGGGCACTGTTACGTGGCTGACGCTCGTTTTGCACTGCTGATATACCAACATACACACAGCAAGCAGTCTAGACAAAAAGACAGTTAAAATACCCGATACAGTTCCTGTTGCAGTACTGACCTTCAAAGTCATGCAAGGTCAATGATTTTCATGTCATTCGAAAGCCAACATGAGACTTCATACTAGTGATCAATAGCAATCTAGACCCTATCTTGCACCGTTTAGCCACAATACTTCTGTGACAAACGACAATCTTGCCATGGACGCCTACAGCATAACTGTTGCGCGTCTAAAAGATTACAGGTCGTCTATAGCTCTTACGGCAACCATCACAAAGCTACGGAACGTCAGCGGCCATATGTGATCACGCAATGTCATCTGCCACCCAAGACATGCAGAAAAACGCGCTCCGCTTTAATTTTAGCCAAATAGACCGGTACTCGATTTACCTACCACGGAGGGATGAAAGGCTGAGTTGATTTCGGTGTTGGTCATACCGAGATGGTTTATCCGTCAGCAGACAACCACCTGTCCTGCATGTAGTAGCAACCTGATCTGTAGCCACGTGATTATCTCTTACGTTTAATTAATGTTTGCAGAAAAAACGCAATTCGAACGCTATATATAAATATAAAGAATTTGCCAATTACTGTCAACACTCAAAATGTCCACCGCTAGCCTTCGAACATTAGTGAAGTTTTAGCAGCCTTGTTTATCTGTCGATAATTGTCCCGTCACCTGCACGCATTGGGTTGCGAGAAAAAACTTTCAAATCTCGTAAGATAAAAAAATTACTGTGCTACAGGGACATCACACAGGCCGGTATACTTTATTACAGCACACGCAGCAAACGTTCCATCACGCCTTCTATCGTCTGCATCATGTCATCACGCGCGGCTTGTGACGTGTGCCGCACTGATGGACAAATTAGTTCAATAACCGCAGCTGCTGTATCTGCGTGATGCGCTAGAGAAGTCGATGAGAAAGAAAGAGGTGAGTGAGCGAGTGAAGCATGTAGTAAAGGGGGCTTGAGTTTATGCGGTCAACTATGATGACGCCATCGCAACGCTCGTTATAAGCGATCTGATGACGCTCAAGATGAAAAGCTTGCGTTACAGACCGCACGTTGACGTCACTGCTGCGGCAACTGCTGAAGCCGCTCCAGTCTTATTTCACTGTGGAGCCATGGCTCCTAAATTTCAGCGAAAAAAACTCGACGCATGGAGAATTTGAAAATTATTTTGCCAGCTGTAAAAACCTTTCGGACAATTATGCTGGCCGTTTTAGTCGCGTGTGTATTTTGGCCACAGCAATGAGTAAAAGTTCGCGAGATTTGACCTTCGTCGAAACTAAAAATAAAATCGTGACTTTCCGATTCCATTGACGCACAATGATCGTTGATTGTGTGTTGTCTCTCTGACGTATGTTAACGAACAACAAATTCGGGCTGGTAAAACTACGTGCGAATAGATCAGCAGTTTAACTACTGATTGTTTACTTACTACCTACTGCGGGTTCCGATCATTGCAATTGGGCTAACATTTAACTACCGTAATCAAAAAAAAACATAACCTGCATAACATTTGAATAAACTGTTAGCCTAGGGTAAAGAAGCCATGGTTTATACCGCACGACGACAGTCTACCGTGGTCTGTATATAATTAATTCAACGTCATAGTCTGTTGCCTTCGGAGATCGTACGTATTCGCGAGCAGAAAGCAGAGTTGAATCTTCAGCAACCAGCCACAGCCATGAACCATTGGCTGATTCCTCGATAGCGACCTCCACGCAGCAGCCGCAGCAGCAGTGGCGGCTTCTTTGAGTCTCATTATTATTAGTCTCATTACGAGCTCAGCAGATTGCCGCCGATGATGTTTCCAATTACGAGACCTGTAGGGCAAACTGCCACTTTGCATGTGACTGGCGCTTCTTCGTTTATCACGAGAGCATTTCGTTGATAAAATAACCTGCACAAGTTCAGTCAATAATAAAAGAAATGCGGGTGCTCTCTGGAAGTTAAAACTAAACTTATCATAGTTTAAGTTTCAGTCAAGAAAGCATTAAGCATTTGAAACTATAGACTATGTGTTTTGGGTGGATTTCTTTCAGCAAAAATGCTGAAGATGTACTCCTATCTGTAAAAATTAGAATTAATTCAATCTTGCGTGAAATATACAAACAATTTTGCACGACTGTGCACTTGATCTGCTAAAAATACTGAATTCAATCACAATAAAAGAAAATACATATTCCTTTGTGTTGTTCTGTTCTCACTTTAATCCAGCATTTTTGTTACCGCATTTTAAATACAAGTATTCCATTTCCAGCCACTAAACAGGTCTAAAAGGATCAAATTTTAAAATAGCGCAACAGACGTTGTCATCATAGCGTTTATCATCTACAAACACTATTCAAAACTGGCACTATACGACTGATTATAGCGGGTGTTAATGTAAATCACGGCAGTGATTGCAGTTCGTTATTCAGTTGACTGGCTGCCGGTAGATCCGGCCCGACGACGATGTGTTGTTTTTGATCGGACGTTGTAATCCGCGCGAGATAGGATAAACGCGTCCTGCTCGCCGGAGTCGCGGGTCAGTATAGGTTAATCCGGGTAAGATCCACCCGGCAAGCGTGGCGGGAACGCTACACACAGATCCGTTCATGGAATCCGATCTAAATTTCATCCGTAGTAAGCTGACAAAAATGGTCAAAATCCGACGTCCAGTAGTTTTCATCTTCTTCAGAGGCGTTCATTTCGTTATGTCACCGTCGCTCAACGTGTTTCTGACATCCGTTTTTATAAAAAAAATTAATTTAATTTCAACACAAATGGATTCCTCTTTTAAGTGTAGGTTGTACCTCAGAATTTTACAACTTTTTTACTTTTGGGTTAGGCTTCCCTGCATCTGAGGTCTGAGTCTGAGCAGGCGATTGGTCACTCAATATGACGCCCCAACAAACGTGACCCATGTATGACTCGCGCCAGTAGCGTGGTTCATGACAACTTTTTTCGGAAGCATGCGCACGTGTAAAAAGTTGACGAAATTACAGAGTGCAGATTGGCAGCGGATCGGAATTCTGCGAATCCACAGACAAGGAACGTGGTCAGAAATTGCGACAGACTGTGTTGATGAAGTAGCAACTAGAGAGACGTCCAAGCGGAGCGGCATGGGAAAGAGGTCATAACCTCCACGGGCATCACGCGCCTTCTGCGATTAAAACTCAGTCGCTAAATCTGAAACAAACTGGACGTCTACCGCCATTTTTGTTAGCAGTACATGGAGCAGTTAGAGCTGTAATGTTTGTTTTCCATGTTGCTGTTGCTGATAATATATGCTCAAGAAATTTTTTTACATTATTTAGGCATTTATAATTTTAACATAAACGGAAACCTTCTGCGCAACGAGGGGTTTAAGTATCTTTTCTGTTTATTTCATATTCAATATACGTGATTAAATTCGGTTTAATGCATATATTACCATAAAGTGTTTAATTTATTTCTAACAACCAAGTCATGTTGGAGCATGGCAGTATAAACTGCCCACCCGCAAATGCCGGGAAAAAAGCAAAGTGTCCGTAAGAACGACAAGGACACAAGTCGTGAAAAGTAACGCCAAAAAATCTCCCAAACATGTCTATGCGCAACGTTTATTTGATGTAAGATTTGTTGGATAGTTTACAAACTGCGTGCCGTATTTCTAGTTATGCCGTTCCATCCACTGAGATAAACTGCATATAAGCTGAAAATTGCTCTGCGCGCTGAATCGCATGAGGTTTATTAATTTTGCTCCTATACAATCCATATAGCTTATTGTTTATTCTTTGCAATCCAGAAACGCGTCAAAGTTCGTTCACTATACACAGCGGTCATAGGATCACGTGTTGTTTTGCTGATAAAACCAAGCCTACGGGGCGACAAGTCGACCGTTTGACAAATTGTCACGCGGCGGAGTCGTCCCTTTAGACTAGAAAACTCCTCGACAGCATCGTTTCCTTCTCTAGCGTAACACGGCGGCCACGCACACGACAATGCAGGAAGCTATCGATATTAATATTGATGAAAGGCGACAGCAGTGAGCTTGTTGTAACTCGTATGGACCAATTCATTCGTTGAATCGCATCCGGATTTGATTTGTCACAAGTGTACCATCGGGAACCAAGCGCCGCTAAATACTGTGCGGTGTCGACCGCGTCATAGGCCTATATACTTCCCTGCAGTCAATGGGGCTTGCACCGTTTTGACCCGGGATCCCAGAAAGAAATCATCCTGGAGATTCGCAACTCTTTGTAAAACGCTTTCGGCCATGCACGAGTTGCGTGCACTAACCGGACATTTGTTTTATTGCGTTTTACGTTTTAGATGTTAATTATCACTGTTATTGATTGCTGTTGTGTATATTTGTTTTCTACAAGTCTAACAAATTTGATCGCTAAACTTATGATAATTCGATTAAAGACAAAAGCTATACTACTTATAAGAAAGGTAGAGATCGAGGGTGAAGTTTGTTAAACAACTGTGAAAATGTCCACGGAACGTGAACATTCTAGTTCCTCTACAAGATTGGATAAAAAAGTTGACTGATTGCGACTCACTGCACTTGTGACAGCTGTTAGCTCAGTAACTGATAACATTCTTTTAAAACGAGAACTGTTCGTGTCTTTGGACAATGATCACAGTTTAGTTTTTAACCAAAATTATTAATTGATTAATCGTTCATTTTGAAAAAGTTAACTAACGAATTTTTAAATGCTGCCAGCTCACATGCTGTTAGCGCAAAACCATTTCATTTAGTATTTCAACCCGGTTCCAAATAATCTGCGTCGAAATTCTGACATTTCACACGCTGCTGTTTACGAAGCACGGCGTTATTTCTTCGAAGAAACCAAATCACTGTCGCCGGTGTGTCGAGCGCTGACTGCAGCATACACCATAGTGCTTGCTACGTTGTGTACTACGTGAATTCACTGCAACATCATTCAGCGCTCGTCGTTTCCTGTTTGACGCAAGCTGACAGAGGGACGCATAGCATCTGCTGGCGACGTGCGCTGAACAATTGACGACGAACGACGACCATCAGCGTGGCCCCTAGCTCAGCACAGCACGAGCTCTTTGACGGGCGCCCACCTCACCTAATCAGATCCACCCCCGACCAAGACGCAACCGCTGTCTATAAGACTGTCGTCGTCGACGTTGCTGGAAATTGCCTGTCATCCGTCGAAGCACCGCCCGCCATGCACAGCGCGCTGTCGGAGACCAACTCAACGCTGCTGCTGCTGCTGTTGATGACGACGATTAGTGATTTGTAGCAGAAACCGGATACCTGAACCCAGTTGCAAAATCCATTACCCAATTCCAAATCAGAGTAATTGATACCCGATTTTTGCACTGATTACTGACAGAACCGATGAAAATCGCGGTTCTTGCAGCGTTCATGGTAGAATTTGATACCGCAATAGAGCCATTTTCGTTGACGGATGTACATCTGCTATCATAGACACATTATAGACGTTTTATATGTAGAAACTTTGTAAAAAAATATTCGGTAATTAAATGCGTACGTGTCACTTCACTGTCGTTCTTCCTTTGCTTGATCTAAAGTCAAAACTGGGTCCGGGTACCCGGATAATTGCAACCGGGTACTCGGTTCTTAAAACGGGCAACTCTGCAAATCACTAGCGATGATGATGTCGAGATGCGGAGAAGAGTAGATTGACATCCGTCTTTTCTCGGCGGTCTGTCGTCGCAACATATGTCGAGCCTGTCTGCGCCGCGCCCACCCCGGTGATGCAACAATCGTCGAAGCTATTACGCTAAAGAGTTAGTTAGTTACGACAGCTGCTGTCGCTCGACCACCCACGTCGCCAGAGCGCTGCCGAGAGCACACACGTTCATTGTATAGTGAGAGCGCGTCGCGTGCGGCACGTGCATAGCCGCCTGCCACGTACAGATGCATGCTCGATATAGGCCTACGAGGCATCTTGTTGCTGACTCCTGCACGCCACCCGATTAACTGTTGCAACTTTACGAGGGCTTTAGAATGAGGACACAGCTACACGCTCTGGAATCTGGCTTCAACAAACCTAAGTATGTCGGCAGTTATTACCACTTAATAATGTTGATGACGAAAAACAGCAACATTAAATTCCAAATGAAAGCTCGCTTTTAATGAAGATTTTGAGTGACTGCACTTCGTTGCCCCAATAGCATTCCTCGACGGCAGGCAGTTCATTTACTCATAGCTTTCATCAAACATTATTGTGCACTGTGAAATAATGTAAAATACCAAAAGATAAGATGCTTCTCGATAATATTGTCACCGTTGTGGACTACTGACTCTATGTATATGTATTTTTTGTTTTTTTTTCTTTTTCTTTTTTTCTGTGTTGCTATTGTACTTCTTTGTGTTTTTCTACTGTCATCGGTGAACTAAGATTATCAAAAAATGTCTGAGTTGTTGAACACCACCATACGAATCATGTCCGTATATACTCTGACATATGTTAACCCAGAAACCTTTACTGCCCACAAAGACAGCAGAGTTATGTAACAAACAGTAAAACTGTAAAACGTAAATACGATATAAAAAATAAAACTGATATTTACATTTTTACTGAGCATCATGTCGTGTGTCTACCAATGTTCAAACGTGTTTTCTTTCATGTATGTGACTAATTTGGTGTTTATGCAGTGTAGATTTCTGGCCAGCCCATACACTGCCAGCGTTTTACGTGACGACAGATTATTCTGTATTCGTCTTGATTTTGACAACGTTGTCAATGGCTGACGCGATACATTGCGCGAATATAACGCACGGGCTTCACGGGGACGACGCGACTTGTTGCATTGTCGTGCGTTCTTCAACAAATGGCCGCCAGTATTTCCGACCCGGCGACCGGAAGCGCAAATGGCGACCGAGTGAATTATTGATGGTCGGTGGTGCCCTCTGGCGCCGATAATCGACGACACGACCGGTAATGTATCAGCGAGTTGAGAGTCAGCCGAGAGACTTGCAATCACGCCACGATTAATTCATCGATTGACACACGTACGAATGAGCGCCTTGCACTACAATACCGTAGAGATGCTGCTGCTGCTGCTGCTGCTGCTGCAGTTTGTAGACTATTTATCGATGTCGCGAGCATTAGTTACGTCGGCTGTCGCCGCAACCCTTCAGGGCCGTTTACAGCAAACTCATTTGACCACTGATTAACAACGATTCCGCAGCGTTATTTTGTTTCCGTTTTCGTCAACTGACTTGAAATACGTGTTTGTATTTGAACACTAGTGTAGATTTAAATTTAAAATGTTAGAATATTTTTAAATATTAAAATACCAACTTTGGTATTTAAATGTGTTCAAAGACTGATTTTGCCTGTTATACTACTAAAAATGTATCGTAAGATATGCAACTACATAAACACAGGCAATATGTTAGACAAGAATGTAAAATGTGGTCAGCAAATGAGTACAATTTTAAGCAGAAAAATGTCGCAAAATTACTGAAATTATCACACAAAATCGTTAGTAACTTATGACTAGGTAAGCAAATAAAGCATGTCAGTGACGACAGTTTACTAATTTAAAAAATAAATAAGTACTGAATAAATATCGGCTCAAGTTAATATTAATGCAACACATTTTTTTTCTTAACGGTGGTAACTAATTGTTCAATTTAGCAACTTTTCTGTAAAGTATTCCAGCTTATTGGAGTGTCCTACATATTAGAAAATTATCGATATTTAACATCGTAATATCGAACGACACAAAGTCCAACTAATACGACAAGCGGTCAAACTAATGTCCTACGTAAATGCTGTGTGCAATATACTGTGTCAAGTATCATGTTTAACTCAACCAAATCGATATATGTTCGATTTAATTCTGAGGCTGCGCTGAAGCTTTTTACGCGCGAAAGCAGCTACTGCTTTCAGCGCGTCTTAGCCATTGCAATTCTGTCTGTCTGTCCGTCCGTCCGTCCGTCCGTCTCAGTCCGTCTGTCTGTCTGTCACACGGGTAGATCAGTCACAAATGGTGCAAACTAGGATCACCAAATCTTCACCGTCGGCTTTCTGGAAGACTCGAGTTTCAGGAACCGTAAAGCTTTTCCATAAATTCGAAGGAGGTCACCCCGAACGAGGGCGCTAAGTGAGAGGTCGGTGGGCAAAATTTGCGATTTTTGGCCAATAAGTCGCTCTATCTCAGTAAGAGATAGGGCCTAGGTTACTATTAATCACTGATAGAAAGTCGTAGACTGGCTCTCGATTGGCGCCGAATTCAATGACCTTGAATAACCTTGAACGCCAAATAGCAAGTTTTATGGATTTTTGGCGATTTCGGGCTGCGACACAAGTCCATATCATTCACAAGGTGGCGACACGCTACTATCGTTATGCGATCCAGATAGAGAATTTGGTATTTGTATATTAACTTAGCGTGAACATTCCAATTTTCAGCTAAACTACTGAACCGGAACTGCTATAGGCTTTCGCGCGTCTCGTGAGCATTAGCTCAAATTTCTTGTGTCTTTAAGCTCAGTTCATGTTAAGTGCCATCATTTAACGCCATATAGCATATAAAACGGCGGAATACGAACTCGCTGTGCAGCTGTTTGATAGTTCCATTGCGGTCATCATAAGCTAGGCCTACGTAAAAACGAAGCTATTTTTGACGTTCATTCATCTATTCCTTGTCCACGCTCGCTGTCTTTTATATTTCTTATCGTTACCTTTATTTTTGTTCAATGATAAAATGCACCAAATTTAGAAAAAAGCCTCTCTTCACATTATTTTCAGAAGATTAGTTTTTGAGAGCAGGGCCTACCCTAGAGTAATTTCTGAAAAACGGCATGCCAATCAAATGACTCTATAAAGCAATTTATCCTTATCGCACTGACAGACAACACAAAACACAACAAAAAACAATCAGATAGACGATAATGTAAAACAAAACTATGAAGATCAAAAAGCAATTTTGGTCAAAATACAGCTACCTTTATCTTAATCTTGATCTATTTATTCCTTCACCTCAACCCGTCTGACTAGAGTCCAATCATTTCTTTTAAAAGTCTCAAGATAAACCGGTATGGTAGCAAAACTGTTATCTCCTTGATATATGTTTTGTATTTAAGTAGATACTTAGCTTTGTCTCATGCGCCTCATGCCGTGGAAGATTTCAATTTATTCTATTCCTGACGTTTATTTTCAACTTTTTTTGTATTCACACTTACTACTAAAATGTTAATAAAACGTCGAGCACGTCTCACTATGTTTACATAGGCTGAAAGACAGCGATTCAGCAGTGTTACTGACCGTCTTTGTTCATTCCCATTTGCAAACATTTCTTGAGTCGACATGCCTGGCACTGGTTGCGATGTGACTTGTCCACCGTGCACATTCCAGTCCCTGCCTGGCATCTATCGTCAGAACACAATTAGCACAAATACATTATACACGCTCTTGCTGTAACCAACCCTTTACTCCATGACGGTCGGCCTACATAATATTCGTTTTGTACACGTTGTCTCTCAACAACATACATCGAGCGAGATAAATGCTAAAACAGGCTAAAGATGGTAAAAACTACTAAAATAAGCCTAACGTCCCAAGCCCCCAAAAACTGCGTTTCTGACCACGGGTCTCGATCGTGCGACTGCCAATCGTTCACGCCGACGAACGTTTGGTCAGCTAAGTGTTCCTGCAATGGCTAGGTTAGAAGCTATTCGAGATTGCTTTAGGCCCTAAATGCTGCTCTGCTGGCCTTCGCAAGTTTCCACTCCCAGACTGATGCAGACGTGTAATCTTCTATTACCACCCTACAAGGGCACATGTCAACCCAACTATATCAGAGGCCATCTAATGACGTGTACTTTACATACAACATTTCACAATCAGTTTCTTGCCGGTCACCGATGCTGATGATGACGTATATATAGACTCACCTGTAGATGAGTTTTCTGCGGACGCTACGTTTGAAGAAGCCGCTGCAGCCGTTGCACGCCAGAATGCCGTAGTGCTTGCCGCTGGACGTGTCTCCGCACACCAGACACGTCAGTCCAGGCGAACCTCTCTTCATCAACGTGGAAGTCAGAGTGGCGTCAATGGGACCTGAACCGACACCGACTGCAGTGGCAGCGGCACCCCTGTTTGCTGCTGCTGCTGCAGCCACCGCCGCCTGATGTAACACCATGCCGTGTACCATGGCTGCCGACAGCACGGACGGGGGCGTGGCCTGGGCGTGCTGGTGCACGGGTGACGTTGCACCCTCAGTGAACGCTGACACCGTGTGGTAGGGTAAATAATGAGGATGGCGGGGGTACAGTGATGCTGGGGGTGAGGCTGAACTGATCTCCGCATCGGCTGTCACCGGCGAGTCGCCGCCTGTAGCTGATGGAGACGCTGGACATTCCAGACTGCTTGACACGACTGAGCCGACTGGAGACACATTGCCACTGCACGTCCCTAAACACGCGTGTATAAACAAAACTATCTCATCTTGGTTTCCCCATCCTCCACTGAACAGCTTTATGTTTCGTGTGCCTAAAAAGCCGTCCCCGAAATGGCCTACACTGTGTCACGTTAAACCTTACTCACTCACTCACTGATTTATCTTGGTATTTAATTATGTTAAAAACACTGGTCGATTTCAGTAGTTTGATCTTTTTTTTACTTGTTACTTAATTTTAGTTCGTGATACGTTTTATGCATATCCTACTGCAGCTGACTGTAACTGATTGATTACAGCGAATAAAGCTGATCACATAATCTGATGATTGTTAATTACGAGATCGCAGTTGGATCGAGGCTCAGCTGTACAGAAGGCGACAAAAACGTGATTATCAATGGTGTGTTTGATTTTCGCTTGTATTAATCTATACGACCGTCTGTGCTCGTGACCTGGAACGCTCGTCACGGCTGTTCTCCTCGTCTTAAATTTGTCGATCGGGACGCGCTTCGAAGGCCACCATGTCTGTTCTTACCACGCCTCAGCGACTCGTTAGAGCTGTGCGGAGGCTGGAGCTATTCCACCGCGGACGCAGATCAGCAAGAAAAGCAAGGGATGAAGATTGAGTAACTGCAGATCCGATCCAAAATTAACCAATTCCAGATCGTACACAGCTTACATTTTTAACTGGCATTTGCTTCACGTTTGCTTGTAAAGTACAGAGCGACGTAACTGAAATGAACGGAACGGAATCGAACCAAAGTAAACTTAACCTACACGGTTTAATTTTTGATTTTGACAAAATGACCAATGGGCAAGCAGGGCGCTTAGTCACGTAGTCACCGATGCCGTTAGACGGTGCCTACTGTAATGCATTATTGCTTGTTCATTGGTCAGTTTGTCAAAAACTAAACCATCTCAGTTCAGTTCAGTTCAGTTACGTCGCTTTGAACGCGCCTTAAGTGTCAAACATTTTTTGCTTAACGGCTACTTTTTTGTTTTGTATACTGACAGTTATTTCTGTAGAGTTGATCACACGCAGTAACGTGGATAATTATAAACAGTACTTGCTATGTTATATTTTGCAGTTCGTTTTCTGTTCATATTTTAATGCGAGGTAAAAAGATACGTCAGTGATTTCATATCGCGAATCTTTCTGCCGACTGTTAACAGATTTGCGGACTTACGCCGAATGTAAATTCTGCTAAATCCGAGCACCTCTGCCGGAGCTGCTGACGGCCGGACGCTGGCGTTTGACACGGTTGGCCCGGCTGGCTCGGTTGCGGTGGTCGTTTGATGGGTGACCTCGGACTAGTGCGCTCAAGCTCGACGTCATTCATCATCCAAACTCGTTTCGCTCGTCGTCGTCGCGAATTTCACGCTCCTAATCCGTCCAGGGATTATCCACAAAGCTCATCTCCTCCGCGTGGATTTCTCTCCCCGTCGCCCCACTCTCCTTTTCCCCGTTCTCGGCGTCATGCCGTGATCCGTAGCGGCACGAATTAATTACGCGTTGGCGCGCTGCTTAGGGGCTCGCAATGAGATACGGCCGTGGAGAGCCGAGGAGTTGCAGACGCAGCGCCTGCATTAAGTTCTTATAGGTCTCATACCAACTTGCCAGCTCTATGAATGCGTCTTCATCTGTCAGCCCCCGCAGAGAACAACGCAGCGTCGCCGCGCCTTTTTCTCAGCCACGCAACTTAATGTAAAACTCTTCTACATCTATCCATGGACTAATGGGCTAACAGCGAGATCATTTGCTAAAGTTGTCGATAGCTGCCCTGTCGATTTGTCGTCAGACAGAATATCAGACTTCAACATCGCAAATTTGATCATTTTTTACAATAGATTGTTCAGTGCATTTTTACAAATTTCTCTCAAATGTTTTAATAGAATAAACTTGCTCGCCGCTAACTGATAATATTGTGTGAAAGTATTTTTCATCCATACGAGTATCGACACGGCGGTGACATCACTGTGTGCTTGTTTATCTAGCGTCTTTATCCGTGCCGATGCTTATCCTCATCTCACAGCGCGCCGAGCGGTGTAGGCCTAGGTCTGGTCGCCTCATCTGCATCAGTGGATCATTCACCGCGCCTTACAATAGCTACTGCAGCGCATGGCGCTCGATACTGCAATGGCTGCTGACTGCAACGCGGGATTATGCGATTGAAGGGTTTAGTTTTCAATTTCCGCGCGCGAGGGTCACAGCGGCTGCAGACACGAAGCAACGTCGTGCAAACCACCGCGGAATGTCGGAGCTCGGAAATATGATGAACAAAACCCATGTTTATTGGTCGAACATCATTATGCAGTCAATTCAATTGTGCTGCACCCAAACTCATACTGTTACAAAGGTGACATCATTTCCACATAATGCAAATGAATTTCAACAGAGGGACTTCGATGACTTATGCACACTGATAACAGATTTATAATTTACATATTTTCAAATCTTTATGTGACACAGATTAGGTCTATGTTTTTTCGAGCATTTTAATTTGTACTGTATATGCGCAATTATATTGCAGCACAATAATAAGGCAATGGGAAAATATGAGGCAAAATGGTAGGCCTAACAATAAATATTTGTATAATGCGGTGACTATATATCCGGCAGCCGGATAAATATTCTGCGGTGTATATAAACGCATTGAGTAGGTCCCCCGCGTGTTGTTTCTCAGTCGGTCTGCACTGTGCATGGTCGGAGCTCCGCCACCAAACGCATGCGGTGTACTGTGAACTCAAAAAATACATATTTTTGGTACCAAATTACAGCTTAACACACACACACGAAGTACCTTCAATAACAAGAAAACCCAGCTGTCACTAGGGATAACGCGCTACAGCCTATACAGTTTCTGTTGCAGTACTAACCTTCAAGGTCATCCAAAGTCGATGATTTTATCTCAGCTGAAAGGGCACATGTCATTTTTTATTAGTAATCAAAAATAACTTAGGCCTTATCTCTCACCGTTTCCGATATATGACCCTGCAGTTTTCCATTTAATTTTTTAACATCCGTCCTCTTCATTCAACCCCAATTTTAAAAATTGTTCCCTTTGCACTCGCTGAAATTTTTGCGTGGCTAAGTTTAAGACAGAAAAAAGTTTTTTTAAGACCCACAGATTAGCCACAATACATCCGTGACAGACGACAAACAAACAGACGGACAGACAGACGACACATCGTGCCCACGTTTACATTGCAGCATAGCTGTAGCGCGTCAAAAATAGTAAAGCTGAAGTTACTCGTACAACAGGTCTATTTATTGTGGGTTTGATATTAGTGCAGAAAGTTGCAATGTTTATGCAAAATTTCTGACAGAAAAGATATAAGGTGTTTAAATTTAAACTTTACGACATAATTCCCTGAAAAGGGGATTTCCGGCTTTAAATTTGGTATCTTTGAACGCAAATTTTCTGGTAGAAATAAAATTTATTTGGAGTTGCCTTCTGGCCCTCTATCACGCCGCTTCTGCAAACGTATGTGCGTTATATTAGGCCTACTTGTTTATACTCAACAATTTTTACTTTAAACATGTAAGGTATTTTAGTAAGAACACAACAAAAACAAATAAACAGAAAACAAGCACACACATTTATAACAGAATTATGGTAACAGCCGACGCAGAACCAATAAAATAATAATATTCATCCACCACACACAAGTAAACAAAGTAAAAATATGCTCCACCACAAAAATTAATTACGTTTTAATTTAAAAAAAAAATTAAAAAATTAAAAATAAAAACTACATATAGTTAGCAATAATTTAACTCTACTTTTTAATTCTAACTCTTTAAAAATTGGTTGAGATTACTCTTTTTGCTTTTTGGTTACGCCACTGCATGGGCAAAGCGTGGCACCTAATAAAGTTTAACATTAATTAGGCCTATATTAACGACAGTTCTATTAAACAGGCTCGTAAAATATTTGTAGGTCTGTGTTTAGCAAATTTGAACATATTGCCGAGATTCGAAATAAGTAAAATGGGTCAACACAAAATCGATGTAAAAATTATGAGTGATAAACCACTGACATTATTCTCGTTCATGTACACAATTCACGTCACAATAAAATTCTGAACGTGTTATTAAGTGTCACGTAAATTACCAGACTTGCTGCTTCACACGTACGCACACACGCTTGCAATAGCCTAATAGTATTGTTTGCATGGATGAAGATAACTATTATTAATCTAATATACGTAATTAAAAAAACCAAAAAAAACAAAAATTACATTAGATGTTTCGTGTTCTAGGCCGCATTAGCATGGCATCGTCGGGTGCAAAGCAAGCAAACCATAATATCGGTGTTCTTAAGAACTGTAGTTAGCCTATATGAGTAACAAATGCATAGGCGTACCGTCATCGTGTGAGTGGTTGACGTAGTCTGCCACGGACACTGCGGAGTCGCTTGTTGCCAGATCCATCGTCGCTCCAAGAATTTCTCACTTCCAGCTGAGATGTCCTGATGTTAGTATCGGCCTCTGTAACTGACGTCAGAACACCGAATGGCGCTGCAATGCGGTGTGGTGGAATGATGTCGTCGAGCTGGCAGCGAGTTCTGACGCACGCTGTCGCTGTCGAGGTCGTTAAAAGTGCCTCGCTGATGTCGGCTGTCGTGTCGCCATTGGTCGCTTGACGGCGCCACCGCAGACAGTCAGTCGCCTCGCGGCAACGCCTTCTAACAGTGCAAACGCAGGCCGCAGACAAGCGCGTCGCAGTGCAAGCGATCAAGAGATGAACGGGGGTGCCGGGTCAACTAGCCGCCGACCCCACCACGCCCCAAAGTTGGATTTTCTTTACAATCAGCAACGTTTTAAACCGGACAAATCAAATTGCTTACATGTTTGAATGCAAGACATCGGATTAGGCTACGTTGACAGCATATAGGCCTAACCTGTTATTTAGCCAATTTCGTTTGCCATTCACCTGATTGTGTAAAGTTTTAAATGGAACATTCTAGACTGTTTACTTTTTAGTTCACTTAATTTTATAATTATTTGATTTGTCAAACTACATTACGTCCGCCTTTACATTTAAGCAGAGAATTTCCTTTATGCAGTCTTAAATTCAATTTTGGCTAACGTAGTTTCAAGTTGAGGTGACGCAGATTGCAGACACAGATGTGGGTAGAATGGACATTATTAATTAATTAATTATAATCGGCTACTTGGTAAACGTGCATTAATAATTCCCCCCGCCATCGAAGACTTTCTGTATCTTCCATACCCGGCATGGGATGGTTTTTGGCGGCTGGCTGCTTGTTGGCCACGCCCACTGGTGCGCTGGCATTGTTTTCATTGGCTGCGGCGTCACGACGACGTCACGTCAGAGACTGCGCAGTGTCTTGACGCAGCAGCAGCAGCTGATGCAACGTCTCACAGCATCTCAGCATCACGACTTGCTGCACGCTGCTGTCGCTTCATTCTAGTTCCATTACAATGTCAGCGTTTAACATCAGCCTCAGCCGCATTTAGCTGCAGTATGAAGAAATGCTTCCTTTAGACTTCTTTCTGCGTTTCTGGGAAGCTTTGGTGTTCATAACGTTTTTATTTGAATAATTATTTATGTTAGTCAATGTCCGCCTGACTGACAGTGATTTGCTGTATTGTATCGCTTTAATCATTCCTGGTTGCATTTCTAATAAATATCTTAGGGCCCATAAGTTTTTTCCAAAAAAGTATAACTGCGTGTAGCTGGGTGGGTTTAACTAAAGGGTTCAAATCAAAGGCACGCAGTTACGGAAACCAGTGGTAGCAAGATGACTTCCCGGAAGCAAACTTTGTAAAAACTTTGCTTTCAAAATCTGTGAAGTTTTTTTTTAATTTGCGAAAAGACATTTTGAGGAGTGTCATAAGATGAAAAGGGAATGGAAAAATGACAGCTTTTTAATCAGGAAGTCGCCGTATCTCGAAAACAGTGCAAAATAAGGGCAATGATTGATCAAGTTGCTTACGTGAATACGCGTTTTCAATTGGTGTCAAAATCGGCGACTTCAAAATGTTTGAATGACCATTGTGCACTAAATTGTACTAATTTTGCGTTTTTGGAGCTTGTCGTACTGTCAGCGGCGAAAATGTAGCCCAGAACTCCGGAGTGATTTTTGGAAGAGAAAGCTTGGCGAAATTACGGTTATTATCATTGTTGTTTTTCATAGCTTTCGCCTTCCGTAAATTGATGAACATTGGAGGCGTGCAGAAGCAGCAGTGATGAGCGGCGTATAGGAAGATGCAAGCAGCATCAGCTTCAGCAGCTGGATGCAGTGACGTCATCAGAGCTAGCGAGTGAGCGTGACTGGGGGTCAGACTGCTGTTTGATGACGGTATAGTTTGCTCGCCGACGTCGACTACTGCGCTGCGCCATGCAGCCCGTCACGCCACAGCGACTGCAGCGACACCGCGCCTTCCAATTTCACGCAAGACGAGAGACAAACGACTCACCCCACCAGGAGATGCACCAACAGGAAGCCTGCGCTCGACGCACGTCCCATCTCGGGTCAGTCGATCACGTCGTCCCAGACCTCCGCCGCGCGCCGCGTCACTTCAGACGACCATCGTCCGACGCATCGGAGACCCCCCAGGCACCCACGAGACCTGGCATCACGCAAACGACGACGCCGTCACTTGCTTCGTAACGCCAGCAGACTGTTGACGATGCATATCAATCTGGCAAAAACAACGCGTGCAAGCGTGACAAACTGCAGCGACCGAACGCATAATGGAGAATAGAATCGATATGTACGGTGCCACATTCATTCCGTGATCAATTGAATATACGCAATTATTTACCGTTGTCCTCTCCACATACACAGCATCGACCATTCTGTTATTATTTACGAATTATGTCAAAACAACAAAGTCTTGTCCATCTTTTTTCGACGATGTACAGTCAACAGTCGCACAGTAATTACCATTATTATCATTACCACCATTGCTGCGGTTCATCATTTAATTTTATTTCGGTATTTATTTAGCTTTTATCACACCTCACACGATAGTGTGAGTGTTGTAAGGACGACCTTCAATGTCCATGGGAAAATGCAAAATTTGATCCTCAGCCAACCCAAAACCCCTGAACCGATCGTCACCAAATTTGAATGGCGTGATTATGTCGTGGACGCCTACTACCAAAAAACTTCGGGCTCAATCCGCCCAGAGATTTTTGCTCCCCATATAGGTGAAATATACACCCCTCCTGTTCGAAATTTACTACATTTTTTGGTCCTTCAACTCGTCTACAGGCGAGTCCGTTAGAGCGATTTTTATACGTCAAGTGACACGGTTCTGCTCAAGGAAGTGCCTTTTTATTGTTATAAAATAAAAATGTTATTATTTACTTATTTATTCGAAAAATTCAAAATGAATTATAATGGCGCCTATGGGAAAAATTTAAAAAATTTTTAAACTGTCATAACTTCGATTGTGTGCAAAATAGAGTCGTAATTTTGGGTTCTAAAATATGGTTTTCGAGGACAGCCTAATTAACGGTGGCATTTATATTTACCCCCGATTGACCCCCGGACAAAATTGGCTATAACTCGGCTTACGTAAGAGATTTTTGCAAGATTTTTGCTCCTATAGGGGGTATTCGGGGATGGGCCAACGAATGCCGCCAATCAATCGCATTTTCCCCGACTGACCCCCGTTGCCATGGCAACAAAATTTGGCACACAATTAGCTATAACTCGGCTTGCGTAAGAAATTTTTGCAAGATTTTTGCGCCTTTCGAGAATGGGCCATCTAATGCCGCCAGTCGCATTTTTC
>Ga0056128_1001426_pt1 | contig 26597 bp, 12 predicted proteins | sample WorMetLIZISLAND2_FD_71113 | JGI IMG/M metagenome (GOLD analysis project Ga0056128, IMG submission 71113) | Marine gutless worms symbiont microbial communities from Max Planck institute for Marine Microbiology, Germany - Olavius geniculatus... ... | reverse complement strand
GTGCAATAATGAACAGTCATTTGAGCAGATTTAGTTTTATGCTTGATATTTGCATCAGTATCTGAAGATTAAATGAAAAAGTGAGAATAGACCTATACTTCCCCCCCTGTACAACAGTGTTATACTTACTTACTTACTTACTTACTTACTTGCTACCCGACGGGTACCCAGGTACCCGCTAAGCTACCCGGCCGGGTACCCGGGTAACGAATTACTCGATAACGGCAGCCCTAAGTATCAGATGTGCAGCATCATTGTTTCTTTTTTTATTTACAGTTTCACCATTGAAATTTAAATGAACAAAAGCTGTTATGTATTTTATCGGACCAGAAAGGGTAGAAGTCTCTGAGATGATATACGCTTAAGACTGCAGATAGTTTACCTGTCAGTACAAGTATTAACTATGCTCAGTGTGGAGCAACTTAGTTGATTGAGACCAAAGAGGCAAAGCCCCATGTAAGTCTTAGAAGCTGAAGAATAGGTACAAAACTGTTTCCTGGCTGGGTGGTGTCAGAAGCAACTAAACCAGATTGATAGTTCTGCATTGTTAAATTTTAGCTTGTGTGTGAGTTTCTGTTAATCCAGAGTCTGTAGTAGCATAAGTTTGTTTAACACCCTGCTGTCCCACTCGGGATTAAGAAGAAGAAGATAAAGAAAATCCCACTCGGGGGACAGTTGTTTAACATACAGTCACTTGTTGTTCTGATGTACATGATCATGGTCTCAGGTGGTGCTGGAGGCAGAAATTGACAACATGGCTGCACTGCGTCTGTATGACAACCTTGGGTTCATCCGTGACGAGCGACTTCACCGATACTACCTCAATGACCATGACGCCTTCCGCCTTCGTCTGGCATTGCTCTGAATCAGTTCCACAGACGACCATTTTCATCTACGTGCAGCTAGTCCTATGAACAGTAGCTGCGCTGTACCTCTGCTGTTAGTACTGTTAACCACTATTACTGTTAATACTCGTTACTCGTGGTTTTTGTTCAACCAAGCTAGTTTTCCCATGTTACTGTATCATGTTAAGCTGCGTTATGGAGGAAGAACCTTTTGGCATTGCCTCAGCAGGTTTTTTTTGCAGGCAGATTGCTATTCCTGTTCACAGATGAAAGCACTGCAGTAAAAGTACAGGGTGGGCTAAAAAAAACCGGGCCTGTTTGAGTGCTGATAACTCGGTGATGGTTAGCGATAGAAAGACGTGACACGTTAAAAGTTTCAGAATGCTGTGAAGAATAAACGACAAATTTGCTTAGTACAGCATTTAAATATTCTTTGTCTAATTTGCATGAATATTCGTCACCCCCGAAATTCTGCCAAATTTGATTATAACACATGGATTTAACATGGATATTTGAGCTTTTATAACTTAGCGATGTTTATTGATGTTAAGGCACGTAATATGCCAAAAATTTCAAAATTGTGTACAGAAGAAGTGTACAACTTGCTTGTCTCAGCATTTAAATATTCTTTGCCTGATTTACACAAATCTGTCCAACCCCCAAAATCATGCTAAATCGGCAGTAACGCATGAATTTAAGTTGATTTTCATTCAGCATACAGTGAAATATCAACAATTATTAACACATAAGTTGAGTTTTGATGAAATTCGACATATGCAGTTGCCCAGCTTTATGCATTCATAACCATCATCAGTCCTTTTAGGCAGCTGATCGATCGCTGGAGTCAATGTGTTCAGGATCAGCTGAGCCTAGCATTCGATTAGCACACGTTTTAGCTCGTCAGTTACTGAAATTTTGTGACCATGCCATCTTTTGCAATGCCCCCATACTGAACAATTCACAGAATTTAAATCTCGACTTTTTGGCAGTGAGTTTTTGAGTTCAATTAACTTGGGCACATGGGAGTGCAAGCAAATGCCTAACTTCAGGGGTAATGAAGATTTATGCAAATTAGGCAAAAGATATTTAAATGATTTGCTATGCAAGTTGGGCCCTTCTTGTTTACAACATTCTAAAACTTTTGACATATCACAGGCCTTTCTACGGGCAACCATCGCTGAGTTATCAACGCTCAAACAGGTCCAGTTTTTCTTGACCCACCCTGTGGATGCAACATTCCATTCTGTTCATTTACATTCCAGTTTTCTTATGCATTTGTTTTGTGCTAATTTTTGTTGCTGCAATGTGCATTTAAACGCTAGCTCAGTGACAATGCCAAGCAGGTTGTGATGAATGACAGCACACTTTAACTGTTCCATGCATGTTACAGTTCAGTTGATTATAACGTTGAAGGTACACGTTTATTACTTTTTTTCTGTATTACAGTCTATATACATGCATAAACCTGACTTTTTCTAAACGACTTCTTTTCGTTAGTTTTGGGAAGTGTATTGGGAGGAACAAGTGAGTGTTAAATGAACCTATTCTACACTCCGTAGTAGACACTAGTTTATGTTATTTAGCAGACTTATTCCATGGTCAATGATGGTCATTGGTCAGTAGTCTAAGCCTACATTGTCGTTTGTTTGGTCACATTCGAGTGGACTGGTGGAGTTATCAACACATTATACCACCGTGGACATAGTGCTAGAGATCGGCAACATGATCGTGGCCATATAATCAGTTTAAATGGTGTATTTTAATTTTTTTTCAGGTCATGCTGTCTCCAAAAAGTAACTTGAGAAATTAAATTTTTGTGGCAGTACCCTCGAGATACTGCATCCCAATTTGTCCCACCGCTATGTAATGACCAATGCAACACGGCAAATACATGACAATATCATATAACAGCATTTCAGATTCACACTGTTAGTAATAGTCAGAAATGAAAAAAAAACATCAAAAAAGTCTTTAATTACAATTAGCATGTAGCATCAGTGAACACCAAAGTTGTAATGAACACCATGTGTATCGGCGGTATATAAATACTTTGAAATACTATTTCAACGATTAACTCATTTTGGTTGTTAAATTAACATAACAAATGAAGACATAAGTCAACCCAGTGCTCACATTATATGTGGTCATCTACCTAGCTATATGGTGTTCACATACTTGCCCACTGCCCTGCACAAACATAACCTTGACGTTTTGAACTGTAAATTGGCACATGAGTTATCCCTGCTATTGGGAACAATGACACCAACTTTTTCTGCTCTTTTTTGTTTTCAGGCTAACAGCTCACTCACATGGGACAGACAGACAAACTGACGGGCAAGATCTGTAATGTGGCCTAAGAAGATGACCACATAACAAAGTTAAGATAGTCACACAGACTCAAGAAAATTATTGCTCTAAAATGTATATGATTACCGTAGAATGGGAATAATGTTAAGCACAGATCTGGCTCAGCTGTTACTGTACTTAACTGTCTCTCTGAATACTCAATAATTACAAATTTGCATTAGCCATCAAATCATTTAACTATGATGAAGTTTTTATGATAAAGTTTTTATAGTAGCCTATTTCAAACCGTTCAAAGTAGTATCGTCTTCAAGCAGCATTTAAACATTGTAAATAAATACTGCTTGGAGTAATAAAACCGTATTTGTATAGTTCTGCACTAAGAATACTCAAATGCTGCTGAACACATTCGGATAAAGTTATATGCACATGGGCTGCAGTGATGCAAATGCAAGCGGAGAGATATAAAGTAGGTAATTAAACCGTACACTGCATACAGTAATACCAATACAGCAACTGCAAATGATGTATCACCCAACATTAATAAATACTGATACTGATGTCCAATAGTCCGCACCAGGAAAGTCTAAAACCAGTTGGACATTGCTGAGCAAGACTACTGCTCAACGCTACACCTGACAGTGTAGGACGAGCTTCAGACAAGCAGGCAAATATCCCTAAAACATGGCATGGCCAAGGCAGGCAAAGGCAAATAGAAATAAGTTTAACCAAATGGAATGTAAAAAATGTATAAATATTTGAACAACAAAGTGCACATGATCATCACAGCAGAAACATGAACCGACTCGGATAAATGTCTGAGCTGAGAACAGTGTCAATAAAACAGCTGTTAATATGTGCGAAATAAGGAATGCTTGAAATGACATTAAGTGGCTAATTCACATCTACAACATTAACAAGACTCAACTCAAGTCAACTGTTGATTTGTGTCGGCATCGTAGGTGTTGAACTGGCTATAATGTGACAACTACACAACTTTACATTCAGTTTTCTGACAAATCTGAGCAGTCACGTTCAAGCAGCAGCACACAGCATAGATCAGAAAGCATCACGAGCAAGGCACATTGGAAACGTTAATGGCATACAGTGAAGATTCAAACACTCCAACAATTCCAATCATGTTCAACAATGGGACCATACTGTCGTATAAAAACCCATCCGGTAATATGATTGTAAGAAAACACAAATACATTATTTACATTACAAACTGCACAAAACTACAACCTTTCTTAACCCAGTGTTATTACTAATTACTACAGTTAATACTACGACTAATGCCACTCTCAGTACAAATTCTTTCAATTATTCCACAACTGGTCAACTTTTCAGTGAGCATGAGCTCAGAAATTAGCTCTGGCTAGGCCATGCTCCATGAATGTACAACACTGTACACGGAAATTTTGGAAACAAACTGTTATAGCAGTACTTTTCAGAGTTAAAGCTCCCGTAGGGAATTCAATGCACACAATTAGTATCCAGTGAGTAAAAAAATTGTACTATACACATAATCATTAAAATAAAAAAAAGTCTAAAACAAAAGATGCATGGATAGTTTTGATTATGACAACAAAGGCAATTGTCAAAACTGAAGCAAAAAACAATGGATTTAATTGGCGTTAGAGACATGGGAGTCTCTCACAAAAATTTGGTTGGCTTGCACACAATGCAGTGAAAACAATATTAATTTGGCCCCAAAACAAAGACATCAGCACACCTTGTGCTGTCACGTACGCAGCCATCCGTGCAGCTGCTGAGAATTATACACAGACAGCAATGCATGATGACCACTTTCCAGACCAAATAAAATTCCCTGACTTCTCCAGTGAGTCAGGCAAAGATTCATTGATATACTGTTTAATGCTATGATCATCGGTCGTTGCTTCATGTTAATTAAAAACAGGCCAGATATTTTTTCCAGTTTTCCCTGACTTTTATTTTGTCTGACTTTACTCTGACCACTTTGAAATTCCCCAACTTGTCCAGTGAGTGAGTGAGTGAGTAAGTAGGGTTTAACATCCCATCTGACACAGTATAGGTCATTTCGGGGACGGCCCTTGATGGCAAAATTGCACACACACATAATAAACACAGAACAAAAAGTTTAACCTTTACAGAAAGTTTAACTCCATGAAACACAAAACACAAAAAAACGACGGAAACCTAAAATTGTAAGAACTGCCGATTACAATTGTGCAGTTCTAATAATCTTCCCTGTTTTCCTCCAGACAGTCATCAATCTCATAATGCTGTCTATTGTCCAGGTTTTCCTGGTGAGTGGTCACCCTCTATATTGCAGGCATTTTGAGCGAGATATACATCATATTCTGGAACTTTTTTAGGTGCACTGACCCTGATCTTGAGAGCTAAAAATTGGCAAACTGGTTACTCCTGCTCTGGCAAACTTTCTGACCAATTTTAGTTTCTATATCCCTTTTAGGTTTCGAGTTATAAGACGATAAGGTATATTGGACTAGACAGACGGGCAAGACCCCGTAATGCAGCCTATTAAGATAACCACATATTAATTACATGGTGCCAATAAAAACGTGCTGTGGAGTGCATAGTGGCTAATGTACAATGATAACTACATTGAACGCACAGCAAAAAGAGACTTCAAAATTCCAAAATAATAATAAATAGAATCTTAACTATCTATCAAAGACATTGTCAGATATACTACGCTATGTCCTTGATAACTAGACACTGCCGTCGAGCAAAGTAACAAGAAAACTCTGCACCACAAAGTCTGCCAAAAAAAACAAGAAATTTGAGCTAATGCTCACGAGAGCTAATGCTCACGAGATGCGCGAAAGCCTATAGCAGTTCCGGTTAAGTAGTTTAGCTGAAAATTGGGGTGTTCATGCTAAGTTAATATACAAATACCAAATACCAAATTCTCTATCTGGATTGCATAATGATAGTTCCATGGCGCCATCTTGTGAATGATATAGACTTGTGTCACAGCCTGATCGCCCAAAAAATCCATAAAACCCCTTATTTTGGCGTTCAAGGTCATTGAATTCAGCGCCAATCGAGAGCCAGTGTACGACTTCCTATTAGTGATTAATAGTAACCTAAGCCCTATCTCGCACCGTTGCTGAGATACAGCGACTTATTGGCCCAAAATCACAAATTTTACCTACCCCCCTCTCATTAAACGCCCTCGTTCGGGGAGACCCCCTTCAAATTTATGGAAAAGCTTTATGGTTCCTGAAACTAAAGTCTTCCAGGCAGCCGATGGTGAAGATTTGGTGATCCTAGCTTGCACCACTTTTGACTGATCCACCCGTGTGACAGACAGACGAACAGACAGAATTGTGATGGCTAAGATGCGCTGAAAGCAGTAGCTGCTTTCACGTGTAACAAATGCCAACTTTGCAGCACCTGAAAAATGAAAATACATCACCGTAACTGCTATAAATGCTGTTGGCCTGACAATATACAAATAAACCATCACAAAATGCAAGCAAGACAAGGCACACACATGAGTGGTAACAATAGAAAACAATGTCAACAATCAGTGCAGGAGAGATTTATGGTATGTCCATTTCGAAACAATATCTTACAAAAAAGAATAACTGTAAAAAATTTGATTAACGTTTGATGGTCACATGCAACAACTAGACAAACTACAATAATAATTACTGACACTGCGGGACCCAGAGTCCAGGCTGCCCACAGGTTGGCCACGGCTTTAAAATTGACTAAATCAAAGGGAATTGGGAAGGCAGAAAAATGGTAGTATGGTAGGGATAAATCAATCCAAAGTACGCTGTTTTGGTGTACCACGTATGCATACAGTAGCATGATAAAACAATGATGCAGTGCCACAGGTCACTGGTGTTCCATTAAAACAGGGAACTTTATAACTCGAAATGTCGAAACCAGGAAATTCCAGGAACTTTGTTCAAAACCAGGAAATAGTGATCTAAGGTTAGTGAGTGAGTAGGGTTCAACATCCCGCCCGACACAGTATAGGTCATTTCGGGGACGGCTGTTGCAGGCAAAATTCGCATATACACATAATAACAGAACAACAAGTTTAACCTTTACAGAAAGTTTAACCTTTATAAAACACAAAAAAACGACGGAAATCTAAAATTGTAAGAACTGCCGATTATAATTGTGCATCTAAGGTTACGGAAAAGGATCAGAGTAGGAGTTAAGGTTAAGGTTTTAGTTTCTAACGTTCCAGTTTTTGACGTTGCCAGTTTTGACGTGGAACCAAGGTCACTATCGGTTGAGTACTGGGGAATCTTCAGCGAATGATTAAGCACCACTAGAAGACTGGGCACAGACTGGAACTTTTATGCTCGCCAGGTGGCAGGATCTATCCCAGCAAAAGTTTGAGAGCTGTGGTTGCTCACTCACTCGAACTCAGCGCCTCCGTCACGGAGCATGCGGACACGCTCTTGAACCAGCGAGCTTGTATGTCGAGCCGCTGATGACCTCTGTGACGCACCGGCACCGAGAAACTGCTGTGGACTGTCCTCGAATGACTCGGACATTCCTGTGGAAATTCCAGGGTGGGAAATGTTGCTTTCTGCTTTCAGTTTCAGCTTGCGGATTGTTTCTTGCACGCTTGTATGTGGAAGTGACACAGCATCGTCGACGGACTTTGCACGACTTCGACCGCTGTCCTGCCGACTGACCACATCAAGCCTAGCACAGTCCTCAGCAGCCATCGACGTAAGCTCAAACTTTCTTCTTGACCAGGAAGAAGGTAAGTCTTTGTTCAACACATTATCGGTTGAGTTCTGCCTCACGCGTGGCATTCGATGGCGTGGGTTTGTCGACGTTGATGCCTTTATCTCCTTGACCCGTGTACTGTATGCTCGCGCAAGTCGGAAAACATAGTTCCTCTCATGCCCAAGCCACAGCTCTTCATCAGTGCTCCCCCTGTGCTCCGACACGACTTCGTGATCTTTGGTTTCTGAAGTCATGACGGCATCTAGTTCGGCATTTGTGTAAAACAATTCTTCATCAGCTGCTGCTGTAACAATCAATGAAGCAACCAATCAAAGGTTAAAAGTTGTGTATACTGGTAATTCATTATGGGAAACCTATTGCAAAGCTACAGAGCATCAACTCCCATATGGGATCACACAGTGTTACCTGCCACCCAAGACAGGTGAACGCGCTCACTGCCTTAACCCCAGCCACACAGGCTGGCACTGGATTTATACCCCAAAGGGATGAAAGGCTGAGTTGACCTTGGTGTAGGTAATATCTCTAGATGGTTTACCTGTCTGCAGACAATTGCTCATCCAGAAACCCTACCATTACGTCACCAAGCCACAGTCAATCAGGCAAAAAGCAATCAAACTATCAATCAAAATTGCTTATCGTATTGCCGTTTAACATGCCACCGTGTGTCAGACTGGTGATCATGAGGTTGCTGGTTCGACTCATGCCTTCACACACGTGCCTCTGTCATCTAACCGTATAATTTGCTACCAGCCTCACCACTGGGATCATAACAGCATACATGGGAAACATTTGGCCTACCGCCTATATAGCTGAGTTGCATTTGAACTTGCTGCCAGCTTAGACGGAAATAAGCACCAACCTCAAAATAAGAGAGAGCATGTGAACAATAGGGCCAGTTCACATTACTTTTTATGTTACCCAATAAAAATATATGTATAACAAGCGTACCTGTCATTACTGGTATGGTGACTTGTGAATCGGCAGCCAAGAATTCCTCGCTACTTCCATGGCAGACTGAAGACGCCTGTGATAAGCTCTTAGCATAACCATCGTAAGAATCGTCTCTTGCGAAACCTTCAACAGAATTTGTAATAAACGTGTCATCGACAGACGAACGTCTTTCACACTCCACTGATCCTGGCTTCATGCAATCTTTCGGCAACGTTGCATAAAATGCAGCAAAACTTCTCTCCAGATCGGCCATGGTATCTAAGCCTCCATCTGTGCCATCAGTATCAGTCTTGTCAGCTGCATTCTCGAGAGCATCAGAAGACTGGATATCATCTCTACTTTCAGACTGACTGGCAAATGGTTCGTCGCTAACCAAAGCTGCAAGATCTAAGACCACAGCATCATCATCATTGCTATTATTAACAGTTTCTGTATTTCCTACACCAATGATTTCAACAGACTCTTCTTCGCACTGGTCTTCTGGTAAATGTTCTTCCTCATCTTGAACAATAACAATGATGGGCAGTTCAGACTGGCTGGTAAATGGTTGGAGTTCTGGTACTGGCTCCTCACCAAGCAGAACGCCGACACTGGCACTATCTGTGTTTGTCATTTCGATATTTTCAGAATCGTCAACCCTGACCAGATCTTCTGACAACCCTTCTCCCTCGCCTGGAACGACATTAGAAAAAGGTTTACACAAAAACTCAGAATCAGACTGGCTCAGAACCCCAGTATCATTACTATATGCCACCTCCTCAATTCCAGAAACACAGACTCTAACTGAATCTTCCTCTTCTGGTATCTGTTCTTCATGATCTTGTACGACATCAACAATGGGTGGATTCAGGACTCCGGAATCACTGCCGTTCACCGTTTCCGTACGACCAGAATCCACATCTCTAACCTGATCTTCCGTTAGCCTTTCTTCATGATCTTGTACAACGTTGATCAAAGGTAGATCTGCAGCTTCTACTACAGGTGAAACCGATGTATCGTGATCTGGTTTTGTTAGAATGTAAGTGCTGCTGGCAAGCTGCCGGAGGCGGTCAGTTATGACTACAGTTGGAGCTGCGTGGTGATCGTCGTTTATGTTGTCGTGGTCACAGGACTCTGACACATTGGACTCAGATCCGCTCATGTCATCAGTGCTTTCCTCATCTTCTGTACAACTCGTGGAGCGAAAGTCCTCGCCATCCTGCTCCGCGAGAAACAGGACATTCTTCAGATCGTTGCAGTTTGCAAGGGGCGGAGTTTCCACAGTGACGTCGTCGTCGTCGTCGCCAATCAGAGTCGTTGACAGTAGTGGCAGAGTGCTACAGGTTCGGCTAATGTTGTCTGCACTGTGGCTGCGAAGTCGCTCTTTGCGCACGACTGACGATAGCCTCGCAGTGCACCGGCCTCGAGCACCACTTGGGTCTGACAATACGAGGTTACTGTCATCATTTGGATGCAAGTCTCCATCACCTCCTGGCATTTCGTTACTCTAAACAAGCAAACAAAACACAAGCATCAGTTTACAATCTAAAACAAGGTTCCTAACTTCCTACACCTTGGAACGTTTTCACCATAGCTTTGGCCACATCAGCAAATTCAACCACGAGGCGGAATTTAGAACTTACGTCGAATTGCGTGACGGATGACTACTAAATTGCAAAAACTTGCAATATTCAATATTCAATTGCAATATTCAAGAAATATTCAACACACACTGACATACACAAATAAATATACATAAAACAATGAACCAAAATAACTATCAAAAGGAAATCATTATTAACGCAAACAAGTAATTTGGCAAAAGGTGGAATTGCTGTGGCAAGTCCACACAACTCCTTGTATGTATTCGCTAGATGGCAGCATAAGACTGATGGTTAAACTGCATTCTGGAATTGCATGTTTGGCTAGACGTTCAACCCAAATATCCTAACCCTCACCTACCAAAATGCATCACAGACGGACCTGCCAAATGGCACTTAAATCCGTCAAACGGTTCAAGCGATGCGACAGGCCAGACAGACCATGCCAATAGTAGAGCCCATACTGTTAAGATCTGTGGTATGATGATCAAAAAACTGGAGCTGCCAAATTAACGCATTAATTAACACTTTAATAAATTAATGTGCGTTAAAAAATTCACATGCATTTAAAAAATTAACGCGCATTAAGAAAATTAACACACATGCCTAAATTTATTTAATTTACTAAATTCTGTGAAGAAAAAGTTCCAACATTCCATTAAACTGAAAATCAAATGAATTCAAGTAACTAAACTGTAGGTGACATTCCATCACTACTGTAAATAAATATTATTTAAATGACAGGCTAATAGATTTTTATGCTAGCGATGATGTCAGTTATTGTTAAAACATGTGTTTCTATTTGCTTTCTAACTTTCTATATTTTACAGGCGGGCCCCCCCAAACGTCACGATGCCCGGGGTAACTCCTCCCTACTCTCCCTTTTGACGGGCCTGGATGTATTAATAATATGTTAATTAATGCGTTAAAAAAATTAATGCAGTGCATTAATGTGTTAAAAAATTAATGCTTCGACAGCTCTAAAAAACTTTAACTTCAAACAATTTATGCAAGATTAACAGAAGCATTACCAATACATTCACTTACCACACTGTTTGGAGTGGAATCTTCAGCTGTACCTACATACGAAACATCATACGATATAATTCTGTTAAAATCCCGACATCATAATCATGCTAGAAAAAAACATAACAAAACAACTAAACATATCAAGAAAAAAATTTCAGAGTTAATGTGTGTCATCGTTTACCACAAAGCAGTAATGCTGCTGACATTATAACGACCTTATAACGCAAGTACTGGAGGTTCTCACCCCCAAAGATTTCCACTCCATGGAAAACCACGGCATCTGTCTAACTAACACAATGCTACTCAAGTCAAACAGAGTGTCCCTGGGAAATAACATCTCGCACCGTCCAATGGCTCTAACAAGATGCACAAATGTGACTGATCATGCTATGGCAACACCTGATGTTGGCTAACAAGTGAAAGCAATAGGCAACCAGCTGCTCTGAGTAGGCTTCAAGGAACCTTTAAAGGGCTGGCAGCCCTTGCTATAAAGCCTACTAATACACAGATCTTGTCAAATTGTCCTACCAGTAGTGAAAAAGCATGCACAGGATCAACATGGCAGCAACAGCATGAACTTAAAACATCGCCAAAGAATATTAACAGAAAACTGTCAACATCTTGACACTACTCACAATGGAAGGCAGCGAAGGACTTGCGTCTGGGGTGTTTCCTTGTGTCCAGCGTGCTGCTGCGACGATTCTGCTTCTTTGCAGCAGCCGCAGCCATCCACGAATCTGCAACAATTCACCAACTCTGTACGGAACTGAACTCATCGAATCAACATTCATCAAAAGTTTGTGATACATAAAAGCTCAGCAATCATTCATGACAGGCAGAGTGCATGTGATGCTTAATCTATCTTAGTTTTGTAAATATTTAGTTTATTTTATACATTATAAATCGATGCAGTCAGTGTTACTGTACAACATGCCAGCAGTTTATGTGGTCGAAAGCTGCAGAAGTTCACGGTAACTTGTGCAAACACAGAACGCACATCCAATCTAACGGAAATTTTCAGCAAAAACGACTCAGAAAAATGCCTCACAAATAAAACCACTGTATCTACTACATCACTATAATTTCTCTAATTGTGCACCTCTAGTTGTCAACAGATCAACAATGACAGTTTCACCATTGCTTTCAATGGGAATGTGAACAAGGTGTTATGTTTGTGATGTCATCAGTGCTGCGGTGCTTTCGCGTATGTTTGGCTGGCATAACATATTTTTATTGAAATTGGTTGAAAGCAATGTTTTCATTTCAAGTGATCAGTGTATTATTGATTAGTATTACATTCTACACATATTTATCCAATATCGTTTTTTGGTGCGACTTGGCCTTTAAGTCACGATTATATAACGATTATTTGTACCATAATTTGTTGATATCAAACCAAGATTGTTAGAGCTATTGTAAAATGCATCAGGGGTCCGGATTATTCAGAGACAGTGTATGTATTTTCTTGCTGCTGTATTCAAGCAGAAAAGTTAATCATACCTGCTCGCAGTTTATCCTTCTCCTCAGTCCCATCGCCACCAAGCACAACTTGCTTGGCTCGGTCGGGGATGGACTTGTGAAAGTTTTCAATGATCAGCTTTTTGATTGCTTGACACCATCGACGCTTCTGCTCCAAACTCTTTGCCTACACAACGCACCAATCGACTCGTGCTTTAACATACCATGACCGACAGAACTCTGGACGTGGGACTTCTGACCAGAGCCATATCTGAAGAACAATGGATGGGCAGCGCTACTTGTAGTTCGATTGCCACAATTCAACCACTATTCTAAATCCCTTTTCAACTGCATTTTTCCAAAGTCATTCCAAGTTAGATGGGATCAACAAGAGTGAATATGTTGGACTTGTTAGGATGAAAAATGCACAGTCCTCTGTCATGCTACATGTAAACTAGTGTCTGACTGAAGGATAGAAAGATGCACTACTTTATTCACCAATAAAAAACATGGTAGCAAAAGAAACAGAAAGAACAATGCTAGAAACACATAAGTAGTTGAAACACACAAAAATACCACATGAGGCTGATAAAGCCCAAATTCCATGACGCCGACTTTGCGACAAAGTCCGGGACAAGTTCGTGGACAAATCATGAAAGACCGTGACACAAATCACGTCGCCGACTTTCATGATTTGTGTCGGCAACAAGTCCGCAAACTTGTCCCGGACTTTCGGACTTTCTTTCCGACTTTCCCCATGCATTGTAACGGGCCAAATTCCATTAGAGTGACACAAACGGGTTTGTCGCGGACTTGTCATGGACTTTGTCGCAAACATCTTGACATGTCAAGATGGTTTGTGTCCGCGACTTTCTTGATTTGTGTCCATGACTTTCCTCGCGGGGAAGTTTCGGTGAAAGTCGGCGTAATGGAATTTGGGCTTTACAGAGTACAAACTAGTGCCATGTGACATACAATCACACTATCAATAATTTAGTTTTCATATCAAATTTATATTTATGTAGTCTGTGTAAGGCTTAAAAGCAAACTGAACACAGTCGCACCGTACCTGCAGAGTATACTGTTCCTTCTGGTTGTCGTATGGACCGATAACAAAGTTGAGAGGTTCGCGAGGAACAGTCTCAACCATCGTTAGATTTGACATCTGACAACAATCACCAACCAACCAACACGTTCTAACATCTACCCAAACATGTATTCCTGCAAATTACCAATTTTAGTTATTAATAAGAGTTCTTGGATAATTAACTGCAAATTATTGTACAGCAAAAATTTTTAAGAGCACTGCTTGGAAACAGTATTAGCAGAGGAAATGTAGACTGACCAAGAAAAGCCGTTAACAGATTAACAGAAAAAGTTACAAGAAATTTGACCTAATGCTCACGAGACGTGCGAAAGCCTATAGCAGTTCCTCTTCACAAACTGTCAGTCTGTCTCCAGCCTTTTCGTCGCAGTTCATTCTAGGATTTTGTGCTGCAGCAGAAGATCGCAAAAATTAATAATAAACAGCATGTCTGTACCAATTTGCAATCATTTTCACGCTACACCAGATAATTGCGGTGAAATAATCACCTTTTAAGAGGGGGAGGTAGCCGTCTCTGACGCCCGCCTGCGCTGGGCTCCATGAACCTAGGGGATCGGGACTTAAGACTGCTGAAATCTACGTTTAATGCAGAAAATTTCATATGCAGATTGTCTTGGTCTAACTCCAGCCATTTCGTCGCAATTCAGTGTTGAATTGTGCGCAGCATCCAAATATTGCAAAAAATTCACTAAAAACCCCTTTTGGGAAGCTTCAAGGTCATTCAAGCTCATCGATGTTGATAAATTTAAAAAGCCTGTCACCAGTGCTTGTTATGATAAGCAGCATGTATGTACCTATCTGCAACCGTTTTCATGCTATACGAGATAACTGCGATAAAATAACCACTTTTTAGGGGGGTACCTGTCTTTGACGCCTGCCTGCGCCAACCTCCTTGAACCTAAGGGGTCGGGACTTGAACTGCTAAAATCTATGTTGAATGCTGAAAATTTCAAACGCAGGTTGTCTTGGTCTATCTCCAGCCATTTCGTCGCAATTCAGTGTTGCGAAAAATTCAATAAAAACCTCTTTTTGACGGGTTCAAGGTCGTTCAAGGTGATTGATGATAAATCCAAAAAGCCTGTCACCAGTGATTGTTATGATAAGCAGCATGTATGTACCTATCTGCAACCGTTTTCACATTATTCGAGCCAATAATGGCAAAAAGAGGTCTTTTTAGGGGGTACCCCTCTTTGACGCCCTCGTTCGAGAGGAACCCCTGCACCCAGTGGCACGAAATTTTGTCACGATAAACTAGAGACCTTAAGGCAGCCCATAGTGAAGATTTTGTGATCCTAGCTTGCACCGTTTTGATACAGATCACGAGTGTGACAGACGGACAGACAGACGCCCAGACAATGGCTAAGACGCGCGAAGCATTCTGCTTTCGTGCGTAAAAATTCAATAGATTCATATAACTGACTAAAAGCAGTTGAAAATTTGACAATGCAGGAATTGAGGTGCAACTGCAATTCTTTGTTGCAAATGCATTAAGCCAAGGAAGTCTTGCATACCTTTAGGCATCGTTTGCTCTGCAGATTGCCATCCTTCAACTTCCTGGTAAGCAGAACAGCACTGTGGAATAGCAAGACATGCCGATCTGTCCACGAGCCTATCAGACGAAAGTCATCCTGAACATAATGCACCAACAAGAACTGAGTGAGTGACTGAACAGTTGCTTATCAGCATATCAGCACATCGCACTATTCACTGCCATAATTAATAATTCAGTAGAAATTCACCAGTACTAGTGAGCTGCAATTAACAATTATATCAGGCTGTATACTGCAAGACAAAAACATTTTATGTCATTTTGAGCATTTATGGTATCAAATACACTCAGCAATTAGTAACTTAAAAGCATCTTTGTCTTATGTTATTATAATAACCTCAAATGCAGATAGGAGTAAAGCAGAATATCTTTATCATGTATGCCAGCCAATACTTATATTGCTGTCACAATGTGTGGTCTATATATTTACTTACTTACATAAAACATCAGAAATCGATAAACCAAAAACAAAACATGCACAGTATCGTAACACATAAAACGCTGACCTCAAGTATAAGTTCACCGAAGCCGACAATGTCAGTCTCAGTGTTAATGCCTCCGCCGCTGGTCAATGAAGTCCTGAGCTCGTCCTTGCGGACGTGTCTCTCGTGTTGTCGTTTCAACTCATTGATCAGACTAGCAACCTCAACCATCCTCTCCAGCGCCGTCACTATCACCTCGTGACCTGGCTTGTTCTCATCGTGGTTGTTCAATATATTCTACATACATATCACAGATATACAAACACTGTTTTAACATCAGATGAAAAAACATGCATTCAACAAGCCAATCTCTTTAATTCCTCAACACAACTTGGACCAAAAAAATAATATTGGCATCAACCTTCTAGTATACTTCACCCACAGCCGAGTTAATCCAAATCTATTGTTCTTCTTGATGTACTATTCAACAAAAACAGCAGCATTATAATAGTTACCAAAAAGTTAAAAAACGATATCCAATGCTTTCTATCAGGTAGACTCTCATTGGCTGGATTATAATTTTAGTCGGCCATCTATTTGTCTCAGCTACGTACACTACCTTTTCTAGGGAAATAAAACTACTCGATAGCAACAACCATTATGATTAATAACAAATAACCAATAACTACACAGACACCACGATTTTGTAACGTGTGATAGCAGGCACTATAGCGCATCTTAGCCATTGCAATTTTGTCCGTCTGTCTGTCTGTCACATGGGTGGACCAGTCAAAAACGGTGAAAGCTAGGATCACCAAATCTTCACCATCGCCTGCAAGACTCTACATCGTGTCTCAATAAAAAATGTGCCACTTTTATTTTTTGAATAACTTTGTTAAACATTGGCAGATTTTAATAATTTTTTGGCATACAATATCATAAAGAAACTTGACGTAAATGACTATAGTCTAGCCCACTTCACACTAATATTGTTGCTACATTACCTTGTGAAATGCGGAACTTGTAGTTTGGCCATTTGCAACAATGAATTCAAACTGGGGAGCACATGCATCGGCTTGGAAAATCATGAACACCACAAAATGATTGAAAATATGTTACATATTTAACATTAATTGCTGCTGTCATGCATTCCTTTTTGTGTTAGCTGCGCTTTCTTGTTAAAATAAAACTAGGCAAAAATTGAACCTCTGGTACCAATAAAAAAGCCGTGGCAGTACTATGCTGTACCAAAAGACCATCAAAGCGCTGAAGGATATGCAACAATCAACAACCAACTAATAACAATTACACAAGACGCCTAGCATTATCTTTAAGTTTCTGATTTCTGGTGACCTTGACATTTAACATTTTAACATAAACATTGGTACACTGATTGCACCTACCCCGGGAAACAGTTCACACCGATTTCGGTTCTTTCTATGCCTTCTGGTTTCAAGTCAAAAGCCTGTAAAAGAAAAGCAGAAAAAACAGGCTGGCAAGATGCATAATATGGTCCAGAGAAAGGCCACACAACAAATGAAATTTGTGTGAAAGTACCTGTAGCAGAAGGTGATACTTGAGTATCCTCTGGACAGGTTTAAAGAGGTAGGCACTGAGAGGCAGACAGTGGTTCAGTGTCTTCTGCTGACGATTCAACAGCACACAGATACGCTCATCTTTTGTCAGCTGCTCAAACATCTCAACCGACCTACGACCAGATGACATTGCAGACATTCAGTTGATCGGTCAGCCGATCTGTAAATTTCTAAAAACGTCCCTTAAACAGAGCTGTTAAAAACATCTGCTACGAGTAGGCACAATCGAAGAGCCATGCCTGATTTCAAGTAAAATCTACTAGTGTACACCACAAATTTAACTATTAATACAAAGACAGGCAAGTGGCATCTGAGTGCTTCTGAAGTCACGATCTAACAGTGCTATGGAAATATGAGTATCATTAGCAAATAGATGCAAAAAGCCACGGTGCCTCTGCACAGGCATAAACTATTCTGCCTGGCAAGTTCACTTGTCGACCAGTAGCTGGATTAGAACTGCCACCTTTCAACCTCAGAACGTCCAAACCCGACCAAATGACTGCATCTTACAGACTGAGCTAATACCATACCAGTCACCCATGTCAAGTGGTAGGTAACACTGTGTCGTCCCATATGTTAGGTGCCATTCAGTAGCATTTGAGTTCTGAACTACTGTAGAGACTGAAGAGCTATGGTTGCTGTCAAGAGCCTTGATGAGACAGTCAGCTGTACGATGCTACTTAGTGCAGTCAAGCATTTGAAAACTGTGCACTCTCAATATATATCCTTGAATCTACTCAACTGCTTTCGTCTGCCCAACTTACGCCCACATCTGCTCTCTGCTGCAGCTGTCTTACCGTGGGTAGTTGGTGCAGTAGTCGGCATAGATAAAGAAGTCATCGAACTTATCGACAAAGCAGTGAGCCACTTTGACTGCATCAGATCGACTGTTTTCCAGGCTTTGCAGGAACCGCCTACAATCAATGGATATTCGCCAATGTAACTGTAAGGCAGGATTTAACAGCTAGTCAAAATGCACCACATCCTCAACACCTAAGCACAAACGTTTTAGCGATGATAACGTCCTTCAGTCATCCGATGCTGCTAGCTGGAAGAATCAAGACTGCAAAAATTTTGCCAAAACAATTCCAACAACTTTGTTTTTGCGAAACAGGTCTAACATAACCAAATTAAGTATGCATTAGACAGCAGCCCCACTCCCAGAAGCCTGAAAGAAACGAGACTTTTGCAGTAAAAACTCATAGCACTCATTCGCAATATGCATTGCAATCTGTGGGTATGGCTAAATCAACATTGGAGATGCAGCAGTGACAATTAATGCAATATGACCTGAGCACCTGAGCAAATATTCATTTACCATATCAGGAAAAGTAGCAAAAACCGAGTACATCTTACACAATGGCAAAGCAACTGGAGAACACTGCAAACCTGTTGAACCGGTAAATGGAGTGAATGTTTCCATAGAGACTGCTGAAATCTTGCTTGGAGATCTTGCACTGGCCTTTAGGCGCAATTACTTTCATGTAACCCTAGCAATGCACGCACACACAGCTTTGATATACAATACAAATGCACTGCAGCCGTAGCTTATCAGTTTCAAAGGTCACTGCTCAGATGTTACTGATATGCATCAATAGTTATGCAGGTAAAGCTATGTGAAATATATACCAAAAATCATACACCATGAACTCAAAAAGGAAACCCTATATACTCCTGTCCATATCAAAAAATTTCACAGTTGTTTCGCAATGTATTTACTGCTTACAAGCTTGCTGACAGGGTGATGACCCTTACACACCTCAAATACTTCATGTAATAATGTTAGACACCAGCTGAGGGAAAAAAATTTCAGATTACGTGTAAAATCTGCTCGATTCTTCTACTCACTTTGTTTTTTGGCAGCTGCAATAATAATTATTCTGCAGTGCAGAAGCATTACTGTACAAACAATGGGTTATGCTATAGATAAACAGGAATGTAAAGTAACACAATTAGTGAAGCATTTAAATACGTAAATCAGTCTTAATTCGCTGCTCAGGTAAAATACGATAATCAAACTAAAATGCCAGACAAATACACTTATATTCTCAGATTTTCTTTCAGTGAAGAAATCGCTTGTAAGAAAACTAATCAATTCATTCCACGTGCAGAGATCTTTGACAGCCTTCAGGTCAGGTTTGGCTGCTGAGAACTTAAGCAGGTCTTCAGAGCCATAGCCACAAAGTACGAAGCTCTAAATGGTTGTAAACAGCAATTCCAACAAAATGTTACCATTTCTGAAGCAAGTATTTCCAACACAAAAACTGAAAGGTCAAAAAACTCAATTTACATCTGAAAAAGTAACCATACCTATCAAATGGACGGAGATATGTACTCACATGTACGACATCATAGAGGTCTTTAACATAAGATCTCTCGGTCTCAATGAGTTCCTCCACTACTAGGCTGACATACGGCTGTCGGTGTCCAACGCAGCCTGGAGTATGTTGAACATCCTCCGCATCGTCACTCAGCACATCCGGAGATCCTGCATTCCAGTCCAACAAACGACATCAGCAGGTATGTATTCGGCACATGCGGACTGGGAAACAAACAAATGTAAGCCAAAACTTGGCACTTTAAGACAGCCCCCACACAGGTCAACTCAACCTTTCATCCATCCCATTCCAGGGTAGGTAAACTAACTACTAGTCTGCCTAACTCAGGCTATGGCAGGACATATCCAGTCACTTGCGTCAAATGGTAGGTAACACCGTGAGATCTCATACATCAAATGGTGTTCAGTAGTTTTTGGGTTTTGACCTATGGTAAAGAACTACTGTATAGCTCAGTTACCATGCTTACCTCTAACTTCTTTTTTACTATTACCTTTGACATCAGCAAGTGTCCTGTAGCAAACAGTATCTTATTCCATCTAATGGCATTAGCATGGCGCCCAAGTATAACAGAGACACGGATTGGACAGACTCAGCCAGACCACTCCGCCGTAACGTCTGTCACTAAAAACTTGCGAAAGTATCACGGACGTTCTCAGCAACATCTGGCAAAAATCTGTAGGAGTGTAAGTCAGTTACTCTCATAAATAACACAAAAGTTATTGATTCTCACCAGTATCTGGCGTGCCATTGAGTTGTCTGTGGAATCTGGACTTGAAGCGGAAGCGAGACGAATGCTGAGTGGTTCCGGTGGGCGTGTCAACCAGAGACTTGGCTGATGGGAAGAACGGACTGTGCCAGAGACGTGACTTGAAACTGCCGGAATGACCACTACCCGGAGCACTGACGTGCTCGGAGTCAATCATATCCATGTACGCAAAGCACCTGACTGGTGCCACCCACGTTGACAGATCAAATCAGATTAAAGAGAATCCATGATTACCAGATGTGATACGATCCTGAAGACGTTAGAGACGGATTGTGGAAATCGTGTCCAACCTCACTTCATGTTTCAATCATCTACAAAATGATCAATCAAAAATTTCGCAATAAATAAGTTAGTAAAAAAATGAAAAGTCCTTCCCGAGCCAGATACCCATACGGCGGCACTAATCTCTATTTCTTTAGCCCTCAGACAAACACTAGCTTGCAGTTACACACTTTCATATACAGTACAGCGCCAGACCACGGACATGTAGCTAGTGCTTTTCCATTGCATGGTGTGCCTGTTTGTCCCCAGCTTTCACTGGTGCTCACTGTGCATACCTATGGAGGGATGGCCAGGCTGAGTTGTCCTGGGTGGTTGGTTATGTACGAAAATGGTTTACCCATATGCCAATGGTCATCCATTCAAGTACAAACAGTACCCGGGGCAGAGCAACTTTGTGGATCCAACTCAAGTTACACAACGCATTAACCAGAAACAAGCACCGATGTAATTTGGTATAAAATGGAACTGCTCATACTTTCTATTCACTAGGTAGCTGCACAGCTATTCGCAACTGCTGTGAAGGTTAAACCTCCGAATCTCCCATTCCCTGTAGGGTCAGGGACCACCAACGAACAAAAATGCATCATTTGACCTACAAGTGTCCTTGCCAAATGGCATCTTAATCTGTCAAACGGTTTAAGGAGGGTGCACAAATGTGACAGAAAGAGGTAGATTTAGGCCTTGGCCCCAACAACCCAGAAAATTGGACAGAAGTGCAACATATTCTGCTCCGTGGGGCCTATTAAATATCTGTCAGACATTTAAAAGATCACCTGATGAGCACCACATCCTCTGGCGTGGCGTGCGGGAAAAGAGGGGGAGGGGGGTTGTATGCCCATTAGCATGGACTGTCTGCTGTCCGGGCAGTAGCAGTAAGGCCCCCACATTTTTACCCAACAGGGCGCCCAATGGCCCTGGTGACAAACGGACAAACAACAGGCCAGGCTACAAAGAAATGAGTTTGTGACAAAAACAGCACACTTCAGCATCTGTTTAACTGACCAATTTTTCTGCACCCTTTACAAACCTGATACCATTTCTACTGCCCATCCAACAGCTTCCAAAAGAATGAAAACTCAAATTTAAAAATGTTGCCGTTATCAGCTTACATGCACAATTTATCCATGTCTGTAGCTTGGTGCCTCAAGCAGACTCATGCTTCGTATAGCGAGAGAGCTATTAGTTCCTTAACAGCTTATCAGCACAATCAGAATGTGTGCCATTCAGCGTCATATATTACTTTTTAAAAAACATACATACAATGTATCTAGCTTACTTATGTTAAGTATGAACGTAACTCAGCTACAGGTGACGGGTAAGAATGTGTTTACCGCAGCTGCCCAGCGGTTATTTTTTTTCAAAATCGCAGGTAATTGCGCAATCTATTATCGTTCATGGAGTGGCATATGACCCCAAGACGGGTGGCTAGGTCCAAAGGTCGCCGGCCGGTCGGAGCCGTTTTACATTCATCAAGCCAGCAAGGTGAACCCTCTCCCGCAACGGCTAATGCGCTAAGACGACAGCACCATAAACACTGGCCTTCGTCGTATTTTTATTATCGTCATTATTACCGCTAACCCCCACCTCGCATAAACCAGCTATACTGTGTCCTGCGCGTTTACCTGCAAGCCTACACAAAGCACATTTGCTGAGTCACTTCATTTGTCACTCAGTGTGAAAGGCTGAAAGCGTCACACGTGTTGAGGCAGTCCGTCGTCGTTACAACATTAACAATGAATATGCCGCATACTACTGCGCAGAATGATACTCGATGTACTACTCTATCGTCGCCGTTTGCATGCCACGTTCACGCAAAGTTCAAACATGCAAACGCTGGGAAAGACAAAGTCAATGCCTGAAAACGATTCCCTTCCTGGTCTCCCCTCCCCTTTCCTTCCCCTTCCCCCATATCCAGCTAGGGGGTCTGGTGAGGGCTGTGAACTCCCTCAGCATCGCCAACGCAAACGGAACATCTTATGTGTAACGTCAGAGAAGAACGTAGTGTCCACCACCACAAAAACGTACAAGCCAGGTAGGTATTACAGCATCAAATAGTAATCAAAAATAACATTAAAAAATTCTACGAGTTGGATCTATCACCGAGCACCAGCAGTATGTTAGAAAATGAAAACCGGGAGAAAACGTACTTTTTACCAGTCTGAATTTTTGCGCTTGCATTTCAGCATCCATCATCATCTTTTAGAAACAGGAAGATGAAGAATTGAAGATATGTGCAACAGTCATGGCATGAAAAGTTTGTAGGCCTACAATCCACATTCCTAAGTTTTGAGCGATTTGAGATGGCAACAAACAAACACAGCTGCCACTCACAAAGCCCGCCGGCACTTAATCCAATATATCAGTATGCTAAATGAGGGCATTTGATAAACTACAAATCTCAAAAGCAAAGATTTATAATATAAGGTCCCAATGCATTAATTCTATAGCATTTCTATCGTATCAGAAACGCTATAGAACTAATGCATTGGATGCTAAGGTCTGATATTTATAAGGCCTGTAGGCTAAGCAAAAGCAAAATAGGCAGACAAGTGCAAGAAACTGGAAGGCAGACCATCTGCGAAGTATAAAGATAATATCTACCATAATTTAGGGGAAGTTAGCCCACGTTACCCAGCCCACCTACGCTGAACTTGACTGTTTCGGACCACAGTGCTATAACTTTCCAACTTTACTTGCTCCACTGTTATACGCTCGTCCTAATAGGCTCGTGCTGACAGGCCGCATTACAGGTTTTGCTCGTCCGTTCGCCCGTCAGTCCATCTGTCCCTGTCTGGAAAAAGAAAAGAAAAAAATTGGTATAAATGTTCCCCGAGCGCAGCATCCACAGTAACCAGTTTGTCCTTCTCAGTTCAAAGCTCATCGAATGTCAACGCAATAAGAAGCCTATATGCTGCAAGGTTATTACTTATGGCTGGTGGAACGAACGCCCGCCAGATGGACCACTCGCGTGCCTAACCATTAACAACAAAACCCCCACTAGTGTATGTATGCTTTTTCTATAACCCAAATGCCACAATAATCATTGGCACACTGACACTGTGGCATACTTATCCAGTGAGTGACGTTAACAAAAACATGAGGTACAAGGACAAAATCAGGCATAACAAAAACAAAACATGATTGGGTGTCAAGACTAATTCTAAGGCCTCAGGCTTCAAAAAAAAGAACACAAACCTTAATCTTATCATCAAGGCCAATGTCTAAATCACTGACTACAGGAGTAATTACTAATTTGTGAACAAAAAATGATTCCTTTGGCATCTGTCTGTCACCAGATTTGTCTACTAAGCACACGACCCACTATAAACTGGTTTATTCTCTACTGCAGAAATATATAAGAATTGGAGTAATCAGCAAAGAAAGTAATATATCATGCAACAAAGCCTAATTTTCAACTCATAGACAAAGCTTGCAATTATCATACACAGGCAACATCATGGCATGCAGACCACCCACAGATTTCACAGAAACTAGCTGCAACCGTCATCACAACTGAGCAAAATTATATATAAGTATGCAAGTAAGTACGCAAGTAAGAAAGTAAGAGCATTTGTACACTGTGTCTGTAAAAAAACATCCCTGACATTTTCGACTGAAAACCAATTATCAGATTTAAATAGTTTTTCGTAAAAATATTCCTGACATAACTTGTAATCAAATGACTGTTCAGTTTCCCACCTCACCCAACGTATGCTTCTGCACTACCTAGGGAAAGCAGATCAAGCAAAACATGCATTAAAAGAAACAGAAAATCTGAAAAAACATCCCCAACATTATCGATCGTACCCTGAATAAATATTCGCAGATTTTAATAATATTTGGCAGAAATATTTCTGACACAACTGGCTGGCTACTAAATAAGTGTTTTAGTTCTAACCTCACCCAAAATCTGCTTTTGCACTACCTAGGGAAAGCAGACCAGACATAATACATGTTAAAATGAATGGAAAAAAGTCAATAAATAACATCTGTCCTAATTTGTGGGCCCCAACAGCAGGTCTATTACAAGGTTTGACTGTCTTGCAGCAGTGTGTCTACCAGATGAAGTTTAGGAATGTTTATAAAGTCAGAAGTGACTGGTAGAGCCTGTATTGGTCTGCAGCAGAACATTATCGATACTGCTGTCAAGTGAATGAAGAAAGCATCTCCTTGCCTTGTTCGCATAGTGGGTCAACACTTCAAGCAATTTTACTGTAGGCAGTTGAAAAATGGACAACTGAATGAAATGTCAGCCGCAATGTCAGAAAAGTGAACAAAATGTGTTTTTATGCGTTATGCTGATAGCATATGAACAGTCATGTAGGTGTGGCCTACTGTAGCCAATAGACATAGGCTACAGCATAGGCGCTAGATATGAACTCTGTTGCTGCAACGAGTCTGCATCTGTCTTGCACATGCAATGCATTGCATATTGTCATCTCGACTCTGAACTTGTCTGGATATGATCTATATCACATAACTGCATAATATATCACGTCTTACTACAATAGCAGTTCCTGCTTTCACATGTGCTTTATGTCCAGCTGAACAGTAAATAAACCATATGCTTTCAATTGCCATCCATCTCTAGAAAAAACCTGCATTCCATGGATGCATTGAACCATCAAAAATATTTTTCTCAGTCAATAAAACAAAATCAGTTACTTATTTTGCACAAAGATGATGTCTTAATAAGTGTTGCTTTTCAGTACTGACTGCTGTTAATGTAGTTCACAGAGGCACATTGCACTGACTTACTGTTTTATATTCTGACTGTTTCGAAGAAAAACAGTGTTACAGAGAGTGCATGATAACTTTACTATTCAGTGTGCCACTTTGTTTGTATGGGATGTCGCATAATATGTGCAAAAATGTCACAAAATAAAAATAGCAAAAATACTTCCCCATCCCTACTTTTTCAGCAGATTGCAACTGGAAGCACCGGATTTTTAGATCTAGATCTTAGCAGTAATAGTATGATCTAGGATGGGGATGATATTTCTATCTAGGCATGAGAAAGCTATAAGTACTACTGTGTGTTATGTTCCCTTACTCGTGCTGTTCTGTACGTTTTCAATTCACACACATCAGACTTCCTGACAGTTCATAGCCAAAACGACAGAGTTACCTGTGGAAGACAGATCACTAAGGAAGTTGACAGAGTGACACATAGTAACAGCAAAGTTGACGTGATCGATTTGTCTTCGTTAACAAACGTCTGCGTACTTGTTGTTAAGTAAATTTACTACTATACTGAGAACAAATTGCTAACCGACAAAGCGTTAAAACATAAAGCAAACACTACCTGAATAATCCCACGTAATGTTTTCTTTTAACCGGAAATGAGAACACACCTTGCGGTTGCGGTATCGGCACTGTGCCAATTTTACAATTTGAGCCACTACACAAGCACCTCAAGAGAGCACTATCGAAATGGGCAAGAAACAATAGGCGGTTAGTAGACTAGCTGGTACGCGATAACTACACTGTCTCAAAAAAATGTCCCACTTTGTGATTGTCCATATCTTCGTCAAATATTGACCGATTTTCAAAATTTTTTCACTGGCGCACTTTGTGGACAAGTAGCAGTAGTGTTATTATTAAACATACCACCACACCTTAACTGCGTCTCTACACTACC
>Ga0056128_1001425_pt1 | contig 26604 bp, 13 predicted proteins | sample WorMetLIZISLAND2_FD_71113 | JGI IMG/M metagenome (GOLD analysis project Ga0056128, IMG submission 71113) | Marine gutless worms symbiont microbial communities from Max Planck institute for Marine Microbiology, Germany - Olavius geniculatus... ... | reverse complement strand
TGTCAGAAGAACTTTGCTGACTGTGTAATGGTAAAGTTTGGATTTTTAAATTGTAGTTTATGCTGTTTTACACTGCATATAAACTGAACAGTTTTTACCTAAATATTTTGTCAAAGTCCGACAAGCCATTCAGACGAATAGGGGTGGCACAATTCCCTGGCGCTACATTTGGTAAATACATTTTCTGAACAAAGTTCAAAAATATGGCTAAAATTAAAAGTTGTGTCTGGAATAATGTTTTAAAGCTTGTCGGATAGCTAAGAATACTTTCTGTTGTATAATCGTCATTTTGTAGTTAGGCCTACCTACTTTACTTGCATGTACGAATGAGCCAAGAGCCATTGTTTTGTTTGTCCTGAGCACATTACACTGTCGGGCAGGAGCGACCACCGATTTGCATTTTAATATTCACTATAGTAGGCTTTTAGTCGGCCGATTATACAAGAACCGATAGAGAGAAGTCGTTTGTGACCACGGCTTTATGTGTGATTTCATGTTGTTTCAGTTACACACTGTCCGATGATGTGCTTGTGCAATGCTCATGATGTTTATCGTATATAATTATATATTTCTACCAGACTGTGTTATGGTGTCATTCATAGAGTTAGGCCAATATTAGTGCAAAGATTCCGAGACGGAACCTTAAATCTGGCGCATGATCCGGATCGCCTAAAAATCCAGTCAGCTGTTATCTCCGCCAAGGTGAACGTAGTGAACATTGGTGGAGATTATGAGATTGCTCATTCTGTCCGTCTGTCCGTGTACATGATGACTCATAATGCGCCATATCTCCATAACGGTGCAAGATAGACGCATGGTCGCAATGGACCACCCATAGGAAAGCAGTCTGAACTATAAGACATTGGAAACATTACTAAACATGTTTAACTGCTTATTGATCGGAGTTATTATTAGGCCTACTCTACTTTACAGACACATTAGACAAACTCTGTGTTCGTTCGAAAATAATCTTGTTGCCACGGCAACGAAATTTGAGACAAAATTCGCTATAACTCTTTTTCTACAAAAGATATCTTCGAGATCTTTGCGTAGTCTAGTAGTTAGTAATAGTAGTCGTCGTCGTCGTCGTTGTAATGTTTAAATTACTTCACTTGGCGGAGATGTGCACCCTCACGAGCGTTTTTTTGTTTGTTACTTTGGCCACGCACGCTGTTCAAAAATCGTCATAAGTCCTTTCGTAACTTTTCTAGTAATCTTATAGACACACATACATAATAGGCCCCCACTGCAATGTTTTGTGTAGCGGCAATCAGTGGACTCTGACAAAAGGCAGGCTTTCATAGGCTTACATGTAGCTTCCCCGTATAATATTATGCAGAAAAAGAGTTGCCTCCAGCATTTTGAAGCTGCTTCTAGGCTTAGGTTTCAATGGTTTAAAGCTAATAAAATAGTTGCAAAACGCAATTGTTTTACACAGTGGTTGTCCTACTCGAGCTCGCTGTCATATTCTACAACGAAAAAAGACCGATATTCATAATCATTTACCATTTTTATCAGCAAACATCAAATGAATAATAGCCACGTTCAAACGTTCCATCGCTGATAATCAGACACACTGTTACCGGCAACACAATGCAATATAATCAGTATTGAAAAAAACGCTATAATCGTATATACATTTGGATTATTCCGATTACACTGTCTTTCGATATATGCATAACTTTAATAGTTAATGCGCAAAAATGTATGCATAGCAGACGTTTTTGCGTCTCTCAGAGAGAGGTCATTGTAGTTCCGGCAAATAGCTTAACAGCGAGGATTACTGATGCGGCAAATAGAACAGTTAATATTGAGGCATAAAAAGTTCTGTACATCCGGTTTCCCTCCGTAACAAAAAAAAACTTTTGTCGTCCGTACCTAAGATTTTATCGAACCCCCCTCCCCCCGAAATAGTCATTAGCTTTCTTCCAAAGTTTTGCTGTTCGCGTGTATTTTGTTACGCTGCAGTATCTTTAGGCTACTTTAGTTCTTATACAGGTACTATTCAGCGTGTTAATTCGGTTTTTGCGAGTTGTGTAATATTACATGGCACGTCATATAATAAAATAGATTTCGCCTCTCGTTCCTAGTTCTCTGTCAAAGTGCAATCGGAAGCGCAGGATTTTTTTGCCTCATAATCATTCACTAAGCAATAGCGGACGGTTAGTGTCAGCTAGGGATGGTGGAATAACGCAATTATTGGGAGTTTTACGCAACTTTCGATACAACTGACACAATTTCAAACAAAATAGCATTTTTTGTTCTTGAGTGTACAGAAAAGTAATGGAAAAAATGGCTACCATAATCTATGCATAACTTGCAAAAAGTACGAACACATTTCTAACAAGAAATCTGAACTAATGCTCATGAGACGCGCGAGAGCCTATAGCAGTTTCCGTTCGCAGGTAATTTTGGTCTATGTCTATCCATTTTGTCTCAATTCACTATTCTGCAGCCGCAAATCGCAAAAATTCACTAAAACTCCAATTTTAAGGTTGAAGGTCAATTCAAAGTCACTGATGTTAATAGCACTAAAAAGCACGTTACCAGTTATGCTTGTTATGATAAGTAGCACGCCTGTGCCTATCTGCAAGCGTGTTCACGCTAGACAAGCGAATAGCGCAAAAATTACCACTCTTAAGGGGGTACTACCCGTCTCTGACACCCGCGTCCGTCGGCGTCGTTGAACATAAAAAATTGGGACCTAGACCATTAAAATCTACATTCAATGCTAAAAATTTCATACGCAGGGGGTTGTCTTGGTCTCTCTCTTGCCATTTCGGCGCAATTCACTTTTGGAATGTACGTCGCAGTCCGAAATTGCGAAAAATTCACTAAAACTCCTTATTTTGAAGGTTCAAGGTCATTCAAGATCATCTACCTTGACATTCCTGAGAAGCTTGTCACCAGTGCTTGTTACGATAAGCAGCATGTCTGTGCCGATCTGCAACCATTTTCACGGCAGACGAGCCAATAGCGGTAAAATAACGTCTTTTTAGGGTGGGTCACTGTCGCCTCCTCGTTCGTGGGGACCCCCTAAACCCAGCGGCGTGGAAATTTTGTCGCAAAATACTAGAGACCCTAAGCTATCATACGCTGGAAACCAGAAATCTCTATCTCACCTGATCTTGGAACGGTACCGGGACGTGACACCAAGACACCAAGACAGAATTACCATAGCTAATACACGCTATGCTAGCTCTCGCGCGTAAATATGTAGACTTTTGGCGCATAATTCCACTATCCCTAGTGTCAACGTTGGTATCGTATCGTCGAATATATCGTTACAGTTCCGCGAACAGACGACGATAACAACGGCAATAACGACAACAGTCACTCAAGTCATTAACATCATTATCATTCATCGATCGACTGTCATTAATGATATCGAGTTATGTCTCTATTACATAAAAATGATTCATTATCAATATCCGTTAGGCCTTTTTAATTATATCCCAGCAAAATAAATTATAAACATGGGTTAATAAATAACGATAAACGTACGTCAAAAAAACAACGATTTCCCATTTGATTAATTAAATGAAACAAGCTAAAAAGCTTAACTGCGAACGATATGTTATTAATTAAAAATAATCTTCAAGTAGTAATTAACATACAGCAGAACCAGTGAAACCAAATAGTGGCAATTCAATCTTAAGAGGAAGAGTGCTACGTTGAGAATTGGTGTACAGACAAGCACAAGGTTAATAAGAAGCCCAGCTTTCGCTAGGATAACCGACCGTACTGGTTGTCATTGACCTACAAAGTCATCCAAGGTCGACGATTTTCATCTCATCTGAATCATCCCGCTAAAGAAAATCAACAAAAATAAGTAAAGTTTTGTTAGTCGATAATCATGAAGCTGATTATGGAGATAATGAACGGATTTTGATGCAATTTTGTGGAAAATTGGGTATGGTTCAAAGAGGAAAGGTTTCGGTGATAATTCGTGTTTTTTTGTAAACTAAACTATGGATCAATCAATATATCTATTAATGATTCTTTACCATTAGGAGACAGGAGCTGTATTCGCAAGCCGGCATCATTCTCGGATGAGTTTTAAGATGTCTGATCGATTTTAGTTTGTAACATAAATTATATCAAGAGTTTACTCATTGTGCAATATATGATATGCTGACGTCACGATACAACATTTCGCGATACATAACAATATCAAACTGCAATATATTAGGCCATAAATAAATAGCCTACATATATACACAGTGAGCATCATACGTATAGGAGGTGTAACTCGCAATGTTACATTGCAATATAGCGAATACTGAATCTGATAATAGTTGATCACAAAATATCTGCGCACATAAAAACACGAACACTGGCAAGTGCATAAAATTGGCAAATAACAACTGCGAGAAGAAAATAACATTTTCTGACAGAAGTAAGCCCAGAACAGCTTTGACGTCGACATGCACAACGTAACGACTGTGCGTTAGTTAACACGACAGTAAAATACACGTAAATATAGTTACGTCGTGAACACAATACTGACGCGATTTCACGGAAGTTTTTAACGCATTCATTACATAGATATGCCAAAATCTTGAGTATACGACTCGTTCTATTAATAAATAAAATACAGAACAAACTATTTTCTTAAAAATCTGTCTCACCAGACAGTCACACACTTCAGGTACCCCCTCCACAAAGTCTTCATTTAATTACCGGACTGTTTCTTTGCATTTCAAAATACACCTTTCGGTTTTTGACGCGCTACAGCTATGCTGTAAAGCGTCTATGACACGATGTGTCGTTTGCCTGTCTGCCGTCCGTCTGTCCGTCTGTCACGGATGTATTATGGCTAAGCGGTAGGTCCTAGGAAATAAAAATTTACACAAGCAATCAGCTCTGTGTCTTAAATTAAGATATACGGTCAAGATTACTATTAATCAATAACAGGAAGTGGCATACGCCTTTTTAGATAAAATAATAATCGTTGACTTTAGATGACTTTAAAGGTCCGTACTGCAACAGGAACTGCATAGCCTGTAGCGTGTCTTCCCTAACGACAGCTGGGCTTTCTTGTATATTTTTACTTTACTCGTTATTTCCTGCTTGATATAAGCTGGCTATTCATTAATAATTTGGAGGCAGTTCGGAATTTTGTAATACACGAAGTAAGCTGGTAATTTCACACGTCGGCAAAGAACTGTACGCAAATACACGGTGGACAAATTACTAGAATAGACCCGCCTATAAACAGGACTACGGATAATTGTTAAAAACTTTCGCAGTAGCAAAAAAAAACATCGTTTATCACTCCTTTCAAGTAATATCAAGTATAGTCATATCACATCACGAAAACGAGTTAGCTCGTACGGTTTGTTACAAAAAAGCTGCCAAGCGCATTCGAAATCTAACACGAAACTAATCGACGAAAATTGTAAAGAACACCCATTGTACCATAGCTGCCAATGACGTCATGGCAAAAAGGCGGGGGCAACTACACCTTTTTAGTTTTAACCTGTCAGAAACTTTTTTCTTGTCAAAGAATTTTCGTCCAAAAACATCACATTTTTGCTTGGGCTAAAAAAGTCTTCATTTGAAGAGAATTTAGAGACAAAATTGCATACACCCCATGGTCTCCTTACATGTAGTTGGCAATTTGCAATTTACTACGCCCCAACCTTGTTGATCGACGACGCCGTTAGAGTTGGCCATGGGTCACTTTATAGGACTCAAAAAACCCGACCCAGCAGCCAGTTGATGAACCCAACTTGACCCGACCCACGGAAAAATACAAAATTACGACCCATGCACCCGATCCTCGGCTGTAGTGCAAGATGCAGAAAGTCGGTTGAGCCGTCTGGCGACAGATCTTCGGGCAAATTTAACAAAATAATACACGACTACTGATCGAGAGTTCCTGACTTCCCATTATAAAATTCCCAGAAATTAATCACGCATTTAATTCAATTTTAAAAATGCGTTAAAATTTGTTACGCAAATCCCCAGTAACCAAAACTTTTGACATTCGTAAAAAATTTGAATTTAAAAAAAATGCAAAATTCGAATTCTCAACCAACGGACACAACCAGCGAAGAAATTGTGAAAATATCAAATCTCAGCCAACCTGACTGAAACGGACTTGAATTTTGTTTGCATAACATTCTAGTGTGACCCGATTATTTGGGCCCGACCCAACCCGACCCGACCCGATCCGCCGATGGACCGGACCCATGACCAACTCTGATTCGTACAAAAAGATGTTGATGGTTTTGTGTATGCAATAACAAGACGGTTGGTGTGCTGATTTTACTAATCCATTTGCGACATCACGTAACGTTTACTGTAATTTCTACGCGAGAAAAAAATAACTTAATTCCACGAAATTCAGAATAGCAAATTAAACAACACTGTCGTTAATTTTAAATTAAACAGATAAATGCAGTAGTGCACAAAAACGCTGTGGTAGTCGACCCAATAACAAATGTTATACATTATACTGTGTGCGTAAATGAAATGCCCGTTAAATATACTGCAACATAACACAATAATATGAGATAAAATAACACTGACACTTTAACAATATACAGTTTCTACGACAGGACAAAGTCAATATCTGACAACGAAATTTGGCATTTCAAACTAATATGTAGGCCTATGCTATCAGCAGAAGTAGGGCTATCGCTTTGTGGTAGTTGTAAAAAACGAAGAAAAAAGTACCGGTAAAATATTGGTTACGGAACGAGTGTTCTTGCTATATTGTTTTAAATTTGGTAAAAATTTGTAAATTTCTGACGTTATTTCAAAATTGTTGAAATTGTGCAAAATTGAAAAAAATGTCATCTTGAGTTAGACGTTATTTGTGGCCCCGGTACTTTTAGTGCGCTTTGCACCAACGTCGTTCAACTTTGAACTCGGATCAAATTGAACTTTGAACCCAGTTCAGCCGTAATCTGTGTTGCATCTAGTTTAACTTTTGATAGGTTCATCCAAGCTGAACCAAGATCATAAACCACGTTGGTGCAACGCGCCCTTAGACGCTATTCTTAATTAGCATTGCGTTAAATGACTGGCGAATGAAATTTGTTTATATTGTCAGACAAATTGGTTTTCCTGAAACACGTTTAGCTGCTCTAGTCACAAATAATTATGCACTAGCAAAAGTGCTATCTCTTTCGCTTTTTATTCTAATTATTTATTTAGGAAATAAAATCCAGGCCTATTGGCAACATGAAAAGATAAAATTTAATTTAGCTTTTTATAGACCAGTTAAACTTCAACATTCGAATTGCCAAAAATGCCAAATTCCTTTAATTCAAACGTACCGGTGGTTAATTATAACAACCATCGACGGAAGAAAAACAAAAACCATCATCACAACACATTAAATACAGCCAGACTGACTATATTGACAACGACAGGAAATTATGTACGTCTTATGAGTAGCCTACTGTGCCAATTTGTGTACGCACTTTAAATGGCCACATTTTTTAGAAAAACCGGACTTAAGTGTAATTTTGAATGGCAAAAGTTACGTATGGGATGGCTTGAACAACGAGGCAACTTTGTTTTACGGGTTGTAAGTTTAGAATTATTGATCAGATTGGCACAAAAGTTGGCAAAAAAAATCAGTGTTATTTTATTTTCAACATAACCTCGAGACACACTGTATAAATTAAGCAGTCAGGCCAGTTTTGGAAACGATTATCCACCACTGCAGTGAAGGGTGGTCGTGTTGAATACAATGTTCAAGCGTTCAACATGAGCATCCTTTACTGCAATATGGTTGAGACTAATCTTTTCCGAAACTTTATGACTGTTGGATCCTCGTACAACATTGTACCCTATGTGCCACATTTTTATGCATCCATCGTACAATTGCTGTCCGACAGTTGTTTTACTAAAGAAACATTCTGACCTGATCTGATTTGACTGATTCGTGTTACGTATCCAACAAGTCGACAATTCGAATGAAAGTAGTAAATCATGGGATGGAGCATGGATCTAATCCTTGTCGGTGCATTCGCGCAGGGAGTGCCACTGTGCAATGGGTCTGCGAGGGTTTGCCAGCATATCGCTCCAGTGTTTCAGTTCGGTGCCGCTAGCCGAACATCCGACCGCCACGTGTCCAATGGGCTCCGATGTACCAATCCGATCATAGTCCACCACCGTCATGTCCAACATCACCTTCTGCAACCCGTACATAGAACTGCAGTTATAGTAAACGATTATTTATGTTTTGGCCGACCGTTATGTCGAGACTTTTACCCCGTTTACATGATCGAGCAAACATCCAGATAGCTCGACGAGCTATGGTAATTAGCATGCTAATTAAGAGGGCGGGCGGGCGGATTGTAATTAGAAGGCCTATATAACACGTGATCAGCTGTGGGCTAAGCTTAGGCCTACATTTGAGCCAGAGGGCGGGGTTCCATCAGGCCTGCTTGACAAAAATGTGCGGACTGCGTCAGTCCGCGGACGCAGATCCACAGGATTTTTTGCGGACGCCGACTGACGCGGATCCTGTTCCGTGACGAGTGTGTTTTTTTATAACTGCTAACGGACTTTGGAAAGCACGTTTAATTACTGTTCTGTTTAGCCAAATGCATACCAAGCGCTTTACTGCTGTTATTTTGTTAATTCAATATTGTAATCTGTTATAAGCCTAGTGGCCTATATCTTATGTACTAAATTCAGCGCAGATGCGGACTGACAGCGGATCCAATATTTCTCTCCCTTTGCGGACGCGGACTGACGCGAATCTTATTGGTCAAATCCACGGACTGAGGCGGACTCAAAATTTTGGGATCCGCACATCTCTGCTGCTTGATGTTTGCTCGATGATTGCTCGATGTCTGCTCAACGTTTGCTCGATGTTTGCTCGATCGTGTAAACGAGGAATTTGGCACGACGTGTCGTCTGTCTGTCGTTTGTTTGTATTGTGACTAAACCGTACGTCTGAGGGGTCGGCGACGGTACTGTTGAATAGGGTGATGACAAGTTCCTATAAGCTGTCAAAAGTAACCATGTTTCGATCTGCAGCCGTTGGGCTGCAAATTTGAATGCAACATTGCTGCCTGCAGAACTATCAGGCTATGGTCCATTGTCACTGCCGGTCATTTGTAAGCAACCTTGAGCAAGTTGCTAACCTACTATGTGTTCAAACCAACTTAGCCTCCTATCCTCAGTGTGATGGAAAATGAGTAGTAGCTTACGGGCTACGGGGTAAAACATAGTGTGGCTGATTGATTAGTATGTCTGCTTGCTGCAAACTGCGGGTTCACTTGTTTGCTGACGCACAGTGCGCTACGATATCATTAGCTCATGCCAATCAGCTGCCACTTCCGAGATTGTAAAGCGCTTCTGTCCACGAGTCTGTCTCATGTAAGAAGCTATATAGCAAATACCAGACTTTCCTTTACCTTTTTTAGCGTATGAATACGAATGCTATACAGTGCATAATTATACAACGAACCTGGATTTGTTCGAATGGGACCTCGAACGTAAACGACTCGTTGAAGTAAGGGTTCAGAGTACATTTCTTCACGGACGATTTCTTTTTCTTGATGCGTTTTCCGTTCAGCAGCAACGACAACTTTACGTACGGATCTGAATTGAAACAGTCAACCATCCAACCAATCAATCGCTCTGGGGTTCCAGATAAACTGGCCCGTGTAATACAAACTAATGCTGGGTTTACCACATACAGGTTAGATGGAGTCAAGGAAATAGTCGGAAAAGATTTCGTCAGCAGGTTTTTTTTGAGTCGCTGATGCAAGATAGATAACGACTCGGCAGACCTCAGTAGGCCTACGTGAGTAACCGAAAATTGCACATACAATGTGTCTAAGAAGAGAGAAAACACAAGTACTAAAAAGTGGAACTTTTTAGCCAACCGTGTATTTATAGAATTGTTAGCGAGCAGATAATTACCGGAAAGTCCTCCGACGTCCATCTTCTTAAGGTTTTTTGCCTCGAGTACCACACACGTCAGCTTCCCGGCTGTCGGCACATAGCGCAGTGAGAAACAAACGTCCCCCAGCTTGCTCTCCTGCACTCCAGTTCATAACACATTCAGTCAAAAAAAATGTCGTGATTATATTGTAAAGGACTGACTGAGAAGCTGCTGTTTTCAGTTTTTTTTCTACCAAACTCTTTGCAGGTTTTTTATGTCGGTTTGGCAATGCTGTCACCACTTTTATATGTATCCAAGCTAGTTATATTTTTCAGGTTAAGTTGCATATTTTGGCACTGTGCTCTGGACACCCGCCTAGACGTACATGTATATCCTACCATGCTTCTTCCAAATCTGTGCGTCTTTTTACTGACTACTGGCTCGTGGCGAAGGAAGGTTCGATGTGTGCAATCTAACCCCCTAGTCGGCCGAAACCAGAAAACATTGTACGAGAATAACCAAAAATATTTCTCTATCAGATGCGATTTTTGAGTCCAGGGTTTATAAAAATGTGTTTGACTTGCCCCAGATTCCACTGGAGGGAGCGCGCATGTCCCATAGCTGCATTAAGAAAGGGCCGCTTCGCGACTCCGGGACGAAATCGAACCCACTTTCGAAACTATGGGCTTAGATTAAATTCAGTGCAAACATTTTCAATTTAGATAGATCAAACATCGGCCTACAGTTCGCTTTAACGTTACACCAATTCGACGAAACAGTTACCGGAGTTTATCTTACCCGGTCCTCATTGATCGGATTAACAAGGACTCTCCACTCCTCCACAATGCGGCCGAGGTCCACCGAGTTCAGCGGTATAACGACCTGTCCAATCTGATCGTGCTTTGAGAATCGATCGAAGTCGTACACGGTAAATGACAACGTCTTTGCTCCCAGCTCAGCGTACGGCAGCTGCCGACACAGCAACAGTTAAATCTAGTGGAATACCGCTATCGGCCTACTTACTTATGTATTTACTTTCTTTGCTTAATGAGCATCAGTTTGCATTTAGATTGTATGTATTACGGCTTGTATTATATATGTTTTATTACCCTTTGCTTGTCCCCGCGCTGGTGATACTACGGCGTATGGCGTACGGCGCGTCCTCCGGCTGGCCGATGGAGGAAGCCCTTTGTGAGGTGACTCTGGAGGGTTGTGCCGAATAATACAGAATAAGGCACCGTGGACCAACAGGACCCAGTAGCTACTTCTATATAGTAGCATAAAAAGGTTGGCCCCCCAGACAGCTTAAAGTGCTGATTTGAGGTTATACAGTGGAACAGTCGCAGTTCAAGGAAGGTTGATCTCTCAGCCAGCTAAGGGTGCTGATTTGAGATCATGCCTTGATGGGTTTCATTGGGATTTTACAGGTACCCATGGGTGATTGCTTGGTTGGTGCCCGCCTGGTCTGTGGTTTGGTCGTGGTTGGGCGGGGCATTAGGGATCTCTTGCGAGGATGACGAGTCAGACAGAAATTTCCAGTAGATACCGAATGCACTGCAGTTCGGGACTACGGTCAGTGTCGAAATGTTTCTAAAATGCTATTTCGCAATGTAAGGAAAACTATAAAAAAAACTATAAAATGTTACTCGATCGAATAAATAATTATCGACAAACCTTGAAGACGAATGTCTCGTCAAAAATCGGGTTCAGCGTTTTCCGGTGCACTCTGGTCTCAAACTTTGGCTTTTTCTCGGGCAGCAAGTAAACCTTCACGTAGGGGTCGGAAGTGCCGGACATATCCATGCCGGGCAGATCAATCGCCTCGATCACGCTCACCGATAGCTGTCAACGACAAACTCGTGTCACTGATATCAGTCAATAACGTTAAAAAAAATCTAGGCTACTGTTTTCATAAGCGCCTTCATTTCGTTGACACCGGAAAACATTCGATGCAAAGAGAACGAAAAATCAACAATAGCGTTTTTTAATTAATTTTAAGTTATTAAAGCAAACCTAAACAAGAAGCAAACATCTATCTATCGCATAAGATAAACTAAGAATAGCGTTTAGAAACGTTTAGAAAAGTTCATGAATAAATGTTTGTGCCTACTGGATACATGCCTCAAAAACTATTTTAGCCTGGATAGCAACATGGCATAATAAAACACATGTCCAAAAAGTCGTATTTGTATTATTCGGAACGTGACCTTTAGAAATTCTGGATGGGGAGAAGCGTACCATTTACCCACTACCACTGCAAATCTTGCAGTAAAAATTTATACTTTTTAGTAATCTGACATATTTGTTCGTTTTAGGTGACAGCAGCGGTAGCAAAATCTCGTGGATCAAAGGCCTACCTCTGACTTAGTGTAGTCATAGTCCATGGAGAAGTGAAGTCGACCAAGCTGGACTTCGTCCTTGGAACTGTCTGAGTCTTCGATGTCCTCCATGTTGGGTTCCAATGCTTCCAGGTCCGGTTGAATCTACCCAGTGACAATAATCACGCATGGTTAGGAATTTATTTGTGACAACAACCAAATCTTATGCTACCGACAAAAGCGAACTTTGTATTGTTTTATCAAACCAAACAAAAATAAAAAAATTGTCGCAAATTCCGCAACAGATGCCGAATGCATGAACATGCTAAATATCACTCGAGAAGATCAAACCCTGCAGTTAACAAAAAAGCTCATAAAGAATTTGCATTCATATCAAGATACAGCTTTTTAACATCAGTACAAGTGATTTCTCACTATAGCTTTGTCCAACCCCTTCCACAGTTTCTCACAATCCGTTTCGCTCCCAGTCTTAACTTTGCGAGTAATCTTGCAAACAGTCAAACAAGTAACAAGCAGAGACGTTCATGTAAACAGTTACTAAAACATAACCTTAATTTGGCGAAAAAATTGTCTAAAATTGGTAGCAGAAACGTATTCACACACCTTGTCCTTAAGCGTATTGCCAAGGATCTGTACGCTCCTGAGATCGACGGCGCTCCGCAGTCCTTTTCTGAAGCCGCGATCTTTGCGTCTCTTCCAGCAGATCTTGCACAGGCAGCCGCAACAACAGACGACCAGCAGAAGCGTCACCACAGCAATCAGCAGCGACGCCCACAGCGGAACTGCTCAGCAAACACCAGAACAAACAACATGCATGCATTCATTCATAGTTTAATAAAAACCAGATGGTGCTTACGACTCCGTCGACTATTTATGCCTCCGCCAACATGTGACAACTAACACTCGAAATATCGTGCTAACAAGACCAAAACGTGCATTATGGTGCATATTTGACCCCACCATGACCTTTGACCTTCTGACTCCAAAATTTGAAGCGTTTAGCTTGCCTAAAAGTTCGTTAGTGGTGAAAGTTTGGTCAAATTCTGTCAACAATTACCCAAGATATCGTGTTGACAACTTTTGTTCGAGACTCACGCACGAACACTCATAATGCCTCAAGCCACCACGTTGGCGGAAACGTAAAAAACAGACAAAACGCTGTTACGCAGTTGTACATATTAACAATCAATGAGACGAATAAGAAAAAAATAGTCCATGCTAATACAGACTGACAATGTAGCGCATTCTTATGATAAAGTTTTTGTCACCGATGTCTGATGTACGATCAGGAAGTTGGAAGTTGTGAATTCGCTCGCGAAGACTGTAGTGCTGCTCGCTTTTAGAGTGAAGGAGCGACAGAAATGAAATGAACCGAAGTGCGTCAGAACAGTTCAGTTCATTGCTGTCGCTTTGAACACGCTTTTGGCCAAGGCGTGTTTTACAGCTGCACATAATGTATGCATTACTTTTATATACCTGATGGCAGGGGCCTATTTTGGAGAGAGCTTGCGCCTGTCCCTTTTGAGGTGAAACAGCATTAACGAAAGCAGAAAATTTAACGAGAAGGCGCTCGTTAGAGTGCATATCTCCGCCAATTCGCGTACGCAGACAGACAGACAGACGGACGGACACACACATACAACGACAAACAGATCGACCAATCTCATATCTCCACCAATTCACTTTGTTCCATTGGCGGAGACAATTATAAGAAAAAGTAGGCCGCATTTCCAAATACGCGATAGACCATAGCGAAAACGTACAAGTGTGAATATACTACGATACCACGATACGATAGACTGCAGAAACCTAGGCGATTCTCAGTCTTGGCTCGTTTCATCTTAAAGTCTCCCAGAAACGTATTTGACGTTACGGCGTCACAGAAATCAGTATGTTCAGAAGCATGTTTATTAACAAAAATACGTAAGGGAAACCGGAGGCGTACCGGTACCTGTAACTAAAAAGTTTACGTTAGGCTAGGCAAACGCCTTTTTCTTATGACCAATCTGTCATTCTTTATTAGAAATAAATTTTCGCGCTTAAAAGGGTGCAAGCATACCGACTTGGTCGGTTAAAACGGCTGGCTACTAGAATCCGCCTTCCAGTGTATGCTAGCTCATTTAGTTTCACCCTCGCCAACATTACTCAGAGTGTCACTGAAAGGATGAGTTCCCAAGCAACGGACCTATATCTGTCTGGGGGCCAAACTTACGTCTTTTGGTATCCACGTAAAATATACATTTTCTCTTTCAGGCGCAAGTACCCCTGAATGCGTTTGTAATGATGATAATCGATGCGTTAATTTTTAACCGCGTTAACACGCGCGCCGATTTTTTAATGCGCGTTAATTCTTTAACGCGTTAACGTGTAAAGTAAACACGTTAATTCGACAGCTATAATAGTAATCAGTGTTGCATGTGCATCATCATACTGTGAATTCCCATCTTCTTCATCAGATTGTCGACGCCCTGCTCCAGCTGGTGGATCCTGCCGCTCTGAGTGCCGCCATCGTCGCCGATCTCTGACAGAGTGGCTGTGAGCGTGGCGACGACAGTACTGACGACGGTGACCGCTGGGTGTTGCTCGTCGTCCGACTGACCGTGTGTGGCAGACTGTTCGGGGCTGCCAGCCACTGACGCCGCCGCCGCCGCCGCCGCCGCCACTGATCCAGACGGTTCAAACTTGACGTCGACGTTGAACGCAACCGCCGTCGCCGCCTGCAGGACGTCGCTGTGGTTGACCGACTGGACCCCGGACGCCATCTTCCAACCTTTACACGACAACAGACAACAGTCCTATAGCTAGCGGGCCGGGTTAGTACTTAGATGGGTGACTGCCTGTGGGCACGTTAACCATCTCGGTATGTAACCAGCCGTCTAGTCAACTCAGCCTTCCATCCAGATAAATCGAGTACCGGCGTATCTGGCTGGGGTTAAGGCGCATTAGAGGTTTTGACGTTAATGCGCTATATAAATTTACATTTGACATTTGTTAAGGCGGGGAGCGATCACCTGTGTCGGGTGGCAGATAACACTTTGTAATTCCATACGGCAGGTGACGCTCCGTAGCTCTGAAATGAGTTTCCATTAAGAGCTATAACACTACCTTTAAACGTCTGATGCCTAGTGTCCATTTAAGGCAACGCACGCAACTTACGCAACGCAAGGATAGACACACCACTTCTATCCTAGCGTATAATGGCTGTGACGCTTACGTCAGCTGCGTCCGTTGCGTACTTTATCGTGTTCGTTGCGTGCGTTGCGTTGGTTGGAAACCCGGCTTAAGGGCGCTCGCACATGCGACATAAAATCGAATAAAACAAACGAAAGAAACTGCAAACGCCAACGGTCGCCGCCGACTTCATTTCACGGAGCGAAAAGTGTCGCCGCAAACTTGCACATTTGCGTTTTATCGCAGAAGTTCGCACGTATAAGGCCTACTGACATCTATGATGCACTGCGGCACGTGTTCTCTCGACCTCCAACTTTCTAAATTTTTTCAGCTTTTTATCGCATTTTAAAATCAGATGAATTCTGGCATTCGACTCCGTGTGGTTACGAATATACAGACCTAGTTGTGTCGCTGTTTTTGCATGAACTTCATAATATTTCGTCCGTCACTCGTAATTAAAGGCCTAGATTATTTTCCCTTAATTTCGTGCCCGCCTCGCACCAAACCCTGGCGACACCACTGCATCATGTACCAGATAAATCTGTCGTTATTCTTATATTATTATTATTACTATTATTTCATCATTATCATTATCGTCATCAACATGACAACATCATCGTCATCGTAATCATTTCTATGCAAGTTTAGATATATTATGACAGGCGAAAACTATGACAGCGTGTATACAGTAGGGTATACAGCGGCGATTAAAGGGACATTCAGTGCAACAATTAGACACATAATAAGCTGGCAAAAATCAAAGGCACCGTGCGACATCTGTTTCGCGACATAAATTATCATTACGAGCGGCGCAAACGGCCCAGGAGACTGACACACAGCCTGCCTGGCTGCTGAGACAAACGGACCGCCCCTCCGCTCCCCGCCCGCTGCGCCCAGGTGTAGGCCCTGTGACGTCATAGCACCACGCACTTGCCACAGAGCGACAGACAATATGGTACGAAAAATGTCGCCTCGGGCGCTTCGAGCACGCAGGAAAACGCGCCCGGTCGGGCGAGAACGACAGATCGGACTTACCTGAAGTGATTTTCGACGGTTCGGCGTGACGGCGTTGCCGAATTGCGTCGAACGAGCGAGTGAAGAGCCGACCGGCGTTGCAGCGACCGACGTCAACGCACGGCCGATTGCTCACCTCTCAGAGAACGCTCGCGCTGCTGCCCGCTGACCACCGCCAGCCACTGATGCTAATGATGCGCCGGCTGCAGTGCAGCGTCTGTATCAAGGTGTCCCATTGACTCATCCCGGCAGCTAGCAGAGCAATGCTTCCTGCAGCAGCACGCGACCGGGTTTCGTCGTGATCACAGCATCTGGGCCAAGGGCACCGGGAATTTCTTTTTTAAAGTGGGAAATTCTACTCCGCGTTTTGTAGAAAAAGAATTCCCGAAAATTCCCTTTTCCAAACCTATTATTACGCCAATTAGGCCTAATTACAGTAGCAGGCACAGCGTTATTATGATGATAGTTTTTAAATAGGCTTCTAAACACAATGCACCGTTCTTGAAAAGAGTCAAGCCCACGCACACGTCTAGTTATTTTTTAACCAGTTTACCATATTTCCTAAAATACTCGAGTCCAATTTCGTAAAGAAGTAATCAACTGCTCGAGTATTCGGCATGCATTGCGGGTTTTGTTTATCCGGGCTGTCCGTCCGTCCGGTCGGCTGCCTGGCCGTCGTCGTCTCTCCCGTCTTATTGCAACGGCATTTTCTATAGCGCTGTGTGGCTAGAAATTCAGAAACTTTTAGAAAGAGGCAGAAGCGCCAATGGTAAAAAATACTAAACTAGTCATTTTGTAGAATACATCTATTTTGTATAGCTTATCTTGTTTTGGGTCTGAGTGTACAACCATGCACTCTAATGTGGTTCGTTTATTTTTGTCACTGCTTTTTCCATCAGCGCCCTTGCTGCATAGCGATGTAAAATGACGGTGTTAATAATACGATGTTACTTACAGTAAATAGGCTTATAGTTCATATAAATGTACGAACGGAGAAGTAAGATAGAGAACTTATTTCGCAAGTCAAATTTACTGTCACTCACTGTCTGTTGTTTGTTATGTCCATCGTTACGTTACGTTGTGCCACATTTATAGCAATCGTTCACTATTCTATGGTAGCAACTCTGGCGTCCGTGGGAGCAAGTGCTAGTTCGTGGGTGGTCGTCGGTTAGACCGCTGAACTTGTCGCTACCGGACTGAGTAAATATCTATAGGCTGCGGTTACAGTAAATAAATTACTGACGACAGCAGGTTGACTGAAGTGATTGACGTGACTTTGACGTCAATCGTGGCATGTCACGCAGTGTTATTATAAGCCCTATCAAGTGCAATGCCCCATGCCCGTCCGCTATTGGGCTCACGGTCGGCAGCTGAATATTACCTGCACTGACGAAAGTATAAGGGAGGCCAGGGTCGGGACGTGGCCAGCAATATAAGCAGGGGCAAAACATGGAATCTATGGATGAAGTCCCCTGTTGAGGTCTGCGGGCAGACCGACAGAGTTCCCAGGCGGGTAATAAAAATTCCCTATCTAAGACGTGGGGACATATGCACTATGGCGATGGCAGAAGTTCTCACATCTCAACAGTTTGTTAACTTTAATAATTGTGATGTGACATTTTTGGTCACTTTAGTTTGCATCAGCAAGTATGTTATAACATTAACAAATAAACGGTTAATCAATAAATCATGTTATGCAAATTGACTGCGCTCTTAAGTCTGAGTCTAGTTACATCACAAAAGGGCATTTTTCTGCCTTCATCTGCCTCAGTACAACAAGGACAGGGGGCGGCTGCCTTCATAATGCAGGAGTCCATGTATATAAACTTTAATTTGATACAGTTAGGCCTACTATGGATGTTGATGCCTAAGAGGTATTCCTTTCTTACAAATTAAGTAGCGGAAAGCTATGACCTTGTTCCTGATTGTTTGAACCTGACAGTATCTCCAAAGCAGCAGCAAGTTTTGGTTAAAACTAAGAAAATAGACCTACTTACTTGAAGTTTACAAAAAATATGGCCAAGTAATAATGCTCAGTGATTGAAGTAGGCCATTTAGTGTGCATAAAATGTTGATCACCATTTTAGGACTTTTGAATTTACAAATTATTGCTATTATGTGTTAAGTACACCATGGGGCATAAAAAAACATGCCACTTTACATTTATCCATGTCTTCGCCAATTATCGACCGATTTTCACAATTCTTTCACTGGCACACTCTGCAGACAATTTGCAATAATGTGGTTGTTATACATTTTACTACACAATAAATGCGTCTCTACACTACTTTCTGAAATATTAATGTAAGCAAAAACTAACGATAATAACAAAAATTTAGGTAAATGGAAAAACACTTCAGACCAACATCGCAATGAATGATCCACATGACACTAGACTGTGATAGACCCGCACAGTTTAGTGTCATACAGACCATTTACTGCAATGTTGGTCTGAAGTTTTTTTTTCAATTTTACCAAAATGCTTGTTTGCTGTTATTGTAATATATGCATGTTTCATTGATATTTCACAAGGTAGTGTGAAGACGCATTTGCGGCGAGGTAGGACATGTAATAATCACGTTATTGCAAATTTGTCGGCAGAGTGTGCCAGTAAAAGAATATTGAAAATCGATCAATAATTGGCAAAGATGTGGGCAAAAGTAAAGTGGCACGTTTTTTGGCCCACCTTGTAAAAATGTTGCAAAACATTTTTGCAAGTTCGGTAAAACATTTTACAGCATTTTGAATACAGATAAATTTAGAATGTGATCGATCACATGGCTACATCGTGCTTTGTTTTAGAAATTATTTGTTTTTTTTTCGTGTTATTTTTTTCAGATAAAGTTACATATCATGATTAAGTTGCACAGAGCATTGACCAAATAATGAGGATCGAGCCCACATAAAGTCTTTTGCCCTGCACCCAAATACTGCATCATCAACAACCTTTGACAATTGCACAAATTGGCTATCAATGAAATATTTAAATTGCCATAGTCTAGAATATTTTTTCTTGGCTGGGTGTAGGTATAGTTTTTAGCATCTGTGTTTAATCGTCGAGCCCTTGAGTGGGCAGCCAAAATACTGCACTCAGTTACGCCGTCGTATGATTGTTATGCATTTAACATATAGACATGACGGTACATGTCCACTTGTGTATGGTATCACTTAGGCCCTATGGGCTATTGAGTCTATGTGTTTGTGTTACTTATTGATTCCATCGTGATGCCGCCGCCTTTCAACGTGCAGTTGGGGAGGTCCCGGACGCTCATATTTGGTGGACTATCACGAAGTAGAGGCCATGTTCAAGCCACAGATCGATCTGCGTGCAAAATTTCGCTGCCGTACGTCGTGCCATTACAAAGCTATTGCCTTATTGGCGACGGTAACTCTCAAATATAGGCCTAGTACAGATTTACTCCTGCCAGAGCGTTGCCATACTGATGACTTGCTGCCAAGTGTCCCTATCTTTGGCCTTCCTCCATGCAGTGTGAGCTGCGAAATTCTGGGGCTGGACGTCCTCATCAGCGTTTCTCAACCAGCTGGTTCTTGGGCGTCCGGCCGGGAGGCAGTAAAGAGACGGTATCTTTTTCTCCAGCCAGTGTTTGTGGGAGCTTGTCGTAAGCTCCCTCGTCGAGGTTCAAAACTAAATCGCGACGGAAAACAAGTTCTGATGCACATTTTGAGCTTGAGAAACGCATCTGGTGCGTAGCAGATCACAAAATCAACCGCGCAGTCTGCACAGCAAACATGTACCTTCATTGTGACATCAAGAACTGCCGGTACGACGTACTGCCTCCAAAAATAAGTGGCGGTACGCTGCACGTATAGTACCGGCACGGAGTAAGGCCTTGTTTATCAAGTTTTAATATACTGCAATATTACTGTATTTCGCTGGTGGACATCGTTCTGCTGTGTCTTGCAGTGTTCGGCAGTCCGCGAAGTGAGTGCAGCATGAAGCGCGGAATGCGTCCGGCGTGTTCATCGTCATCTCTAGGTCCCTCGCGACGACCCGGTTAGAAGCCCATCGCCGGCCGCGGATCAGCGGTGAGTGCGGTATTCGCATGGATCGTGCAAACGTGATCCGCAAGCCGCCGATCATCCTCGACGGCCGCTGTCTCGATGATCCGCCGTCGGCCGGCAGCTCGAACACCGGCGCGCCGGCAGCACGTCGACGCCACGGCATCAAGGGCCAGTGGTTCACGCGACCGCTTCACCTCGGCGGCGTTCCACACGACGTCAGGAGCGCTGGCGAGGATGCGGCGTCTCTGGCTGGACTCTCGGCGGCCGTACCGCGGCCCCGGCCTCTGTCGTCGGTCAATGGCCTGCTCGGCGCCTTCTTCCCGCCACCGTCCTCGACACCGACGACTGGATCACATCACCCTGCGGACACGGACCACGACATCGACGAACTGCTGCTTACCTACTTCCCGTTGACGCTCATGATATCCGACGACGCTGGACCTTCAGCCGCGACCTCCCTTCCCCCTGCAGACCTCAGCACTTCCGGTGGCAATGGCACGACTTCTTCCGGTAGTCGGAGTACCTCTGGTCGTCGGAGGTCGAGGACGAGTGCCGGAGGAGGAGGGCAACGTCGCAGTCGTCCTGGCAGCACGCGCTCGTCGTCCAGTTCAGCGACTTCCAACGGGTTACTGGACCGTATTTATCTCACTAGCAACAACGTCTCCGCCGACATACTCGGTATTATATACTGTTTTTTAGGCGGAATCGCTCTGCGCAAGCGATTCTCACTCGACGAGCACACATCACGCAAACGTAAAGCTCTCATCAAGCAGACCTGACGAAATCCACTGGTACAAGTGTATTGGCTTTGTCCACGGTTGATCACGTGTCTATGATATTACCGGCCTTCTAATTAGCATGCTCATTATCATCTAGCTCGTCGAGCCATCTCGATAAATGTTTGCAATACCAAACATGTTTGATAACTCTGACATTTATCAAGCACACGTCAAGCACTCGTCAAGCCAGCTGGCTGTGTGCTTGATGTGTAGTTGATGAATGATCGACGAGCTGCGTCATTGCGATCTATACACCTGAATCGGATGATGCTTGACGAGCGCTTGTCGAGACAGCTCGACGAGCCAGCTCATTAAGTTAGCTTCATCGTGTAACCGAGGTATACGAGTATATATAGCTATAGTATACTCATTGCTCCGTTGCGTGGTCTGCCTATGTCTGTTGTCTGTCACATAGTGCTTACTTAAACCGTTCGACGGATTTACATATCATTTGGCAGGTACATTTGCGGGGTCAATGACACATTATCAGATGGAGGGGTCCTGAACCCGACAAGAAGAGGAGATTTGGGGAATGGGGATTAAACTCCCCAGCCGAAATTTGTGTTGTCTACCAAGGGGCAGCATCGATCAAGAGATTTGTCGTCATGCCGGATTTCTTCGCTCACTTGTTTTTGTTTCACCTGCAACCGATCTCGATCTGATGAGATCTCGACCACGAATATCACTGGAATTGAACATGATCGTGATATCGACAGTCGAAAAACTGCGCTGCAATTTCTGTATTTGATGACGTAACTATGGTCTACAAACGGCGAAGAATATTGGACCACAAAGCTTGGACTTTGGACATACCCAATAGTGGCCATACGCAGTGCACTGCATCACTCTTGTTTTTTCTCTCCCGACTTTATATACGAAGTTTTTCATAGGTTGTGAATGTACTGTCTTATCATTTGGTATACCACTGCAAAGAATCACTTATAGAAAATTGCTTCAGTGGTGATCACTGACGATAAAAAGGTCACAATTTACTTGTGCGCTTTTGCTCGAAAATGGAGGGATTGAGAAAGTTCTTACGTGGTAGCCTACAGAGATTGGTGACAGTATTGCTGTCAAATGTTAAAGATTCTGATGAAAAGGTCATACATATTGCTCATTTGGTTAGTTAGGAAATGCACACTGAGCTTTCGGAAGTTTACGCGTAAATCGAATTCAATGCAGTTTTAACGGGGCCTACGTATGGAGCAGCCAACACGATGTCAAGGCGTAAAAGAAGGCTTCTGCATCCGGAAAAGTGGAATGTTGTTGATTTTATTTTGTGATGTGTCTTAGATGTTGTCTCGAACATCGTTTCGGTTTTCTTCCGATTATTATGCCTATTGCCTAATGCATATTTGCCCAAAGCGCCGGCGATTCTCAAGTCTCAACATGTTCCTCTTGCATTAGATCGCTGAAATTGTGCACGCCCGAGTTCAGGACACATGGCTAACTACTCGTGTAAAAATGTCTCCCTATGACCCACACATTAGCCAGTATACATCCGTTACAGACTCACACACGGACGGACGGACGGACGACAACCATGCCAATAGCTCGACCGTTACTTAAGTACAGTCTGCTAAAATTGCAGTTTTAAGGTGCTTGTGAACAAATAAACTTTACCAGTTTGTATCCGGCGAAAAAAAGTAAAGTCGGCGAATGTGCAGCACACATGGCCAGGGCTGGAGAGGAGAGAGGCGTTGTACTTTTTTAATGCATGTTAATCGGATGCAAATAGCAACCTTCTGTTGAACGAAAAAACTCGCTTTTTAAATTCAGCTCGTTTAAACCACACTTAGCTTGCACTGCTACCGTTTTCACAGTTTTCGGCTGCAGTCGTGCGTCGTAAAGCAAACGACGGTGTAGCCTGGGCAATCTAAGCGTGGTTTAATTACGATACCGCACTGTCTGGAGTGGTATAAGCTCGGACTGTGTTTTCGCATACCCGCTCCAGCAGTGCGGTATCTAGTAATTACAGTATGAGCGTTATTCGCTCAACGTCGACTAGTGCACTTTGCAGTGCAAGTTTGCTTGAGGGCTCTTTTTCATTCGGCGTGCATTTTATAGAGCGGCTACTTCTCCGGCTCTCAGTGTCAGAGCGAATGCTAGTTGTAACCTACCGGCGGTTAACGTCAAGTAGGCTGTTTAAATGTTTAAATTTTGCAAAATCATACCTGCGCTAATGGTCCACGTCTATTTAAGTGCATCAGAAATCGAACAGGCTAACTTTGTAGAATTCGAGCACTAAACTGTCAAAATAATTTTACCTGAAGTTGGCAGTATAGTTGTGTGTATGTTTCGTCACGGTCTGGTCTAAATTATGCGAGTTTAAGAGGCAGAATAATCTCTAGACCGTGCTGAAACGTAGGCCTACTCATTTCGTGACTTATCAATATCGTGTGTTTGACGTGGTCGTGCGTCTGATAAACAGACTCAAGACGCGTTTCAGTTGTCACTCTTGACTGTAGTGAGATTATGGGCGGTCATAACCAAGCCCAACTCAGCCTTTCATCCTTCCGCGGTAGGTAAATGAGTACCGGCGTGTTTGTCTGGCTGGGGTTAAGGCGGGGCTCGGTCACCTTTGTCAGGTGGCAGGTGCGTGTGTGTGATCCCATATGGCACGTAACGCTCCGTACTCTGCGATGCGCTTCCGAAATGAGCGATACGCGACCCTTAATTGTTTTTGGTAACACTGCCGACCCTATGGTGAGAGACAGGATGACGAAGTATAGGTAAAGAAATAATATCACTTTGGTCAGTAATACCCCGTTTACACGATCGAGCAAACATCGAGCAAACATCAAGCAGGCCTGATGGAATCCCGCCCCCTGGCTCAAATGTAGGCCTAGGCTTAGCACACAGCTGATCACGTGTTATATAGGCCTTTCAATTACATCCCGTTCGCCTTCCTAATTAGCATGCTAATTACCATAGCTCGTCGAGCTAGCTGGATGAATGCTAGCAAACATCGAGCAAACGTCGAGCAGACGTCGAGCAATTAGCACGTGTATTTTGAATACATTTGCTCGACGTTTGCTCGACGTTCGCTCTGTCGTGTAAACGGAGTTTTAGTCTGAAGTGTTTAATCATGTGATTGATGACTGCAGGCGTTGCCTCGACGTGTCTGGCGTCGTCGCCGTACGAGGTCGAGCTGTCGCGTCTGAGACTGGAACAGCTCAGGGTTGACGAGGAACATTTGCTTGAACGCAAACGACAGAACGAGCTCGAACGCATTCGAGGACCGCAGCCGAAATGGTCAGTGGACAGGCCCTCCCCCATGCCGTTACTCTTTTGCATGATGATGATCCATCAGGTCGACTGAAAAAATGTTAAACCAAGTAAACGTTGCGATATACATGTAAAAAAATCCGATAAATTCAGCTGGTTAATTAACGTGTTAAGCGGGGTTTCCACCCAACGCAACGTACGCAGCGCACGCAAGGAAGTACGTAACAAACGCAATGAACGCAAGAAAATACGCAATGAATAAACGCAGCTGACGTAGCTCACGCAACGGCCACAAGTCTGTGCGTTACGTCCGTTGCGTTGCGTATGTTGCGTGCGTTGCGTTGGGGGGAAACTCCGCTTTGAACGAACGCTTCACATTACCCGTTTTATGAACCGGATACCCGGTTGCAATTACCCGGTTACCCAAACCTGGTTTTAACTTTAAGGCTTATAAGGCAACTAAAGGAAACACAACAACGAAGTCACACGTACACGTCTAATCACGGAATATTTTTCCACAAAGTTAGGTATTTCATGTAAAACGTCTAGACCTATAATGTGTCTGTATACCAAATGTGTATAGTGATTAGTGATAGCCCGTCAACGAAAATGGCTGCAGTTGAATTTTCCTTGCAGTACTGAAATTCGCCACAATGGCTGCAGGTAGCGAGATTTTTATTGATTACATCAGCAATCAGTGCAAAAAACGGGTACCCGGATTTAGAACCTGGTAATAAATTTCGGAACCGAGTCCGGGTACCCGGTTCTTGGTACAAATCGCTAGTCCCTACGGGCAATGTTCGATTTGCTGGAGAAAGGGGGAAGGTTTAGGGTTTAATCCCCTCATTGGGTGAGGACGACCTATCCAGTTTGCATTATATTTCATATAGCTGTCTATCTGAAACCCATCGCAGAAGCCGGTAAACCCCACTGCTTTTTATGACAAGTCGAACATTGCTTACTGAATAGGTAATTGAATATCCTACCGGTCTCTCTGGCTGGGTTAAGGTGGGGCGCGTCCAGATTTGTCGGGTGTCATGTAGGTCGACGGCCCTGATCGGGGGTCTTTAACTAGTTAAAATTTGACCATACTTCCAAAGAAAGAAAGCAAGAAAGAAACTTAAGAAAGAAAGGTAATGGTTTGTATGATCCCACACAGCAGGTGACGCACCATAGCTACGGGATGGGTTCGCACAAAGTTGCAATCAGCAGCAATACGTAGCAACCTTTTCCATCACCTTTCTCTGTTTGTGCGCTGAGAGGTACGAGATGCGTTCGTCGGGCTTTCACAAAGAGGTTCGTCGTCACAACGAGCTGCTGCGTCGGCGGCCCAGCTGGCAGGAACTGTTTGACTACCGGTCCGAGTTGGAGAGCGCCAGTCGGCGTTACCGCAATTCACTGACTCCGCACGACGAGGCCTCGGCCGTCGTCGAGGACAATTTAGACGAGGCCGAGGAAGAGGCCGAAGACGAAGCCAACACGGCGAGTGGCCGAGTGTAGCCGCAACGTCTCAGCCTCAGCCACATCGTCACCGCTCAGCAGTCGCGTCGTACGTGGCAGGCGGAGGCACAGGGTATAGGTGCAACTGCTCTCATCATAATTTTTTGGCTGTCGGAAATTCTCCAAAAATTTTCTTGTCCGAGAATTTTCCTTCAAAAATGCCAAATCTGGAGGGAAACTTCTATTCTAGGGAAGTTTCGGGCAAAATTAAACTTTCGAGCGTCCATGATCTCATCTGTCGCCAATTTGCGACTGTCTGTTGGAATTCAGCCGGAAATTAGCAATTTAGCATTAAATGTTAGAAAATTGCAACTTTGTGCCGCCTCCTGTTTTCTCACCCACGACGCCTCTGCTGCTGAGGCAGCTTCACTGCTTGGATGAAATCCAAGCAGTGAAGGCTTAACTGCGTCAGGTTCAACGCGTCGCCTTTATCAAACGCAGTGTGGCTTCAGAGTTACTGTTGAATACTGCACTACGTCGATTTGTTGTGGGCCATCGGTTTTTAATGTGTCTTCGTTGTACAAGTTGTTTGATGAATTCGCCGCAAACGAGCTTGCGGATCAGCAACTCGGTCGACTTCTGGTAGCGACGGATCTCACGAAGTGCCACCGTTCCTGGCCTGTAACGATGCGGCTTCTTCACTCCGCCGGTCGCTGGAGCGCTCTTGCGGGCAGCCTTCGTTGCCAGCTGC
>Ga0056128_1001424_pt1 | contig 26607 bp, 13 predicted proteins | sample WorMetLIZISLAND2_FD_71113 | JGI IMG/M metagenome (GOLD analysis project Ga0056128, IMG submission 71113) | Marine gutless worms symbiont microbial communities from Max Planck institute for Marine Microbiology, Germany - Olavius geniculatus... ... | reverse complement strand
GAATTTTGCAATTCTTGCTGGAAAATGGCAAAAAACGCACCTTTTCATATAAAGTCGCCTGTAAAAAATTTTCATGGTCGGGCCAAAGGGGGGCATCGCACCGTGTCCCCCCTTCCCTTAATAAGCCACTGCCAATAGACTCACCGTGCTTGCCCATTTGTCAGTTCGTCAAGAACTACACTGTTTCAGTTCAGTTTAGTTTAATTAGTTACGTCGCTCTGTGCGAGGCTTTAGTTATGCAACTGGTCAAACAACAGTAGTGATCGAAGTAATTCGGTAAACTTCACCTAACAAAATGTGTCACTGGACCCCGCAAGTGTATCTGCCAAATAGCATTTAAATCCGAACGGTTTTAGCAGGGTGACAAACGATGTGACAGACGACAGACGGACAAACCACGCGACGGAGAAATGGAGAGCTATAAGCGAAATCGCTTGCACTAAAGCGATTTCGCCCAAAAGTGTTCAACATGACCACATTTCGCTGCACAGTTGACTAAGGCAGATTAATCGGTCCAACCGAAATTGAGAAAATAAATAGGGTTACGAACAATTGAAATTTTTAATTGATTAATTTCAAAAATTAGTCGAAACTAAACGATCAATTTTGATTAATTTTTGTAGTCTATGAAAAAACTGAAAAATGCAGAATTTAATCAGTGGTTGCTGTGATCTTTCGCAAACTGCAGCAGAGTGATGATGACGATGCAGCACACAAACTGTGTGGTCAGAACTGACAAAATACAGACTGCTAAACTAACACTGTACAAGTAATATTATGCCCTGTGTAAAATAATTGCTGTCTACTGTAGTTTACAATCGACTAAAAATGCAGAGATAAGTGACGTTAGTGACTTTGTTTAAAATTTTAAAATTTTAATCGAATTTTAATGTATTAAACATTTTAATCCATTAACTTTTAACGGAGTCGGTGATATCCTTCACAGGAGTTTCAGAGGATACGGACAGAAACAGAAACGATTAATGAATTAAATAATCGTTAATATCCGCCGCAGCCCTAAATTAATCGAATCTACGTAACAATGATGTGCGTTCGGCTTTTCATGCGACACTCTGTGTATATTTATGTCGCTTGCGGCCAGCCCGAAGTTAATAATTAGCAGGGCCGCGGTGTACATCGCAGGCTAAAGAATCTGTGTGCTACTCATAATTATAGCCTACATACCGTGTAATTATCTCGACCTAGACGCGCAATGCAGTTAATAGCGATGACTGTGCAGTACCGCTACTCGCCTGGTACTGATAGTAATAGAGCCTCGGTGTCGGTTTATAAAACGCTGCGACATTATACTGTTATCTATATAGCTTGCTGTCAGCGCGATTTCTTAACTCGTACACAGTACGTACCGCTCTGTAGTTGACTAAAACACAATGTCGTGTCTTGTCACGACCAGATACGATGCCGTTTTAACCAGCGGCGTCTATTTGTTACCTATTGGAATGTACGTGAGTTAAAAAGTAATCGGTGGGGTTCAGTAAGCTGCAATTTTCTAACAGATAGCTGCCAATTTTTTGCTAACAATTTTAATTTTGTTTTTAAATGCCTCCAAACTGCCAAACTACAGCTTCTACATTTCACGAGGTTTGTAGCAACAGTGTTATAGGAAAATGCGAAAAACTGCAGTGGTTTACGTCAAGCTTCTTCGTGATGTTGCGTGCAAACAATTATTAAATCGGACAATGTTTTTCGTAGTTGTTCAGAAAACAACACAGGCACATCTTTTTCTGCGACACGATGTAGAAACGGGAAATAATCATGGGGTGTAAGTGTTACGACGATTTTTAGCTTTTAGCTATGTTTGACGTGATGCCGTAACTGTCACCGACTATAGGCAGATATACTGTCGCTTCTTCACCATGCCAGTGCAGGGCGGTGACTATGACCACTAGCAAAACAATCGGTCGTTAATGACCATCGATAATTCTTGCGTTAGCCCAGAAACACTTCCTTAACTAAAACAGAGAGGAAGTTCTCCGTACCTGATTAGGGTCCATTTGCTGCTCTGTTTACTGGACGAAGCCCAATTATCAGTCCGAAAGCAAAACTGCAAATTATGCCACTGTCCTAATGAGCGAGTGACAGTTGGTTCAAGCTATGTGGATGCAACCAGTCTGTTAACTCTCATTACACTTCATTCAAAGCCTAGGACTAATCAGCCACCACACAGAGACCGAGAGACGTAGTCTACGGCTAACTATACACGTGATTGTCTGGCAGGGGGCATCTTGGAGTAGTGATGACGTCACGCTATGCAGGTGGTCTATCTTCCATGTATGATGGAGTTTGGCCGTCTGAGAGGCCTAATGTAATCAGCATCCATTGATGGCAGTGGTAGCATATGTATAGTGTTAAATTATAGGCCTACTCGTACATCAATGTATTCTCGATCCGTAAAGCCTACGCAGCAGGCATATACTTTTGCATGTGCTCTAATACTTTTTCAATTCCTGTGTCTTGAAAAGAGTATAGCTTAACATTGCTGTTTTTTGCACCGTGTCTTAAAAACGGTTACTTTTATTTTTAGTGTAACTCCGTAAAATATCAGCTGATTTCAATGATTTTTGGCGTGCGACATTCAGTATAGTTTTGTCCTACTTACCTTAGGCCTACTGTTGTTACAAGGTACTGTAGCAACAGTATTAAGATGAGGTGGGCAAAGTTATAGTTGTTAGCGTTAAGTATATCTGATGTTGTGCGCCAGAATTTTTTAAATTGGCCAATGTTCCACCGATCTATTCAAAAAATAAAAGTGGCTTGGTTTTGGGGACTATATTTACGCTGTAGGCCTATGGCATATAAGCTGAGCTAGCTTTCGTTCTTTCTTGATGCATTTTTGTTTTTTCGGTTTTAGCACAATTCAACTATTACTTCAAAAGACTGAAGGATTTTGTCTGAAGTAATTAATACTAACTTTGCAATAGCTTAATAATTTACAGCCTTCAGTTAGGCCTATACATATTATACTTTTGTTTTGTTCGAAGCATGTAGCAATTCTATCTGTTTGCTTTCCGCATTTGATGGGGTTTCAGATATTTCTTATGTCAACTTACCGCGGAAAATTTTATTGTTTTGTTTCGTGGGTAAAATAAATTAATCAGCATAAATTTTATCAGTGAAAGCATTTTCGTTTGACATCAAAAATTATCATGGAAACTATTTCTGTCAGAAAAATCAAGGTAGATATTAAAACAAATCACGGCTTGCTTAAGAAAAAAATCACCAAATTTATGGTCAATTTACGGTACAATTTGAGGCTATATTGTTTTCGTACAACAATAATTCTAGCGGTAGATCGGCGATCTTGCTGTTAGCACTGGAAAATTGCTAGAGGTAGATCGGGTAGGCGCATTATTAGGTACATGGTAGAACTTGAGTTCCTGGTAGTCATAAGACCATGCCACGACACTGTCACGTATTTAAATCAGGCTTATTCAGTATTATATTAGAGTCCATCTCAAGCCATATTTGTTTCTTTGTAACACAGACTTAAAAATATATTGTTTTTGAACAAATTTAATAATCGATAACAAAGTGATTGATATTTCAGTCCCAACCACAGTCTTGGTTATGCAGTGAAGAAATATGGCTGCATTCTTACATTAATAATGTGATAAATGTAATTAGATAGAGTGGCGATCTACCACTAGTAATTTTCCGCTCACTAGTGCGAGATCGCCGATCTACCCCTAGCACTGACCTTCGTAAAATCACTGACAAACTTTTTAAGTCTGTCGGTTATTGGTGATAGTTGCTTTTGGCAATATGTTATTGCATCGTCATCATTAGGAAGCAAGATGTATTATAGTTAAGGATCTGTGTAGCTCTTTGTGGGTTATGGAAACTCATCTCGGAGCTACGGAGCGTCACCTGCCATATGAGATTACACATAAAAGCCGACAAAGGTAAACGCGCTCCACCGTACTATCAGCCATTCAGGCCGGTGCTTGATTTTCTTACTCCGAAAAAATAAAAGGCCGAATTGAACTTGGTGTTGGTTATATACCTAGATGGTTTACCAGTGTTCGCAGACAGTCGCCCATCTAAGAAGTAACCACTTGGTGGCGACTTGATCCGTAGTCGATCGCACGACCTGTGGCAAATTCGGTGAAAGTCCAGCGTTTATAGAATTTACGCCACAAAACAAACGACGACAACAACGTCTATATCACAATAATCATTGAATTATTGTTACATGATAAAACCACATCACGACATTACACACGACGTGTTGCATATGACATCACGCGAGCTAACAAGCAGACGAATAGAACGAGAAAAAACAACTACATAAATACAAGAAACGCAACGCTGCAATATGAGTGGACGAAACAGAAATGATTCAAAACGGGTTTGAAATTTATTATTAAATGACACAAATAAATTACGTTTACCAAAAAAAATCCTGAATCGTTAAATTTTGGCAAAAGTTTTCAAGATTTCGATCGATTGTCGAAGAATTGCATATTGTTGTAAAAAAGCAGGATTTTTTGAGCCATTAGATGCACGGCAGAATACACGTGTGGACGCAGACAGTAATAAGTACATTACTATTATACAGCGAAGTCACCGTTCTGATGCAAAACGCGAGCTAAGATTGTAAGTTAGGAAAACGAACGACAAACAAAAGGCATAATTACGCGTTAGCCTCCAGTACCAACATTTGAAACAGGTTAGACTAAGACCATGCAAAGGAAATAGCCATATGATTAGATCAGGCTAACTTCAGTTCTAAAGTAGTTATTTTTAAAGCAATCTGAAATAAGATAAACGGTTAGAAGTCAAGAGGGCACGTGCCTCACTGTCCCATAGCCAAATGGCGACGCCAATGCTTCTGCAGGCCTGCCAGTCGCCGCAATGACACCCACAATTTCACTTCGTCGCTTGCTCAACAGCAAGAAGTCAATTATCATCCGCCGACGATAAATGTCTCCCATTTTGGTCCAGATGTGCCTTTATTATTTCAGTTGCACTACATTCGGTCGGTTGATTGTCAGAAAAAAAATAATTAAAATTAGTGTCACCACATGTCATATTTAAAGCTAAACCCACCAATTTCGATTTCGCCTGGAACTTCTCCGAGACCCCGGTGGCGGAGCTCACGCGCTTTCCCAGACTTCAAGCTGGATTTGAGGGGTCGTAAGCCTACAGTTCTAAAAAAGAGAAGAAATGCAAAAGGGTGAAAGAGAATGGAGAAGAGAAAAAAAGACGAAAAGAAAAAGAAAAGGAGGAAAAGTGAATGAAAAAAAGAAGAGAAGCACGTGGAAAGGGAAAACAGGGGAAGAAAAAAAAGAAGAGTAGTAAGAAGAGGGAAAGAGATTATCACTCGCACTGGCGGTAGGAAAACTTACCAGTCGTGCTTCTGTCATAATCTACGAATTACATATTGTCAGTTTATCGCATGTGTCTGAGTGTTCCAGTGACGCGTCTGCATTGCGGAGAGTTCTGGCGGCGGCAGACTTAACAACGATCCATTACTCATCGGTGACGGCGTCATCGGTGACGCCGCAACTCCGAGCAAATCATAATTCGTCTGGTGCGGCAGCCCAACGTTGGTGGCGGCGCCATTTCTGTTGCGGTTGCGCTTGTTGGCGAACCAGTTGGTAACCTTGACGACCGTCGTACCGAGCTGGTCCGCCAGGTGTCGCTTCTCGGCGTCCGTCGGGTAAGGATATCCGAGGTGATCGTTATACCAGCGCCGAAGACCCGCGACCACCAACTCCGGCAGAAACCGCGACGACCTGCTGCAGTATAACATGGTTAGATGGTGTTGTGGCTCTTTAATGGAAAACCCACCTTAGAGCTACGGAGCGTCACCTGCCATATGAGATCACGCAGTGTTATCTGCCATCCGACACAGGTGAACGCGCTTCGCCATAACGATAACCCCAGCCAGGCAGGCCGGTACTCGATTTACCTACCCCAAAGGGATGAAAGGCTAAGTTGAACATTTCGTGGAAATACAGGGGCGAAATTGAGATTTTAAACGCCCATAATCTGCTCTGTCGGAAATTTGCAACTTTTTGTCCCACCTGCTTTTATGACCTGCGACGCCGCTGTTACGAAAAACGTTTTAAAACGTTGAAAACGCCGTTTGTCATTTTAAAAATTAAAAAACGTTTTGCTGACGCCTAATAATAAAATAGGATTATTTACTCGGAGTAGTGACTAAATCCATTGGTTCAAAAAAGTTTGCTTTTCATATAAATTTACCCAATTTTGCCATTACGCATAAGTTAATATATGAAGGACGTTCAATAAGTTCCAGGACAACGTCCTTAATACAACGACAGTAAATCGCACAATTCTGATAGTTATGTTACTTTTCAACACATTCTCCCTGCAGTTCACTGCAGTGTTCCCATTGTTCTTCTACAAGTCGGCTGGAACTCGTAGCATTAAGTTTTTTTATTGTCACCTGTAGAAATTTCCGGACAAAATGCTGAAGAACATTTTCATCGTTTTTAAATCTCACGTCTCCAAGTGATTCGCTCTGTGGTCCAAACAAATGAAAAATACTTGGAGCTAAATCTGGACTGTATGGCAAATGCTGTAGCAGTTCCCAGCCTATCTCTTCGACTTTTGCGCGCGATAGCAGAATGCTTCGTGCGTCTTAGCCATGGCCTAGGCGTCTGTCCGTCTGTCCGTCCGTCCGTCACACTGCTGTATTGTGCCTAAAAGGTGCAAAATAAAATCACGAAATCTTTACTAAAAGCTGCCTCAAGGTCTCTAGTTTTTTTGTGACAAAATTTTGTGACCCTGGGTGTGGCGGTTCCCATTGAATAAGGGCGTCAAAGAGGGGTACCCCCTAAAAAGACGTTATTTTGCCGTTACTGGTTATAGGCACAGACATGCTGCTTATCATAACAAGCACTATGACAGGCTTATAAGATTTATTAACATCGATGACCTTGAACGACCTTGACCCCCTTTCCTAAAAAAGAGGTTTTTAATGAATTTTTCGCAATTTTTGGATGCAGCGCACACTTTAACACCGAATTGCGACGAAATGGCTGGGGATAGACCAAAACAACCTGCGTATGAAATTTTTAGCACTTAATAATAGCTTACACTGTGTCTCAAAAAACGCCACACTTGGTATTGTCCATATCTTTGCCGATCATTAACCGATTTTCCCTAATTCTTTCACTGGCATGCTCTATATACAACTGGCAATAAAGCGATTATTGAGTTACCCACCACAACTTAACTGTGTTGCTACACTACCTTGTGAAACACAAATTGTCAAAATTCACTAAAATCACAGTAATACATGTGCAAAAATTATTTTCTAAAACAATTTTTTACTCATTTTTATATTAAATGAAAAGAGTGTTAAACTTTAGACACTTTTATTGTGGATGTAAACACAAGCAGACGACAGCAGTATAAATAATAATTTTTAATGCAGTGACAATACACCTGTAATGTAACCTGTCATTTAGCAATGAAGACAAGGCTCTGGTTAACAACATATACCAGTTCAAAAAATGCAATTCTTGGAAAATTCTGTCAAAACTTTCAAAGATAAAGTGCAAGAGAGACTTCATTGCTAAAAGAAAGATTTGGGAAACAAAAAGCACCGACAAAAAACATGAGACTAGCAGACTGAAGCATGCACAATGCACATACGAAAGAGAACGTGACCACTCATCACTGTAGGCTTACTAAACCACAGAGACCAAAAACTAATACATCGTTAAACTCGCCAAATATTCAAAAAGATAGGTTTAACACAGTGTAGCATCGTACAAATCATTTATCGCCAGCTTGGGCTAAAGTGTCTTTCATTTTCCAACACGCTTTTTGCCTGTTATTGTTAGTTTTTCTTGCATTTATATTTCACAGGGTAGTGTAACGACGCAATTAAGGTGCGGTGGGATACTCAACAATTGCCAATTTATTGCCAATTGTATAGAGAGTGCGCCAGTGAAAAAATTTTGACAATCGGTTAATAATCGGCAAATACATGGACAATATTAAGTGTGACATTTTTTGGAGACACAGTATAGTTTTGGTTTTTAACGGTCAATGTGTGCTTACTGAGAAGAACAGTCCTGGAATTTATTGAACGCTTTTCGTAACGTAAATCTAAAGCTGGGTTCAAAACGACATAAATGGAATGAAATAAAATACTACACGTTTGCACATCGTGTTTCAGTTTATGCCCGCCGCTTTGAACGCAGTTTTACACTGAGAGCTTAACTTTTATTTTTTAAAAACAGAACGTTAAAACGAATTTCTTATAAAAAAAATTCGACGAAATGATGATGATTGTTAATTTATTAAATACTTTACGTTGTATGGGTTGCACATACTTATGTTGCCAAATAAACAAAAACGTTATAAACGAGTTTTTTACGAAAAACTGACTGCAAAAATATGATAATGATGATGATGCTATTAATTATTTCACGTTGTATGAGTAGCACAGACCTGTGTCTCGCTGCTGTTCCCCTCTGTTCTTCCCGGTGTGTCTCTGCCTGTGTGTTTGCCTGTGCCTCCTCTGCTTGTCTAAGCTGCTTGATCTTGATGATTTTGCGCGGATGGACGGAGCCGTTATGAGTCAGAGTGTTCCCAGTCCTCGCCCGTCTGTTGGCAAGCCACTTCAGCACCTTGCGTCTACTCTGTCTAGTCAACGCCACCAGCTGAGCCAGCTCGTCCGGCTGCGGGTACGGGTGTCTTACGTGAGTCTCGTACCTAAATACCAATTATTACACGTTCAGACAGATAAACGGTGTTGGATTTGCCGGAGATTGGGGGTTCATCTGCCCACTAAACGAAGACAACATCCCCACTTGTGGTCAAAATTTTTTTGTCTGAAGAAGGGGGTCGGCTTCGAGCGAATAATTACCGTATCGTATCTTAGTGTGGATCTTTGTTTTTTAAAAACTGTGTTCTGCTGTGCGGCCGTTCAAGGTTATCCAAGGTCGTTGTTTTGATAGCATTCGAAAGACATACAACAAGGCAAACCGGGCCGCGCCCCATCAGGAGCATAGGCGGGGTGCTCATCTCCTATACGTTGGCCGTTGAGCCGAAGGTGAATAGACCACTGAGTCTGTGACGCATGGCCAGTGCAACACCAGACCTACGGTTACCTTCCCAGCCGCAGAGCATCACCGCCTTTTGACCGGTACCAAATTATACTGCTCGGTGAACAGATGCACGTGTGTGAACAACTTGTCCAAGGTTGTTACCTAACAGCGCACCGGGCGGGAGTCGAACCTGCAATCTCAGGGTTACTTCGTCACACTATGCCACCAAGCCACAGCGAAGGGCATATCGGACTTCCTATTATTTCGCGCTCTCGAACGGGGTGATTTTTTCGTATTTCTGGAAAAGTCTTTTGTGGAGCTGACGGTAAAGATTGTATGATATCTTAGTTTACCTTATGTTAATGATACAACCGCACAGTGTGACAGATAAACGGACAGACGGACAGTCGCTTTTAAGACAGGACATCTGCAGTAGCGTAGACAAGAAGGGAGCAGGGGGCTCAGACCTCAATCTTCTACACAAAACATAAGCTCACGTTTAAACTGCACTAAATTACGTAAGTTCATCAGTTGTGCCAGCTCGCTGATGGTAGACCTATGCGCGTGTCATTGATCATTGGCTGACGCTTACGAAAGCCTAGTCACGTACGCCGTTAGACGGTGCCTACTGTAATGCATTACTGTTTACCCATTGGTCAGTTTGTCATAAACTAAACTATGTCAGTTCAGTTAGGTCGCTCTGTACGCGCCTTTACACTAAACAGAAGGATGGATAAACAGACGGACACTGACAATATAAATGTGGCGGTTAAAAGAAACACTTGAGACTCTGAAGTGAACACGAGCAGTGAAGCTGCAAAGGTGCAGTACGTCAGAAATGCCACGACAGTGAATTACTGTGGTTCAAAAAGGCTTAACCGGTGATGTGAACCAAAAAACTTTTTTCTAGACCAAGACAAGTCTATATTTTAATTATTTTGTTTTTGAGGCGCATCGAGACCGAGACCCTGGTCTCGAGGACTACATCATTTTAAATAGTTGTATCCTGTACACAAATATTAACAACAAATGGCATAAATGTAGTAGGAAAGTAGTAGATTATACTCGTAACAATAATGTGTAACACGGATACTGCATATCGCATACCAGGATGTAAGAAGTAGTTTCGCAGATTCCGGCATTCGTAGGCTGGTGTCTTGATCGTTGACAAGTAGTCCATGAGTAGGTGCGTATTGACTTGACCCAAGGTGTACACTCGAAAGCCAGCCAAAGTTACTTAGCAACAGCCCGTTGTTTAGCGACGGTAAAGCGTTGCCAAGTAACGGTTTGTTGCTCAGTGTCGATTCGATGTGTTGCAACGGCGTGTTGTTTAGCAACCGTTCGTTGCTGCCTAACGGGAGCGAGTTGCTTAGCAACGGTGTGTTGCCTAGCAACGGCGAAATTTGGTCGACGAAAGGTAGTTCGGTCGGCAGCGAATTTGCGTTGCCATGGCGACGTCTGACATCGCGTGACGACGTCATAGCGAGTCGCCAATCGTCGTCGAGGCCGACGGATTTGATGCTGTTTGCGTGTTGCCATGGCGATGACGACTCACTTACGTTGCTATAACGACGTGTGACGTCCCATGACGTCACAGGGCTTTGACGAAAGCTGGTGAATGTGTCGTCGTTTACGTGTGGTTGCCACGGAGACGGCGACAACGGGTCAACGTTGCTATGGCGACGTGACGCGTCACGTGACGTGACAGAACGATAAAGAAGGCTGGTAGATCTGTCGTTGTTGTTTACACGTTGCCACGGCGACGATGACGTCACAGAAAGGTCTAGCGGCACGTCATCTGGTATAGTACAATATAATGTTACTTTTTTATAAAGCGGCCGTCCTAATAGACCGCATTACTGGTCTTGGCCGTCAGTCCGTCTGTCCCGTCAAGGCTTTTGATTCTAAAACCAAAAAATATATAAAAATTGCCGTAAACGTTCAGATACAGGAGTAATTAGTTTGCTAATTTTTCGCGCGAAAACTATAAATAAAATGCGACATTATTTTTTAGTTACTTATACTATCAGAGTCACTGGTCAAACTGACAACAATTTATTGTTGCGCAACAATAGTTAAGTCGCCTTGGACATTTCCTGGATTAAACTGAACTGCACCAAAGTGAACGGAAGTGAAAGTTTGGTTCAGTTCAGTTATGTAGCTTTGTTTCGTTATGCTGTATGCTTTACATACTCGTAATGGATTGAAGTCGAAATTGCAATCACTGTTGCATATAATTATGACAACTAAGAAACTTTAAAAAAAACAAATAATAATGTAAGCCAAACCAGAAATGCATAACTAAATGCTGTCACATTCAGTTGTAAAAAAAGTTTGTTTAAATATGCACGTAAACTGTTATCCGATGTGCGTACTTAAACGTTTATGTAACTAAAAAAAACTACACCATCCAAGTGCCAACATACTGTACAACTGCGCAACTGGTGAGTGCGATAGAGTTTTTTGTTTTCGTTTAGCGCCGGAACAATAGCCTACAGACTACGCCGGACGAATAGTTAGTGCGTTTTTGGATACGCAACGTCGCATTCGTAAACAAAAACACATATAATAAAGAAATAATACATATCTGTTGTCCGAGATCTCCGCGGTGTACTTAGTGCTAACTGATGCTGCTGCTGCTGCTGTTCATTATCAGAATGATAATCAAACTGAGATTGTGGAGGCTCTGGCGAACAGCTGGAGCTGTTGCTATCTGCGCTGGACTTCACGATTCCACTCTCGTCACGTGACAACACAGACGACGATGACGACGACGAAGGACTGATGTTGTCATGGCGACGAATGACGTCATCAGGACGCTGAACGTCGATTGGCTGATGACGCGTGACGTCATCGAGATGCAGGGGGCTGATTGGATGGCAGTGCGGAGTTGCAGCCAATCCGCTGTCGTTGAGACGTCGACTGCTGAAAAAGTCATTTATCGGCGTGAAAAAAAACAAGTAAATCGTAAACTCCCGCACGAGCTCTCTACTAATTCGAAACAAAAGGGTCGGGAAAATGCGGCCGTGTAAACAGGCCGCATTATGAGTAGCGCCTGTCTGCCCCTCCGTCTTTTTTTTCCCGGAACAAATAATAATGTATAGAATATATAGAATCCCAGGTAGAAACAAAAGAACTAAAAAAACAAAAGTGTCGTGGACGTTTCAGGGGGCAGGTCGGCAGGAATACACAAGGGAACATAAATTTACATCAATTTTGATGCTTCTACCCCTAGCTGTCCTAATAAGAGCTATTACCGGTCATTTCCGTTTTTTTTCATGGACTATACGGTTTCCTAGTATTTAGAGCTGTGCAGTAACGAAATTACATGTAATTTAATTACGTAATTCAATTATTATTTATTACCAAATCAAAAAAACACCAGGAGCAAGCAGCAACACACCAAATTCACCAAATTCCTGGTTATGTCAACTAAAGTCATCACTATTTACAGTGTTAGGAAAACTGGGATACAAAATGAATTACATCAAACCCTCAAATCATACAGACGAAATGAGTTTAAACTCAAACTCAATTCGCCTATACTTTATAGTGAGTTTAATTGTAATATGGCTTTTGATTCCAATGTAATTTGTAATTTAAATTACATTTATGTCAGTAATTTGTAATTTGTAATTGAATTACATTTGAGCCAGTAATTTGCCCAGCTCTGCTAGTACTTCGAAACAAAATGGTAAAATTTAATCCACACCTCGCTTCCAGGGCTGAAACTTTGCACACCGGTTACTGCTGGCCCGGGAAACTTTGACAAGAACTTTGATTTTTTGCGCTTTTGTTTCAAATGCGGGAACAGCGGGTTGTCGATTGTCGGTTGTCGATTAAAAAAAAGTATAGTAAAGCGAAAGCAGAAAGAAGTTGCAATTTTCCAGTGTTGCTATTCTACCGGTAACAAACGTTGCTGGCAACTTGCCGGTAATTTAAGCATATCGTAAGCATATGTTACCGGTAAGTCATTAGTAAGAGTATCGTTAATGCACGCGGAAAAAAGCGTGGAAAACAGCGGTGACTATGTGCGGAAATTCGGAGTAACCACACTTAAAGAGCGTACGAAGCGACAGATCTAAACTGAAACACAACGAACTAAAATAAAATGGAGCCACAGCGCAGTTACAACACCGTACTGAAGACTATTGCTACGACTGAAAATCTTCATGCTTTACAATCATACTGGCAACGTCATACACCTGAAGTATGAATGTGTCCACAGACAGTTAAAAATTTTCGACAGAGAAAATTATGGCTGCTCAAAATTTATATTTTTGTCGACAAATTGTTCAAAAATAGGGGATTTTTAGCCTCAAATGTTGTATTTTTTAAAATCTGCTCCGGTTGCTGCCTGGATTCTCATGGGGAGCGTCTGCTACTATTCTATTACCCTAAAAAGTAAAAAGGTCAGCTTTGACTCTCTGCCACTCTGCTGCAGAATATTGTGCTTCAGGCGCTGAGAACGCGACAGCTGAACACTCGTAAGTGGAAAACTAAGCACAAGATGACAGAAATGAAAAACGACGCCCATTTCTAGATCGCACCTCCTCGGCGCCTCCCGCGGGGATCTTCGGTCCCTTGCAATATTTTAACAGCATGACGCTCCTGCCCCCAATATATTTTGCAAACTATTTTTAAACACTTCGATCTTTCGTACAATAAAAATACATTTTTTAAATGATGCTACCAGCGGCGTTTTCGCAGCTAGTAGGTCTATGTCACCAGACGCGTTTGTAGCCTGCAGGTACTCCGCCTCGCACCTACGTATGGAATTTAATTAATTAAAAATACAAACATTTAGATAAGAAACAAAATTTCAAACGACCAACCGTGGAGTGGAGTGTCCCTCCTCCATTGCTATAAGCCCGGATAGACTGACAGATAATAAATATCTAACTCGACTAGGCTACTGTAGCTTAACTAAACGCATAAATCCATCTTGCCAGTCTACGCACTATGTCTGCGAAACTTGATTGACTGATTGAAGAAACTAAAGACTGAAGAAGTCTTTGGAAGCACCTGCCGTATCGGTGTCACGCTGACCAATCAGAGACGTCGATCCGTCAATGACGTCACAATATCACAATGCCATTCATTAATTGGCTTTCATCATTCAGAGCTAACTTAATACGCCTGCAGTGTGGGGTCATTAGCGTAAGCACTAAGTCAGAAAAAATTGCATAAAAAACAGAATAGTTAAAAATAGTTCTTTGCCGACTTAAATGTTCAAACAACTTTAGGGCATACTAAATTATAGTAAGTTTTAAAAATTCGGATTTAATAAAATAATGTTCGCTGAATTAAAAATTTTTATCTTTAGATTTTTTATTATCATATTTTTAAAGCGCAGTGTATTACTTATTTTATACGTTCGTACATCGTCATTTTCCTTAGTTTTAACATTATTATATGCCAGTCTCAGCCCATACTTGCACACTGCACAGTTGCTCAATAAAACAAAACAAATATACAAAAGTAATTTGGCAAAAAAAAACAAAATCGCTTTTTGTGTGTTTTCGCCATGTGGCAGTACAAATAACACAATGTGGCATTTTTGCTTTTATTTGGTGTGTTTGTGTGTGCCTGGGTGACTGCATGTATGCTTGTGTATTTTTCTTAGTTTACTGTTTTTGTGTTGCTTGTCTGCCGTATTGGCGAATAAACGTACTCATTAAACCGCACAAGCGTATCTGCCATCTGTCAAATGACATTTAAATCTGTAAACGGTTTTACAGGAAACAGAAATGCAACAAACAAACGACAGACAGACCACACTATAGAGAAATGTATAGGAATAGGCATAATCGTATGCGCTGCAAGAAGCGATTCCGCCCAATAATTGTTCATACTCGCGGAGCGTAAACAAACAGAATTACGAGATTTTGTTTGTACGGTGATAATGGTGACTTTCAAGGCCGTTTGTGCGATTTAGTTTTGGAGTTAAAACCTGTACGGAAGAGACAGAGAGATGGACGGGCAATACCCATAATGCGGCCCTCATAGTAAATAATTGTTTACTGTCCGGGCAGCGTAGTAAACAAGATTTGTTGGTGTGATAATTGTTTGCGTGGTGTTAAAGCGATTAAGCAGCTGGTGTCATCGGAGTTCAAACGCCGTCGACCTGCCAGCAAGTTTCTCTATTTACTGCAACGCGTCCAGTCACACACAGTGGCGTTGCCAGAAATGTAAATCGGGAACCTCGACTCCGCCTCTTTTTTCTTTCCCGTCTTTTTAAAAAAAACTTTTCTCCCTTTTTTACTTTTACGTAGAAGTAGGACACTTAAAATCCAGCTGGAAAGTCTGTGGGAGCGCTGGGAGTTCACCAGTGGCCGAGCCCCAGCCAAGGTCAAATATCGTGCATTACATCTTTAAAATATGAGATCTGATAAAAACAATTTTAATTATTTTCCTGAAAAGTAACTGACCAAATTTAGTTTAGTAAAAAACGTGTGCTTGTCTTGTCTGGAGGATTGGGGAGGGGCCTGGGTCCCCTGGGCCCCTTGTCTACGCCACTGAAAGTTTCTCTATTTACTGCAAGCGCGCCGAGGCACAAACACAAGGTGTATAATACTTGTGTATTATAAATAACTGTGAACAGCTAATTCAGTTTCTTCTATCAATCAACTTTGAACACTTCAGGCAATGTTGTACATAGATTTGCGCAAATCGCCTTCTTGGGTGGTCGGGACGATGCTACCGTGACGTTACGGGGAGTATATAGCCTACACGTAGCTTTGTCGTGCGGAATATGACATCAGAGAAACAACTGCGTCTGTGCGTTGTATTACTATTCCGGCTCTCAGTGTGCATTATAATTTATAACCAATGCGACAATACATTTACAGTCCGCCATAGCTTACTGACGACAGCATTGTTTTTAGCATCGTCACTGTTTTTTTTCATTTCTTTGTTAACATGATAACTCACAAACCACTGGACTTAGCTTGATGAAATTTCGCAAAAAATGTACCTTGACATTAAAGCTATGTCGAATATCATTGTCATAGGTCAAAGTTCGAGGTCATAGGAACAGATTTTTGGATTTTTTTACTATTGCGGGATTGAGCAAAATGTTTGTCGACACGATAACGCTGCACTTCCAATATCATAAAATTTTGCGTAACAACTTCTAAAACCTTATTGAACATCAAGGTCACGAATAAAAGTCTAAGGTCACGTGGATTTTCGTTTTTGTGTGTGCGTGTGCATACTGCGATACAACTGCTACCCGCGAGCAGTATTTAGCTTTGAGCGAGGTTTGACGATCTTGTTCTGCATTGCCTTTTCACGATTGCACTACCGACGTGGCGGCTAAAATAAAGCTTGTTCGCCTATGTCTATCTTTTTTCCTTTTCTAAATTTCTACATTAGGCCTATATCTGCTCGTATGAATCGCGACAGGGCAATGTCCTGCCGAACGATCGAAAAATCTCGGCGATATGTTAAAGTCCATGTATTAGCGACATGTCTGTTTTCCAACATAGAATTAAGTAAATCTATTATTACATAAAACAAATTTAACGCACATGCAACAAGACCGTCAAGCCTTAGTCAATGCTAATTCTATGCACGATATTACTCAACTCTGAGGATTTGTGCATTATCGGTAAAGAAGAAAGGAAGAAGCACTGCACACAGGTAAACCCATTTGCTTCCGCGGGCAGTAATAAAACGGCGCCATCTAGCGAATGACATTTTGTGAGTCCAGGCCAACTGGTTCAAGCCGTATCATGCATGCAAGAAACACAAAAAAAACTATGTGATCTTGATCTTTAACGTATGACCTTGAAATTCAATAGGATTTTAGAGCTGTCAAAATACATGTTCGCGCAAAATTTCATCAGGCTAAGTGCAGCGGTTTATGAGTTATTATTTTGACGGAGAAAAAAACAACGCAACCACTGGTAACAATCGTGCTGAAAACAATATTGACGTGGTTCCGCCAAAACTCATCTTTTTACGCAAAAATTTAAAAATTTTCTTGGGGGAGAGGCTGTGCCCCTATATACATAGATCCTTTCCCTCGTGGAGAGGAAACAACACCATCACCACACCCCAACTCTCAAGTGCCCACCGCCCTACATCCAGATCCTGGCTACACAGCCGTATCGGATCGGATCGTATAAATAGGCCTAGATCCCCCGTTTGCCACGCCGTTTGACAGCTTTAGTCGATGATGAGCTAATGCTGTCATTCAATCACTGCGAGCTGTCAGAGTAATCAGCGGCTAGCGGCCCCGTGCGATTATCCGTCGAACTTTAATACACGTCGTCGACTTAATCGTTCGGCTATTCACCCTGTAGGCCTGCACTGGCCTATAGCCTATAGGGCCTACTTTGTGTTTATCGTTTGCTTCATGCAAAGCCGTCGAATGCAATCAGAGCTGTGACCGGTTAATTAGGGCCTACGTTTGTCCGACGCAGTGTGAAAACCGTCCGCAGCAATTTATTATTGACACGGTTGGTTTTCAAAACGTTTCTCAATAGAAGCACAGTGTGTTCAAAGCAGCAGAATTAAAATAAACTGAAATGAAACGAAATAAGCAGAATTCATTTCAGTTCATCGGTCTGCGACTGATTAATTTTTAGGCCGAGCGTTAAGCTGTAAGCGTTAAAGGTCTGGCCCTTTGCTACGAGTTGTCGTCTGTCTGTCATCTGTCGTCTGTCTGTAACAGAAACGCAACTAAAACGAGACTGAACATAAAATCTTCAGTCGAATAATTTGCACGGCTATAAAACGCGTAGCCTACTAATGGAACAAAGAGCAAATCTCAAGAAGTTTCAATTCTCAACTTCTCAAGAAACAGCTGCGGACGGCGACGTCAAAGTGCCAGTCATACCGCACTGTGTGTGCCACAGCAAGGAGAGTGTCTGCAATCTGTCGAATTTTGTTTGCTTTATATAGTCATACGTACAAAATGTGTGCTTTAACTATACTTTTACTTTCCTGGTTCAGTCTGCATCGAGTCGTTTAATCGTCTCATGGGCGACTACATCCCTAACTGCTGTTAATTGTCGCGCCTACTAAGACTCATTGTGTTTGAAAAATACTGAACGGCGACGAGACTTCAAAGACGGAGTGGAGTTGTTTTCGGTGTTGCAAGAAATTTCTGCTCAGGCTTGGCGCTGACTCTGATAATATGTTGTTACTGGCCTAGGGGGGAAACGTCCTGGGCACTTGAAAAGCAGGGGAAAAACGTCCGGGCGGGGAAAATGTCTGAGGGGAAAACGTCCGCGGTTGACAGGCCCAGGGGGGAAATGTCCGGCTCCTAACGTGGTATAATCCTTACTAACGATCCGCTTGAGAAATGTTAGTTCCAGACGGTCGCGACTTGTATCGGGTGGACGCTGAGATCGTGGTAGCTCGACTTGGTGACACTTTGCTCGAGTAGTTCGCGTTCTTCAGTAAAGGCCTTTCGACCCCAGTAGCTTCGCCCTCGTCTTCTTCCTGGTCGATGTTCGGCTTAAAGCAGATGATCTTATGCTGATAAGCATATACTGTGACTGCGCCGGCGACCAGAAGCACAGAGCCGACTACAATAATGATGATGGTCTTGGTGGAAACTCCAGACTCTTCGTAAGTCGTTTCCTCCTGCTCCTCGTCTAAATAATAAAACACGACAAAATTAACAAGAATGCCCTGCTGTTCTAACGTACACCGCGCGATACTATCGGACATGAAATTCACTGCTAATACACGCATTCCGGGAAATGTCATCCTCTTACTGACGAAATGAAATGTGAACTACGGTCGTGTTTGCGTATAGACCTCGCTTTCGGGTCACGTTATACGTTACCCTGCCTACACGACGTACACGTGTACGTAACTATATTATGGGCAATTTATTCCACACGAAATTTGAAGAAGTTTTCCGAGGACTAGGTCCCTGATGTCAAAATTCGTAGGAGCGGAGATCCTAAGCTAACCAATTGTGCAACTACTTTATAAGTAGATTTGTCTACACATCTATTGTATATGCTCAAGCAGCTTTCTTGCAAATTTATTACTAACATTTTTTTACAAAAAAGCGTAGCGGGTATGTACAAAGATGAAGGTTATACAGCCGGAACGCAAACACGAATTTTCTCCCAACAACGTTGCCTGTGTAAATAACTGTATTTTGTACAAAAAACGAAGACATATTTGTGCATGTTTTACACAATGATAAAACACATTTTTTTGCTATTTAGGCCGATTAAGTTATTCAAGTGACCAGCAATTAACCACAAAAATAAGATCATAGGGTCTATATGATCAGCGTACATCAACGCCACACTGAACAGACAGACAGACGGACGGACAGACATTGCTCTGAAAATACCGTCCCAAGTATGTATGCACGGGGCGGTAAAAAGTTGTCACACTAAAATGATAATACTTATGGAAACTAAAGTGAAAATAATGCAGCGTAACATACTAGATTTAAACAGTTTTTTTTAAAAACTTTGAAAGTAAACCATAAACTACAAGAATACGCTGTTCGGTTCACCGGTTCTGATATACAAGGTGGGTCAATAAAAACGTGGCACTACTTTTGTCCATATTTTCGCCAATTATTAATCGATTTTTCAAATTTTTTACTAACACATTTTGTGTACAATTTGCAATCACGTTATTATTATATATCCCACCATGCCATAAATGTGTTTCTACACTACCTTGTGAAATATGAATGAAATATGATTACATAACAATAGTAACAAACAAACATTTTGGTAAAATTGAAAAAAAACACTTCAGACCAACATTATGGTGAATGATCTTTTATGACACCAAACTGTGTGGATTTAACGCAGTATAGTGACATATAGGGATCATTTACTGCACTGTTTGTTTGATGTTTTTTCATTTACCTAAATGCTTCTTGTTATCGTTAGTTTTTTTACATTTTTATTTTACAAGGTAGTGTAGGGACGTATTTATGGTGTGGTGGAATATATTACAATATTCGCATGATTGCAAGTGTCCGCAGAGTGTGCCAGTGAAAGAATTTTAAAAATCGGTCAATAATTGGCGAAGATATGGACAAAAGTATGCTGCCACGTTTTTTATTGGCCGACGACAGTCTGTAGACTGCAGTTATTGTTATTTTTCAGCACTTAATTAAAACTGATTGATTAATTGACTAATTGATTGACATCAATACGGTGACGTATATTTTCCTGACCAGTAGCTGCAGCTGACGCACGGCATTTCCTGCGGAGTGATTTGTAAGAGTAGTGTCCTTCAGTTCCGTTATGTACGTCACCAGACCATGGACCTGCCATCCAGCATCTTTGCATGTAGACTAGGAAGTGAGGTAGATGGCTGATGCCCGTGCAGCTGTCGTTCTTGACGCAAGCATTTTTGCACTGTTCCACGGTGTGCGCTGACCGCGCGAGCGCACCCTTCTCGACCCTCGAATGTCTCCACTCCGTCCAGAACGGCGTGCAAACTTCTACGATTTCACGACAAACCGAATCTTCTTCAACGCTGACCGCAAACGTTGTGCGTTATGTTAAACAGAGACATAGAACTGTATATGACTAGATTGCAACAACAAAATAGTATACCGTCACCCAAGAGTCACGATCACTCGGCTTTCTCGGCTCTACTCGTAATTTTTCGTGAATTACATGTACCCAAGCCTGCATATGCATGCGTAAAAGCATGTGCTGTACTCGCTAGGCCCCTACGCCTACATCAGCATCAGAAATAAATCATAAGTGATGATAATGTGTTTAAATAAACCTAAAACTTCACGAGTATGCTGGCAGAAGATTAGTACTAAATTAAAATTGTATACGATGATTTCTGGGACAGTATGAGGTGTTTTACATTTACCTCGTTTCACTTTGTCCACTTCAACATTGAGTTTTATTTCGTTTCTCGTGTCATCATCGTCTTCATCATCTCGCTTTTCGTCATCTTCATCATAATCAGCAGCCGTCACGACACCTTTCGTTGATACAGCCGTTGCTATGACAACCACCAGCAGCAGACGCTGCAGCATCTTCATTGCTCAGTTAAGTTGTGACTCGCTCGCGTTTGATGATGCGAACCTGGTAGTAATAGCACCTGTTTTGGCAGTACAGTTCAACGCTAACTTAAATTGAATAAATACGTCGGACCAGTGGCGACACATTATGCGGCCGTCCAAAATTTATGCAGCTGAACATTTTAATTCTGACTCTGGCTTTTGATCCAAAGCTGAAAACTAACACGCTACTTACTCCTGCCTCAGGAAACATTTAACCGATTTTGGTTTTCATACGACGCCTTTTTTCTCTACCAGAGCCAGGAGACAGACGGGACAGACGGACAGACGGACAGACGGACAGACGGACAAACAGACAAACGGACAAGACCAGTGATTCGGCCTACCTAGGATGACCGCATACAACATGTTCAGTGTTATATCATGCTGGCTACTTCGAAACTTCGGTATATGTACAGCTCTGTCGTTTTTTCGTCTCCATTCAGTGACGTCACAACATCGTAATATTTTTGGTTTTATAGGAGAAACACAGACGCCTAAATTTATCTTTATGAAGCTGATACAAATAGAGTAAACCTAAACTATCGGAAGATTATGGAACAAACTCTCTGCGGACATTAGTATTGTGGCTAAACCGTACGTCGTAAGGGGTCGGCGATGGTACTTTCGGATAGATTTATGACAAAATAATCTAACTTTATTTTATCAATTTAATTTCCTATATGTTGTCAGTAGTAACCACGCCTCTATCTGCAGCGGCTTGGCCGAAATTATAAAGCTGCTGTCTGCGGACATTACAAGCGTGCGCAAAATTACCGTATCGTATCTTATCGTTCATTGTGGCGTTCGATATAGCAGCGTTACCATAGCGTGTTTGGGACTGTAGTCACTATGGGAAATCGCTTTCTTTTCGCGTCCGGAAGTCAGACGCTGGTGTTCGAATATAAGCGGATCGGTCGGTTCGGATATGCAGTAAAAATAATCGATATCAATCAGCAGGAAATCATCAACTAATAAACAACAAAATGATAGATAAACAAATACCACGTAAAGCACATAATTATGTAAATTAATCTAAAAATTTACTATATTATTACATATAAAATTAAACGTAAAATATTCAGTCAAATTAAATATCAACGCAAAACCGATTATCAACTCAAAAAATTCACATCGTGCAAAATGTTCAACGTAGTATCTACAGACATAAAATACACCTAAAGTTGCCACAAGAATGTGGTTAGTTCCAGACGGTCTAAGTCTTGATTTATCCGGTGAAAGTTAAAACTGGTCAGAGCTCGACTTAGGGCCGGATCTAAATTCGATAAGGTCATGTTCGGTAATAATGTGGAAATTTTCACATGATTTGTCCGAAATTTAATGTGCACTAACTTATCGTAAGTAATTCATTTACCGATACAACTGTAACGTCTTTAATATTAGACCCGGCCAGAGAATGTGGCCCTGCACTAAGCAACGTTTTTAATGCCATAATACATCAAATATGGTCCCAAAGGCCGAAAAATGTCGCGATACTGTCTGATATTTTTGGTTGATAGGACAGCTTTTGTGGGGCCCGTGTTTGTCGGAACATACGAAACATGCTTAAGTCCGTTTGCTGGTTCGACTTGGCGCGTAGTAGTCAGCATTTTAGCGACTTGGGAAAAAAGCTACATCGGGGAAAAACTTTTCTCGGTATAGCTACTTTTTTCTGAGCTGAATGTGTTCATCAGAAAAACTTGTCTATTCGTCGTGGTCACTGTTCGGTGGCTTCCCGGATGTAGCAGAGCATCTTTTTCTTGTAGGCGTAGCTTGTGATAGCGATGGTGGCCAGTACGACTACGATCACTATAATCACGATGATGGCTTTCATGAGACCGTCAGATGTCTTTACTACCTCCACCTCATCCGAGTTCGCTTCTACAGACAACAGAACAGTCTAAACTTGACGCAGTCATAGATCTGAGAGTGAGTGAGTAGGGTATAACGTCTCACACGACACAGTATAGGTCATTTCGAGGACGACCTTTCCAGGCCTTAAACGTACACATAATAATAGAACAAAGTTTTACCTTCACAAAAAATTTCATATAGAGCACAAAATACCATAAAACGATCTAAACCTAAAATTGTAAGTACTCTCCATCATATTTGTGCATAATGTAATAGTAATGGCACTTCTATTAATCTTCCCTCTTATCCACGAGACAGCCATAAATCTCAAAATTCTATTATTTCAGAAGTCTACTATAGGATGGGAAATCATTAATCTAAGACCCTCAGTAAGAATTATAGCGAACTTCGCTTTATGTTATTTTTAAAAACTGTGACGTCGTGGTAGGAAAACAAAAAATTTGCCGGAAAATTGTTGTCCACAAATAGAAAATTTGGTGCTAAAATTAAAAAAAAAAAAAAATTTAAGGCAAAATTAAAATTTTACACATTAATGGTTTCTTCGTCACAAATTTGCAGTTGTTTGTCGAAAAAAACTGCAACTTAACTCCTTCCTCTTTTATCCCCTCAACCCACGCCGCCGAGCCGTCTAAACATGTTGCTTGTGCGCATGCAGAAAGTGCCGCGATAAGTTGCAGAACAAAGTGATGTTATTCTGTTTTGTTACATTTCAGGTTTTATTTACAAAATATACACAGCGCGCAAAATCGACATTTTGGTGAACTCACGGTACGATATATAAAAATTGGACAAAAATGTGAGAATTAAATGGAGTTTAAATCCGGGGGCGTAACGCAATAACAAAGTGACTGAATAAGTGCACATCGACTAATGAATTTGTCACCACTTACCATCAACGTCAAATTGTATTTCATCATTATTATCATTGTCATCATTTTCATTATAATCGTTTTTATGAACTCTCTTCTGTGCCATGAGTGTGTCATTTTCACCATCTTCAGCGGTCATTACGCCGCCTTTCGTTGATACAGCCGTTGCTATGACAACCACCAGCAGCAAACGCTGCAGCATCTTCATTGCTCAGTTGAGTTGTGACTCGCTCGTGTGAGGGTGTAAAACTTGCGACACGACGTCGAAAAAAGCGCCAAGGTCGCAAAAGAACATATTACAATATAAAGTTACAGTACGAAATTACTCAAAACGATATGCAAACTACTCAAAAAGTCCATTCGGTTTTGAGTTTCAGTTTCTTTAATGACGTCACGACATCATTGACATCGACGCAATACGATGCAGATTACAAAGTATGCAGTTTAAATTTGCGCAAAAAGTGCATACAAAAACGTGTGCGAAGTAATCCTGCAAGTACTGCAAAACGCAAAGAGCAGAAAACTCTACACATTGCATGGGGTACGAGGGGGTACGAGTACGCACGCAACAGAACAGTGTAACACATTATATAATTTGTTAAACGCCAAAACCTGTGCTTACTGCATGGTCTATGAAACGTTATAGTAAACCGAACATTTTGTTTGTGTTTTGTCAAAATGTTAAAGTAATGTGTGGTTAGATACGTGCACGTTTCTTCCAAATCGATCCAGGGATCGAATATTATATAGTGAAAAGCCGGCATCGACGTTACTGTCATCAGCTGCAGTAGTCCGCAGTAGTCAGATGGCAGCATTAATAGTCAGAGACAGTAGTTCGATAAAGGCGCGACTTGCTCTGCGTGGTTGCTGAGGTCGCTGTGGTGGTCCGGCTTGGTGACACTTGGCTGGTGGACGCGGTTTTCTTCAGTAAAGGACTTTCGTCTCCAGTAGCTTCCTCCTCGTCTTGTTTCTGGTCCGTCGACGCCGCGAAGCAGAGGATCTTCTGCTGATAAGCGTATCCTCTGACTGCGCCGGCGACCACCAGAACTACGACCACTACAATGATAATGATGGTCGTGCTGGAGATTTTAGACCCTGCGTATAGATAACCAACAAGTCTTTAAAACAGCGACACATAATGAGACCACTCTTTTATACGCTATTTCAAAAACTGGGAAGACGTTGTCAATGCCAAAACTAACATCACTGGTTCGGCCATTCTTATAGCTATCACAAACGTACTAATAAGGCAACATTTTCTGCTTTTGGCCTTGGCCTTGCAATAGGCATGCCTTAGCCGTAGAAGATTTGCCGTGGGTACTGACTTGAGGTAAGAAATCTTTTGCCAGACTTGACAGAAATCACTTTTTACTTTTGTTGAGTAAATATTTCAAGTTTTACTTTTAAAAATGTTTTATTATAAATTTTTTATTTTATCCTCTTTTATCGTGAGATATTGTTGGCCTTGGCGCTGTAGCCTTGGCTTTGAATCCTAGCTTTGATTGTATTCAACCGTTGTCGAGTCATGGGTACAATATATCACCTGTCTGTCGTCTGTTTGCCCGTAACACATGTATTGTGGCTAAACGGTATGTCGTAAAAAGTCGGCGACGGTACAGTTGGATAGGACGATAGCCTATGGGAAATTCCTATAGGCTGTCAAAAGTAATCACCTTCTATTGCCCAACCAACATTATTAAAGCACCGCAGATTAAAATCTGTTGGTGCTATGATGCGAATAAATTAAGATAGGCTAACTAAATAAGGACATGCTGATGTCAGTGATTATTCATTTGAGTGGGTAGCATAAATAAAGGAGAAAATGAAGAGTAAGTACGACAGACAGAGAAATTTTATACGATACAAAGCTTATAAGTAGGTAGACCTAGTCAATTTAATTAGCAGATGCTTCACATATCCATGGATAGGCTTGTAGCCTATCCACAGTATGGCTTAAGTCTGATATCCACACATGGATATATTCATCCATAGATATCCATATTCAAGGCAAGCCTGGCTATATGCTCTCGCGCATCTCATGAGCATTAACTAATAAGATTTATTGTTAAACCCGAGTTGAGTTGAGTTGAGTTGATACTAGTGATGACTCGATATCAGGATTACAATTTCGATACGGTATCGATACAATATTTTACAAATTATCGCAATATCGATATCGATATTTTTAAAAAATATTAAGTATGTTAAATATAGTAGCATGAAAACAAGACGTGAATATTGAGCAAGGCAGTATGCTCTATTTACATAGTATAGGCCTATTATTAGATTGTGACCAATCTAATGTACTCCTCGCTCGCATCATTTTCTTTTGTATTCTTTTAAAAGCTTTTTCGTTCCTCTCGGCATGTATTAGATACCCGGCGTGTATAATTGAGACCCGTTTAATATTATACTAATAATGACTGGCGTCGAGGTCGTTATTGGAAATTGACTCCCAGAAGTTCATAAAATATTGCCCGATTTTAAAAATTGAGAGGAAACAATTTCCGCTAATGGTCGATGACGCTAGTTGCTATTGTCATGTTATACCAAAACGCACGCGTCTATCTGGCACAGTTACGGAGATAGACTATGGCGCCTCAAAGATAATGGAATCACGACCTTGACCTTTTGGGGTTACGTGACGTCATCGGTCGACTTCCTATGGGTGGTCCATCGTGACCTTGCGTTTATCTAGCACCGCTATGGAGATATAGCCGTTTGAAGTTCTTCCAGGAAGGCTCGTTGGTCGGTCGGTCGGTCGGTCGGTCGGTCCTCAATATTACAC
>Ga0056128_1001423_pt1 | contig 26609 bp, 17 predicted proteins | sample WorMetLIZISLAND2_FD_71113 | JGI IMG/M metagenome (GOLD analysis project Ga0056128, IMG submission 71113) | Marine gutless worms symbiont microbial communities from Max Planck institute for Marine Microbiology, Germany - Olavius geniculatus... ... | reverse complement strand
TGTTTTTGCAACTCAAAAACTGCAGCAAATGTTAGAAAAAACACTATTATGAAGAATTTACCTGCGGGACAGTGAAGATTTCCTTCGTTCTTTATATGCTGCTTATTCAGTATCTGCAATTCGTCGATGGAGATCTTTCCAGCAACGGACGTATTGTTCAATTTTACCCGGATCTGCACTGACAAATGACTGATTTCTAGGCTATTGTCAGTACGGATCCGCACTGTATAAAGAAATTCCTATCCTATTTGCAAGAATATTATGACACCCAGCTTTAGTACAAGTAAGTTATTTATTTATGAAAGCCTGTAGAATAAAACCATAATATAAGATGAGAAAAATGAAACACAATCAATGTATTTTAATTACTTGCATACATACCGAAAACACAAGTTTCAAAAAATGCAGAAAGTACAAAAAATACAGAAATAAATCTAATTCATTGCACCACATTAATGACTAAAATGCAGCATTAAAAAGCACTTGATAAGTCAACAGCAAATCTGACACTGATATTTTTTATGTACTGTTTCTCAAACTGTCTCAGCTCAGAATTTAAATCTAAATACATAAGGTGAGAAAATGAACCACAATCAACATATTTTAATTACTTGCATATGTACGTACTGAAAAAAAACAAAGTTTTGAAAAAATGCAGGAAATACAAAAAAAATCAGAAATAAATCCAGTTCATTGCATCACATTCACAACTAAAATGCAGCACCAAAAAACTCTCGATAGGTCAACAGCAAATCCGACACTGATATTTCTGTCTCAGCTCAGAATTTAAGTGTAAATACATTTTTCTTGCAGAAGTCACAAACTGCTTTTTCTGCATCGTTAAAAGTTACAAATTTGTCACCGACATTTTATTCGACCACCATATTTGCACCCAAGTAAACACCAAGGGAAGGTAAGGTGTGCGCACTGCCTATTTATAACCAAGCATTCCTGTTGGAATGTTCTGCAGACATTTTCAGACAGTCGCTAAAGACGTTTTTATTTTCACAGTACTAGTGTGTTCAGTGCATTAGAGGTTTTGACAATAATGCACAATATAAATTTTCATTTTACATTTGACGTTTGACTTATTGCCTAGCCTAGCCTAGCAAGCGTTCATTTGTCAGTGTGCCATGCACTGACAATAACATTTACGACCTCTGGCTAATTCGCCCCTTAGCTTGGACGATTCGCCCTCGTTGAATACCAGCAATTCAATATGAGTAATACAAGGGTGATAGACTGCAATATGTATAATATGCTATAACATGTAATTTAATGTTTAGACACTACTACTTTGTGCTTTCTTCACAGCTAGTTAACCCAAGTTGTGTGGCAGAAATACCTCTGTGAACTCTTTTTACATTTCTACCATGTAGTATTCACAGTACCGTAATAGTTTAGTGACAGCTGTGTCCGTTGCAAGCGACATCGACATCACGTATACCGTGATGGCCAGTATAAAAAAACGTAAAGTCCTTCCCAAGCCTTATGGCCCATAGGGCGGCGATGATCTCAGTTTTCTAAGGCCCTCAGCCAGACACTAGTTTTTACACTGCGAGGCCATGGATACGGGCCAGTGTATCACGCCGTGTGCCTGTTTACGTCCCACCGGTGAAGCTCGTACCAAATTATACTGCTTGGTGACAGAGGCACATGTGTGTGAACAACTTGCCTAAGGTCGTTACCCAGCAGTGTCTCAGTGCGAAGTCGAGCCTGCGTTTCTGAGTTACCTCAGGATTACAAGTCCGACACGTTACCGTTAGACTACTGCTTCACACAAATGGCCAGTGTACCCATGATCTTAGTGGTATTACCGATGTAGTTGTAACACATCATGTTTCATCATTGCTGGACTTGATTAGTATTTGGATGTGTAGATATGGGAATGTAAACCTATATCTGCATCTGGAAATTGGAGTTGGGAGGGGCTATTTGAGGCCCAGGGGTCTAGAAATTGAGGTCGAAGGTGGCGAGCAAGTGTGGAGTTTTTCGGTAGGGCTATCTGCTCTCCCACTTGGGTCCTTGACAGAGCCCCAGCGACAAATGCGTTTTAGTCATGAAAAAGCCCTGAGAACGATAACTTTACTGCACACATTAGCATACTTTTTGGGCTTTGGGTGGTCTCCCTGTACCTCTTCTGGCTATGCCTTTGAGTAGGTCATCTCTGTGTAAAACCATTCAACTAGGTCGACTCAGCTTCTTACCTTCAGTGGGATGGTAAAATGAGTAGCTTTTGGGCTGAGTAGTAATAAATGGTGATGGCCAGTTAGGTGTATATCTTTTGCTCAAGTCAAACGGTTTTGTCCGCGATCTGTATATAGTGCTACATTTATTAGATGAACCGGATGAACTCTGGCAATGACTGTGCCATGATGACAGTACCATAAACATTGGCATGGCTATTACTATATCTCTGTAATCAGCTTGTCGTGAAAACTGTTCCTTTCTGTCCGATGCCATGCAGCTATTTGTCCGGGTTGATGGGTTAAGGGGCCTGTCGCGGGTAGTGAATGGGTAGTCGTACTAATGTAATGTATGTCATTGGGTGGCCGACTGCTGTGACAGACTGTGAGTGACGTTATGCCTATGATAGTTGCCCCGGGGGCGTCAGCCTAATACCAAGCGTTCACAGCAGACCAGAGGTGTTGGGATCGATTAGCTTGCGGAATTTGATCCGCAGTGGATCGGTAAAGTGGTCACTAGTCCAATGGGGCACTATTTGGAATTTGGTTAAGTTCCGATCAAGTTCATAGTCATGGACCGCTATAGCCAATGATGCAGTTTATCCCTATTCCCACCGTAGTACTAACGCTTACTACTTTTTGGCTATTTGGACAAGTGCCCCTTCATAGTCAGCTGTCTCCAGTGGATCTGTATATTTTGCAACTGAAATTATTTCAATGTTTAGTTCTGCTGCTTTAGAAGCTTTCCACAACTGTTAGCAGATTTTGTTGAATTCGTTTAATCTCCAGTGGCGAGTTAGTGACTTTTCTGTGATCCTTGTCTTGTTTTGACCTTTTCTAGTTTCCAGGTATTGTTTCTTTTTCATCGTTTATGGCAAGCTGTGCAGTCGCCCATTCTCACTACTATGGGACTAAATGCGTCTCTTGTCATTATGTTTTGCATGCTTCAATAAGTTAGCCATTATGTTACTATTGTAGTTTCATTTAAGAGGCGAAGACGTCACACAGCTCACTAGGTTGTGGCAAAAATAGATATGAGATTTTTCTGGGTTTCAGAATTTCTGGTAGTGGAAAAAAATCTCAAGAGGCTGCATCTGTAAATCGAGCTAAAATTGACATATTTTGTTTAGTTCTAAGAGCGACTAATGAAATAATCTGCCACAGTCCACAGTTGTGCGGCTGATCGGAGACTGCAGTGCAGAGCTTGCGTAGGGCCATAAACGATGAAAAATATGCTTACAAAAACATAAAAGCAAAACCTGGAAATTTGAAAAGGCCAAACAAGGGAAGAGACACAGAATTTTTTTTCTGGGAAGAACGGCCCAGTGCCAACATAATATGCGGACGCACGCCTGGAGCTGCACATACCTTACCATTGTGCTGACGTTTAACTTTTTGAACTAAAAATTAGCACACCGGTTACTCCTGCTTTGAGGAACGTTTGCACCAGTTTGTTTTTCCATGCCTTTTTTGTTTTATACTTAGTACTTTATATACACCGGATAGACAGACGGACTGACAAACGGACAGGCAAGACCCGTAATTCGGCCTATCAAGACGACCACATAAGTTTTTGCATAGTTGTGGTAAGTGGTGGATTAGCGGAATGCTAGTGGATCACGTTAATGTGATTCGTTGACCAGACTAGTTATCGAAGCCTGTGTGTAGGCTTATGTATGTGTATAGAGGCGGTTCGGGGCAGTGAGCAGACTGTCGCTTGGTTGGTGTTCATAGTGGCAGCGGTTAACGGCAACAGGACTGAGCATTGAAGTGTCAAGACAGCCTTGAGACGTCGGCGATCGGAGACATTGAGCTATGGCTGACAGCACGAACTCTCTCTCGGTTAGTTGCCTGCTTCATGCTCTTATTTCAAGTCTTTCTATTCGTCCCTTCTCTGTAAATGTACATTTCATCACGGCATTAGTGGGGGTATTATGTGAGAGTAAAGAGGCGTTATACTTTAGACCGTGACGAAACGTGATTATTTCGTGACTGTGATCAACGGCGTGTTCTGCCTGGGACGTATGTGTTATAAACAGACGCCAGACGCGTTTCAAGCGTCACACTTGACTGGAGTCAGGTTATGGACGCTTATAACACTGTAGACACTGTGGTGAAATAGGAGGATCAAGTAGGTTATGAAGTAATTTGGGCGCCAAACTCTGCTTAGGCCTAATTCAGTTTGTTGTGCATCATGCGGTACGAAATCATACACAACACACTAGTGGTGTTTGGGCTTTATGCGTCATGCCCCTCCATTGGCGTAGCCATAGGGGCACTGGGGGCTCGTGCCCCTCTGGGAGCCTACTCAGTTTCTCAAAATTGTGCCAAAAATGCAGCAAAACACGCCATTTTCACACAATAAATCCAAAAATTTTCTGGGGAGCCCCAAACCCCGTCCCCATCAGGAGGGGACACCCCTCCCCACATCCCACCCCTTAAGCGCCCCAACTACAACTAGATCCTGGCTACGCCACTGTGCCCCTCTTCTGTCTGTTTGTCAGTCCTTTGACTCACATGTACTGCTAACTCTCTGAGTCGGTTCTAGAACGCTATATAGACAGTTGATGTAAAAGGGGACTTGTAGTTGAAATTCACAGTAAGTACATGTAAGTGCTTTGTGCGAATAGCTAGGCGGAGGACGGCCGGTTGGCACTGGGCCGATCTGTTTTTTGGTGTACTGTAATATATCACAAGGGTAACCGGTGCAGGGTGCTGACAATAAGTAATAATCGTGTATAATTATAGACGTAGGCCGACTGGTGTCACATTAAAATGTTTCCCCCGTGAAAAATCCGCTCGGGAGAAATAATCACGTATTTGATATGTCTTCCACTTATTAAAATATCGCCAGCCCCATAAAAAGTTTTACCATTACAGGATCCCCCCCAGAAAAGTCTCCTCCGGCCGACAATTTACCGGTAAAAATCCGTCCCGCCCGGGCCGCTGGGAGACTTTTCTGGGGGCGATCCTATAATGGTACATCGACCGGGCTCAGCACTGTGTAAAGGCACGGACAAATGGGTTGAAATGGCGGCTAGGTTAGCAGTTAATGACGCTATATAGTTGGTTATGCACAAGGATGTTCTTACTACCGGATGTAGACGTCTACTTAATGTCGGCGGAGCAGACGTGTCTACCGAGGCCGGGGAGGGGTAAGGGAGGGGCGGCTATAACAGTTACTATAGGTTCTAATAAAATAGGCCCAGTCCACTATGGCTTAGGTCCACATAGCCATAGCGGGCAGGAAATAAACTACTTCACTTAAAACTAAGCCACATAATGATATACTAACCATCTTTAGTGTCTACATTGTGATTAAGCTAATGTAACACTTCTATCTGTGTGAAATAGTTTTACGGTTATGGTTAGCTGTACAGCGGCCCCTACCCGTCTCTGGCCATGTGGAATTTATGGTGTGCTCAAAATTTTCATATCGTCTATCACTTAAGTTCGCCTAAAACTTGCATTGAATGGATCCGATAGTTTTCATATGATGTTAGTTTATTCTGTATGTAAGTCGTCATCTGTCGAGTTTTTGGTATTGAAAAATGGCAGCGGAAATCTGCGGAACATTGGCATTGTGACGTGAGTTATGATTTTGTGCTTATGTTGTTGTTCTGGTCTTGCCGTTGTGTATGCAGTGTTCTCTGTGTGTCGATTGATAAGTGGTCGGAGTGCTTTTTGGGTGGTCTGGAAAGTTTCGTGGATTGGCTTCTTTGACTTGCCTACTGCAGTGCATGCCAATCTGCTATTGATAGTAGTAGTAGTGGTGGTGGTCGTAGAGTTTATAAATAGATTCATAACTTCATGGATGTAATAGCAGTAGTATTTTCCAGTGCACTTGCGTAGTTGTTTGTTCGTCTTCGCGGCAATGCCTAACTCTCTGTACTCAGTGTAAGCTGCCGAGAAGTGCAGTATATGATGCAGTTTAAAAAACAGAGAGAATGAGCTGTGACGTCACGAAAGAGGAGCACACAGGGGGGTATTTTCTGTCCTAAATTTAGCTTCTGTTTGTTGGATTTTTTTCAAAATTTAAAATTTGCTGCTGAAATTGAAATATTGCAAAATTGAAATATTGAGTACCTGTATTTCGTCTGTCGGAAAATTTCAATTCAACTTCCTGCCTCCAACATTTATAACCCATGATATAAGTAAGTAAGTAAGTAAGTAAGTAAAATGTTAATTTATATAGCACATTTTGTTAAATCAACCTCTAATTAAAGTAAGCTCTAATGATGCTGCTGAATGAGACTATAGTGCAGATAGATTGCCACCTAAAAGAGGAAAGAAGTCTACTGCAAAGTAATGTTTGGTCACAGCGTTGAAATTTTTAACGGCGTTAATTATTTTTGTCCCAATAAATTAGACTCTATAGACCCTACTTTACGCGCTGACTTTTCGTGCTAATTCTACTTCCGTACTTTGAAAGCTTTCTCGGCTTTAGGCGGTGCTGGAGACGTTATGTTTTCACGAGTCCGGCCGTCCGTCTGTCTGTCCGTGTCGTGTTTCTGCGACATCTTTGGTATTCATATACTGGTGAATTTTCGCAAAACTTTTGTTATCAGTGCATCTTGGAACAAAGATTTTGGCGTCAGAAGGTGAAAGGTCAAGGTCGCAGCATGGTAAGGGCGTTACAGAAACGCGCTGTCGTGACGTCAGTTTTACACAAGTGGCACCAACAGGTGGGCAAGGAAGGATATGACTCAAACTCGGAGCGGACCAACGGACCACGAATGACTAACTTCGAGCGTTTCGGCCGTCGGCATTTGCGTGCGGTATAAGAAGCTACGAGACCCATTCGATGTTTACGTGAACCGAGTTAACATTAACGAACGTTGTGAACAGCTGAAAGTTTTAGGCTTTCGTCTTTTTGGAGGGGAGGGAAAGGGTGCATGGCTGGTGACATTTGGCAAGTTGATTTATGGACGTCGGTTAGACGCTGACAGTGACAGCTGGTTGTTGATCACTGTGAGTTTGAGCACTTGTCACAGCCATATTAGGCTTACCCTCACTATATCAGGCCACTTCAATAAAGTAGTCCATATAGGCTACACCATCTACTCTGTACATATCACTAGACAGATATTTTTATGCGACTGTAATGCGTTACTTTTTGCTCTAAATCCATCAACAGTATATGTTTGGCAGCTAGGGAGCTTATTGATTCCCAAAAGGATGGGCTGAATTAGGAGAAAGATGAAAGTGGGAGAGAACAGGAAGGGAAGGAAGAGGGGACACTAAGGGGAGAGAAGGAGAAGAGACAGAAGAAATGTGGAAGTTTGAATCTTTTCCATGTCAAATCCTGCATAAGCTAATGGTGTATTTTGTTATTCTCGCCTTTTTGCTGTAAAAAGCATATCATATTTAGTGAGCCCGGTGCATAGTCGTTAGCTGGAGCGGCACCACTGCAGTGCGTTATTGAATTAAACCCGCCGACCCGCGTGTATACATGTAGACCTGCTGCGTTTGATCATATAGTCATTAAACACCTCTGCGTGATTCTATGTGGTTTGGCGCATGCGCATGTGTAGTCACGCTGTTTCTCGTTCTCATTTCTTCCGCCAAGTTCCAGGATTAGGATTTTTTGTCGGTGGATTTTGCGTGGTACATAATAATAATGATGGTAATTATAGGCCTCTAACAGTTGTAGCGTGTGAAAGGCGTGTCTGCAGTGTATGACCGCCTGCATGTGCGTATTAGAATGTGAATGTTCGAAGAAGTAAAAATGTCGGAACTCACTGCCGACATGCATGCGGCCGGCCGTACAGTGTACAGTTGTCGAGGATCTTGGTCTCGGACAGTAAATTGGGTTTCATATACAGTGCGAGTCAAGATTTTATATCCCTACAGTTTTTTGGACTTCGTTTTACGAAAACTGAAAAATCTTAAACCATATTTACACGCATATTCGGCGTTTAAATCTACGCCAAATTACAAAGTTTCATTAAGTTATTCCTCAGTTTGATGAGGTTATGCCATATAATGCATCACTGCTTCGCCATTGGTCGGTGTGCGCCTTAAGACTGAAAACGGTTACATGGCACATATGAAGCAACTAAGTATGTGCCTGCCTACTGTAGGGGCCTATAATTTTGTTGTTTTGTTGAGATAGTGACAGAATCTGGTCAGTATTCGTTGGTGAAGGGCAAGGTACAGGAATTCGCACGGAACTCAAAGGGTTTAACCCCCGCGGTGTGTGCATGTGATTAGCGAAACGTGGCTGCCCACTTGCCAGGGTTGTGGGACGATTCATACGGTCTTTGATGTCTGTATTGAGACGATCCGTATACTGGGCCACTACTGGGAGGGAATGTTAAGGGTTAAAGGTTGTATATAGCTTTTTATAGAGTTACGAAACGTTGCCTGTCATGTGGGATCCCGTCCTGCCACCCGACAGTGAAAGCACCCCGCTATCCTAGCCAGACGCAAATAGGCCAGTATTCGATTTACCTACCCCCCGGGGGATGAAAGGCTGAGTTGATCTTGGTGTTGGTTATATAAAAATATGGCTTAGCTGTTCGCAGACAGTAAACCAGAAGTGTGGATATTGCTTGGATGTTTTACTTGTTTTCTAGCAGTCGAAAGTGAAATTAGCTAGACTACCGTTAGAACGAAATTACGGTAGACATGATGTAGTGCTGATTGGAAAATGATGCACCAAATCACAAGACCAAAAATTTCGTGATTTAAAAATGTCAATATCCTGCAAAAGTAGCAATAAGCGTGATGCATGGATTTTCACACCGATAGGCGCAGAATGCACACTGGCTCGCTTAGTGCTTGAATCGTCGCACGACAGCGTTAAATGCGATGTAGGCATCGTTTCAGTACCGCCGCCAGTAGAATCTGGTTATCCCAGTCTGTCTGGCTGCTGCTGCTAGAGCGTGGTGATGATGGTGCCGTAGTGATGATGGATATGAGATGATCCGGTGCGTGAATGCGGAATCCTGGTAATTAAAAGTTGGATGCCTGCTTGGTCACGTGATCAGATGGTTAGGCGCTGATTGGTTCAATGTATGTGCGCCAACCAGTCGCTAGAGTGCGCTTCTGCCACCAGTCTGCAGGTGCCCTATTCGTCTAATGGTTACGTCTCCTGGATATGGGAATTTACTTTACGCCGGACCCGGTTACTTCCTGGATGGGTCAGTCAATCAGTCAGTTAATCTGAGATTTCTGAAGGGGCCTAAGTAGCACAAACTACAACTGCTAGTCCACTATAGACACAGGTTAGGTGGAGTCTGGTCCAGGAAATAGTCAGACAGAATGAAAGCATTTGGTGAAGACGGAAGCTGGATAATGATTCAGCAGACGTCACGCCGTCCGACAGGTCGTTACAGGTCCGTGGGCCTGGAAAGCCCGATTGTCAGCTTGATCGGAGGCACTGCTAGACAGTTGGTGCCTGCAGAAGATGAACGGAGAGGTCCTAGGTCGACCGCCTGTTTGGAGACAGGCAAACTATCTCGGTAGGCCCATGTAACCGACCACCCTGGGCAACGCAGCCTTCTGTCTCTTCTGGATGTATAGGTAGGTCTAAATCGTGTACCGGCCTCTCTGGTTGTGGTGTAAAAGGGGAGGGGGACGGGCGTGTTCACTTGTGTTCGGTGGCAGGTAACAACACCATGTGGTAGGCGAAACTCCGTAGCTCTGAGATGTGTTTCCGCCGTGAAGAGTTTTGCACGCCTGTCTTGCTTTTTTGAACCTTTTACATATCATATCAAACGAATGAAAGAGTCGTGCGGTGTTGAATGCTCACGCCGCTTGATGAAGGCGTTTTATAGATCGATGCTCCGTTACACCAATGATTACTTTGTACCAGTGCACCGTAGTATATACGCGACCGTCTCATTTGAATTAACGCCGTCGCCGTCCGGCCGTCCCCATCTCGCCCCCTCCCCAGAGGATATGCTCCACAACCACAACACCTTTAAAATGTCGGCGTCGAGTGCCGACATGTGCGGCTGTTTGACGGTATTCGTCCAGTTGCCACGGTAATCAGGCGCCGACAGTAAGCTAGGACGAACAGCGGTCGGACCTGTAGTTAAATGCAGTCAGCGCTGGAGCTGTCCGATGCGCCTGAATCTGCCGGCGGGCCCGTGATGCATCAGACGCAAGTAAATATGTACGCTATAAATATAACTAAGTAAGTAATTAAGTAATTTTTACAGCGCGTTATCTGCAATAACCTCGAACGCTATAGATTTACGTCAGTTTTTTAATATTTTTTTTCAAAAAAATCATAAAAAGGTGATATTATTGAATCAGCAGCACATGGACATCTAGTCGATGTGATGGTGAGTGACGATACCACCTTTTAATGTGTTGTCGATGTGTCAGACATTGCATGCCGCCATTAACAAGTGTATTAACTGATGTTTTGCACATTTATTAGAAAGTGGGAGTGTTGACGCTTTAGCGGCGTGGCGTAACTCCACTACAGTCGTAGTTATCATTCCTGGCCGGTGTCACCAGCGGCCTGGTACTGCCTGGGCGTATTTTAGTCCTAACCGTTGGCCTATCAGCTGTACAGTAGCAGTGAGAGTGCTGATATAGGCCTACCAGCGTAACAGACTGACGTGGTCTATGAGAATTGGAGGAGAAGGGGGTGTTTGCCCCTCGCCGCCTCTCCACCTTTAAGACTCGCGGTATCTTAGGGTGTCGGCTTGAGTGGGTGGCTTGGTGGCCCAACGGTAGGATGTTACACTTGACGATCGATAGGTTGTGGCTTCGACTCCCGGACTACGGAGCGTCACTTGCCATATGGGATCACGTAGTGTTACGTGTCACCACTCACCACGCAACCCTAGTGAGAAGCTCCGCTTTAACCCCAGCCAGACAGGCCTGGCCGGTCGTCGATTTACCTAGCCCGGAGGGATGGAAGGCTGAGTAGTACACGGACAGAGGGACAGACCTCATCACAGGCAGCACAACGCGGTCAGCCGTCCAAGTGCTAACTATTTGATAGCCACCCGACCGAGAGTCGAACCACGACCCTTACGATCTCAAATCCAACATCCTAACCGTTATAATACCATGGTGTGACTTGGCATACTCAGTACTGGCGATACTTACTATGTGTGTGTGTATGTGTTTGGTGTTTAGATGGCTATGGATGAGGGTCAAGCGTGTCTTACGTGCGCCGACAAATGTTCGGGATTCAGTCTGCACGCCTGGCGGTAAGCTACAGACCACCGTGTTGCTTGTGGCGTCATTTCTGGCTTTCTTTGGGGGGAGGGATTGAGTAGAGTTATGTTTGAATCATTAGGAAATGTGTGCATTTATAATACTGTAGCAGAAAGCACCACCCATGAATTGGCGTCATCGATTATTCAAAACCCCGTGACGTTGTCTGTAAACACGCCAAAAATCACGTTTGACTTAAATCAAGTTGTAGTTTTCTGTAGCAATGATAAAGAAATATTTTCGAAATTATGTGTTTAAAGGTTTTAGGCCAATGAGTACTGAGTTGATATTTTTGTAGTTTTTGCGCTTAATTGTTGCAGATATTAGATTCACCAAGGCTGAATCATTTATCTGACTGCATCTACCATTGCCTGTCCAAAAAGCACAAAAGCCTTTTAAAATCCGAAGTCAATGAAATGCGACGAAAACGATTTTCATCGATATTATTGCATAGTCCATACGCGATTATCCTGATAATCTGCTTGTTGTTTTGTCCTGTTTTTTCGTTTCAGTTTTTTTTGTTTTTGGCGTGTTTTTACCCTCGTGGTCTTAAAGTGCTTGTGCACTTATACCGCGTAGAATCCTATCAGTGTAATACGATATGATGTATGATATGGTAGGCTTTTAAAATGGTTTTTGGCCGACCGTTAGGTTGAGCTTTTGAATACGATGTGTCGTCTGTCTGATGTCTGTCTGTAACGCATGTATTGTGACTAAACCTTACATGGGTCTGCGATGGTATGGTATCGATGGATAAGGTGATGACGATATCCTATAGGCTGTTAGTAGTAATCATCTCTCTTCTTACAGCGGTTTGACACAATTGTGAATGCAAAGTTTCTGCCTGCAGCCATCACCCACGTGCGCAGAGTTATCGTATGTATTTTAGCGTTGATTGTAGCGTTATAGGGTGTTTACACGATTGAGCAAACATTGAACAAATATGACGCATGCATGCATAAAGCATAGCCTATACAAAGCAAACGTCGAGCAAACATCTAACATCGAGCTGGCTCAAGCAGGCCTATTGGAACCCGCCCCCTGGCTCAAATGTAGGCCTAGGCTTAGGCTCTTAGCCCTCAGCCGATTACGTGTTATACAGGCCTTCCAATTACAACCCGCCCGCCGTCCTAATTAGCATGCTAATTACCATAGAACGTCGTGCTAGCTGCTCGATGTTTGCTCGATTGTGTAAACACCTTATTAGATTTACCAGCGTCACTATAGCATTTATGGGATTGTAGTCACTCCGAGAAATCACTTTTGTGACCGGAAGTCGGTAGCTGGCTTTAGATGTATACGGTATTGGCTCACCCTAGCAACAGTTGGGCTTCTCGTTGTTGAACTGTGGTTGTATTGTTGTGTCCGTAGAAATATCTGTCGTCAATGTAAGTGTCCACACAGTGTCCATAAGTTGACGTCACGTGATTTTGACAACGTTCAACATACCCTTGGTCTGGACCATGATGCCGGCAGCAATACAGCCGTCAAGTTGGGCTACTCCTGGGTCCCTCCCGGACTTTCTGCTTCACAGGTTAAACATTCAACAATTAATTGCATCATTAATCGTAAAGTTCCCCAGCTCTATTCAGTTGTAATACGAATCTTGTTTCGCCAAAGTTACTGACTTTGTTGCTCTTTAGTCTTTTGTTTTTTTTCCGTTGTACAATTGTGGTCGGTCTGAAAATTGTTGCTAAATTTATTTTGTTAGAGAAAGATTTGTTTCCGAGCGATGTGGATGTCTGTTGGTTGCTCCAGTTGCTTGGTGGTGTAACGGTAAGGTGTCGGACTTATGATCAAGAGGTTGTGAGTTCAACTCCTGGTCAGGTCACTATCAAGCGCTTACTGATTGGATGGGTGACTATCTGCAGAAGGTAAACCATATCGGTATAGAACCAACACCAAGATCAACTCAGCCTTCCATCCCTTCGGGGTAGGTGAATTGAGTACCGGCTTGTCTGGCTGGGGTTAAAGCCTATTCACCTGTGTCAGGTGGCAGCTAACAGTGTTGTGTGATCCCATATGGTAGGTGACGTTTTGCAGCTCTGTGATGGGGGGGTTTCATGTTAAGAACTATACACCATTTTTACCTTTTTTCTTGCCACGGTTCAGTGTTCATTATTGTTTCAATGTTGTTTAATTTGTTTTATTAGAGAAAGATGTTGTTTTGAGTGATGTGGATGTCTGTTTGGTGCCGGCAGGTGGATGATTACATGCAACAGTTGGACAACACGAAGGTGCCGAGGTTGTCGTCCGCAGTTGGTAGGAACTACCACAACACACAGCTCATGGTTCAGCTGCCGGGTCAGGATTTGACACTGGACTGCTGTAGACATCTCAAGACTGACAGTCAGCGCGAGTCTTTTGACGAGTTCTGTCGTAGCCGAAACACCGAAGCACTGGGCGTGGGACACGTCATCACTAGTGCGCCTAGCACTTATGTAAGTCAAAATACCATATAAATATAGTAATTTAGAATATTGAGCCTGTAATAAAATTTTTCTTACCATTTTGGACTTTAGTAAATTCTGTTTATTATTGATCTATTACAGACAGTTTGAACACAAAACTGAACAAAAATATTTTCGATTGTAACCAATCTAATGTACTCCTCGCGTGCATTATTTTCTCCTGTATTCTTTTAACTGCTTTTTAGTTCCTTTCTTTTCACACCGCAACTGACGTCATCGGTCACGTGACCACTCGACTCCCGGGGTCGTCTTCCTATGGGTGGTCCATAGTGACCATGCATCTATGTAGCACCGTTATGGAGATATCGCCATTTGAATTTTTTCAAGGAAGACTCTTCCAGGAACAGTGGTCGGTCCTCAATATTACACTGATCTTATATACTCTTCATTACGTTAGGAACGTGGAGTAAAAAGTGTTAGCTATTGACATATTAAAACCTTTGATGGTAGTAATTGGAGCACATTCAGTTATGTCACATTGGTCTGATGTTCTTAATGGTATCCCACAAAGTCCAGTACTCGGGCCTATTCCATATGTAATTTAAGGACACCACCATCTTCGACTGTCAAAACTAACGCTGCATCGTTGTCAACAATAGTACTGGACTAAATATACAACTTTTAAGTTGTGCATAAATTGGCCTACAACATAATGAGAAGTCTGTCACAAAAATTAAGCCTGCTCAGTCTGAAACTGCAAGAGTCAAAGATGTCAGTTTTTTGTTTATGTGATATTTTTGCATTGTTGGTTTATTCCAGTAGTATGATGCTACGTTCAAAATGTGCAAAATCTTATCAGTCACCCCAGTTGACATTAATGTGTCGCCATGGTAGCAGCTTTTGGATGTCTTTGGTTTTAACCTTGAGTTTATTTTTGGCTTTGGCCTTGGTTCCAAATTTTTGTCCTCGCTTTGTCCTCGGTCCTCGGTCTTTGTTCTCACCCTCGGGTCTTACATCCTTGGCCTTGGCTTTGTCCTCGAACACATAATCTTCGATAACGTCACTGGAGAATTTTTTTAATCATTACCACCTTCAAATCAACTGTAAGCCAGTAATGTATTCAGCAGCAAGGATGGCCTTCTGTCATTTGATGATGCGTACGTGCATACTGAACGAGATTTGGGTTTTTGATTAAATTGGTCTCTAGGTGTGCAGTAAGCTGGTGGTGTGTCATGTTAGTATTCTTGGTGTGCGTCTGTTGCATCTTTTCTGTTGTTTTATTACCAACGTTATACATGATGCATGGGTAATGTCATCATATGTTGTCTGTCTGTATGTTCGTTGTGACGTTGAGGTACTGGTACGATGGTCACGTTAGTTCAGCTATCTCAACAAATGATTAGCAAAGTATCTTCTGTTTTTGCAGCCCAGATGTCAGCGAACTAGTGCAGGGGGAACACCCTCAAATTTGGAGTCTGGTGTGCTTATGTCCAGAAAAGCAGGTGGTGGTATGTTACACTCGTAATGATCATAAATATTCTTCTGCATCTGACACGTAAACAAAACAAGCCTACATATTTTCTCGACATGCTAGTGACCATCTTGCTTTCTGTTGAAGATGCACCAAACACAGACCGAGAATATTAACATATAGCAACCTTTCATCATGTGGTGTGATGATGTTGAGGTGATATGTGGTGTCGTGACTGTCAGGTGTGTCATAAGTGCGATGGTGAGATAGAGGCGGGAGAGATGGCTGTGGAAGCGGCAAGGCTCGGTACAGAGCTGCTCTGGCATGCGGCTTGTTTCACGTGCAGTCACTGTGATGAGCTGCTGGTCTGTCTGTGCTACTGCTGCAAGGACGGCAGCATCTACTGTGAGAGGCACTACGCTGAGCTTGTCCGACCACGTTGTGCTGCCTGCGATGAGGTCTGTCCTTCTGTCCGTCTGTCACTAGATGTGTACTAATCTGCTTTACCTGCCAACGGCGTCGTTGGTTAAAAAAGTTAGGGAGGGATCAGGATGTTGCATTTTTCCGACAGACAGCTGTAGGTCTTACATTCAGATAGAGGATATAATTAGGGTCCGACGAAACACCGCACCAGATCCACAAACTACCGAACCACTGAAAACGACCACACTGGACCACAGTAATTAAATAACTTTAACCTTAACGCTTACATTAACCTTAACCCTAGTTTCATATCTTTCTGTGAGAGGGTGCGTGTGTGACCTGTTGCTCTGGACACATGGGAAAGCCACTCTCAGTGGTTTGCACATCCAATGTGGTGTTTCATCGGACCATATAGTTATAGGTGCTCAGAATTTTAATTTTGTCTTTAAACTCGCCATATGGGAGATTTCCAACTTGAAATTTGTTTTTGAAGAAAATTGTCTGGCAGTAGGGAAATATTTTGAACAGGCTAAAATTACGGTGGATGTTGACTTTTGCCTTCCCCTTCCCTCAGTCCAAGAATGGCCAACAAACCTGGATGTTTCTGAGCGTTGATGACTTAACCGAAAACTGACTCAATGGTAATTTCTGCTATGGATCTACACTGTGTTCAGAAAAAAAACACCCACTCACGTTTTCTTTTATAGCTCCGTGGAAAATGTTTAGATTTCCACAAAATTTTCAGGGAATGTTTAGGAGGAAACAGGTATTCCATTTTTAGAAAAGTTAAATATTCTTTGCTACCAATGATGTCATGCTGACGTCATATTTCCATGTTTGTAAACTGTGGGTTTTACCATTGAAGACAGACAATTGATAAAATGTTAGAACACATCAATTGATCACTGTGCTGACTGAACCCAAAAATATGTTAATCTTTCATGCATTTTTCCTTTGTGAACTTTTTCCGTGGTTTATCTTTTCCGCTAAGTGTGAGATCCTTAACTTTGTTGATGTTGGCAGGTGTACGCGCACTGTGTCACTGCATGGATGACCACTTGCCTGCTATCAGTCGAACGGCTTGATACTGCTGCTCGTGTTATTTTTTATTCAAAAGTCTTATTCCATCAATATTCAATTTTGTGTCCATTGTCTAGAAACATCTTGCACAAACTTGCACCTCTGTAACCCTTGCTGACTCGCAAACGTCTAATCAATTATATGTCTTCAATAGTAAAATATTCAATTTAGAAGCACGGATTTATGACGTCAGCATAACGTCATTGGTAGAAAAAAAATAATTAAATTGTTCATCAATGGAGTACCTATTTCCTCCTAAACATTACCTTAAAATTTCGTGGAAATCCAAACATTTTCCACGGAGATATAAAAGAAAATGTGAGTGGGTTTTTTTCTGAACACAATGTATAAAGAGTAAGCCTCTAACTCAATAACAGAAGGCGTGATAGGAAAGCAAAGTTGTGCAATATGTCAAAGGTTTCCGAATTTTGTCTAGAAAAAGTCAAAAACTTGCATGACATTGCTCTTAAATTCTTTGCCGATTTTGCATTAATCGTTGCCACCCATAAAGTTATGCTGAATCTGAGAGTAGCATGTTTCACTAGGCCAGTTCGCTGCCATACTAAAGTCGTTCACACTTACATGTTCTGTCCACGTGTAGTCTGATTTGGTATTTCTTGCTCTGAACATAACAGTACTGATCATTTCGTTTGTATGTCTATTACAGCTGATATTCAGTGCCGAGTACACGAAGGCGATGGACCAGGACTGGCACACAGGTCACTTTGCCTGCTTTCACTGCGACCTCTCGCTGACCGGTCACAGATACGTGCTACGCGATGAGTACGCCTACTGCATCAACTGCTACGAGGCCATGTTTGCTCACACATGCGAGCAGTGCAAGGCCGTCATTGGCACTGACTCCAAGGTATATATCTCTTTTCTGCCTCACTCACTCAGTTAAAAGGTAAAGATGGTTTATAATAGCTCTTAATAGGAAACCCATCACAGAGCTACAGAGTGTCACCTGCCATATGGGATCACACTGTTAGCTGCCACCTGACGCAGGTGAACGTGCCCCACTGTAACCCCAGCCAGACACTCTGACATTTGAGTTACCTACCCCTGAGGCTGAGTTTACTTTGATGCTGGTTATATACTCGGATGATTCACCTTTCGCCGACAGTCACCCATCTCAGTAGTAACAACTTGACAGTGATCCGACCGGGAGTCAAGCTTACAGCCTCTCTATTGTAAGTCCAACACCCTACAGTTATATCACCAAGTCACGTAATGTGATAAATAATGTGAAATAGTGCAGTTGTGATTGTGTATGACATTGGCAGGATCTGTCATACAAAGAGCTGCACTGGCACGAGAGGTGCTTCCAGTGTTGCGACTGTCAGAAGTCGCTCGTCGATCGACCGTTTGCTACCCAGAACGACCGTCTGTACTGCGCCGACTGCCATGACAACAACTTTGCACCACGATGTGACCACTGTGGACACATCTTCCGTGCAGGTCTGTTGGCACGTGTTAGTCACAACCAGAAATTCAGGGCAAAGCCAAGCGTGAAGGCCATCCAGTGCCCTGTTGTAAGGTTATAAAATGTGCACACCAATATTTTATAGCAAGGCTGGCCTAGGATAGTGGTAAAATAGATCGTATTACGCATCTGTAACGCTTGCTTGCTTCCTGGGCATCAGCCAGAATGCTGGAACATTGCCAGAATTAAATGTTTGCAGAATTGCAAAATCCGTGCATCACTAATTTAACCCTCGGTTACAAGAATTACAAGGGATTAGAAGTATGAAGGGAGGAGCCAAGGATAGGCTCGTGTAAAACGACGTATTTTGCGTAGATTTCTCACGTGAGAATTAGTATTGACTTGCTGAAAACCACAACTGTGGTCGTAGTTCGACAGAGAGACTACGTTGAATGTTGAAAGCGCTGATTGAATCGAATCTGTGACGGTTCATGCAAGCAGACATGAAGCCTGTCTTGACAGGGCAGGAAGGTGTTGTCAACAATCGAGAATTTCTGACATTGAGATCGTTTTCAGCCAACTACAGATGACATCAGCAGATAACTTGGACATTGAACGACAGCGAATAGAAGCTTGGAAACTTGAATCAACGAGCAGTCATTCAACAGCGGTTCAGTCATATGCATTTTGCTAGCTTGCTTTGCTGCTTGCTTTGCCGCTATAAAAGGACAGTTTGATAGAATATTGTCTGCCATTAAACCTATGAATGTGTTGATAATTGTGTGATTTATCTATTTTCACATTTTTTTGTGTTTGTTGCAATATATTATTTTTAAACATCAACTGGGCATTTGTTGTTGTCGCCATTGGTAGACAGATCTGTACGGTAAATTAGCTAGATAAACAATTCAATTCTAGCCATATCATAGCAACTGGCCTAAGTCTGCCCCTGTGTTCATCTGTGGAGTTGATTTTGGGGTTTTAAATTCGGTTCTTTGTAACGTCAAGCGCACGTGTTTCCAATGCATTATAACACTAGCTGCAGTGCGCAGTCTTTTTTTGTGTGCGTAAAGATTAGACGACCAAAACTATTTTGTTAGTTGTCCACAGTTTATGCCATTTTTTTCTGGAACATGAGAGGGATTGTTAACACCAATTTTTGCATATCGATATCTTGATTCTTTCTGGAGATATTCAGGATCAAAGTCTAAGTTTGTCTGAAACTGCGCAAAATTATGGATGTTTTCAGCTTCATTTTTTGGGGGGAAGGTCCCCCAAATTTTGGGATTAAGATTTTAAAAAATTGGACTGACTTCCAGTCATGTGGCAAGTGTTTTATTCTGTGAGTTTATTTGTACATGCGCTTGTTGCAGGAATGAAGAAGTTTGAGTACATGGGTAAGCAGTGGCATGAGACGTGCTTCTGCTGTCACGAGTGTCGGCAGCCAATCAGCAGCAAGAGTTTCATACCACGTGACGAGCACGTGATTTGTATCACATGCTATGAGCAGCAGTACGCACAGCGATGCACCAAGTGCAATGGCGTGAGTTATAAAGTGGATTACCCAAAAATTTATCAGCAGATTTATATTAAATTTGATGGAGCAGTTTATCAAAATACAGGGAAGAAGTGGTTAGATTTTCGTAACAATCTGGTCAGGCCATTTTTACCGATATCTGAACTTGCTTACAGGTTTTTCTCATTTTAGTTTACTTCACTTTTTCAGTTTCTGTTGTCGTTATGTCTGTTTTTTTAGTTTTTCTTTTCTCAAGCTTTTAGCTCTCACCACACATAATCATCTGTTTTGGTATGTTCAAAGTATTTTTGTTTCACTTTCTCCAATCTCATTTCCACTTTTAAATCGTTTTAAGTTTCTTTCAGTTGAGGTGCCAAATTAAACTGCCAGCTTTTTTGTCGGTTTTTCAGCACCTATCTCTTTGATTTTTTTTGCATCACGTGTGTGGTGACGTGTGTATGGTTCAGGTGATAACAAAGAGTGGCATAACGTACAAGAACACGGCGTGGCATCGCGACTGTTTCACGTGCACGCACTGCAGCAAGACACTGGCCGCCGAGAAGTTTACTTCACAGGATGACAAGCCATACTGCGCCGACTGCTATGGAGAACTGTTCGCCAAGAAGTGTGACAACTGCTTGAAACCAATCACTGGTATTGACTGTGTCGCCATCTGCATCATTGTCACTGTTTGTTCAATGTACAGGTTTAAAGCAAATAGTTAAGGTGTTCCAAGACCGTGTGCCTACCACTCTTATGACCAGACATGGAAATTAGTCTACCAGTGGTGGTGTGGTAGCTGTGGAGGGAATAGGTAGGGTGTCAGGTTTTTTATGAAAAGATAAACGTATATACACCAAAATAAAATTAAAACTAGAAAACAAACGGTCCACGGTAAGTTCCACAGTTCACGTCCACACCACGGTCACTCTTTGTAGATTGGCTTGGCCTGGCTGCAGCACGCCTTAGTATTTTGTGCTGTCAGAAAATTGTTGGACAGTCTTCTTGTCAAAAAATTTTCGTCCACTGCTGCGAAAGTTGGGGCTGATAACTCTTTTTTTAGAAAAATTTATGGGCAAAATTGAAATGTTGAGCAGGCATAATCTTCTCTGATGAAGAGAGATTTGCAGCTGAGTGTCGGATAATTGCAACTTTCTGCCCCATGTACTTTTTAAATCAATGGCACCACTTAATCTTTCTACAAATTTACACATGCTACAAATTTTTGAATCGTGCCGTGCATGAATCACCGCGATTTTTGGGAATTTTTTTCAATCTGTATTGTAACATGTTGAGAGACAACAGACGTGGTATTATGTGCAAAAACTTAGCTACGCACAACATGCTGTACCGGAATTTTTGGAAGGCTGTAGATTGTCAGACTTTCAGTATTATTGTGTTTAGTGTGCACTGTACACGTGTGTGTTTTTTTGTGTGCCTGTGTAGGTCCAGGTAGCACCAAGTTCGTGTCGTTTGAGGACCGCCACTGGCACAGTGACTGCTTTGTCTGCAGTCAGTGCAGAGTGTCTCTGGTTGGCCAAGGTTTCCTGTTGGAGGAAGACATCATCTTGTGTGCTGGCTGCGGTGAAGCTGCTTAGACCAATTGATCGTCGATAGTCAGACAGCTTGGGTGCTGGTTTTTATTGTTCCTTGGCTGCTGACAGTTTGGGTGGTAAGTAGGAGAGTTGTACAGGACACCGACAGCTTCAGCAGACAGAGAGCAGCTTTTATAGTACCCATGTTGTTGCTGTTTAATCACTTATGAACAGTTAACGTAAATTATAGAAACGCTTGATGTTGTGAAAACTGTTTTGGCTGTAACAGTTTGTATGCCTGTTTCCAAATTTTGAGTGTTCTCGTCAGCTGGTATTCGGTTTTGATTAACGTCTGTCGTTGCTACAGAAGTCCCACCCCCAAAGTGTCCATACACAAGGTGATGTGATACCACCCAATATGTCATACAGTTGCGTGATCAACCACAGTTTATACTTTGCCAGTAGTATTTCCAGCCACGTAAACTTTCACTTCATAGATATGAATGTAATGGATATATTTTAGGTAGAAAAATGAGCTGGTCCAGTGCCAACATATCATGCGGCCATCACCAAGTAATGCGCAACTAAAATCGTAACCCTAATTTTGACGTTTGACCTTTGATCTTTTGATCTGAAAATTGGCACACTGATTTTTCATATAAATTGGGGAACTGCCCTGGGGAATGTTTTCAACAATTTTGGCTTTTTTATTTTCAAGTTAGGAGTTCATACCAGATGCGGCTGTTAGGATGGCCCCATGGTAAGTAAGTAAGTTGATAAGTAAGACAACTGAAAGTGCAGTTTAACAGCCTGTTACTGTGTGCCACATTCTCAACTCTCGAACAAAATGTTTTTATTTTGAAGCCGTTTTAACTGTTGAGAGTTAATGTCTTTTTGCCTCAGATAAATTGGGAGGCTGTTGCTCGTGGGTGTTTTGTCTTCGTGAATGAACGCTGCAGTCCCATCTTGTACTGGTATGTGGACAATGGACATGTCTTGTGTCAGGCCACTATGGCTTTTTTTTAGGCATACTGTGGCTACTAATGGCTATTGTTTTGTGTAGTGCAGAAAAATCACATTTTAAAATTCTCCAACAGCTAACAGAAATTTTTGCAGCAGGGAGATCACATTCCTGCCAGGATTCTAAACAATTTTGCTAGGAAGGAAATCTGGGATGATTTTTGTCAATGGATTTTTTTGGGAAAGAGAGAGGTTTTTACCTCTTGAGATATATGCCATTAATTTCGCCAATATGGAGCCGTATAATTTTTGAAGCATGTCATTTTTATTTGTCTGTCATTTTTATTTGTCCCTATGGTTGAGTGTAACATTAGATGTTGTTTATTTCTACGTGTTGGAGTTAGTCCGTAAGTATGGTCTGTAGATGATTGTTGATGTTAAGCTGAATACATGTATTCTTGAATGACGTAATGATGTGGACTTAGATCAAGTAAGTCCACTAGCTTGATGATGTACCAGTAGTTTTATTTGCACAATTTATCATCAGTTATGATGTCCAGCGTTCACAATACATGCAATTTCGTCACGTTACTGTTTGTAATGTTGCCTTGTAATGTTTGTGTGTTGTAAAAACCGCTGTAGTTAAACTAGTTGTGTTATTTTTGAAGTTCATGTGTTTGTACCATTATCTGCTGAATAAAGCCTTAGAGAATTTCTGTGATTCTGGCTGCATGTGGTAAAAAGTAGGTATTGGGGTAGGGAGGAGAAAATTTATTTTTATTTTATGCCGTGTCGTGTCGACATCTAAAAACAAATTGACACATAAATAGTACCCCTAAGAACTAAAGTAAAGATACAGCTCTATTGCAGCATAACATACTAGATGCAAACTTAAAAATGCAAAAATATTTCTCAGGGTCCATTAAAAATTTTCAGAACACGGATTTTTTTAGGGGTGGATGGCAGCCGGAAACACTCATTTTGTTAGATTTAATGATGTATATATATTACGCGTACTTTGCATGCTTCTTTCATGTTGTGTGCCATTACCTGCTTACTGTTGGCAGTTGAATTTCATATACTTTAAGTGTGCTTATAGTATTTGTCGCAATCGCAGTGGCTTTGTTATGCTAGTTGTTAATGCAGTAACCACAACTGTCTGCCGTCGTCGTCGTCGTCGTTGTCACACAGCATATCTGTCGAAGCAGTTAAGAGATGTGTAAATTAGTTTTATGTATTTTATAGCAGTTGCTGCGGATAAGCTGACGTCACATTGTTGACGGTAAATTCTCTGTGTGACTGTGTAAAATTGGAAGTAGATAATGAACGCATCTCGTGAATGATGTATAACAACAGATACTACACTGTGTCTCAAAAGAAACGTCCCCGACATTTTCGACTATAACTTGAAAACCAGTTACCAGATTTTGATAATTTTTGGTATGAATATTTCCGACACAACTTGCCATCAAATGACTATTCAGTTTCCACCTCACCCAACGTTTGTTTCTGCACTACCTGGGGAAAACACGACCAGCGAAATATCACTTTTATCCAATGCGATATGATTACTTAATTAAGATAACGTGTAAAAACACATTTTCTTTACATTTCTGACACTTTGGCTGACATTTCATCCAGCTGTCCATTTTTTAACTGGCTGCAGTAAAATTGCTTGAAGTGTTGGCCCAATATGCAAACACAGGCAAGGCACCAAATCAAGTTAAACAGAAGCGTTGCATGCAGTAACTGCACACCATATACCAGAGTAATTATATCTGTCTGTAGGCACATTGTCACTGGTCATGTATGTCAAGCCCATTTTATGCTGACTGTATTCTGTATTTTATATATTTTTCAGAGCATGTTATTATTTGATTTACATTGTCTGTTAATCGTGTTTATTTCACCACGATGCTCGTTTATTGATCGCGCCAAGCAGCAGACAGTAAAGGCAAGCAAAAATATGATAATAATAATAGCAATAGCAGAAACAGCAAATATACTGTAAAGAAGCGCTTGGTATTCCGTCCCCAGCGTTAAACTGCGACACTATTGCGAACTCGCATTTTATATTTCGTAACGACCGAGTGAATCAATGTGCCATGCGGATTTAGGCCTATATACTGCTGTCAATCAGTTGCTCATAATAATGTAGCCACATTTGTTGTAGACATTATTTGTAACGTCGTTGTGAAATGTCGGTAATTGTCAGTAAAAACGGTTTTCTTCGTATGCATGTTGTGTTAGTCATTTAGGCCTATATGACTTTGTTTTTTGCAACCATTTACAGACTTGCTTACGTGAACGGTAAAAACTAATCCATGAAAGATAAAGCATGTTTAGTTGTTTACCAGGGCGTGAAAACCCTAGCTTTTGGAAAAGAAAACTTTTAGGTATTTGAGGTTTTGGGGTTTTTTATGAAGAAGATGGGACACTGGTTTTAACACCCAGGAAGTGCATCCTGTGTATCATTCTCCCTGTCTCGTCGTTTTTGTTGAGTGGATGACGTGACATCGGAACTCAAAAAGTCACGATTAAAATAGCGAATTGAATTTTATTCGTATTATAAGTTGCAGAACAAATAAAGAAGCTTACAAGCCTGAAATTTTTTCGAACCAATTTTACAACCTCGATGTTTACTAAGAATCTGTACCTGATTGTAGGCTATAATAGCACACAGTGCCGTAAATAATGAGAGTTGCATGAGGGGACGAAAAGTTACGTCATTTGATCATCGATAGCGTCAACACGGTGTCCCAGAAAAATTGTCAGTTTATCTTTGACGATAAACAACTCTTCTTGAAATAATTTTTTTGAACACAGACGCCACACAAGATTCTAAAACATGCTAAAAATATGAATAAAAACTACCAAATAGAATAGTTAAACAAACACAGAGCTAGGCAAGCGGCGCTAGTAAAACCCGCGCCATGCGTGACCAATCTAGTTACTAAAGGAGGTTCGCTTTCGTGTAAATGAATATTTAAAATCTTTGCAGCCTTCTCATAGCTTTCGTAAAGTCGTCAAATGTGTGGTAAGAAGTAAGTAACTGAATAACGCAGCAGGCGTTGTATTCCACCCAAAGTTTGGATATTTTTCTTACAGGACCATATGGTCGTGGCTTCAAGCTGCGAAATTCCCATTATATGTATTCATGTAGTTACCTTACAAATAACTGAACCTACGTGGCCACTATATGGCATCGTTGCAGACAGACAAACTGACTGACGGACACACAACTTGCGGTGGCTTACTGCGTTTTACACCGTGCATCGCGCATTTACATTCTCCGTGCAGTATAACTTTGGCGGTCACTTCTCTACCACATTTCCTTTATCCACGAGGCTCATTAAGTGATACGATAGGCAGACCGCTATTACCACTAGGCCCTATTAACAGTAACTGTAGGCGCGTGGTTGATCAAAGTGAGACTGAAAGAAGGATGACAAACAACGCGCATAGGTACTAGAACATCGTACCACAAAACATAACAATACAGATGCGTTGCACCTCGACGACAGCAGAACACCGAGTCGGCGAGTCTACTCTGGAAAAGTCACTCGTACGACAACTTCTGAGAAAATATTTCATTGTAAGAACAAGTCAATCAGCTAATTCACACACCACGTTAAATAAAAGTTGCAAGCGAATGCACTGGACGTTAGCGTAACCGATTCCGTGATGAGGAAGCAGACAGACACGGTGTGTATGGAGCCACATCAAGTCATCGGGACGCCTCCTGCAATAGGTTCGGGTGTCTTGCACAAAAACAAGCCTTTCAGAACGTGTCTGACAGGATCAAACTTTGTGGCATAGACGAAAGGATTGGCGCAGATGTAGAGAAATGGAGAAACTGGGTGTGTGCAGAGAAAAAACGCCAACGTAGCTACATCAAGCACCATGCAAATTTGGCCGACTTGGCCCGACAGCGTTTAGAAAACGTTTTACGCCGATAATAATCCTTAAGTTGGCGCAGATGTAGAAAAAGCCAAGAAACACCGCCACTTATGCACTAAACAGGAAAGTCACATTAAGACCAAGATCCTGAAAGATAATCAGAACTAGAAATTTGGGGCAAAGCCCAACGTGAGTCCGCTCGGCGCCCTAAGTGCGACTGGGGGAAATAATGGGGGGGGGCAAAATTTCCCCGGCATCAAAGTCACGTGGCTCGAACTCAAATGCATTGGCATACGCCGAACGCGCATTGTCGACTTAGGGTAGGTCAACATTAGCGTTTATAACTTCGTTCGTGGTGGACGGAATTTCACAAATTTTTTTTTGTTCAACGCCGAAATGATCGCTCTCGTCAACGCCGTTTAGATTATGTCGTTATCTTTATCGGTTCCAGAGATATTCGCGGTCAAACTCGAAAGTTGTCGTAAAACGTACTAAATTTTGGACGTTTTTTGCCCTCC
>Ga0056128_1001422_pt1 | contig 26614 bp, 21 predicted proteins | sample WorMetLIZISLAND2_FD_71113 | JGI IMG/M metagenome (GOLD analysis project Ga0056128, IMG submission 71113) | Marine gutless worms symbiont microbial communities from Max Planck institute for Marine Microbiology, Germany - Olavius geniculatus... ... | reverse complement strand
TTTGTGAAATTCGGTCCACGACGAACCAAGTTATAAGCGCTCATGTTGACCTACCCTAAGTCGACAATGCGCGTTCGGCGTATACCAATGCATTTGAGTTTGGGCCACGTGACTTTGATGACGGGGAAATTTTACCCCCCCTAATTTCCCCCAATCGGACTTAGGGCGCCGGGCGGACTCACGTTGGGCTTTGCTCCAAATTTCTAGTTTTTCTTTTATTCCATCACACACAAGCGAGCACACGGACTATAAATACGCCAAAACTGCCCATAAAATCCAGAAGATTTGCGATTTGGCGTACACGTACGAGTCGAGAAATAATCTCATGTGTTATATGGTCAAAGACAATGAGGTGGAAAAAAGCATCACAACGTGGGCGAATTGTCCAAGGGTGGAGAGGGGGGACAAAACGCCCAGGGGGTAAATCAGCCAGGACAGGGTGGCAAAAAAGACACAAATCATGCACACTCAACGGCAGCAGTGAGCACTAGAGACGTTAAATGTTCTATGAAGATGAAGTTAACAAAGCGTTACCGACTGAAACGTTGTGATAACGCACAGCGACAGATAGACGCGATCGAACGGAGAGCTTTTTTGTCACTGATACAATACAAAGCACCAGCGCGTGCAGTACGGGCGTCGCCAGAACTTGCTTTGTGGAGGCGCGAAACCAGACTTGGTGGGTGACACCCAAAATATTATAAAATTCATGCAATAAAGTACAGTGGTAAAACTATGGGCCTGCATATTCGCACCTGTATGCTACGCTAGTTTTGGTGTAACGGGCAACCATACCGTACACACAAAGTCGAACGCCAAAATTTGTGCGAGTCTGAAATGACATGAAAAAATTCAAAAATACAGTTGCGAGGGCACGTGTCTGGTGGCCCACAGCTGGCGACGCCAATGCACAATGCATGCAACACTGTACCCGACAACGGTTTCGCTGCTGATTTACATACGTATACAGAGTTATAAAGACGGCTAACGCGTCGGCAACAGTTTAATATCCGGCAGCAGAGACTGAGTGATCGCACATAACGACGAACGTCAAGGCAAGCACCAAACGCCGCACGCGATCAGAACGACAGGCAGAGAGAGAGACACGAGCGCGCGGGCACACGACCACCCACGACGCTAGGCGACCCGACGCAGCGCTCAGCAGACTGAGTGCACGCCGCTTACGTCGGCTGTCAGGCTTCCTACGGTACGCAGCTGACGCAGCCGCACGCAACACAACGCAACGCACAGACGCCATGCGGCGACTTCCGTTTGGACAGATGGGTGCACGATGCAAAAAGGTGCAATTTAACCACTGCGAGTGAGCACTGCAGTCTCAATGGCACATCAGCACAAAACCGGCCATTCAGTGCAACAAACGATTAAAAGCATATATTTAATGTACGTATTAATAAGAAATGATAAAACAATCGGTAAGATATAAAAAAAACAACGCCGTTATAGGCACACTGGCAAAAGTTTACCGGGTATATCTTTAATAAGTTAACCGCAATGAGGTTTTGAAATTTAAATTTTCTACAGATAGAGGCAGATTTGTGACAGCTATATTAGAATTAAAACGTAAAAAAGGTCTTTCACCCTGAATGCCCGTGCAGCACACGTGTAGAAAAATAATCAGGCATTTACTGATCTGCATAGTCGTATCAGTCTGCATACACAAAAAAACTGCACTTGAAAATGCACTCAGATGCAAGGGAACAAATACAATATAGGCTACATAATGTACTGTCCGTGCAGAAATGTGAAATAAAGGTGACAATTTTATAAGTAGTTCTACTTGTTTTTGATGTACAAAGACCGTTGTTCAGAAACACTTGTTTTCCAATAAGAAAAATTATTACACAAGCTAAAATTTAGTGGGTGGTGCAACTGCCCCCTCCGCCACGACAATACAGCTGGGGAGTAGGAAGGGAGACCATAGATGAGCCGGCAACGCAACGGCTTGATGTGCAGTGCAGTTTGCCACAGTAATAGCTGCTGTTTCCTGCTGGATTACCAGTACAGCCCGCGGACCCATAATTTGATAACCCTGCTAATGACTGCGTATACGTCAGTCACTACCGCCGCTACATTAGCAGCTAATAGCAGAAAGATGCACTCCGGAGTGCATGCAAAACTCTATCAAGGCTGACCGCAGCCACAACTCACTACTTAGTGCAGATGAAAAAATTATGACCTGTACTGTGTAAGCCAGAACCAAACTTTGCAGTTTAAAGTACATCTGAATGCAGAATATGCACGCATATTATTGCTCAAAATTTTCAGTCTCAAAAAAAATAAATTTCAGAACACGTTGGGGAGGGACGGAATTTTTCTGACCCACACCGTAGATTTCACACAAACCAAGATCTGCTGTACGGGAGCTCACTCCTTTTGCAGCATTTTGAGCCCACAAGAGTTAGACAAAATAAAGCTAACATACACAAGCCCACCCAATGGCTGGCTCTGTTAGCAGCCAGCAACAGCACCTCTAATACCCCGTTTACGTGATCAAGCAAACATCAAGCAACCATCAAGGAAATGTATTCAAAATACATGAGCACAACGTGTGATCTAACTGCTTGATGCTTGCTTGGTCGTCTAGACGGGGTATAACTGACATCTACCACTAGGTAGAACTTGCTGTTTCCTCACTAGTGGTGGCATAACTGTTGCTAGCTGTTACTTACTTCACCTACCCACGGAAGGATGGCAAGGCTGAGTTGAGCTGCGTGGTTAGTTGAATATGAAGAACCACAAAGATTACCTATTTCAGTACTAAGCCCACTCGGCATACGGTGACTTCACTAATGCAACCAGCATTGTTACTGTAAGAAGAAAAATGAAAATACAAGTACACAGTATCTCATGCATATAAGAATTCGTATCAGAGTTCCAACTTCCAACAAACAGCTTAAAGTCTCCCAATACTTTCTTTGCTGAAAATAACTAAATAGTACAACTTTGGATGACTCAAATCAAATCACAAGACTTCCAAAACTGGAGATTGCCGAATCATCACAAATATAAGTTATATAACCCAGTAAACAATACTGTCAATTGCTCACTCACACATGTCCAGCTTTTGTTTAATGGGGTTCATTTTCCACTGTTATGCTAGGTTACTGAGGTTAGGCCAATCTTCTAAAGTAAACTTTTGGCAATTGTTGCGACAATTTCTGCTCTTCCTATCACCAAACCAACAATGCCAAACTCTGAAGGACAACACAAAAACAATACAAAATTATGGTAACAGTGTCACGGAACGGCACTACTGTTCCTTCAACATCGATGCCACTGACCATCGTAATCTTGTCGTGCTGGACCTTGGTGCCAAACAGAACTGCTTCCGTCTTGGTAGGGTTAAGAATCAGCCTGTTTTCTAAAAACCAGCAAGCGACATCTTCGACACACATCGACACTGGCCCGAAAGACTCATCATCGCCCGGTCAAACGACCATGTACAGCTGTGTATCGTCGGCATATTGATGATAACACAGACTGTGAGCTGCAACCACGTTGCCCACTGGTGAAATGTACATGGCAAACAGCAATGGACCAAGCACACTGCCCTGTGGCACACCAGACGTGCAGTTGACTGACGCAGACTGTTTGGCGCCTACGGCAACATACTGCTGTCTATCAGAGACAAAGGACTGTAGCCAGATGATAGCAGAAGGCAGAACCATAAACGCCAAAATCTTGAGTGATTCGATCAAGGAGTGTGCTGTGATTGATGGTGTCGAATGCAGCCGAAATGTCCAGTGACAGAAAAAAGGTTGTTAATCGATCACATGCATATGTAACTAAATCGTTCGTAACTTTTAGCAGTGCTGTTACAGTCGAATGTCCGGCTCGGTATGCAGACTGAAATTCACTAAAATTTGTAAATCATTACAAATACCAGTGCTCATGCAACAAACCTTCAGCTTTAATGACGATTTTGGCTTCAGAGCCATAGACATGACTGTTGGTTACCATAACTTTCCGGGGATGCGCATTAGACTGAACTGATACGGCCTCAGCACTGGGCAGGTGTAACAGCCTACCCAGTGCCCACCCCAAAGGTAATGTAAGGTAAGGTACAATTTCAACACTACATGGTTTGAAGAGTTGATCTAGCTATGATATCTGCAATGACTTGACAAAAATCTGAAAACAAAAACTGTCTCAAGCATAAAGATTATCAAAATCAACTTCCCCAGTGATTGGTGGCATGGCATAGCGGTAACGCATTTCATCCGATCAACGAAGTTATTCTACGCCAGACTGGATTAGAACTTGGACGGGTGACTGCCTGCAGGCAGGTAAACCATCTCGGTATGTAACCAGCCACTTAGGTCAACTCAACCTTCTATCCCTCCGGAGTAGGCAAATCGAGTACCGGCCGAACTGGCTGGGGTTAAGGCGGGACGCGTACACCTGTGTCGGGTGGCAGGTAACATTGTGTAATCCCATACGGCAGGTGACGTTCCGTAGCTCTGAGATGGGTTTCCTATAAAGAGCTATATTCAACCTATAGTATGACAGACAGTCGGTCAGTCAATAATCAGTCAGCCGATTTTGTCACATTTGTGACTCATTTCAACAATGCGACTACAACAGAAAAATACAGAAGACAAATCAGACATGTCTGTAAGCTCACCGCAATTCACACTGACAAAACGGCGTGTACTTCTCCGACAGAAAAAAACTAAACTTACCAAAAAGACCAACCACAAATTATAAACAGAAACATGTGTCACGTGACCCGTGACCTACTTTAGAAAACTCTAGTGATGCTTCGACATTACAATAATCGATGCAATAACGATACTATAGCGGTATCATAAAAATGACAAAAGTAGCTATAAGTATTTTTGTGTGCATCCAGTGTTAATGGCCATTTTTGCTTCAAATGTATTGCGTCGAGTTAAGTATTTTCTTGCCCAACTCGTCTATACTTCCAAGATATTTTACTACTGCGCATCACTGCCCGTGCTGCTGTGCATAAAAATATCTACTCTACGGCGATGACGTCAATATATGACGTCATGAAATTTTGCATTACTGAAGTACAGTGTTATTTATTTGGAAAACTGCGGTTTTCAAACATTCGCGGTACTGTCTGTGATCGAGACAGCGATTTATTTGACCTTTCTGCGACATATACCTATACAGACACTGTTGGAGTGCAATGTCCGAGACAGCTGAGAAACGGGCAAGTGAGGTGGAAGAGGAGAACGAACAGCATGATGACGAAGAAGAGTCGGATGAAGAAGAAGACGAGGATGAGGAGGAGGAGGAAGACGAAGAATATGACGATCTTCTGCAGCTGGAAGAAGAGTACGAGTACCAGCCACCAGAGGACGTGGACGAGTAAGTTTTGCATTTTTCTAGGCCAGTTAGGCCTAATTTTTTTTGTTTGCGGATGGCCAACGAACGTCACGGATACGCTGACTGCAGATAATTATTATGTATGGGCCTATGATTTGCGTTGTATCAGGGCTGCAGCGTGGCCGCCTCCGTATGACTTCGCTTTTGATCACCTGGAGGGTAAAGAAGAGTTCTTCGTCGACAACGAAGACGCTTATTACACGACAGATATCGAGAATGAGGACGGTATGTGACTACGTGAAATCGTCTGCCTGGTAGAGGTTATGCATATATACGGTATATCGTAATCCAAAAGGAAACTTTGCAATGATGAAAGTTAAAAACAAGCCCAAAATCAAAAGTCCAGGACTGCAAAACCAACGACCAAGTCTGCAGTTTTTCGTCTCAAAACCACATAAAAATGCATTTGGCTGTTGGGCTCCCTCAGGCCCAGAAATCAGCACCCGCTAGAGGAGCTTTTTTAACAGCACCCCAAACGGCAAACCCTCTGTAGTTGGCTTAGGACCGAAGAACGGAGGAGAGGAGACTAAAGGAATGAAATATGGCGAAGGAAGGGAAATTGTCATTTAACGAATTCCTGTATACACTAATGCGTAGGTACGCAGTATGGTCAGGTTTAGGCTATAACAACGTCATCAAAGCGGCGTCGTAGGTTAAAAAAGTTGAGCGGAAACATCTATTGCAATTTCCGACAGACAGCGCCAATGTTCAATAAGGTGCCTTATATTTCGAATTTTCCTCCAAATTTCCCAAAGTGTGGCACTGTGGCTGATAGTTTAAGTTTTCCAACAAGACAAAAATTGTCTGACAGGCTAAAATCTGTGGCACTTGCTCCCCGCGGCTGCTTTTTTGTCACGACCTACATGCGACGTCACTGCACCGAACTGATGTGTTATATGTCGCTTTATAACTGGTCGTTTAGATTGCAAAGAACGCTGGCCGAGCGAAGCAGCAAAGTTGTACATTCAGATCTGCAATAAGCTCGGTGTGGTGCCGATCTCATACTACCTGCGACATGTCGACGATCAGCAGCTGGTGCTGCGTCACCACAGCATTGATGCCACCGCAGCCAAGGCCATCGCTGCTCCGCTAACGGTAGGACTATACTGGTATAGGCTAATTATATATTGCACGGTATCGACATAACGATTATACACAAATAGCATTCATTCGTGCTTTGCTTCATTTAATTTCGATTACCAGGTATGCAATCTGCATTTTTGCGGTAGTTTTACGTTAGTCGAGTCGTATCACGTTTCGTTGTTGCCTACATCTGGAGTCAGAAAATAACTTGAATTGTTAAACGTTTGTCCATATTTTTCGCAGATATAGACCGATTTTCAAAATTCTTTTACAGTCTCACTCAGCTGAAAATTTGTAATAGGACTGTTACTAAGGATCACACCTTAAATGCGTCGCCGCTGCACCGTGTGTGGAAAAAAGCATTCCTTGCACCCTGAGGCTGAAACATAGTCTTGATTGGAATATGAAATATCAAAGTCTTTGCATACATGGATACATGTGTTTTGCAAATATGGCAGACAGCCTCTGTGGTGTGAGAAGCAAGTTACGTTTCATTACTTGGACTCTTGCATTGGCAAATAGTCGAATTTCAACATGCCTTCTCTCACCATTAGCGACTGACTGAGCGTCATTCTTGTGCCGTGCTGGGATGTCAAAGTATATATCATCTAGGCCTATAGTTTGTTCATGGGTTAAATTTTTGGTTGAGTGTGCTAATTACCCCCTTCTCCGCCATGTGTTTAATTCTTATAATTCAGTCATTCTTGTTGTTGGCGTGAATCGATCGGAAACTAGACGTTTTTGGTTGCAGGTGCACGGTACAATGATGGAGCTTGACCTTGAGGACAACTGCATTGGTCCAGAAGGCGCCGTTTACATCGCCGAGGCACTGCAGGACAACACCAATATCACACGCCTGGTCAGTGACACGTATAGCCGGGATACCCCAAAACCGGCTGTTTTAGGTAAACGTACCGAAAACCCCAAAAACTCACCACCCACAAACTTACATGCTGAGTTTCTTGTGCGACTGATATTAGCAGTTATAATCAAGAGTATGATGGAATTTTACGTCGGTAAATATTTGACTAAACTGAGTTTTTTTGTAGGGGAGGAAAGGCATTAATGTTTTGACGCTGGACTTGACGTGGAGGCCATCTAGCTTACTTTTCCATTCCCGTCTTCAAAATGTTTTTAGCCACGCCATAGGGCCAATTAGTTCTTGCGGAGCCAAAAATTGTAGAAAATTGGTTGGAACTGTCTTCCAAACAGAACCTCTAAGCAACTGTTCCAGCGAGCGATCTTAGACTGGTTTTTTTCTGTGAGATCTTTTTATTTCTCGTTTTGTGTCGTTTTCTTTTTGTAATTTTACAGTTTTACTTTGGTCTTATCCAAACTTGTAAACTACTAGTCATTATTGTAAGTGGTTATTTCTTGACTGGTAGTTACACTGCTGTTCTGTGTGTTGAAATGACAGAACCTGGCTCGTAATGGTATTGGCGACACCGGCGCTCAGGCCGTCTGCAACATGCTGCATAACAACTGCGCCATCAACAATCTCGACCTCTCCGGTTTGTGAGCTTAGAGAATAATCGGCATTTCATCCATAGTTGCAGTACACGCTTAAACACGTCTCTGATTTACGGTACTTTTATAATAACAAAACGTTTAACGGTGCATTTTGAATGACGTGTTTTTCATAAATGTAACAATCTGTGTGAAAGTAAGCCTGACTGTAATTTTAAAAAATTATGTGCAAAAAAGTCAAATTACTACTGATTTACTACACGTGCGGTACTTTACTTTCCTAACTGTAGGCTTTGGTTCTGGAACGTAGTTGGCAAACTCCCGGTGGGATATTGCGCCACCATAGAGTAGGCTACCACAGATGAGCTACGGCGCAGACGATTCAGGAAGGAGCTCGGAGATGGCGCTTCGCACGCGTGCAGAATATTTTTGGACTTAGAAGTTCGAGTGCTACGCAATATTTACTGGTTTGCTGTAGATGATATTCGCTTTTTCACTTACGACCAAAAGATCATGAGTTCGGGTCCTGGTCGGGTCGCTAAAGGTAAAGGTAAAGGTCCGAATATAGCTCTTAAGGAGCGAACCCCTCACAGAGCTACGGAGCGTCACTTGTCACATGGGATCACACAGTGTTGCCTGCCATTCGACAGAGGTGAAAACGCGCCCCGCCTTAACCCAAGCTAGATAGGACGGTACTCGATTTACCTACCCCGGAGGGATGGAAGGCTGAGTTGACCTAGGCGGTTGGTTACATACCGAGATGGTTTACCTGCCCGCAGGCAGTCACCCATTGCAGTATTAACCGGGCCCGGCGTACAGTGATGATGATGATGATGATGATGATACAGTAACTTCGCTGATCGGATCAGACGCGTTACCATCACACCACACCACGCCACCAACCAACTATCCAGTGGTTTCGGTACTGTTGGATAGGTGACTGTCTGCAGACATGTAAACCATTTTGGTATATAACTAACACCACGGCAAACTTAGCTTTCCATCCCTCTTATGTTGGTAAATCGTGTACTGGCCTATCTGGCTGGGAATAAGGCAGGGCACGTTTACCTGTGTCGAGTGGCAGGTAACACTGAGTGATGCCATACGGCAGGTGACGCTCCGTAGCTCTGCGATGGGTTAACCTATGACGTGTTGGTCGTGTTGTAGGCAATGGTTTGACGCCGAAAATCGCCATGTTTCTCAGCGCAGCACTAATGGTAGGCAGCAGTCTAGGAGCCTTTCAATAGTAGACAGCGGCAGAGCCAGAAAACAAGAAGCCCAGCTGTCGCTTAGATAGCCGACCGTACTGGTTGTCATTGACCTTCAAGGTCATCCAGGGTCGATGATTTTCATTTCATCTGAAATGGCGTATGCCACTTCCTATTAGCGATTAATAGTAACCTTGGACTATCTCTCACCGTTTCTGAGATACGGTCATAGCTTGAAACCTTCGATTTAAAATTGCGGCCAAACCGCTGCAGATGGAGACATGGTTACTATTGACAGCCTATAAAAAGTTGCCACCGCCCTATCTGATGGTATTATTGGCGACCCTCTACAACTTACCGTTTAGGCGCAATAGCCTACCACGCAATTGGCATACCGTAGTGCGTTATGACCCTTCAAGGTCATTTAACATCAATGATTTTCATGTCGTTTGAAAGCTAATGTGACTTTTTATTAGTGATCAATAGCAACCTAGGCCCTATCTCACACTGTTTAGCCACAATACATCCGTGACCGACGACAGACGGACAGACAGACGGACGGACGGACGACAATAGCTCAATAGCTTAAGTACGGTCGGCTAAAAATTTTTGTGTGCAGCTGATGAAGCCTAAACTCCACTATTTTTCTTAAGGACTTGTTGCCGACAAGTAGTCATGCAACACGCTGAACGGCGTCTTACGAGAGTTCTATGTGGAGTGCGGGCTTGTTGTTTACAGCTTGTTGTGTGTGGATTTGCTGTAGACTTTCGATTTGTCATGTCCAGACCTGTTGTGCAACAATCCACGATAAGTCAAACTGAGTGGAGTTTGTGCTTAATTACGTGGCAAGCAAAGGTGCCGAAAAAGGCCATGTAGACGTGATTAGGCCTATAAAGGTGGTCATTTCTCGCCCAAATTTAGGGCATGAAGCGCGTCATCATCTATACTGAGATCCCAAAACATCCCCTGTCATGATTTAGTATTGTTTTAGCGTGACGTTCAGTACTGTAAGTTGACAGAACCCTAATTTTAACCCTTACCCTATCGCTAACCCTATCCATAACCCTAATTTTTGTGACAAACTGACGATACTGCGACACCAGAATAAAACTGCCAACTTCATTACGTCACCGAATTCACTGGCTTCTCGTTCGTCCGTCTGTCCGCGTGTTCGACTGTGATTTTTTGCTATTATAATCTCACGTATCAACGGATTGTCGATTAATTGGATTGGATTAAACTAACTACATAAAATATATGTGTGTTATTTGTGGTTTATGAAGGCGAACGAGCGCGTGACGTATCTGAATCTGAGTCGTAATCAACTTGGCGAGTTCTCTACCGGATCGCTGCTGCAACAGGCGCTTGGTATAGCTATATCTGTCACGTTATGTCCTTTTCTTGTAGAAAGATAATGTACTGTATACGTCAGGAAAAACATTTTAGAAACCGTTAAAACCGTTTTTTTTGGAAAAAAATGAAGAAGGAAAACGTCTGCAAGCGCATCATTGTTGTTTCTACGACTACTAAATAACTATACTATTTTACTTCCCATAGACTACTGGAACTATTGTTGTTGTTGTTGTTTTTTTGTTTGTATTCTTTTTTTTGTCTAGCTATTAGTTTTTTGCTGTTTGGACATTATTGCATATTTTGCATATTTCGCTACTTACGTGTCACCGTTTATATTCAGCTATTTAGCTTTCGAGCTGCAAGTGTGTTTACTAAACTCAGTTCAGTTCAGTTCAGTGGATTTACCGTATAGACTTTCGATTTGCTGTGGATTTTTGTTATAGCTTGTTCTATGGACAATGGCGAGCAAGCCACCCAGGCCAACTCAGCCTGGCCATTCCTCCATGGGTATAGGCAAAATGGGTACTGGTGATAGTTAGGCGACCGCCACTGCCAGGGAAGGTAGGACCTATGGCGAGTTACGACCGACTTGTGGTGTAGGTTAGCTTAATATTGGGTTTAACCCTCGCCGGCTGAAGTGCTGAAAAGAGGGATGAGTTCTCACGGTTCGGACCTACGTGTAGCTGTCGGTAATCGGTATAGAAATGTGCTTTTCTTCATATTTGTTCTTTTTCTTGTTCGATACGGTATGTTGTACAGTGAAAAAATGTCGAACAGCGCTTAAAGCCCTTGCTGGTAATCCGTCTCAGAGATACGGAGCATCGCCTGCCATATGGAGATCACATTGTGTTACCTGCCTGCCACCCGACGCAGGTGAATGCTCGACTGCTCGTCATACCTGCCGCGAAGTGAGGGAAGTGTCTGTTGGCGTTGTTTATAGGCCTATACAGTGTACCAGCCACCAAGATGGTTTATCTGGATCACAGAAAATCGAAGGAGGTGTAGTTTGGAGCTGAGCGAGTGAAGTGTGCTGTGAGTATAGTTGTGTAATGCGTATGACACAGCAGCGAACTCGACGCTGGATCATCTCGACCTGAGTTGGAATTGCTTTCGACGTCGCTCGGCCGTCGCACTCATCAAAGGCCTCGAGGTAAACATAGCCCCCCACGGCGGCTGCGCGCCGAGATTCTACTCTCGTCATTTCGCCGTCATCAGTCGCGTCGTGGCAGCGCGGGTAGGCGGGAGCAATGGGTCAATCCTACCCCTATATTTTAGCCAGTGGGAAAACTTTCTTTATGTCGGCAGATTTTCTTTCTGAAATACATAAATTTGAAACTGAAAATCTCCCATTTGGGGCAATTTAGAGCAAAATTAAAATTTTGAGCACCGGTAATTTGCCCTGTCGGAAAATTGTAACTTTTTCCTTTTTACTTTATTAAACCACGTCACAGCAATTTCATCGTATGAATTTCAGTCAGAATCTTTGAGAAATGCGTCGATATGGCAGTGACCGAGATATTGCAAACATAAACTAGAAAGCAGTCAACGCCCGCACACCTCCGTCAAGGCAATGTTGTTCACTATGTGGCAGCACCATCTTTGGTTTTGCAGCGGTTTCCCTTATGCCACCTTTAACGCAATGGTAACGAAAATTTCAAAGTGATTCAGAATCCAAGATTCCTTCCGGATCATCCCCAAAATTGAATCACTGGTAGTTTTTGCCATTCCCGACATACCCTCAAAATTTCAGAAAGATCCGTCCATAACTTTTTGAGTTATCTTGCTAACACACAGACAAACAAATAAACAAAGTCCGGCAAAAACATTACCTCCTTGGCGGAGGTAATTATGACCAGTAGAACAGTCAGAGTGATTCATCAAGCGTGCAGTGCAAGGGAAGGCAAGGCAGCGCACCAGAATAGAATTGGTTGGTCGTCGGATTGGCTTCACTTTTCCCTAATATTTCACCAGAATCCGTTAATAACTTTTAGAGATACTTTGCTTACAAAAAACTACTCTATAGGCCTGCACATTGATATAGACGAAAGAGCGTGGAGATGAACATGTCAGATGCTTGCGAGTCGAGTGTGTGTAAAATTAATGTATCGTGTGCATCGTGTATTTACTAGATACCGTACTGCTAGATTGGCTTGGCGAGCACGCAATGCGAGCTTATACCACTCCAGACAGTGCAGCATCGTAATTAAACCACGCTTAGATGGTCTAGACCATAGATGTAAAAAAACATTTTTTATGTTTTTTTTATAAAAGTTTAAAAAACATGTTTTTTTATGTTTTTTAAATATTTTTAAAATGTTTTTAAAATGTTTTTTTTATATTTTAAATGTTTTTATGTGCGTTTTAATGTCGTTTTTTTTTGTTCTTGTTAAAACATAAACGTACAAAGTTACAAATATGATTTGTTCCTCATGGGCAATTTGCGTTTAGCTGTTTTTGATCTGTACATTCATTATATTCTGGTTTTCACGCGCGAAAGCAGCTACTGCTTTCAGCGCGTCTTAGCCATCGCAATTCCGTCTGTCCGTCCATCTGTCTGTCACACGGTGGATCAGTCAAGAGCGGTGCAAGCTAGAATCACCACATTTTCACCGTCGGCTGCCTGGAAGACGTACTCTAGTTTCAGGAACCGTAAAGCTTTTCCATAAATTCGAAGGGGGTCACCCCGAACGAGGGCGCTAAATGAGAGGGGGTGGGCAAAATTTGCGATTTTTGGCCAATAAGTCGCTGTGTCTCGGTAACAGTGCGAGATAGGGCCTAGGTTACTATTAATCACTAATAGGAAGTCGTACACTGGCTCTCAATTGGCGCCCAATTCAGTGACCTTGAATGACCTTGAACGCCAAAATAGGGGGTTTTATGGATTTTTTGGCGATTTCTGACCGCCACACAAGTCTATGCCATTCACAAGGTGGCGCCCCGCTACTATCGTTATGCAATCCAGATAGAGAATTTGGTATTTGTATATTAACTTAGCGTAAACACCCCAATTTTCAGCTGAACTACTGAACCGGAACTGCTATAGGCTATCGTGTGTCTTGTGAGCATTAGCTCAAATTTCTTGTTAGTCTTTACAAATGGTAGGTTTTTGTTTTTAATTATCTGAGTTTGATATTCTTTGAGTGTATAATGGCGAAAAAGTAGTGATTGGTAACATCTGCAGTTTAATGTTTTCTACGTTTTTTAATAAAAGTTTTAAAAACATGTTTTTTAATGATTTTTTAATTTGCAAATCAATGTTTTTAACATCTGTAGTGGGCTAGAGTAGACTACACCGTCGTTTGCTTTATGACGCACGACTGCAGCCGAAAATTGTCTCAACAGTAGGCTACCAGTGTCAGCTGAGTGTGGTTTGAGGGTGTTGACTGCAGACGAACACGTCACTGGTGACGGTCGATCTGTCGTACAACGGTCTGTCGGACGACGGAGCCGCGGCACTCGGTCGCTGCCTGCGACTCAACAACGTTCTACAGCATCTCGACGTGACCAACAACCGCATCTCAGCCACCGGCGCCAAGCCGCTTGCCGTTGGACTCAAGAAAAACGAACAACTTGACACGCTCAGGGTTTGACTGTCCGTCCGAGCAATTATATGTCGCGTCGCCCCAGTGCGGCCGTTCTCCTTCTGACCTTTGACCCTTGAGCTGAAGATCAGCACGTCGGTTATTCCTGCCCAGAGGACATTTTTGGTTCTTCTATACGCCTTTTTGTTTTCGAGCTAGGAGCTGCGACAGACGGACGGATGGCCGGGCAAGACCCGTAATGTGGCCTATTAGGACGGCCGCATAATAATTGCATTGTAGGCCTACTGCATTGAAAAGCACGTAATTAACGACATAGCGAATCGATACAGTAAAAGGTGAACATGAATAATAAAAACAATCTCTGTAACAGTAAAATCAGTATAGGCCTGTCTGAATATAGCCTATTTGCTGGCTCTTATTACCCCTACTCTAAGCTCCCATTATGTAGGCCTAATAATTTTCACAGTAGACCAAAACTTCTCAAAATTTAAAACGTTTTTTGGGATATATTCAAATTAGTTGATCTAGAAGGTAAAACAAAAATGAAGTGTTAAAAACTTATGAAATTGACGTTTCGATCTCTAACTGGAGAAATCTGCTGGGATACTAGAACGTCATGACAGTCATTATTTCGACTGGGTGAACATTTTAATTTTTAGGCTGTCCGGAACGATAGTCCGGAAGGCCTTATGTTTTACAACATTTTTTCTTCTTTTTCAACGCGAGATCTCCGAAATCTGTGGGCCGATCTCCGCGAAATTTTGCCAAATGGTCGGAAGCATGTTTAGTTTACAAATGCCGGTTTAAAAGTTTGGGGCCTGCCCCCAATAAAGTTTTGGGGGCGAAAACACGCTAAATTTGGCCCAATTTCGGACCCCTTCCCACTTGAAGCGCGAATATTTCCGGAACGGACAGAGGTATTTAAAATCGGAAAACTATTTAACTGACAGCGTTTCCTCCCGCGTTCAACGAAAAAAGTTGGTGAACTTTGGTCCACTAACCAGGGAGATCTAGAGGTGAAATTGTACCCAGAAAATCGGCTTTTTTCGGAACAGTATATTTCCGCCCCTAGGGGGTGCTGCGCCCTGAAATTTTTACACGTGCCATAAAATGGCCAAGTCTTGCTAGCCCACACTCCACAGGGGATGGGGGGTTCCTTCAACAATTTTTTCATCGGGTGGTCAAAAAATTGGCTAAAAATGTAGCGTATGCGCGCCTATAACTTTGGACCTAAGGGAAGTAGCCCCATAAAACTTTACCACGTGATGTGTCGTTTGGTGGGGGTGTTAATCCCAGTACAACTTTTTTTTGGGGGGGAAGGCACTGCCCCCTTTAAAATTTGGGAAGGCAAAAAACGTCCAAAATTCGGCGCGACGTAGGACAACTTTTGACTTTGACCGCAAATATCTCTGGGGCAGATTGAGATATCCACAAGAGGTCAACGGGGTTATCAATTAGAATCACCTTTGAGTTGAACAAAAAAAATTAGCGAACTTAGGTCAACTAACGACGACGGTTAGCGCGCGGATGTTGACCCACCCTCAGTCGACAATGCGCATTTTGTGTATACTAAACCTTTCCCTCACAGAAAAGTCACGTGGCCCGAATTCAAATACGTTAGCGTAACGTATTTGAATTCGGACCACGTGACTTTTCTGCGAGGGAAATTTCAACCCCCATACTTTCCCCAGTCGGACTTACGGCGCCGGGCGGCCTCACGTTGAGCTCTGCCCCATATTTCTAGTTTTAAAAGTTTTTTTCATCTTAATTATTACTTTTTAAATTTGAAATTAAATTGACTTTTTTAAATTCAGAATTTTTAGGACATATTTGTTTATTTTGAGATATCAAAGGACAAACTGCAAATTTTAGGAATTTCAGGGCGAGTGCAGGGAGGCCTGTGTAAATTGTAACGTTTTTTTTTCGTTCGCGATCAGAAGCTATGATTGCTGTGTCTGGGGACAGGTAGGAAAGAATCCGCTGACTCCGGCAGGTGCTTTGATGTTACTCACAGCCGTCAAGGGTGAAAACAGCAAACTGACACTACTTGATATCAGCGTGAGTAGAACCATGTTCCATTGTTCCGTCATTATGCCACGTGTTGACACATAACTCACTGTAATTTGTGACAATGTTGTGCGTTACGGCATTGTTCACTGTTCAGTACTGTCGGTAGGTCTATTTGTAGATTATTAGGCCCCCTTCCTCCGCCAAAAGACGGTAAGCCTGTGTTTACCCAGCTACGTACGTCTGTTTGTCTGTTCACGACATTACCCAAGAAGGCAAAAGTTATCACAATCAGCAGATTTGGTAAAACTTTCGGAGGTGTCGAGCAGTGGCCCTTCCTATGTCCAAACTCATCAACCAACAGCAGGCCTAACATCAAATTACTACCGCCGCTATTCATTAACTTGCGTTTTCCTTACTGGGGGCATGGAACTCCAAATTCCGTAGGCCTGTGGACAACATGCGCTACTTCCAGTCTCAGGCAAACCAGAAACGACTGTTTGCCGAAATATTACGAGCAGTGGAACGCGAAGCGTTTGTTACACGCGACAACTAGCATAGCTATAGCACGTATTTGCTATGGTAATTCTGTCCTGGTGTCTGTCACGTCCCGGTACCGTTCCAAGACCATGTGAGATAGAGATTTCGGGTTTTCACCATATGGTAGCTTAGATTCAGTAGTATTTCGTTACAAAATTTCATGCCGCTGAGTGAAGGGGGTCCCCACGAAAGAAGAGGCGAAAGAGGGACACTCCCCCATAAAAAGGAGCTATTTTACCGCCATTGGCTCGTTTAGCGTGAAAAAGGTTGTAGGTAGGCACAGACATGCTGCTTATCATAACAAGCCTTGGCGACGAGCTTCCTAGAATTGTCAACTTCGATGACCTTGAACCCCCAAAATAAAAGGTTTTAGTGATTTTTGGTGACTTCGGACTGTGACGCACGTTTCAAGAGTGAATTGCACTGAAATGGCTGGAGATAGACCGAGACAACCTGCATATAAAATTTTCAGCATTAAATGTAGATTTTAGTAGTCTAAGTCCCGATCTTATAGCCTACATTAAACCAGGTTTGTGCACGTAGTTGTCAAAGATGGGTACCCCCTAAAAGTGGTGATTTTTGCGCTATTCGCTTGTCTAACATGATAACGCTTGCAGATAGCACAGACGTGCTGCTTATTATAACAAGCACTGGTGACGAGCTTTTTAATGGTATCAACATCAATGACCTTGAATGACGCTGAACCCCCAAAACAGGGGTTTTGGCGATTTTTGCAATTTTTGGCTGCAGAAGAGTGAATTGAGACAAAATGGATGGACATAGACAAAAATTAATACCTGCAAACAGTAACTGCTATAGGCTCTCGCGCGTCTCATGAGCATTAGCTCAGATTTCTTGTTAAACTCTACCGGCGGTAGCGGCGTCTGGTTGCAGGACGTATGCGTGAAGAAAGACTTTGACGAGCTGTACAACAAGCTGGGTGATGAAGGACGCGAACTCAAAGTGATACACGGAGGCGTCGTTGATGTCACCTACCAGCCGGTGCCAAGTACGCGGGACATCACACTGCAGGAGTTCCCCTTCGGCGCCCCACCACCACCACCGCCGCCGCCAGAACAACCCGAGGTTCCTGCTGAACACGAGGAACCGGCACCGGTCCAGGAGCCCACCCAGGTTTGCAGCTCAAGATTTCGCGCATAGGTTTCAATGCCTACGTGCAGATTTTGAGGCTCAGGGAAGTGTGATGATCTGATTGTTCGCAGTTCGCGTCTTTGCGAGATCGCTTTAAATGATTCTTTACTGATGATCAGTCAGTCACGTAATTAGCTCAGTCTAACAACATAGAGCCTTGGTTTCACATGAGAAATTTTATGCAATAATAGCAGTAACTAAGTCGCTAATTATAACCTCTCCATCTCCACATTACTGCTCCGTCTGTATGTTTTGACCGCCTGCGTTCTCTGCTGCGTTGCATGCCAGCTGGTTCTAATTTGCAGTACAATATAAATCTCTACAGTATATCAAAGTATCTAGTTTAAATCATGGATGGGTTTGAGGCCAGCATTTTCATGGCCAAGGCAAAGCCAAGGCTAAGGCCAGAGCTTGTCAAGGACCGGTCCACGATTTTTTGTCCTTGAGCTGTCCTCAAGATGAAAAACAGTCGTCAATGACCCCAATATCCCTGGCTCAGAGTACTTTCAATGACTGGTTATTTGGTTTGACAGCATGAGCGGACACCGAGCCAGCAGGCACTGGAAAAGACGCCCAGTCAACAGGCGACGATGACCGCCAGTCAACAGGCACTGGCCGACGCTAAACCACCCAGTCAACAGGAACTAGCAGAGACCAAAACCGCCAGCCAACAAGCACTGCAGACTGGCGACCAGGAAGCTCCTCACGAGGCCGCCGGTGCTGATGATGTCCAACCGACCACCCACGACGCTGAAGCTGATACCACCCTGCATCCAGCGCCGGCAGAGAAACTAAGCCAGGCGTCATCAGACATCATGAGTCTGCCAGACAAGCCACCAGACCACCATGAAGCTGACACGCAGGCCGCCGATACACAGCCAGAAGACCAGCTTGACGCCGCCAGCCTTCCACCTCCCAGCCCAGAGCCCTGAAGTGTTGCAGATCTCACAACCCGGCCAATATATTGCACCATCTCACAACGCTATCAGAGTTTATTTCTTAACATGTACTCGATGTTACTGTTGGTTAGGCATGTATTCAATTTTTCCCAAAAATGAAACAATAACTCTGTGCTGGTTTGTACTTTGCCAATCTCTTATACCAGATGTGTAATAAAAATAAACTAGTAGAGAAAATAACTAACATGGAATATGGCTAACATGGCTGCTAATATTCATTGCAGTGCAGTTCATGCTTTTACACAAAACTATTTCATGTTGAACAGTTCTGGGCTTTAGCCATCTGCTTCTTTTTCAAATTCAACAATATTCACAGGCTCTCAACATTACTTGTTACGATTATGATTTCTGGATTATTTTCCAGTCACGATATTCTGAATGGTCTGTATTAAGACAGCCCGACTGTTCACTTCTTGTTAACAGTTGGGCTTCTTGTGAACAGCTTGTGCAGTTTACAAAAGCCAGCTTTACCAGTTTGTTTTTATTTAGTGCAGTAATGATTGAATTAAATATTAGTTTGAAAGACTAAGTATTAACTGAGCTAAGTGGGACGATAGGAGTACAGCAGCGATCTCCATTTCTTGTTCTTCAGTAGCAGACCGGCTTCAGTAGAGCATCACGTGATGGTGTGTCTGGTATTTCAGCTTTTCATGAAAATTACTGCACCTTCCCACTGAGGGATGGCCAGGCTGAGTTGACCTGGGTGTGTTTTGTTACATGTCAAATGGTTTATATAAATGGTTTATACAGATACAGATGTTAGCAAAGTGCTTCCATATTTTTGGTAGGTTCTTGAAGAAAAAACTATATACTAACTCAAGCTTTCATTAACATCAAGTTTTTATCTAAAGCAGCAGAAACGTACAACGTTCGAAAATATCAAAATGCAAGTCTACTGTTACTACGCTAATGCAGTTTTAGTAAAGTTACCCAGCAGGGAACAAGAGTTAACAACTACTATAAAAACATTATGCCATAATATGGACATCAACCTTGATCATGCACATCACAACACCCATGAAGAAAGCAAACAAACCAGAACAAAAATGTTTAACAAGAATATAATTAACAGCACACCAGTTACTAATTCTATAGAGCTAACTATGCTGTGAATCAGAAATTCAGAACGTTGGTTTTATTAGCCTCCATATCTACAACTAATCAGATGTGCAAAGAAAACGAACCAAAAATATATTAGCTGTAAGAAATATATAGTTAACAACAACAAAAGTCCAAAAGGTCCAAAATAACACTCAAGCCTTTGACTAACGGAATTAGCAGAAACAAAAATTACGATAACAACTATTAACATAATGGTCCCACTATTAGCGAACTGGTCCACTTAATTTGGAGTGCTGAACACAACACTATAACAGCTACACATTACAGCAGTGCAGAAGTTAGAAGTATAAGTCTTTAGGAGAGCTGCAGCAGCAGTAGTGGTTGGTGGCCCGTTGCTGGGCTGGGGGCTCAGTAAGCATGACTCTTAACAAACAGTGACTGATCCCCAGCGGCACCATGCACTCCTCCAGCATACTGGCCGATCGTCGCCATTCCGTTTGCCTGCAGTTACAAACAAAGCCAGTGCTAACATGAGCATAGTGGTGTAACGTAATCTAATTGTTACGTCACTGGAACTGCAATCATATGGCTTTGACTCTGCAAGTTGTTAAAACACGTTGACCGCTCTGAATAATTTGCTACTGGCCGAATGCCAACGGTCTCTTCGCTAGCAAAGTAACAATTCCTGTCATGAAATTTTCCCCTAAAACATCTAAGATCTGTTCTTAAATTTTTAACGATATTTTGCATGCACACGCAAAGACCACTACAAAAACACGATCTGCAGAGCAGAATACGCAAAAATCCATAGAATTGCATGCAAGGTTTGATTCACTGCTGATTCAGTTTGCCCATAAAACTCATGCAACACATATAAACAACAAGAAGCCCAGCTGTCACTATGGGTAACTGACCGTACCTGCCTGCTGCCGAAAAGAGGATGTGAATGTACAGTTTCGTACTTACTTACAAGATTTGAGATATGACATAAAAATTCCAGCAACTCCTCCAAACACTTGTCATGAAACTTTTGGGGACTGGGACCTTTGTTTTGGAAGAACACGTTGGCAAAGGTACCATTGCATAGCACATAATTAAGTTCCTATAAATTGTCAACAGCAACAATGCCGCTAACTGAAGCAGTTTGGTTGCTATTCACAATAGAAGTATTTGGGGGTGCAGTCAGTACCCCAACTGTGCAGAATGCAGGTTATAGGAGGTCTGAATTGGTACCACAAGGTAGCGGTCTGGCGATCCTATTTGCTTCTTCACAAAGATTTCGGGTAAGATGTACTATTTAGCCACAATACATGCATCACAGACGACAGACAGATAAATGACAGACAGACGGACACACCATCGTATTGTAAGTGTAACCGTCAGTACGGTTGGCTAACAACTGCGTGTTGTGGAATGAGCAAATCATACCGTTGATCTCTTGACGAACTCTTGCTGCGCGGCCACTATATTCTCAGCTTTGCCTTTCCACGCCTGGAGCACAGACGCCTGCAGAGCACGCCCGTAGCTGAACGACAGTGCCCACGGCTTGGGTCCCGACTGAGTCGCATACACGTTGATGGAGTTGAGATTCAGCGTGGCTTCCTCCTCCGACTGACCACCAGACAGGAACACAATTCCTGCAGAACAACACAGCACACAACATGTCAGACATTCTTCCATCATCTTACAATCTCCGAATATCTTCTGCTTCTGCCAACGTCCACTACTGGACCAATAGTGGTGTTGATGTCATAGATTTTAATGAAAAATATATTAAACAGCATGAATAACAGCACCGTTCTGTCGAATTAAAACCATTAAACAATTTTCAACTGTGTGCTACTCAACACTCATGCCCCACCAATCCGTGACCTTTAACCTTGACCTCTTGACTCCAAAACCTAATCAGGCCACATTGGCCAACAGGAGCACTTCTGGCAAAAGTCTGCGGCAAATCACCATGTGCAGCACATACTGCAAAAACAATGTTACGACAGTCGGATAGACAAACAAAACGTGCACACAAACAAACATATGCCTATGAGGCTGTATAACAGCAGAACAGGTACAAAAATGATCATAGTGCAACCAGCAGCAGCAAAATATCATTAATGACCAGGGGCAGTATGCATAACAACGTCGTAGCTTAGTTTGGACGTAAGGCCTACGTCACGACTAACTACTTCCAAACTAGAAAGTTACGTTCGACGGCATGCAAAACACTGTCGTAGCGAGCGACTAGCTAGTCGTGACTTAGTTGATGTCGGGTAAGTTTGACTCTGGAATTTCCTGGCTAAACGCACTCTGCCTCGGCCGGCCTGCAGCTAAAAATAGATATGGCCTGACTTGTTGTCTGCTGCAGTCTCGGGCGTGCTTGAGCCTAGTTACAGCTCGATAGGCTAAGTAAAAATGCGCGATGTGAATAAATGAAATTTATCGAATGCTAAAAGTTTTATTCGGCAACTTTTAATACTGCAATTATTTTCAATAGTGTAACTGACTCGCCGGAAGTCCTTTACAATGCATGACATGATTGCAGCTTCTCCTTAGCGACATTAGTTTACACTGACAACGACCGACCAAATATTTACGACAGGTCGCTGGAACAACTAGTGTTAGTTTGGACGTAGGCGTCTGATTAGTGCTACGTTGTCGTTATACATACCGACTTAGCACTACGCCCGACGTAAATCGATTTTAGTTTGGAAATAAAGTTACGACGTTGTTATGCATACCGCCCCAGATGTTTACTGCTGTTGGTTGTGCAGTAGGCAGCAGTGCAAAAGTCACGCTGTAAAAGTTACAGTCATGATGCAACAACACACCCACCCAAGCTCTCATCATGTGATCTAGCCTAATGTGGGCTGGTTTAACCAGACGATAGATACTTTGATGCCCAGGCATTGCTGTCAATTCCTCTGCCAGCTGACCGCTGCAAGTAACTACACAATGCCAAAAAGTGCAAAAGTTCAACTTCTGACGCACCACCATGACCTTGAAATTTGACCTTTGGACTTGGAAATTTGAAACATTCGTCCTTGTCATAAGGTGCATTAATGCTGAAAGTTTGGAGAAATTGTGTCCAGCAGTATTCAAGACATACATTAACATTCAGGACAATACATTGCAGCAGTCTCCGAAATGCACAGGTGTCAAAATTACCAGGTACAGCAGAAGGGACGGTGCGACGAAGAGCCGTTACAGTGGCCTCACCAATCTGCTGTGGACTTGCCTTGGTTGCATGGCTCTGTCCCGGTGTCACCATGTTGGGCTTCAGCAACGAGCCTTCCAGGTAGACGTGATGGTCGGCCAGTGCTTTGTAGACAAATGCTAACACCTAACAGCACACAACCGTGCCCGTCAGCATCAACGGTAGTGAGACAAAACTGCTTAGGATAGTTCAACCACATTTATACAGAACCATGATATAAATAAATCAGAAGGAAAATTCAGACAACAGCATGAACCAGAGGCTTGGCAGCAAGAAAAATACCAAAAAAACTTGACTCATTGGTCCAGTCATGCACAGAACACAAACACATGTAGTACATACTAGATCACTATAAAACTCCACAATGTATGGCACGGTCGACACGCTACAGCCTATACACTACAGTTCGTGTTACAGTTAGCAGCAGTACTGACCTTTAAGGTCGATGATTTTGTAAAAAGTTTTTCCCCTAAGACCTATCCCTTAGCCAGGGTACATTCGTTACATACAACAGACAGACACGTGACAACCCATGCCATGACACGCTATACAACACGTAGCTGTAGCACATCAAAAATGGTGCAACGAATACTTGAGAGGAACAGCAATGTTGACATTGTTGAGAGAATGACTACTGAACTGAGAAGAGTTGGTACATAACTAGCTGGGCCGAGGCCCAATAGTCCATGCCTATCATAAGAAGAACAAGAAATATTATTAGACTGTGACCAATCTAATGTACTCCTCGCACGCATTATTTTCTTTTGTATTCTTCTAAGAGCTTTTTCGTTCCTTACGGCTTGTATTAAAGACCCGGCGTCTAAATGAGACTTGTTTAATATTATACTAATAGGGACTGGCGTCGAGGTCGTTATTGGAAAATGTCTGCCCGAAGTTAATAAAATATCACCCAATTTTAGCAACTGAGAGGAAAAACTTTCCAATAAAGGTTGATGATGCTAGTTGCCATTTGTCTTGTTAAACTTCAATGCAGGCATCTACCTGGCACCGTTACAGAGATATGGCACCTCGAAGATAATGGGGTCACGTCCTTGACCTTTTGAGGTCACGTGACATCATCGGTCACGTGACTTCGACTCGCGGTGGTTGACTTCCTATGGGTGGTACATAGTGACCATGCATCTATCTAGCACCGTTATGGAGATATGGCCATTTGAAGTTCTTCGTGGAAGGCTCTTCCAGGAACAGAGGTCAGTTGTTGGTCGGTCGGTCCTCACTGATCTCATATACTCCTCTTCGCTACGTTAGTAACGTAGCACGCGAGGAGTAAAAACAGAAGCAGCAGCAGAGGCAGAAGCTGCACCTGCTCGGTAACTCTCAGGCTCGTCTCCAGATCGTGATCACCATCAGGAAGAATCTCTGGCTCAACGATTGGCACAAGACCATTCTGTCAGAAACATATATGTACACATCAAATACCCACCTAATGACAATTATTACATTAAGTACTAGCAAACTTATAACAGTCTGAAGCCGGCATCACATTGCACACATGACCACCGACTTGATGGTAATCACAGGCTGAATAGCAGTTAAAGCAATGTGTAAACAGCAATGCGCCATTCCTATCGAAAAGGCCAAATTTCCACCCTCTATCTCAAACTGCTTGAAAATAGTGGACAAATGAATATGAGATATGCTACCAAAGAAATTTGGTGACAATCAGATCAATGGCAGCCTACAGTGAACTATCCATAACGTATTTATAGCTGCCTTTTTAAATGTCTAATACCATTTTAATACTCAGGGGCGGATTCAGAGGGGGCCGAGACAGCTCAAGCCCCCCCTTTGGGCGATGGACTAACGCCATCACTGTATGCATCGTCAGTTGTAAGTTCACTAATCAGTAGCCATATAGGGCATACAGATGAACAGGGAAGCCTTCAGTGTCGAGCATGTGTATCGCAAAAGAACAGTTTCAGCTAAGTGAATTCTGGAAGCTTTTCATCTTCTAGGAGGCTTCGCCCCAAACACCTCCCACCTGGGCTCTGCTCCTGGACCCTGCGCTGGGAAACACTGGTCCCCACACCCCCTACTATACTCCATTGCTAGTTATAAGCAGGCATGTTGAGAGCCACAGCGGGGGCCAGGGAAACATTCTTGCAAAGCCCCTTTACGGAATTTTTTTTTGAATTTTTCTTTTAATAATGACACATTCTAGTGTACTTTATATTTTTGAGTGACAGCGGACAGAGTGACAGCTCCTGGGGGCAACCCCTAGACCCCTCACCAGGGCTCTGCCCCTGGACCCCCTGGGGACTCTGTGTGCCAGACCTCCTGAAACTGTCTCTTCGTTTTTCACATCCTGGCTGTGGCCTGAAGCAAGTAACTTAGCAGCGATACATCAATCGTATCTAAGTTTTTCAAACAGGTCAAGGAGACATGTTCGAAAAACAGATAAAGACGACACGAAGTCAAGGCTCAGATAGTGTAAGCAGCCTACATGAAGTTATTCAAAATGACTGCCACCAGTGGCTTTCTCACAGCTTTAGAGTGCACCAATTTCGTTTTCGGCCGGGGCTCTGTCCCAGACTCCAATGGGGGAGCTTATAGCACTCACCAAACCCCCTAGCTAGTTTAAGGGGATCTACTTCTAAGGGGAAGGAAAGGGGAAAAGGAAGGGAAACAGGGTAAGGAAGGGAAAAAGGGAGAAAGGGGAAGAAGAGGAGGAGAAAGGAAGGGAGGGAGGGAAGGGAAGGAAAGGGGAAAGAGCTGGCCCGGCGGCCCCCCTTTCGCAAATTCCTGGATCCGCCCCTGATACCAATGAACAAAACAGCCGACAGCATAATAAAGAAGATGTCACATGCCAGACAGCCAGAGTGCCCAATCAGTCTAGAGAGAATTTAAACTAAGAAATAGAGTAATGCAGTGCTATCAGTCTGTGTAATAAATGACCACACATGATTACCATTAATTACACATACATAGATATACTGGTGACTTTCAAATAACAGATTCAATTCTTGGTATGAATCCGGGGACTTTTGTGATTCTGCAAAGATCATGATTGATGATAAACTGGGCAGTATGTATAAAACGGACCTGCTGGCAGATGGTGGCGTAGCGTGCAAGAACGTTGGCATTCTCAAGCATTGCCAGGTACGAAGGTGTATGAGAACTGATCTTGAGCACACAGCGCCACTTGGCAAACCTGGCACCATGCTTATAATAGTTGGCACAACGGTCCGCCAGGCCATCCAGCCCTACCAACAGCATTACACTCTATGTGCGTTGTGCAGACTTTGTAGAACATGATATAAAAACCAGATACTGGTAGACAGCATAACTGTAAAATGCTAAATGCAAAGTCCTTCTTGAACAACGAGGCTCGTAGGGTGGTGCTGATCATCGTATCATCAGCCCTCAGCCAGACAGCAGTTTACAAGAATCAATACTGTCCTTACCCCTAAAAGCAAAAGATTGGCTTGCAGGAGACCGGGAAAGGCAATTAACAAACTAAGATAATTTATCATGTGAAACAACACTTTTGCGATGAGAACAAAAGCAGTTACAATATAAACCTTTATTCGTCAACTTGTGACAGCAAGACAGACAAAGGACAGAAAATACAACACAAACAGAGCAATTAGAGACAAAACAGAAAGAAAACACACAATGTCATACATGTGTACA
>Ga0056128_1001421_pt1 | contig 26617 bp, 13 predicted proteins | sample WorMetLIZISLAND2_FD_71113 | JGI IMG/M metagenome (GOLD analysis project Ga0056128, IMG submission 71113) | Marine gutless worms symbiont microbial communities from Max Planck institute for Marine Microbiology, Germany - Olavius geniculatus... ... | reverse complement strand
TCCCCATCCCACCCCAGAATCTGAAGTCTGAAGATAAGGACTTTACTATTCACGTCATTTAATGATAATCTTTATTAATGAAAATATGTATATTGCATTGCTATAGTAGACTGACACTGTCTTCAGTGCCTTCAAGTATAACAAGAAATTTGAGCTAATGCTCTCGAGACGCGCGAAAGCTTATAGCAGTTCCGGTTCAGTAGTTTAGCAGAAAATTTGGGTGTTCGCATGAGTGTTCCCCATCCCCATTACTGTAGAAATTTCCCCATCACCATCCCCATCCCACCCCAGAATCTGAAGTCTGAAGATAAGGACTTTACTATTCACGTCATTTAATGATAATCTTTATTAATGAAAATATGCATATTGCATTGCTATAGTGGATTGACACTGTCTTCAGTGCCTTCAAGTATAACAAGAAATTTGAGCTAATGCTCTCGAGATGCGCGAAAGCTTATAGCAGTTCCGGTTCAGTAGTTTAGCTGAAAATTTGGGTGTTCGCGCTAAGTTAATATACTATCTGAATCGCATAATGATAGCAGTGTGGCACCACCTTGTGAGTGATATAGACTTGTGTTGCAGCCGGAAATTGCCAAAAAATCCATATAACCCCCTATTTTGGCGTTTAAAGTCAAGACAGAATTGCGATGGCTGAAAGCAGTAGCTGCGCGTCGCGCATAAAAAATACAAAAATACCACTTGTAGACTATACGGGATAATTCGTTATGAAGTCTGTGTAGAAACACTACACCAGTGACAAATGATTGTATGCCAAACATCGTTAAAACCTTCGGGAGAAGCGCTGGTCACACGTGTCACTAGTCAGCCAAACCTGGACCATTAATGCATGTCTGTGCCGTCTCCCAGTAGATCCGAGGAATGCCAAACAACGGTCGGCAGATATCTGTGACCTCAGTTGCTGCAGTCAGTGCAGAGCGCTAACGTGCTTGACACTAATTACTTGACGGGTGACAAACAAGTGCCTCTGCAAAGCTATACCACACGGAATGCAGTGATTGTCCGTCACACATGATCTTAATGAGCATTCTAGTGTCCAGAATGGCGATCACTTTTACAATGCATGTGCCGGAAATGAACTAATTTTGTTTTACCGCTACCGCGGTAACTACCACAATTTTTTTACCACTACCGTGTTACTACTGTAGTTTTTTTACCGTGACTGTGGGATCATTGTAGAAATTTACCCATTTACTGTGGTAATACCACGGTAACTGCGGTATTACCGCTTTCCCATCACCGTCTCACTCTCTAGTTTCAGCTTTGCTCCCTTGACCCCATGGCACTACATCTTTTCAATGCACACAACAACTGAATAAAAGCGACATTTGGCACCCGCACACACAAAAAAATTATTGCCCCCTGTGCCCTGGCCCCCTCCGTTATCCCCTCCTCAGCTTCAGATTTCTAGCGCCGCAATGAATTTTGGGCCACATTAAAAAATGACACAGTCCAACGAACTAAATCAAATCATTTCAAAGCTACATTCTGAGTTCAGAATGTGTTTCCGCGACTTTTGTACTGTTCCAAAGCATGTGTAGTGCCAGAAATTCAGAACATGCACTACACAGTTGTGGGATTGGTGGAAAACCGCCATTGTTTACCTGCTTTGACATATCCAACAACGCCACCAAGCGTTATGGCTAGAGCATAAGCGTACGATAGATAATCCATTGCACTATAAACTAATAAACTTCACAAAAATGCAAAATTGTAAACAAATATGAGACGAGGTCGACGTCCAATAGGTGGGCGTGGCATTTGCGCTGCTTATTTACTAGAGGTGGGCGATTCGACTGATAACAAATCCGAATCGATTCGATTCAAAAGAATTTCGATCCGATTCTATTCGATTCATGGCTGTGGCGTCGTAGCAAGAGGGCAACTGATGGTGATAGGGGGCAGTTGCGAACCCTAAATTTTTGACTGTCGAAAAATTGTCAAAAATTTTTTCGTCGGAAAATGCTTGTCTAAAAATTCCAATTTTAAGGATAAAAATCTTCATTTTGGGGAAATTTTGGAGAAAAAGTTAAATGTTGAGCACCCATAATCTTTTCTGTTAACAACTTGCAACTTTCTGTCGGAATTCCGTCCAAACTTTGCAGTGTCTGTAGGAAAATTGCAACTTTTGGGCCTGCCCATTTTTTGACCCACAACGCCGCGGTTCACCGGTGATTGCAATTTACTAGGCCTATCACACTACCGCACCATCGTCGGTAGATCAACGCAGAAGAACTGACTGCAACTCGTAAGTACAAAAAATCACGTCGAGGAAGAGAGGGTTAACTTCATAACGTCACTGGTTGTGCCTTCGGAAGCTCGTCGTGACAACGTGATAGTTAAGTGAAACTGAACGAAAGTTGTGTGCAACGCTAACGCACAATCAAGGGGCAGAAACACGATCGCATTTGCCAACAGAACTTGGTTTTAATATTTTTGGAAAATGGTGAGTCGAATCGAAATAAGCTTGAGTTCGATTCGCTCTGCCGAATCGATTCGAATCGATTATTTCCAGTTCTACTATTGACCGCACTGGATTGACAACATTTTGAGGATAAGTATTAAGTACCGGGGCACTCGTAGTATGTATGCTGTGGTACCGGTACCGTAGTCCGGTACCGGTAAGTAACGTTAAATTTACGACGTATACGTACGCGACATGACGAAAATTTAATGTTACCAGTAACGTTTGACTTTGAAGTTAAATCTAGCGTTTACCGTTATTTGGACTTTCAAGAAGATTTCGTTATTTTCCTTACCATCTGCAATTCTGCATCTCCATTCTCCGACACTGATTGCGATTTTCGATGCTTGTGAAAATAAAAAAAATGTCCCAGCACTAAAGTGGTCTGAAAATCTCAATTCGGATAATGGCGAACAGTTTTGTTAATAATTTTGAGATCCCTGGATGGTTTGTATATGTCCAAATAGTGTCAGTAGTTAATATGCCTGCACAAGTTTCAATTGATTTGTTTGATTGGAATAGATTATTTACTCTAGCTGATAGACAGCAGTACAAGAATTGAGGTCAGGCTTAGATGGTGAGTGTAAGTAATACGCGTCTGGTGCGTCTAGTGCAAATAAGGTCAGGATAATCGTTAAAGACAGGATCAGGGATAGTGTTACGTTCAAGATCAGGGTACGATTACACTAATTTAGACCGGCTTCATATTGCACCAGTGAACTCTACTCGTCGAATGCTACAAAAGATATCATTACACCACCGTTCAATTCTTTCTGCAAATACCAGAAAAAACACTTAAGTACCGATCTTACAGTTGATAAAGTCACATTCAAGCTGAAGTCTGAGATGATGTAACTGTTTCGTGATGAACGAACATCTAAGCCACGATATATGGATTAAGGCATAAATGTCATACTGGTTATCAGTCAATGGTCTAACTGCAGCTATGCCCCACACACGCCTGCACAAAACATCTCGATGATACAAAGTGGTCGGAGACCCAAGACTGAGACATAGTGTTGAGACCGAGATGAGAGCCGAGACGCTCAGGTCTGAGACTGAGACGAGACCAAGACGTTGAGGATTTTGTCGAAGACGAGACTGAAATGAGGCGTTAGTACGTCTTGAGACCGAGATGTCGAGACCATGACCACATCCCTGCTAACCCTAACCCTATCCCTAACCATAGCCCTAACTCTAACATGACATCTGCACATCTGCTTTTTACTAGAGCTTTCTGTACATCTATCTAACCATCTGTCTGTCCATCAAAAGGTGTGTTCTATTCGAATGAAACTTGGTGTATGGATATAGGTCGACTAGTGCTGAGTGCCAATGAAATTTTGAAAGTTGAAATATCTTCAATTTTTGAAGTCTAGCTTTTGCACCATTTACAATGCAAAGTTACAAATGACCTATGATTTTTAAACTTAGGAGGATATCTGAATTTGATCAGGCTGGGCATTTGATAGTTGGCATAGTTTTTGTGACACGTGGCTTTGAACTTCACTGGTACTCAAAGTTGTGAAACTGATGTAGTGGAGTTGATCGCAATCCCATGCAGAGGTCATTTTTATGCGCAACAGCATGTAATGCTTGCTCTGTGCATCTTAGCCATGTTTGAGGCGTTCATCTGCGTGTTTGTCTGTCTGTCCGTCTGTCAGTCTGTCACACTCTGCAGTTGTATCAAAATGGTGCAAGCTAGGATCATGAAATCTTCACTGCGAACTGCCATGAAGACTCCAGTTTTAGCATCAGTCAAGCTTTTCCCAAAGTTTGAAAGGGGTCACTCTGATCGAGGGTGCTAAATGAGAGGGGGGTACAAAAAATTGGCGATTTTGAGCCAGTAAGTCGCCGTATTTCAGAAACGGTGCAATATAGGGCTTAGATTATTATTAATCACTAATAGGAAGTCCCATACACCCTTTCGATTGACATCAAGAACAACGATCTTGAACGACCTTGAACCTCCACAATAGGGGTTTTTAGTGATTTTTTTGCGATTTTGGGCTGCAACACACATTTCAAGAGTAAATTGCAACGAAATGGATGGAGATAGACTAGGACAACCTGTGAACAGAAATTGCTATAGGCTGTTGTGCATCTCATGAGCTTTGCTCAGATTGTTTGTTCTTTTTCTTCATGCGTGTGCCATGGCACTGGTATTGTGGAGGCATTGGGTGGTGTCATATATTGCCTTTGCAATAAGCCTATATGAGAGACTGAGAGAATATGTACATTGCAGGGCAGGCAAGCCACCTCCTGGATTGCATCTGGATGTCATGAAAGAAGGAAAGATGATTCAGGTATCTTATTGTATATGGAGATTGTTTTATAGTGTGGCATGCAAGTGTAGTGTACCGGGTATACCGAGACCATTCTGTTTGTTTGTACATCTGTCACGCTTGTGTACTGTATCAGCTTGCTTAAGTGTGTCACACAACTTTTTCATTATATGGTTTCACCTTTATACTAGTCAAAATGGAAAAGTTTCCAGTATAGTGGTTTTTTTCTGTATGTTGGCAATGGAAAAGTTTCCATTTCAGGGTCACATTTTAAAAATCATTTGATGTAAGATTTTTACTAGTATAAAGGTAAAACCATATAATGAGTTGTGTGACACTTAGGCAAATAACTGTAGGCTAGCCTACAGTTATAATTCCAGTGATCTGTGGTCTTTTCAGATTGCTACTATAGTGTTAGAGCTAAGGTTATTTGTGATCATGTTATCTTATATATAAACAAGTAGATCAGTAAGAAAGCACAAGTTAAGAGTGACATTAGAATAAAATACATTTCCCATTGAATGGTGTTGTTATCAGTAATTGTGAGAGCAATATTGTAATAGGTGAACATCTTTTTGGGTCAGTTGTTGAGTTGATTAAAATGATTGAATTTCATGCAGGTGTCGCACAGTGTCGCACTATTTGTACTGTTACATTCAAACTGAAGAACAGTTGTGGGCCATTTTCTGATTTTTCTCTTACATTGTGCTGTTTTGCATGTATGTCCTGGCTGGTAAGAAGAATGTGACTATTATTTTTGAGTTTTGTGGTTTATGTGATAGAAATTAATGATCGATGAGAAGAAATGTTATTTCTTTGGCCGAAACAAACAGCTGTGTGACTTCTGCATTGACCATGCGTCTAGCTCTCGTGTTCACGCCGCTCTCGTCTGGCACAAAAATCTGAATCGGCCGTTCATCATTGACCTTGGAAGCAGTATGCATTTGCAGACTTTTCTTAGCTTCTACTGTTTAGTCAGAAATTCTAAAGGTACATGCAGCTATGTTGCTAGGTATACATAGACTGGAAGTCTTAATGATTGAATAAATTGCTAACTGCACTGTATTTTGGCTTAATTTTGCGTGTCTAGTGTTTTAGTTTAGTTGTGGAGTAATATATGAGTAGAATATGTCCAGTTATTAGTTTTTAACAGAGAATACCCAGAATAGGTAGTACAAATTAACAATTTCTGCATTCAGTTTTTTTTGCACGGTAGATGGTTAAAACTATTTTCATCATTGGGCTTAAACTTGGCAACCAAATAAAGTCAGGTTGTATGTAGCAGTTGCTTAGCATGATTGATGCAGCCATTCTAATAGTTCGTCAATCTGTCCTGCATGGGCTGTTAACTCCATGACAAACAGGCATGGAGAGAGCAAAATTGGTATGAACATTCTCCAAGGCAAGTTAACTAGTGTACCAATTTTGGCTCAAATATCAGGGCTGCATAATACATTGGCATTGAGCAGGCCTTTTTTCTAGTTCCATATTGTATCATATATGACCGTTGTTGCTGTTGCTAGCACATGGTACATTCATTGGAAGCATTCGTCTTGAGAACAAAAAGCCGCAGCAGGTTCCCATTGACAGTCACCTGCACTTCGGTGCCTCAACACGAGTCTACATCATACGTGAGCGGCCACAGAACAAAATCCCAACAGCAGGTCTCGGGGCTGACAGTAAGATGAATGCAGAAGATGCAGAAGGTGGCCTCCTTGGATTGCCTGAGACTGAAGGCGAACTTGATGTAGTTATTATGTTCAAAATGTTTGTGTAATTTCTGATATCTGGATAGTTAGGCAACCTATAGTAACAGGAGGACTTATGTCTTCACTTTGTTTTTCTATTTTTTTATTTAAGAAATATTTTTGGCTTTATTTTTCGTTTCTGCTTTAAAACCAAACAGCGCACCAAGATCAACATTGGGGGAAACGACGACCCTCACCTGGAATAAATTGAGGCTAAATTTCAGCAAGATCTATTAAGGGGTTTTGGGGAGGGGCATTTTACCAAATTTATAATCTACAACTTGGTGATTCAAGAAGAACAGCCGGCCTTGCGGCGTTGGGTGGCCAAATGTTGGGCCCTGCTTCAGATTTCTAGTTTATTATGTTTTTATATATTAACTCTCTTTCTGCAAGTTTTTGTTCTGTGATTAACAAACAACAGTGTATTTTAATGTAGCACTTGCATTTTTGATTATCTGTTCAATCGGTTTTGTAGCTGATGTAGTTTGTGTGTTAGAATCTGACAGAGTTCAACACAGCGCATAACCGGCGCATTGCAGCAATGGGAGGTACCATCGTCGACGTTCCAAACACCGTGGCGAAGCGTCGGCGACGCAGCTCACACGTGCAGTTCAAAGAAGAAGAAGAAATCATTAATCCTGGTATTGTTTGTTTATATAATGTGCATACAGGTGCATTGAACAAGAAATCTGAGCTAATGCTCATGAGATGCACGAGAGCTTATGGCGGTTCCTGTTCGCAGGTAATCATAGTCCATCTTCATCCATTTTGTCGCAGTTCACTCTTTTGCAGCCAAAAATCACACAAAATCAATATTTTTAGGGTTCAAGGTCATCGATGTTGACATTTCTAAGAAGCTCGTCATCAGTGCTTGTTATGATAAGCAGCATATCTGTGCCTATCTGCAACCATTTACATGCTAGACAAGCCAACAGCGGATAAATAACCAGTTTTTAGATGGATAACCCTCTTTGACACCCGCATTCTCATCCTTCCTTGAATATAGAAGGTCCGGACTTGGACTGCTAATATCTACATTCCATGCTGAAAATTTCCTACACAGGTTGTCTTGGTCTATAACCAGCCATTTCGGTGCAATTCACCCTTGAAATGCATGTTGCAGCCCAAAATCACGAAAAATTCACTAAAACCCCCTATTTTTGGGGTTCATGGTCATTCAAGGTCATCGATCTTGACATTTCTAAGAAGCTCGTCGCCAGTGCTTGTTATGATAAGCAGACTAGCAGTATGTCTGTGCCTGTTTGCAACCATTTTCATGTTGGAGGAGCCAATAGCGGCAGATTAACACCTTTTTAAGGGGGGTGCCCCTGTTTTGCCCTCTCATTTGTGTGGACCCCTTTTACCCAGGGGCATGAAATTTTGTCATGAAATACTAGAGACTCTAAGCTATCATATGGTGAAAACACGAAGTCTCTGTCTCACCTGGTCTTGGAACGGTACCGGGATGTGACGGACAGACAGATGGACAGACAGAATTACCGTAGCTAATATGCGCTATAGCTAGCTCTCGCTCGTAAAAAAAGGAACATTATGTATTGGTACTAGTATATGCTCAGATTTGGTGGGTTTCCGATGGACATGTGCACCATACAAATTTTCTTAACTTCTCTTACTTTTTGTAGATAGAGCAGTTGGACATTTTTGGAAATGATCAGCTTTGATGTGTGCAGTAAAGGGTGGTCATGCTGAACACTCTGTATAGGTCTTCAACGTATAGTTCTGTTTATGTAAAACCAAGCTGGTGTAAAGCTGAAAATGAGTCAGTAATAATTTGGTTTGTCCAGTTTGTGCAAGAGATTTGTTGTAACTTACAATTCTCTCTTGCTGTGCATTCACTTCGCTACAGTTATTGAGGCTAATTATTTTCGAAACTTTCCAGTTGCTTGATTTGTATAAAACGCTTATGTTACCTCTTTTTATGCACCACTCTGTAGGATTTTGCCACAAAAAATGCCGCTTTTTGTTGTAAGCAATATTAACAATTACTCAGATTGTTTTATGTACATTGTCCTTCATGATTATGTAGGCACACATTACACACGAACACACAATTAGCAATGGTGATGGTAACTGATCTTTTGTTACTGAAATTTGACTTTTTATTGTTGTTACTAACGATAGCAGTGTTAAAGATTTTTATCACAGATTTATAATTGAATTACTATATAGTTGAAGTAGATATAATGCTGTCATGTTTTTGTATTCTTTTTATCACTAGTGAGATATTTTAAGCGGCTGTGTCACAGGTAGATATTTCATATCAAGTGAAATATTGTTAACTTGAATAATTTATTCAACATGCTATTAAGTGGTTGCAAATAACAGTCTTCTGCTTTTGATTTTACGGTTAGCATGATTTGTATAAGACATCTAACAGCAAACCTGAGTCTGTAAGCAAGACTTGGGTATATATACATGTCATGCGATATTTTGCAGAGGATATTGATCCATCAATTGGACGATTCCGGAACTTAGTACAAACAACAGTTATACCAAATAAGGTAATTACATTTGTGTATTTGTGTTAATCTAGTTATGTAATATTGTTGACAATAGTAGTTGCAATGAATTTTATGACACATTCATTGTAGTAATAGCTGATTATTCATATAGCACCCAAAAAACGAGAGCTACTAAGTTGTTAAAGGACCATATGACTATTGTAGCAGTTGTTCATTCATCGTTAACTCAGCCTTTTACCCTTGGCAGGGTAGGAAATACGTGGGGCTTGGTATTGTAATGGTAGCATGCTAAACTTGTAACCCTGAGGTTGCAGGTTCGACTACCGCCCGGTGCACTGCCAGGTTACAACCATGGGCAAGTTATTCACACTCATGTGCCTCTGTTCACCAAACATTATAATTTGGTACCGACCAAAAGGTGGCGACACTCTGCAGCTGGGAAGATAACCGTAGGTCTGGCATTGCACTGGCCATGCATCACAGACTTGGTGGTCTATCCACCTACAAGCTCAACGGCCATAGAAAGTGAGATGAGCACCCCACCTATGCCCTTTCTGGGGTATGGCACGTTTACTTTACTTTTAGGGTAGGATATGAGTAGTAGCTTGCAGTCTACTTGGTGAAGGCTAGTGTAGCTGATTAGAGTGGTATGTCTGTTGGCTGCCCACATGTTCAATTCTTCAATGGTTTGGGCAGTGGATGGCTGTGGTATCATCATCTCATGCCTATCAGCTGCCATCCTGCTACTTGCGATATTGTTAGAGCTTCTGCTCACGAGTCTAACTCATGCTGTATCAAATACTAGCCTTTACTGTTACAGAGTTTGTGCAGTTGATGCCACGGTTTATGAGGTAGTGTGCAATGCTGTGTGCACTGCAGAAATTACGACTGGATGCTAACGCAGTTGGAAACATGCAGTCATCGCTCACCGAAAGTATCACGCGCCGTCTGCACTCTGCTGCCGGACTGTATGACATGTACGCTGGCGGGGCTACAGAGCCGGTGGGCGAGTCTGGGGAGGCTGTCCCTTCGACATTTAGTATTGCGGCAAAACTTGGACTAAAACTGCCGAATCTTGCGCCAGATATTGCGGAACTTGAGGTTCCTTCGGCTGTGGCAGTTGCTGCCATGCATCCAGCTGTGCCTGGCATGGAAACTGGTGTTATGCCCGCTGCTCCGCCAGAACCGAAAAAGAAGATTTATGCGAAAGAGGCATGGCCTGGCAAAAGGCCAACTCATTCACTTCTTGTCTGATGTTGATGACTGCCAGTGTTACATAACGTAGTTATTTTGTTGTTCTGAACTCTTTAGGGCGGGTTTCTGGACCTTAGCGTTAACTGACAGATTTGCATAACTCATGTTTCCCGTTGCACTAACCAACGGTCAAAATGGCCAAAAATTAACTGGCTGAAATCGGCCAGTTAGCTAACCATCGATCGTAGTTATCATATTTACCATAATTTTTGTACCATTTTGCAAGCAATTAATTGAAGAATGTGATACTGTAAAATGATTTTACCGTATACCAATATCTTCAAAACGCACGAGGAGACGTTTGCTGCTACAAATTTTACTACAAAATCCATTCATGAATGGACAAAATAGCTGTCCGCAATTGCTTGGCTGGCTCGTGGGCTGGCTGACGAGCGCTTGCACTCATTAATATTCATAACGCCCGCCTGTGCTAGGCGGTAGTGATTAGCGCTGTGCGCATCGTTGCTAAGCAACTATATCATTCAGTTAGCTAACGGCCCATCAAGGTTTTGTTCAGAAACGCGCACAAACTTGGGAACTAGCGAGTTACAATTAACAGACGGTTTACTAACTGATCAGTTAACTAAAAGATCCAGAAATCGGCCCTTAGTGATGATCTTCATCTGTAATTCAGAACCACAGTGTGAGAGTAAATTTATAAACTGTGCTGCATAATTAAAGATGCTTATCACATCTTGCTCTTCCCAGTTAGAGGGTCATGCTATTCAGCACAAGGGTGTATTTGTTTCCTTATACTGGGTACCAGGCAGCTGGAGACACAGTTGCCATTCCCAACTAGTGGCATCCACCCCATTAGCAGGTGAAAGCATAATGCTTCTTGGAAAAAATTGGAGAAGTTAAACTGGGTGATTCTTTTACTTGACAAATCAACAAAATAAGAGATGAGATGCGTTTCGAGAGCCAAACAATTTTAGACAGCTAGAAATGCATTTGCACCAGTGTTCCACCCTGGACAACTCTGTGGGAGTTTACTGACACTTCACCAGTCCTCTTAGCTGGATTTTGGGGTGCGGGAGGGAATGGGGAGAAAGAATTGGTAGGTATTAAGTGTGACTTGGATAGGTTGCTTCCTGGTACTGAGGTGGGATGGAGCGATTTAGTGCAAATTTGGTGACGTATACAGATCTTGCCGCAGGTGTGCCAAGTAATCATAGCATCAGTTCAAGCAACACCAATGCAGATGATAAATGACAGTAACCCATCTAACTCTTACCTTTCCTCTCTCCTGGCCCCTACTTGACCTCCTTTACCTGCCCCCTCCTCCCTTCCATTCTCCCTTTCCCTCCCTTCCCTTCTCTTGAAAGTTGGACCTATTAAACCCAGCTATGATCTCCCTGGGTGGGGGTGGGTTTCTGGGTGCAGCTCCAGCCAAAACCTGGTGGCAACAATTTTCATTCCTTTCCTAATTATCAACTGACCAAATTCAGTGCAGCTTAAACAATAAAGGCAAATCAAGACCAAAATAGTAGACATTTATGAAAATTGATCAGCAGGCGATAGTTGACTTAGCATGGATGTCGCTGAGTGATGAAGTAAAATTGTAGTTATCAGTGTATTGTGGGTGACATGGCAGGCCTGATCTTTGTGCCTTTGGCACTTTATCTCATCGTTGCCAGTGTTGCAGTCAAAAAATCGTTCCCATGCTGCTGGCAGTCTACAGCAGTTATTGTTGAAAATCAGCCACAGAGTCCATTGCTTTACTTTGAAATCATATAACAGAAGTTTGTTAATACTTAGCAAGCAGTGTACTGTATTACATACTGTATCAAACATGTACATTGATAAAATTACATAAGAATTACACCACAAACAACAAACATTGTCTAAACTACATTGCAGAAGTTCGTCACAAAATGCAGTACATAACACAGTGGGTCAAATGAGGGGGACAGGAATTTTTGCTTTTAATTTTTGGACAGCATCTGCAAATAACAGATATAGATGTTCAAAATCTAAATTTTGTCCCCAAATTCCCTCCCCCCAAATGGATTTTATCCCCTAATTTTGTTTTTGGATGGAAATTTTTTGCAAAGAATAGAAATTTTCCGACAGACCAAAATTTAGGAGGGCAAATGCTTCTCACCACGATGCCACTGGACTATCAAGTACAACACAGAGTAATTGAACACAAGCGAGGCTGCTATGTCTCCAGACTCAAAGGTCCTCTCAATAGGGCTTTCGCTGCATATTCAGTCAATTATATTGCCGAAAAAATTTATACCTAAGTCCAAAGTTAAGGTGCAATATGTGCACTGTACATCCAAAACTGAATGTGGGATGCTGACTGTTTGTCTGACATTCAACAAAATGCGAATTTTACTTTACTGCTCTTTAACAGGTCCAAGACAATAATTGGATGGGCATCAACAGCGCATCAAGTCCTCTATCTGAGCTTCAACTTCAGGTATATGGGACTTTTTTATGATGAACAAATTCTGCTGAGCAAACAATCAAATCACCCACCGAGTCATAGTTTGACTATACAGATCCTGAGCTGGGCTGAGGAATAATGGACAATTCTAGTGACATCATAACCAGCCAGTTAATGACAAGCAAAAGCAGCGATGTTTGGTTTCGGAAATGTATCAGCCTTAGTCCACTCTCAGCTGGAACACATTTTGCCGCATGCATTGGAATTATTACATGGCACTGCATTTTTACTAGCTCTAAGCAACTTTTTCTTAAAACAGTAATATCACTGAAGCAATGCTCAACTCCACAGTTCAATAGACAGTAACACAACAACTGGTGACAGACATAATACGTGCAGTTTCAGTTTCTAAGCTCGTCTTCTACCAAACCAATTTTATTTTAGATTCTGACATTGCACATATGACGATGTAACATAATTCTAAATACAAAGTTAGAAACTTGGAATAATAAATGTAACAGAAGCAGACAAATGAAGCTGGACAAACTGATGGTCAGCAGAATGCAAGGATAAAATGTAAAAAAAATTTACAAAACAATGAAAGGTTACAAAAAGCAGTAGCAAGCAAGCATAAACCTATATTGCATCACAGAATATTTGGTTGTGTACGTCTGAACGCAACTGATTGAATCAGAGATGGGCATTAGTTAACTACTTTATACAGGGTCCAGCATTCCTCTGTGGCAAAGTTGACCATTCAGTGCTACTGACGACACTATAAATTCAACAATAATACTGGCATCAGCAATGCCTGGAACGTGACCGAAAAAAGGCAATATATACAGTTTTGGGGAAGTTATAGGGCAATGCCATTGTCCAACCAAACATACCTAACCCAAATGTCTCATGCAAAATAAGCACCACCATCAGTTCTGTTTTTCAGAACAATTTAAGCTCACATGCAAATCTCATGAACAATTTCTCTTGACTTTCTAATTAAGTCCTGCTGGATGAGCCCAAAGCTGAACCCCCGTTTCATGCGTATCCAACTTTTTTGGCTCTGCAACTAGAACCAAAACACCAGTAAATTCAGTACGCCCCAACTTCCCAAAGTTGGGGGTTCCAATTTCATTGTTCTAACAAAAAAATGTTTGCGTTCCAATCGCACTATTCTAAAACGATTTGGTTACAATTCTATGACACTCTAACTGCAGTGTGATCACGATGCAAAATTAAATAAGAACGTGCACAAATTTCACATTCTTGTCCCTCCCCTCATTATGCTGGAATGCGGATACAACCAGTGAGCAACAAGCTATTAGCAACATGGAATATGATGTAATTACAACAGTTAAAACTAACATCATCATCAAGCAATAAACATGATAATACAACAATTGCAATTGGTCCAAAAACATCAGTCATGTGACCTGGATCACTGCAGATGTGATTACTGCTACATCTTGTAATTCATTGCTCAAAGGAAACGTAGCATACATTTGCAGCAATCAAATCCTCAAACTCAATAAACCATCTTCCCAAACTCGATAAATTATCTTGTTTCACAGAACTACGTGAACTGTTAATGGTAACAATGAAAATCTAACTGGTCAGTGGCTAGGATGGTGTTATGCGTGCAAAACATCAACAGCAATGGAAAAATTTTTATAGGAACACAGCAGCGGAATAAAATGGAACAGCCCGCCCAAGACACAATGATGGTATAAGGTCTTATGGAGCTGAAAATAGATAACACCCAAGACAGCACAAGCCTCTATACAGAAGACCATTTACAGAAAATTTCTAAATTCAGATGAAAATTAATTCACATATGTAGTGTACATTGGTAATTCCATCAAAGACACAGACAAAGCTACTGTACTGCTTAGAGAGACAAGACCACGATGGCCAGATACCACAATACAGATCATCACTGCCCACATTTTGAAAGGAATGAAAGAACAACGACATGTAGTTCCAATCAAACTAGAAAAACAAAACTACAGACAACAATGTAGCTGATTATACACTGCTACAATGCATAAATGACAGGAAAACATTTCCATACTGAAAAAAGGTATTAATGCAGACTATTAATCAGATATTTTCTGCAGTTGACACGGACAACAAAATAATCTCCCAATACCAATTTATGAAACATACAGGTACGACAAATGTAATCTGTAATCTACTGGTCAGTATTATACACATAATTACATTCTTTAAAAAACACGCTCATCATAATTATTGTAAGCATTTCTGTTCAGAGGCAGCGTAATTAGCCTGCAATGCCTTGCACGTCTACATATCTACGCACTTGGTTCTGACTAGAGATTAGCAAGAGACTTTAAAGCATGCAAAGAATGCTGAATCACATCTTCTTAGAAAGTTAATTTAGCACAAAATATGCTATATTATGGAATTATGGAACGCAATTTGTCGTAATGATTTCACTTGACAAACACTTTTGATCCGCTGCTTGCTTGAACCTGCACCAAAACATCAAATAAATTTAAGTGAATCGTAATAAAAATGTAAACTATAAAAAATTAACAAATTTTAATGATACCAGTATTACGCTGTAACAAGTGTGTCATAATGACAATATATGATCAAAGAGATGTAATGCAGTGAGGACAGTAAATAAGCAATCAGTGCTATACAACTGAAATAAAACAGAGAGTAAATACTATTAAGGTAACAAAGATATGTTACTAAAAACAAACTATGTAACTTGCTGAAGACTGAAACCAACTATTCAGATATTAAGCCAAGAGAATAAGCTTACTCACATGCAAATTGAAAATTTAAGTCAATTCTGTACTTTACAGAACATAAAGCAGAGTTTTTGGGACAAAATAAAGCATGTAGTTTAGTTTATTTGGCAAACCTTGTCTCTGATGATAGTTTCTCTGATTTCATGTTTCTGGCTGAAAGACATGGTGACGTGTGCCGGACTGAAGAGTTGTTCAACAGGACCCGCATATGCTGACAGCTTGCCCTTTGTCAACGGCTTCACAGCTTCCCCCATCCTATCAGTCACACGTACTGATCAAACAAATGATACACGTTAGAGAAGAGCAAAACAAGTCCATGAACCGAGACAAGTGGTTCTATCAACTTCTCACATCTACAACAAGTGATCATCTCTTCACATTCGCTGTTGCACTCTGTGGCCCAGTTAAAAGCTTGCAGATTAAAGCTTTTATAACTCAACATTTCATTAGAAACTTTAGTAACAGGATAAAAATGCTAAGTGATGTACAACAATGAGTCAACGACTAATAGGTTAGGCTGGTTCCCAAAGGAAAACTCTTGGGAGACTTTGCCATAACCGGTACATTGAGCACAGAGTACAAAAATTGAATATAAAACAAAATCAAACACAAAGTCACACACACAGCAATAAATATCTCATTACATCTCACTGACCAGTAAATGTAGACAAACTTGACAGTTGTGATGTCATCGTAAGTGTCCGTTGTACGGTACAGTGCATACATCGCCTGAGAATCGTCAAAATGCTGCTTCAGCTGATCAATGTTTCCGGTTCCCTTAGCAACGACCGACAATGGTTTCTTGATATCGCCGTCATCTCCGTATCCAGCAACGACCCAGGTGGTCGGAGTCACATCGTCTCGGACCTCAGCAATGGCAGACGAGACGTCATCAGTGGTGTTGACGATGATGCCGGCTGGTGCAACTGATCTCAGCCCGGACTTGTCAGGTTTGTCCTCATGTCTTTTTACCGCTGACCTGGCGGTGAAGCCACGCTCATGACGTCCTTCCATCGTCCCCTCAACCACCTTGTTGCGTGTTCCACTTGTCTCTTCCAACTAGTTCACACACACAGTTAGGGTGCGTTCACACTCATACGAGTGTGAGTCTGAGTACACATGTACAGGACAGTAAACACAAGTTTACATGTATTGCCATGGTGGCCATTCACACCAATACAAGTTTTGTACAAAGTACAAGTACAAGTTACCTGTGAACTTCACTCGTGTCAGCAGTATTTTTGTAGGCCCTGATATATCCAACCGGTATAAAGTAAACAACACACACTTGCATGACTCACACTCATTGTTTACGTGAAGTGTAAATGCACCATTATATTTTCCTGAAATTACTCAACATTTTATTACCACAGATTAGGCCGGTTCCAAAAAGAAAACTCTTGAGAATTGCTGAAGCAGAACTTTCATAGGCCAGACAACCTTCCTGTCATTCAACCAACAGTAGCAAAGAACTGAAGGATGACATGCTGTCATCATGCTGCATTGCTGCTGCAGTGAACCAGGAACACTGTTTTTGCAGTAATAGCACTTTTGAAGGGCCGGATGCCAACTTCAGTCCCAACCTTTTCTATGACCAAACCAACAGCAGCAATGCACTCGATACTTGAAAACAATAAAGGCAGAAGACATGTCAATGAAATTTAGCACAAATTTATGCAATCTGAAATGAATTTAAATCACTTAATTAACTTACTAAACAAGATAAATTGGATTATTTAGTGCTTTGTGTTTCAAAGCTCTGATGTTGCTGTTTCCAATCCTCAACAGTATACCACCAGAAACTGGCCCAACCTGGAGTGATTAACTTCAGAAAATAGGCCAACATACACAATAGCAAATGTACCTTCTGCATCAGCAGTTCTTCATCTAGATCGTCGGTGGAACTAGTTTCAATCTGCAAATGAAACGGAGTGAAGAATTCCTCCACGCTACCACTCACTACCCCAAAACGACCTTTCTTTGCAAACGGAACTTTCTCGCCAACCCTTGCCACAACAAGTCATCAACAAAGTCAGTAACAGTAACAGACAAAGCAGACAAAATATGCGTATATCAGCAAATAATGACCCATAACAAATTCACGACTTGTAAAAGACAATTGTTATACTTCACTCAGTCGACATCACATATAATCCAATTAATCACACAATAAAGCAAACTGCAAACTATATAGTTAATTCTATATGAAATGCATAGATAAGAAAACTAGCAAAAATCTTGAAGGGAGAGAAAAAGTGTGCAAAGGAGCCAGAGACACATGAGACACTTGTTTCTATTTTTGTCTGCAACAATCAGCTGTTCAAAAAAATATGGTATAAGTGGGATTTCTTTGCACTTCATGACTTCTTAGACAGTCACAGATGTATACAATATTACCAGTAATGCTGCTAACATGTTAATCAGTGAAGAGATGACTGAAGCAACTGACCAGTGTACGTAGATGAACTTGACCGTGGTTGACATGTCGAAGGTAGTCGTCAGTCTCAGCAGACAGTACATGACTTGATCGTCTTGCAGATATCCACACACATCACCCAGTGAGCAGGTCGCTGACGTGTCCTGTTGCATTCACAACACAAACTATGAATACTGCTCACACACAAAACAATATACTAAATATATTTCCAATCGATGAATTTACTTACTTATTTTTTGAGTGCTGCTGAAGTCCTTTGACATGACTTCAATATTTTTTCGCCATAACTTGGGGAACGTTGAGCACTGTATTAAAAATGCATCACTGATGCTATTCATCAACCAGTGGCATGCACAACATGAAGCATGTGATCGTGTAAATCAGTCTCTGAAAAAATTCGGATCTGCCTCTCCCACAGTTTATCACTAAATGCAAAGGTGAAAGAATAATCAGACTACATTTACTAAAGTTATTAGAAAAATAAAAGCAGCTTACATAATATATGAGATATGACATATAAGAGATAGTGTTGTTAATGCATAAAAACATTAAAAGTTCTCAAAAAGTGATTACTTGATTGCCCAAAGCAATAGTTTGTACAGTGTTTCCAACAGTCCATATCTGTAAGCCTCTATCATAATTATGACAATTTCGACTTACAAATATCGGCTATAGTCACCTGCGAGAGAACATCAATAACTAGTGGATTGTTGTCAACGTGTCCCACAATCAGCCATGACTTGCGATAAATGTCCAATGCATCACTTCGTACTTCGGCAATTGCAGCTTGCAGCCGAATAAGATCTGCTGCTTCAGCCCTTGTACCCATCACAATGTTCTAACATCACACAGCCACCATCTGCTCAATTACGTTGTCAGTGCAATCCGTAACCTCTGATTTCTACTTGTTGCTACACACGTGTTGCCAGTTGCTGGCTTTTTGATATCCGGAAAGATAGCAAAATATATACTGGTATAAATTAACAATTAAAGATTTCAACTAATTCAACGTGACAAATAGTCTCCAGAACCGTTTGTTAAAGCCTTAACAGCAGGTCTGAAGCCTTAATGGCTGGCTTAGCGATTTAAACCGCTAAGCTGTTGCTTAAAACCCCTACGCACTGACAATAGCCTTAATCAGTCATTTGTCAGTGCAGATCTACACTGACAATAACATTTACGTACATTCAGGTCATCCAGTAAACCATCGTTCTGGCAACATACTAATTTTGCTTCTGCACTACGTAAAAATATTGGCATTGCAAAACCTTTAGAAAATTTGTATTAGCACTGCCAATATGGTAATACCTATAAAACTATCGTGAACAACCCTGGCAATAATAAAACACACTGCCTGTAGACGTCTAGCGGAAGACAACCACCTTAAAAACTAAAAAATAGCAAATCTCTTTAACAGAAACTTACCGTCTTTTGTAGTGGTCACAAAATGACTCAATCTGGAGTTGAAATAATTACGGAACGATTTTCAGTGTTTCACAAATAATAATTTTGCGCTATAGATTCACTACCTGTTTCGGTTGTTTACATCCGGCGCAAAAGTAGGCGTGGTACCGTCAGGCAGAAAATTCGGTAAGTAAGTAGCGAGTAATAGTACAAGTCTCAATCTGCATTCTGCAGCGATTTGGCCGCAATTTTGAATGCAAAGTTACTGCCTGCAACCATTACTTACGTGCACCGAATTACCGTATCATATCCTAGCGTTGATTGTAGCGTGCGATATATATCAGCGTCACCGTCGGCGTGATGCCCCAGTTCTGGGGCCCTGCCGACTAACTATCCAGATCCAGACGAATGAGACGATGCATGAGACTGTTGTCATTCTGGGAAATCGTTTTCATTCCTCAACCTTCGAATATAAACGATACAGTCGACCCGTCCTAAAACAGTTGTGCTTCTTGTATTCACTCCTTTCTTTTAATTCTTTTGACATTTTGTTTTTCGAAAATACCACCAGTGCCTTTGTTTTCGTCACTAAATGGCACGTTACAATAGCAATGGCATGGGGAGCCGAGAGGTCCCGCGCCTACCCCTAATCTCTCAGACACAATATAAGCACATGCTTAAACTGCATGCTCTAATCAGTTGATTCTCAGAAAAAAAAAATTAAAATTGGTGTGACCAGATCGCACATTTCAAGAAACGATGCATCAAACTTGACTTTGACTGTTGTTCCGTCAAAAAACTCACTCCCCTAGCTCGATTTTTAGCCCCAATATTTCTAAAGGCGAGAGGATGAAAAGAGGAATGGGAAGAAAAAGGAAAAAAAGAGGGGCGAAAAAGAGGATAAGGGAAGAAAAGTGGAAAAAAGAGAGCCCCATTCCACATTTCTGTACGCCACTGTACAGTAGGTTATTGTATTAAAAATTCTTATGCTACTGACAGTAATTTATAATACCATCTGCAGTTGTTAATAATTACCAGACGTGTGTCTGCGCTAGCTGTCTAAAACTAAATGCAATTTAATTTCAGTAAGAAAATAAGTAGAAAATCATTTCCAAAACAGTTTTTGCATTTATTCACTTTATTTCACATCAATCAAGTAGTGTAATGACGCAGATAAAATGTAGTGAAACATTTAATAATCATGTTAGTAAAAATTATCTACAGAATGAGCCATTAAAGAATTTTTAAATTAATCAAGGAAGACATATAAACAACAGTTTGGCGGCACGCTTTTATGGCTAAAGGTGTATATGTCTTTAGTAGTGGTGACTGTTATACCTGTAGTTTTGTAACTTTTTAACAATTTAATATTGCATTTTTCATCCCAATAAAATGACAGCCTCTGCTACAAGTGGGCTTTACAATGTCACACGGTCTGCATGAGCAAAGTTTCTGCCATTACCAGTTAGGCTCAAAATGCAAATATTGGTTAAAGTACAAAAAGTATGCTTAATTGCAATAATCAGAGTTGTTAAATACCGATATTAAAATATTTCACTGGCGTTCGTAGATAGAACAGTCAGCAATTTTTGAGTGAACGGGTTAAATTTTGATGGCAATCTGCAGTCATCCGTGAATTCTGGACAGATGTTATTCGATCTTGGTGCAATACACTTCAACCAATATTGGTGAAATAACGAGATAATTGGCCAACAAAATACAAAGCCGCAGTTTATATACACAAGAACAGTGACATGCAATGGCACACATTGAAAACTTGCAATAATGATAAAAAGGCAAAATAAAAATGTCAGAGTGACTATCGGCAAGTGCTAAAGCTGTCAAGATGCTGTTGTGAGTGAGCACATCAGCATTTAGCACAGAAAAAGCCACTTAGTGTCATGAAGGCTTTATACACCATGCGCCAAAAAAATAATAAGCCTTACACTGTTCATCATATCCTTGCCAAACAGTGACCGATTTCCAAAATTCTTTCACTGTCACTACAGTGTAAGTGTAGCTACAAGTAGCAGTGTAGCCAAAGTGTAGCTACAAAATTTTGAAAATTGGGTCATAGTTTGTCAAAAATATTATGACGAATAATGCAAGGCTAAAAGTTTTTTTCTGGAATACAGTGTATAAAAAAAATTAGACAGTTCAATGAACAGTGAACAACGAGATGCATCAAGAATAAAATGCAAACTCAATGCTGTTAATATTATCACCTGTAATTATAATACTTTTGTTTATCATTAAACTTAATACTTCTATCACGGCTGGATGTGTTACTCAAATCAGCCATCTTACAGTGTATAACCATGCCACAGTTCACGGGTCTCACAGTGCATGCCTTAAGATCACTGTGCATTAATTTCTGCATTACTTAACATTCTGAAAACCTTACATCAGTGACCAGACTCAGTAAAAAATTCCACAAATTACTGAGTTAACAGCTCAGATGTCTGCTTCTTCAGGCATGATGACTTCTCGGTTCTCATAAGCCCAGAACGTGTTGATGTCGATCAATATTCCAAGCACTGTATCACCTTGACTGCTGCACACAACACACCATCACACAGTCTGCAATGCTTACATGCATGAATCACTGGGAAACACTATGAGGCTATAATGGTCATGGCTGCAACCTGGACATGCACAACAAACAGCATTTCTAAAGCTAATCGTTTTTTTTTAATTTGCCCAATTCCAATACAACTGAAATACTACTACAGAACTGATGCATTCAAACACAAAAGCGATAAAAATGGACAACATTTATACTGTGGTCTCTGAATTCATCAGCAGTAAACTATGCTGATAAGCGGGTATGGTAGTTTATCAGTTACCTTCTAAGCACTGCGTTTACTTTCCTGCATTATGTTACTGAATTGGCACATACCAGTAATTACGATTAATTGCGTCATCACAGATGACAACAAAGTGCATTAAAAAAGAAAAAATACATCCCAGTGTTTACCACAATTAAAAAAAAACCAGATTAAACAGATGTTAAAATATATTACAGCTAGATAGCTCAGGCAAACAAAGGTTACCAGACTATCAACAGAAATAAATGCATCACAACTTTACCAAGCTGTATTTCTAGATAACACTAAAAGTGGATCATGTTAGAAAGAGATCAGCTGTACTTCACTTGAGGAGCAGCTATCTTTACAAAAATCAACTACTGAAGATGACTGGAGGTGGCTGACACTGAATGGTATTGTAAGTGAAAGAAATCAGCAACAGCAGTTGTAATTACAAAAAAAAACATTTGATCAGTTAAAGCAGTAAGCTCATATGAACTACACTGTGTTGAGAAAAAAACACCCACTCACATTTTCATTCATATCTCTGAGGAAAAAGCTTAAATTTCCACAAAATTTTCAGCAAGTGTTTAGAAAGAAACAAGTATTCCAGCATTAAAAATATGAATATTCTTTGCTACAATTGACGTCACGCTGACGTCATATTTCCGTGTGTGCAAATTATGGGTTTTACCATTAAAGACAGATATTTGATGAAATGTTAAAACACATCAATTGATCATTGTGTTGACTGAACCCAAAAATATGCTAATCCATCATGCAGTTTTCCATAGTGAACTGTTTTCGTGGTCATTTTCTTAAATGAATGCGAGATTTTCAACTTTGTTGATTTTGATAGGCGTACACGTGCTGCATCTCCGCGTGCATGACCACTTGCCCGCTATCAGTTGAACAGCTCGATACTGCTGGGCATATCAATTTTTTTATTTAAAAAGTTTCCTTCCATCAACATTCAATTGTCTATCCATTGTCCAGAAACACAATGCACAAACTTGCGACTCCATAACCCTTGCTGACTCACAAACATTTTATCTGTCTTTAGCGGTAAAACCCATAATTTACAAACACAAAAATATGATGACAGTATGACATTACTAGTAGCAATGAATATGTAATCTTTTCACCTGTGGAATGCCTGTTTCCTCCTAAACATTCCCTGAAAATTTTGTGGAAATCTAAACATTTTCCATGGGAATATAAAAGAAAACGTGAGTGGGTGTTTTTTTCTGAACACAGTGTAGTAGAACTACAGGGTTATTACATGAAGACACAGCAACCATGTATCTGGCTTTGTTCAAGCAAAGGTCACACAGCAACGGAGCCAACATATAAGAGGTGTTGTTATGGTTAGCAACTACAAGTGTACACTAACCGAATCTTTTAGCTCATTTTTTCCACAGTCTTATAAAAATGATAATGCACACAGCAATTTTACATCCTACTGAGTATTACTTTAGCTTGAAATAGTCACCTAGTGCTAAAGCTGATCACAGATTGGTTATAACCCAGAATTTTCACGCCCAAAAGCAGCTACTGCTTTCAGCGCATCTTAGCCATCGCAATTCTGTCTGTCCGTTCGTATATCACACGGATGGGTCACTCAAAAGCGGTGCAAGCTAGAATCACTAAATCTTCACTGTCGGCTGCCTGGAAGACTCTAGTTTCAGGAACCGTAAAGCTTTTCCATAAATTTGAAGGGGGTCACCCCGAACGAGGGCACTAAATGAGAGGAGGTAGGAAAAATTTGAGATTTTTCGCCGATAAGTTGCTGTATCTCAGTAATGGTGCAAGATAGAGCCTAGGTTACTATTAATCACTAATAGGAAGTCGTATACTGGCTCTCGATTGGCACCAAATTCAATGACCTTGAATGACCTTAAAAGCCAAAATAGGGGGTTTTATGGATTTTTTGGCAATTTCAAGCTGTGACTCAAGTCTATATCATTCACAAGGCGGCACCACAGAACTATCGTTATGCAATCCAGATAGAGAATTTGGTATTTGTATATTAATTTAGCGTAAACACCCCAATTTTCAGCTGAACTACTGAACCGGAACTGCTATAGGCTTTTGCAAGTCTCGTGAGCATTAGCTCAAATTTCTTGTTTGAACACGATGCAACTAGATGAAGCATGAGAATGTTATTTGCATTGGCAAATGACTGGTTGGAAGATCAGACAACATTTTTGCTACACTGGAATCCATGCTTTGCATTTTCTTTGCCTGAACCAAATGTGCATCAGTTGAATGACAGAATAAGGTGTATGCCTACATCTGCTTCAATAACTCACTTGCTGACTAAAATAGATAAATTTTGACTAACTATGTTTATTTACTTGCATTATGTCATCACACTGAATTGGAGTACAAAGCCTTATCATCAACATATCATAAAAAAGTTTAGTCACACTTATTTCTTCTTTTCAGGCATAAACAAAGTCATCAAAAAAATTTGTACAATTCAACACATTAACTACAGCAGACATGGAATAAGCAGTCGGGAACAAAACAGCATTCTCAATAAATTATTGCACAAGTAAGCAGTTGACACGTTCTAACAGCAGTAAAATATTAGTAAGGGAGATGTTAAGACATATGGTATAAAAGCAGCACAGTATGTTTCTAGCTGACAACATGAATAATGACTGTTAGCAGCAAGCCAATTGCAAAATGTAAGTAAGCACACATATTTTCTCGCTGATACGACATTCAAATGCCAGACAACGATGATCAGATCCAGCAAAAATTAATAAACCCAACCCACCACAACTGCCCACATGTGAGCACCAAAAACAACCGGCTGAAGAATCCCCAAAGCACAGCACACGTTAAACTACGGCGGCAGCTCTGACTATACCATCTGCTGTTAGATCTTGGTACTGGCTTCAGCGCCAACCACAGCTGCTGCCGATGCATCAGGCAACAGAACCTCACGGTTCTCGTACGTCCAGAACTCTTGCAGGTCAATCAGTATGCTCACTACTATGTGACCGCTATTGCTGCCAATCACCAACAGACAATGCACATCATCCAAAGATCTTGAACGTATGCACATCAATTAATTACCATCTCATCTCAAAAAATCCAACTTCTGGCATTAAAAATGCATCTCCTATAAGGAAGAGTTTTAATCGTAATTGTACAGTCTTGGTAATTGGTAGATACTAAGGTCCGGTTTTTCCATCGACAATCAAATAAAATTTATCTCCGATTTACTGATCTCCAATCAACTTGATGTTCTAAATTGAGCGTCGATCAACTGTGTTTCGTTTTCCCATACATTTCTGATCTTCAATTACGATTGGCTGACAGTGATCTTGATTTGCAGTGTTGTGCAAAATTACCCAGCATGCGCAGCGAGTGGGCGCGCTGTTGCCAGTAAATGTCATCATAGCAACTATATCAACGCAATAGTCCATATCATCTGCTGTCAAAAATATGTTCTATCATAAATCAATACGAGAGCGAAGAGGAGTATATAAGATCAGTGTAATATTGAGGACCGACCGACCAACCGACCAACGATCGACCTCTGTTCCTTGAAGAGCCTTCCTGGAAGAACTTCAAACGGCCATATCTCCATAACGGTGTTATAGATAGACGCATGGTCACTATAGACCACCCATAGAAAGCCGACCCCCAAGAATCGAATGGTCACGTGACCGATAACGTCACATGACCCCAAAAGATCAAACTCATGACCACATTACCTTTGAGGCGCCATATCTCCATAACGGTGCCAGATAGATGCATGGTCACTATGGCTTTTGGGGTCACGTGACATGATGACGTCAGTTGCACTATTGATGCTGTCACCGAGGTGATGCTGTCGGCATTGCTATTTGTGGTGTGAAAAGAAAGAAACTAAGAAGCAGTTAAAAGAATACAAAAGAAAATAATGCGTGCGAGGAGTACATTAGATTGGTCACAATCTAAAATATTTCTTGTTCTTCTTTATCTAACTTCAACTGGCTATGCAACGCATTGGCACAATATAGGTCAAATATCTACTGACAAAATGCAATCACAAATAACAAAGCGAGACAGAAAGAGTATATGTGGTGTTAACTGATGTGTTTTTCAGTGACATTTCAACAGCATGACAATTTCTAGAAACAAAGTGCACAGATGGGAGGAGCGAACATCAACATGAGTTAACATCAAAAGCTACTGAGTTATACAGCACAGCAATGTGTTAAATGGTTAAACAAAATCAAATGTTCACTTGAGATGAGATATTTCATTGTACTATTATTTGCTGCACACTTCACTTTCTGTGCTAAATCTGTAACGACAATACTGGCACACAAACCACTTGATGAGATCCTGAAATGTGATGCGCAGAGGGTCAGCTGGTTTCACCATATCAAAAATCTCGTTCTTTATGTCATCGAATGACACCGGTTCTTGAGAATTCAGCCTCATCTGTTCCTGAATTGCCTAAAGCACATACAAAACTAGAAATTTGAGGCAAAGCCCAACGTGAGTCCGCCCGGCGCCCTAAGTCCGATTGGGGGAAATTAGAGG
>Ga0056128_1001420_pt1 | contig 26618 bp, 15 predicted proteins | sample WorMetLIZISLAND2_FD_71113 | JGI IMG/M metagenome (GOLD analysis project Ga0056128, IMG submission 71113) | Marine gutless worms symbiont microbial communities from Max Planck institute for Marine Microbiology, Germany - Olavius geniculatus... ... | reverse complement strand
AGCATGCTAATTACCATAGCTCGTCGAGCTAGCTGGATGAATGCTAGCAAACGTCGAGCAGACGTCGAGCAATTAGCACGTGTATTTTGAATACATTTGCTCGACGTTTGCTCGATGTTTGCTCGATCGTGTAAACGGAGTATAAGGTCAAAGATACGTCAAACGTCTGATAGTTTTATATGCTGACGTCGCTATTTTATTGATCGATCTTTTGATAAGTTCACTTGAACCGTAACAAACATATCAAGTGATGTGAGAGCGAACCCTACAATCAATTGTGGAGTGGGCCGGTCCGTCTGTCCGTCACACTGCGGTGTTGTGTTAAAACGACGCAAGCGAGGATTACGAGATCTTTACTGTGGGCTGCCCCAAGGAATCTAGTTTATCGTGACAAAATTTCGTGCCACTGGGTGCAGGGGTTCCCCTCGAACGAGGGCGTCAAAAAGAAGTACCCCTCTAAAAAGGTTATTTTGCCATTATTGGCTTTTATAGTGTGAACGGTTGCAAGTAGATACAGACTTGTTGCATATCATAACAAGCACTGGTGACGGGCTTTTTAGATTTGTTAACATCGATGACCTTGAATGACCCTGAATCCCCAAAAAAGGAATTTTGTTGAATTTTTCGCAATTTTTGGCTGCAGCGCACAATTTAACAGTGAATTGCGACGAAATGGCTGGAGATAGACCAAGACAACATGCATATGTAATTTTCAGCATTGAACGTAGATTTTAAATGTCCAAGTCCCGACCCCTTAGGTTCAAGGAGGCCTGCGCAGGTTTGCGTCACAGACGGCAACCCCCTCCCTAAAAGTGATTATTTTACCACTATTGGCTGGCGTAGCGTGAAAACCGTTGCAGATAGACACAGACATGCTGTTTATCATAACAAGCAATAGTGACAAGCTTTTTAGTGGCGTCAACATCGATAACCTTGAATGACCTTGAACCCCCAAAGTAGATGGTTTTAGTGTTTTTTTTGCAATTTGTGGTTGCTGCGCATGCAAATTTCAAGAGTGAATTGCGATGAAATGGATGGAGATAGATTAAGACAACCTGCGAACAAAAACTGCTAGGCTGTCGCGTGTCTCATGAGTTTTGCTCAAATTACTTGTTGCAAAACAACACGGATATCTGTAATATTTTTGTGTTTTCAAATATTAAAAACAGACAAATTAGCAGCTTCCGTTGAACGTCCAAAAGCTTAAGTGTTTTAGCTTCCGGGGGTTTCGTCCCTTAGGCCTAACCCTCTGAACTGAAAGCTTTGCACACAACAACTGAATAATATCTACATTTGGCCGAAACAAAAAATTTATTTCCACCTGTGCCCTGGTTCTTGCTCCCACGTTGCCCCCTAGATTTAAATTCCTAGCGCCACCCATGTACTCAGTAGTTCTATTACGCTGCGTAAGATGTATTCCAGCCATAATTTGAGGATTTTGCGTCAAAGGTTGCCAGTGTTGGACACAGATACGCGAATGCCATAAAATACTTTCCAAGTAACTCAGCCATAGGCGTTCATCAACGTCACAAACAGACTAACGGAGGAACAACTGAAGGTGGCAATACCGCGTTTTGCAACAACGGCGTGACATCATACTTCTTAGCACTGTGTAAGCTTACTGCCGGTTATCAACACGATTTCCTGAGAGTCTTGCAATGCGGAGCTACTGAGAATCTGCACAGAACGGTGGTTATCACCCTGTCCCTTATAGGGCATTCTATTGTTCGTTTACTGTTAAAGCCCTATCTCCACTACATTCATTTGTTGTGGACTACTTCTTGGACAACAAGTCGTACAACAAGCTGGATGATATGTCGATATGTTGAAAATTTGCTCTGTTTTCGATTTTTTAGCCGACCGTAGTTAAGTGACGGTCGAGCTATTGGACTTGTCGTCCGTCTGTTTGTCTGTCTGTTTGTCCCTTCGTCCGTCTGTCTGTCACGGATGTATTGTAGCTAAGCGTTAAGTAGTAGGACAAAAAAACTTTATAGGCTAAACGAATAATTAGCTATGTATCTTAAACCTACAGGGTGGGGCAAAGAAGTAGCCTCCAAAAGTTTTTCGCTGTTTTCTTAACAACCGTTCGGAATTTTAATTTAAAATTTTAAAGATTTATTTACTAAAACCTTCCACATCTAACTGCCAAGCAAAATGTGATTCTGTTAAAAACGATAAAATTACAGACTTTTTAACATGACCGCCTACCGATTTTCCAGCATTCAAAAATGTTCCGGCTACAACACCAATTTAATAACATCGTTGAAACAACACAACTAAATAACGATCAGATGCCAGAATTCCATTCTCACTGTTAATGTTCGAAGTGTTCACCGCCAGCTCCAAGCTACAACACCAGCCTCCAGTCGCCTTATTTGAGAAATCTTTTACAGCCTGGTCGATCGGTCCCTGTGGTAGGTTGCCCCAGATAACCCAAAGCGTTTCCTTGAGTTCGGCGCTTGTTTTTGACTTTGTTTAAGGCTTGCGATAAACCTCCAACATTGTACCACACCACACACGTGATTGTCCATTTGGTTTATATTCGGCGAATGTAAAGGGCATTGGTCTTTTGTGATAAAATCTGGTTGGTTCTGTGCGCTGACGCGCCGTCTTGCTGGAAGATGAATCCGGTGAGCAGCCGGAGATTGCTTTAAAAGAACAATAATTTAATGATAATTATTAAACAAAATGAAATAATTACTGTTTATCAAAACGTTACTGTTACGTCATCGGCAGTAACGTGATAACTGGTTTTTGAAAATTAAATAGCATTTTAGCTTAAACAATTAAATGCTGAAAAATCGATGTTCAAAAGTCTATAACTTCGTCGTTTTTAAACAGAATTAGATTTCAATTAAAAATTAGAAGTAAAATGTTTCAGTAAAGAATACTGTTAATTTTTAATTAAATTGCTAAGACAACAGCAACAAAACTTCAGAAAACTACTTTTTTGCCTCACCCTATCGGCACGCAAAATTTCAGCGATTTAGTGCAAGGAAAACATTTTTCAAAATTGGGGTTAAATGAAGGAAAATAAAAATGCGCCTTTTCAACGAAAAACTGGTCATAGGCCTATCTCGGAAACTGTGAGAGATAGGGCCAAGTTTGCTATTTGTACACTAAAAGGAAATCGCATACGTCCTTTCTGATGAGATGAAAATCATCGACTTTAGATGACCTTTGAGGTCATTACTGCAACATACTGTAGCGGGTCTTCCCTAGCGACTGCTGAGTTTTCTTGTTATGCGCATTGCACCTGTTGCACATGTTGTATCTCGTCCAACAATCCGCAACAACTTGAAGCAAGTGGAGTTTGTACATAAACACAAAGGCGTTGCCACATTTCTCGCTGTCACTGTATAGTGGCACGGCTTATAATACATTATGATCGTAGAGTAAAGCGACGAGTGACTGAAGTGTTACGTTCACACGCTTCAGAGCTGTATAGTTCTATAATTCTACAGCTTCATAAATCATATGGCTCATAATGCACGTCGCTCGTGGTGCTGTTACTATCGGCTAGTTGTTTGCTTGAGATCAAGTGCCACATAACACGCACACGACGACGTTACAAAACGTCGCTCTCGTGTGCCCGAGACAAGACTAGAAAGCGATAGAATGACTCCGAGCGTTAACAAGAAATCTGAGCTAACGCTCTTGAGACGTGCAACGCAAATTGTCTCGGTCTATCTTTAGTAGATTCGACCATAATTCACTCTTCAAATGTGCATTGCAGCACGAAGTCGCGAAAAATTTACCAAAAACCCCTATTTTCTGAATTCAAGGTCGTTTAAAGTCATCGACGTCTGTACCCGCGGAAATCGCATCAGCAGTGCTTGTTACGATCGGCAGCAAGTCTCTGTGCAACCGTTTTCATGTTAGATTAGTAGATAGTAACTGAAATTGTGTTTAAAAGGGTACCCGAGTTTGATGCCTTTGTACGGAGGACTCCTTATTGAACCTAAAGGGTCAAGACTTAAGATGCGTAGAGAGTGACGTAATCAAACTAAACTAAATCAAAATAGCATGGTCTAGATTTGACGAACTGACCAATGAGCAAGCAGTAATGCATTACAGCGGGCACCTTCTAACGGCGTCGGTGATTTCGTGACTATGCGCACGTACGCATCAACCGTCGCTTTGCTCGCCTATTGGTCAGTTTGTCATAAACTAAACAGTATCAGTTCACTCATTTTGATCCACTTTAAAAAACCAAAAAAAAATTGAGCTAATGCTCACGAGACGAGCGAAATCCTGTAGCAGTTCCTGTTTGCAAACTGTCAGTCTATCTTCAGCCATTTCGTCGCAGTTCATCCTTGGGGTGTGCGCTGCAGTCGAAGATCGCAAAAAAATCAACACATAAACCCTTATTGTGAAAGTTCAGGGTCTTTCAAAGTCATCCCTGTTGGTAGGACTGAAAAACTTGTCACTTAGTGCTTGTTGTGATAGACAGCATGCCCATGCCTATCTGCAACCGTTTTCGCAAAAGACAGGCCAACAACGGTAAAATAACGACTTTTAGGGGATACCGCTCTTTGATGCTCTCGTACGCAGGTTTTCTTTACACAGAAAATCGAGACTTGGACTGTCGAAATCTACGTTCAATGCTGAACATTCCATACGCAGCTTGCCCATGTCTATTTTAATTAATTTGAGCGCAATTCGCTCTTGAAACGTGTTTCGCACCCCGAAATCGCCAACAAATCCATAAAACCCCCTATTTGGGCGTACAAAGTCATCCAAAATCATTGAATTCGGTAGCAATCGACAGCCAGTGTACAACTTTCTATTAGTGATTTATAAAATAGTAGCATAGGCCCTATCTCGCACCGTTGTTGAAATACAGCTACTTTTTGGCTAAAAATCGCAAATTTTTCCTACCCCTTCTCACTTAGCGCCCTCGTTCCGCGTAGCCGTTTTCGAATTTATGTAAAACTTTAAAGTTCTTAAAACTAGAGTTTTTCAGTCAGCGATGGTAAAGATTTGGTGCCTAACTTGCATCGTTTTTGACTGATCCACCTGTGTGACGGACAGACAGACGTACGGACAGAATTGCGATGGCTACGACGCGCTATAGCAGTAGCTGCTTTCAAGCGTAAAACCGACAAATTTCCTGATATAAAACACGCTCACAATAGCAGCTGCAGATAGATAGGGCGTAGGAATTGCAATCAAGTGGTTCCGGGTTTGCCTCACGGTTGACTTACCAAACAGTATAATTTGATAGAGGCTAAAGGCGGTGGTTCTCTGTGGCGGGGAAGGAACCACAGGCCTAGCAGAAATAATGACAGTCTACCGACGGGTATATGACTACGTCACGACTGCGGACTGACTGCCTAGAAACGGCGATCAGCTCCGGAGTCCGGACCCTAGGCTCGTAAACCTAGTGTGGCACTATTTACCTCAGCTTTGTCCTGAGATTCTAACATAGTGTTTGCCTATTTATACGCGTAGATGACGTACTTGTCCGGCGCACAATTGGTCTACGCCGTTGAGTCCGTTGTAGCTGCTGACAGTGCGTACAATCAGCGGTAGATGTCGCTGTGATAACGCTCGTACCTGGCATCGTTTGTTTGACCACTCAAACTCCACCCTCGCCATCACTACCGCGACGCTTTACCTGCAATCATTGTTCACTAGTATTATGGTTAATAGAACAATAACCATTCTACACTGTGTCTCAAAAAACATCCCGGACATTTTCGACTGTAACTTGAAAATCAATTAACAGATTTTGATAATTTTTTGTACAAATATTCCTGATACAACTTGCCAACAAATGACGATTTAGTTTTTCACCTCACCCAGCGTTTGTTTCTGCACTACCTGGGGAAAACACAACTAGCGAAATATCACTTTTTATCCAATGCGATGTGATTGCTTAATTAACATAATGCGTAAAAACACATTTTGTTCACATTTCTGACACGTTGGCTGACATTTCATCCAGTTATCTATTATTTAACTGTCTGCAGTAATTTCAGCCATCTACTTCAAAAGAAACATTTTCAAATTGGGAGTTGCATGAAGAGGGAAGAGTAAGAATAATGTGCGTTTTTGAACGGAAAACTGACTGGCCATATCTCGGAAACGGTGAGAGATACGGCCTTAATTAATCACTAATAAAAAGTCGCATACGCCGTGTCAGATTAGATAGAAATCATTGACCTTTGATGGCCTACAAGAGTCACAACGCACTATGTAATGCCAATCGTGCGGTATTGTGGCTAAACGGTAAGTCGTAGAGGGTATGCGATAATACCATCGGATAGGGCGGTGGCGACTTCCTACAGGATGTCAACAGTAACCATGTGTCCATCTGCAGCGGTTTGGCCTCAATTTTGAATGGAATTTTTAAAGCTATAAGTGTTCGTATCTCGGAAACGGTGCGAGATACGGCCTAAGTTACTATTAATCAATAATAGGAAGTCGCATATTGGCTTTCAAATGACATAAAAAATCATTCACCTTGAATGACCTTGAAGGTCAGTACTGCAAAAGGAACTATATAGGCTGTAGCGTGTCTTCCTGAGCAAAGCGTTTTATTGTGATAAATAGGCCCATTTGCAAAACATGCGTCCGATATTTTCCTTGTTCATTTACTATGTAGCTGCTGTTTATATCATCTCGCGAAATGACCACGTGCGATGTCTGATTTTCTAGCGTTCATTGTAGCTTTCGACACAGCGTTTCGTTAACATAGCGTGCATGGAACTGACTCACTTCTGACATATTGCTTTCTCTCCGTGACTGGAATTCGGACGCTGGGCTTCGGACGTAGGCGGTATGGTCGGCTTTTCCTAACGATAGCTGAGCTTTTAACGATAGCTGAGCTTCGTATGACCTGAGTTAATGTTTGCGAAACAGGGCATCATCGAAGGTAAATTACCTGTTTGTTGAGACTGTCGTTGTTCTGTCGACGACGTCGCGCTGTTTGCGTACTGTTGATCGTGATGTCTGTCAACAGTAAGCGACTCAAGAGCGATCAACAGCACTAAGCGTGACTCGACACGGACTCAATGCAGACCCGCATGAGCTACAATGCGTTTCATAATGCCCAACTAGCGCGTGTGTCACTCGCCATTCAAGACGACTTCTGTATTATGAATACCACGCCGCCGCTACACCGCCTTACCCCTATTGTACGCCGTATGGTCACAATAGTACAATTTTTATGCGGTCGTTCTGATACGGACGCCGAATTGCGGGTCTTGGCCGTCCGTCCGTCGGTCCGTCTGTTTTTAACATACTGGCGACTCGGACTAACTCTCATTTTGTGTAAACGTTTCTAGCGGCACCAGTAATCGATGTGAGAGTTTTTGGCTTAATAGATCGACGCCAGGGTCATTGGTCGGACGTAAAAAATTTCCATAATATGAGACAAATTTGGCGTATACATGTTTACTTGCGGCCGGCGGATCACGCGCTGGCCGGCGAGTTTGTCCACTACACACTGCAGGGGCCGTGCAGTGGGCGAGTACATAAGCGGACTGCCGCATACATGTCATCACAGTGTGTGGCGCAACATCAGTGTTTTTGATCGATGCACGATGTATGTCGTGCAAGGCGCGGTATTGTCACTGTGAGCTGTCCGTCCGTCCGTAACGTTAACGAATCGTAGTCACAGGTTGGGTTACTTGAAAAGTAATTAACTCCCACAGGAATGTGCTATGCTGTTTTCTTCCCAGCCTCAAAAAAATTGTCATTTAGTCAATGGCAAATCATAGCCTACCTCTTGCTGAGTCACAGTCACAAGATTACATGCCCATACTGACTTGCCCAGAGTTAGTTCCTGTCTCAAAGGTATCGTTTCGCCGAAATCATCGAAGTATTGCGAATGACTTCCGTTGACTAAATACTATAGGCTACTCTATAGATATTATGAAGCACACGGTAGAAACCTACTGTGTCTATGCTCATTCACTCTGCTCTCTGTGGTAGCTACTCGTAGGCCTACCGGTATAATTCACCGAACTGACAAAAGTCACTGCCTGTAGGCACTACAGACAAAAGCAGAGACTTTGCCACGTACAGTAGATACACTTGAAGTTTTTGCTAATTACCGATCATTCTCTTTCTACAAATGCCTGGAGCGTTTACTACTACAGTGTGCCAACCTAACTCTGAAGGATTACATTACAATTGAGCAGGCAAGTTTCAAAAAAGGACGCAGTAGGCCTGACAGTGATTAGGTCCTTGCCCTAACAACTTTCACAGAAAACAGATTTCAACAGAACTTTAAAACGGGCGCAGTATTTCTAAACGTGTCAGCAGCTTATGATTCAGTTTGGCACACGGGTTTCTTCCGAAAACTCTGAAAGGTCTTACCATGCTGGCTTGTTGAGACAATCATCCTAGGCCTACTTCTCAACAGCAGACGGTTCCGTTTCCATGTAGGCAATAAATTCGGCTTTTGGAGACACCAGAAGAATGGTCTCCTCCAATAATCGGTTTTGTCTGCTTGTGTCTTCAATGTCTATATCAATGAATTATTTTCAACGCATTCTCGCGCATTCATCTATACTGATGATAATTTGCCTAGCTACCCAAGACCGCATCTTCACGGCTCTTGAAGACACACTCAATGAAGATATCAACAAAGTTGCAGTATTTCTCAGCAAAAGGCGTTTTCAACCGAATGTACCAATAGTATTGTTCCGTGCTTTTCATTTTCACAACGCAACGGCTTCGCAGGACAGCAATGTGCAACTCAATGGCCAGCCTTCTGTCAAAGTGGACACTCGATACTATTACGTACGAGCTATGAAAAAAATAAAATAATTTATAGTTTCATGCGATATTATTAGCAAGTCCTTTTAATACAAAGCTGCCTGAATGAAAACAAAAAACCCAGCCGTCGCTAGCATAGCCGACCGTACCGGTTGTCAGTGACATTTAAGGCTTCAATGTCATTCAAGGTCAAATGATTTTTATTTTATCTGAAAGGTCATATGCCACTTTTTACAAGTGATTTTATAGTAACCTTGGCTCTTTCTCACCGCTTCCGAGATACGACCAGCGGCGTATTTAGGAATTGGCAAGGGGGCATGGCGAGCGCCCGTAGCGCGAGTCTATAACGGGGGTCTGGGGGCGGAGCCCTTAACGGGATAAGTAAGTAAGTAAGTAAGTAAGTAAGTAAGTAAATGATTTATAAAACGCCAAAGTCTCAGAAAGAATCAGGGGCAGAGCCCCTGGTGGGGGGGTCAGGAAGGCGAAGTCCCACTGAAACTGAAACAGTGGCTTCTGGACGTTCAATGAAAGCAGCAAAATTGCACATTTTTCTGAAATTTGGAAACGCAGAAAATCACAGATATTTGCGTTGTTTCGCAAAAAAATAAAGTTTAGCAAGCCACAAAACGTCGTCACGGACTAATGTGAATTATTGAAAGGCAATAAACTTTAGAAAATGCACAGCACAGTACAATAATAAGTGGGCCGTGACAAACCCTGTCTGTCGTCGTCAGAATGCTTGATGCGTTGATCTTCGTCGCCGACGTCGTCGCTCGCAAGCGGTGCGCCGTGTTTTTGGCGTTTGACATTGTAAAACGTATGCGCTATGACACTGCCATTGTCGTCTCCACTTGCTATTCACTAAGCTCATAGTTACATTCTGTCTGTCCCTTATTTGACTTCCGTTCCGTGTGCGAGACTGCGAGTGGCGGAATGGTAGCAAAAGCTGTACATTAAGACAGCGGGCGGGCGAGAGGGCCCGCGTGACCATCTTTCCAGTGAAACAAAGCACTCCGTCGCTTAATGACATTATGATATCAGGACACTGGCATACAAGGCTTGGTTCCTGAGATTCTCGTACTGATGAGTTCTGATAACGTCGCGCATACTGTAGCTTATCCATGATCGCTGCGATGCCGCTGCGGCTTGTGTTATCTGAGAATAGGTCGTGTCACAGTCGACAGGGCAAAGGAACGCATCTTAATAGCGCTGCTATAGTCGCGTTACATATTGCAATAATAAGCCTATCTCATTTGGATGGACTCACTAGATTACGTATCTCATTTGCTATAGCCCATGCAAGTTGTGGTCTGGTTCATCTTGGGTTGAACTGTGATCATTCTAACCACAAAAAACACCGCCCATGGAATACACCAGCCAGACGCCGACTGCCTTGCTGTTGGCTCCATGTCAATGCCGTGTCACTTACCCATGGACACTAAACCCGGCCGCCGCGAAATATTATATAGGCCTATACGGCTTGCAGCTGGTTTTCAAAAGCGTTCGCGTCATATCAGATGCAATCTCACATGGCGATTTTAATCGCATATTGTATCGATATGAAAGAAAATCATCAAACGTTGTTGAATTTTGCAGTTATTGTTGGAAAATGGCAAAAAGCACCTTTTGATATAAAGTAGCCTGTAAAAAATTTCATGGTCAGGCCAAAGGGGGGCATCGCATGGTGGCCCTCCTTCTAAATACGCCACTGGATACGGCCGTTTATAGCTTAAAACTTTCCATTGAAAATTGCAGCCAAGCCGCTGCAGATGGAGACGTGGTTACTATTGACAGCCTCTATGAAATTGCCATCGCCCTATCCTATGGTACTATCGCCGACTTAGCTACGACTTACCGTTTAGTCACACTACTGCACGATTGGCATACCATAGTGGGTTATGACCCTTCAACGTTATCCAAGGTCAATGATTTTCATGTCATTTGGAAGCCAATATGCGACTTGCTATTAGTGATCAATAGCATCATAGGCCCTATCTCGCACCGTGACAGACGGACCGACAGACGACAACTCATGCCAATAGCTCGACCGTTACTTAAGTACGTACGGTCGGCTAATAATGGGCCTGTTAATATATAAGCTGGCAGAGTTACGCCTAATGATTGCGTAGCGTTATGTGGGTTACCACCTTCCCAGGGATGTATCGTTATGTGGGTTTCTTCGAAGTGTCGGTGGCGGGCGCGCGGTAGCTCCGCCTATTGCGGGCGTGACAGTTGTAGGGGACAGCCAATGGCTGGCCAATGCTGAATTAAACTATACCCGGCTATTGCTTAGTGTATGTGCTTATTTATTCCGGTCTTATTTTTTGCACCAAATGTATACAGCGAGAACACAGACCCGTGTTAGTTATTTGTTAAAATGCACAACATCTGACGTGTAATAAATGTACAAACTACATAAAATAAAACAAAATAAAAATGTAGTGGCGATCAGTCTAGAGTCAGTCCAGTCACTGTCATTTACCCCGCCCCCAGCGTGGCTAGAGAGTCGCGACGCGCAACACGCCTTGCCCCTTACCTACGTAACGAGCCTACCCAGGGATGAAAGAAAACCCACATAACGATACAATAACAAGCCGAATTACGTACGTACGTGCTTAAACAAGGCAGTGCTTCAAACGTTAGATGAAAACTTGGCTTAAGATCAAAATTAAATTGCCAAGATTTCAATTTTTGGTCTCGGTGATACGGTCTCTCACTCTAACTTACTCTCAAGTATAGGCGGATAGGCCCACAGATATGATCGACATTAGGGCTACATGATCTATAAAGTTTCTCTGATTCACAGGACAATCGCGATGTTTTTCCGTTTAAATTATATTTATTGCATAAAATAAATTATATACAATTACATAATTACGATTTCAAAAAATTTATTTATTTTTCTAATCTTAACGCACGCATTAATTTTTAAGTTTGCTCAGCACTAACAAAATCGAAAGTTTCTAACTTTCTACGTTGCAAGTTTGCTTTTGTAGACAACACGATGGCGGAAGTGAAGTTTTTGTTGTTGATAAATCTTGTCAGTATTTTTCTTATACTGTTTGTCAGATCAGAGAAGGAGGACGATGCCGCCGTAAAGTGGAAGAAAAAAGACATCCGAGATTATACTGACGCCGATGTCGAAAGACTGTATGAACAATGGGAGGTTGGTTAACAAGTAACTCTGGGGGCGTGTCCCATGTCGCTATTTTTCCGGGAGCCAATCAGCTCGTCCCACGTAACGTTTATAGTTAACTCGTTACACAGCCAAACACCAGATAACTTGTTACAACATAACGCACGGTTTACTTTTAATGACTAGAATTTTCTCCCCGGACGTCTTACTTGGTATTTAGCACCCACTATTGTTATAATCACACTACGGCCACCAGGGTCGGCTTCGGGCGAGGGTGGTCCGGGTGTGCGGACCCCCCGGATTCTTCAGCTTCAAACTGGTAGACCCATGAGATTTGCACAAATCCCAGCTTTTTTGAATGGATGAAGGAAGGGGTGGAGGATAGCAGCAGTAAATTGACAGCCACTTGGCCTGGACCCTCCCAGCTCTGAAAACCTGCTGCCGCCCCTGACAGCCACCCCATCGTTTTCATTGAAATTGGTTCCCGGTAGACTGCATTTATATTGTAATAACTTCAGTGGATGCTACTTATGCATACTAGCATAAACTTATGCTCAGTAACCCAGCATTATTGCCACTCACTGGCTGTTGTGTTTGTCTAGTTTATATTGACGATACTTGAAACAGCATTGCACGTCTAAGGAGGGATTGATGTAAAAAAATAGCCATTTGATACCACATGCACTGTTACAGGCGTAGCCAGAAATTAGACTTGGGCAGAGCTCTGCTTTAAAATGCATATCTGGGTATGAAAAAGCACTGAAACTGCACGCAGTGGCTGTAGATTTTGTTTGTTTTACTACATGAATTTGCATTTACAATTAAGTTGAAGATGGTGATTGCCTCCTATTGTCTCTCCTTCCTTTCACTACACTACTGTGCACTGCAGTGATTTTGATTTTGCGTTATATGCAAACAGTAGTCGGATCGTTTAGCAACTTATGTAGTTTTTTATTTCCAGAACTATAGTGGTTTTTTAATCATACTACACCACCATCACTGCACTACTTTTTAGTGTTATAAATTAAATTACATGTTATAATTATATGCATATATGTATATATTTTTACCTTGCAACAAGTTAGGATGTACTTTCTGATCATTGCATCTCTGCTAAACAATTGACTGCTTAGTTCAGACAACAAATGCATTTTGTAATCTGACTTATTTACTGTCTGGTGCCTATTGACAATTTGCTATTCAATGAAGTGACACCTAGCAACTGTTTGGTATCAGTTCTTCAGTCCAACATCTAGCAGTTTGTTGTGTAGCACTTAACGTCTGCACTGATGTGTGTTTAGGATGCAGATGAGCCATTGGAAGACGATGAACTTCCAGAGTGGAAAAGACCACAGCCAAAGATTGATCTGTCACAGTTGGATCCTCAAGACCCAGAGGCAATGCTCAAGTTGACTAAACAGAAACGCACACTGATGATGTTTGCTTCTGTCTCTGGTATGTCTGCCTGTATGTGTGTGTTCCTCTGCATGTGTGACTGTTCGTGACTGTTTACTTGTGTTACTAGGTGAAAGCTGTCAGTAGGTAAGATAAGATAAATTACAGAAACGCATCAGTCACCAGTTAAAGAATACACTGCAGTTAATATAACAGTCAGTTTTTTCTGGTTACTAGTTGTGGACAAAAAAGCAAACAAATAAACAGAAACACTTTAACTTTGACAACAGAACTCATAAGACTTGTTTGGGTTTGCACGTTGACATTTCTGGTTGTTAGTCAACCAGTATCAACTGTGAACAGTCTTTGATTTTCCCATATTCATAGTTGCAAAGAAAAAAATGTCATTTATCTAACTAAACTTTTAGGATAACTAAGTACTATTATATGCATCTGCTGAAGCTGTAAGTTTGTGATTAGGGAGTTGTGAAATGATGTAAAATGCAGTTGTAAGTATACATAATAAAATATTTGTCTTCACTTTAATTCAGCAGTTTATTTGTGCCAAGAATTGTAAGAGCTGTTATTACTTGGAGCGCAATGGACCTAAGTATTGTAACATGGGTAGCAGTAGTTACAGTATTTTGGACCTGGCAGGTTTAGCCTTTACCTCTTAATGGCTGTTTGTTTCTAGGAAATCCAACTGAGAAGGAAACAGAGCAGATTACTGGGCTCTGGCAGAACAGTCTGTTCAATGCACACTATGACGTACAACGGTAACTACCACTACTACAACAACTACTACTGCTGTTATTGCTGCTACTACTAATACCCTACTGCTGTCAGTACTGGAGTTTGTCAGTAATAACGCTCATCAACTCGTCCTCTACTCCAAGCACCATGCACCCGAACTGCATACAGCAGCTGTACCAGCTATCTGGAACAATCTTCCAACTTCAGTCATTGAAGCAAACAGTTTGCCTGCATTTCGTCGTTGACTCAAGACACATCTGTTTACTGTTGCTTTTGAAAACAGTGGTTAACTGTAACGTAACCAGCGCCTCTGTATCTTTACACACGTTTAGTTTTATGGCGCTTTATAAGTTCGTTTTTAACTTAACTTTAACTTTAACTTTAATGGTTATGTAATGTTGATGACAGCCACAAAATGATAACATTTACTCCGGTGGCATATGTTGATAGGTCCTAGTCAGGACACTGGTATTCTCATAGTCAGCAACATTGCCATACTTGGTGGTCATAACTTCTAGTCTGAATTTGTATTGCAAATTTTGGCCATAGGATTACATTATCACAAACAGTCTATAGGAACTGAGCACTATTCTATCAAGCGGTACCATCGTTGCCTGCAGACAACTTTCTATTGTTCTTGTTAATATAGTAACATCGTCTGTCAACTGGCTGTTACATGTAGGTACGTGGTGGGCAGTAATCGTGTGCTGTTCATGCTGAAGGATGGCTCCCAGGCATGGGAAGTGAAAGACTTTCTCATTCAACAGGACCGCTGTGATGTCGTTACTATTGAGGGCAAGGACTACCCTGGCAAAGGCTACACAGCGGTATCCAATCATTGTTCACTAGCGGTAGCAAGTAAGGGTGTGCAGAAGATCCAAAGTTGGTTTGATTTTCGGTTTTTATATAACCACGCCGAGCAATCTCAAATTTTCAGTTGCATTTAATAGTTGTTCAGAACATTTACAGGCAAACCGTGGTTTTCAAGAAAAACTGCCCACCGAATGGCTGTTGATGAGAATTGCACTCAAAATGTGAAGTGCCAGCATATGCATTTAAGGTGGAAAGGCAATATTTGAAATTTTTTGTGAACTTAATGCAAATCGTTTCCAGAGTATAGTTGACTAGTTGACTGTTGTTACCCAGTTAACTCAGTTTTGCACACAGACAAAATGTTAAATTTTTTGGAAACGTTGATGATTGAGATGATTTGAGATGCTTATCCTGATGTCATTGCATCTGCTTTATAACGTTATAACGTCTCTTTAATCAATATTCTAACGACAAAAAATGTTATTAATGGTTAAAATTTGTTAACGATTATTAATCATGTGATTAGTCATTAGTTTCTGCAGCTTTAGATATTTTTGTGACTTTTCATCTTGTAGCTGGATGCTGTTGCTGCATTTGATGATGATGATGATAATGAATTGCTGATGTTTCGCTAGAAAGAAGATGCTGGTGCTAAAGAAGAGAAGTCAAAATCAAGCTCAAAGTCTAAAAAGCCAAAAACTGAAACAAACCGAGTCGACTTGTGACAACAACACATTGCCATTTCTTGAGTTTTTTTGCTCAACCTTTACTCAGTCAAGGGCACAAGGGGTGTGGAAACTAAAGGGCCCCAGCTGATTGTGTTTGTGTTGGTTTTTTGGGATTTTTTTTGTATTATTATTATTATTATGCATTATTATTCACTGCCCAAGTGATTGGCTGCTGAGATGTTTTTGTTGAGTTGCATCAAATTATTCTCATGCAGAGATGTTGTCAAGGAGATGACGAGCGTCTGCTGCATTTTTATTATGCTAGCAACTTGAGCTTTTGTGAACTCGGACACTTTGGGTTTGGCCTGCAGAATTTTTTGCAAAGGGAAGTACAAGTCCAGATTCCCTGTCCAGGAATTGGAATGCAGCATTTGGGTTGTACTCCAAATTTTTGGCACATTCATTTCTCGTCAGGACATTTAAATAAGTCGGTGGTTAGGCTGCATTTTTCTTTACTGTTCTTGTCACGTTGTTACGTTGTAGCATTTGTTTTAATTTGCTATGATGTAATCATGTTAAAAGTTTTACCATCTCTCATTGTGGCTGTAGAATTGTGTTATAAAAAATTTTGTTTTTTAGTTCAAAAATCTTAAAACAACTCAAAACTCATTTTGTTTTTATGTATTTCATTTTTTAAGCAGTTCCGGCCTGATTAATTGCATTTATAGTGAGAATCAGAATAATGATATTTGTAGTTTTTTGTACAGGGTGCGGCAAAAAAAGTAGCCCCCTAAAGTTTTTTGCTGTTTTCTCAGCAACTGTTTCGCATTTTATTTTGAAATTTTACACATTTATTTCCTGAAACGTTTTACGGCTAACTGCCGTGTAAAATATAATTCTATTAAAAAATGACGAAGTTATAGATTTTTTAACATGACTGCCTACCAATTTTTAGCATAAAAAATGTTCAAGCTACAACACCAATTCAATAACATTGTTGAAACAACGCAGTTAACTAATGATCAGATGTTAGAATTCCATTTTTACTGCGAATGTTCAAAGTGTTCACTGCCAGCTGTAAGCTTTGACACAAGGTTTCAGTTGCTTAATTTGAGAAGTATTTCACAATTTTGGCGATCGATCCTTGTGGCTAGTTGCTTCAGATAACCTGAAGTGCTTCCTTGAGTTTGTCGCTTGTTTTCGGCTTTGATTTAAGCTTGCAGTAAGCCTCCAACATTACACCCATGCATACGTGATAGTCTACTGGGTTTATGTTCGGCGAATTTGGAGGCCATTGGTCTTTTGTGATGATATCTGGACAGCTGGCTCACAGCCGATTCTGTGCGCTGTTCGGCATTGCGCGCTATGTGTGCTGACGTGCCGTCCTGCTGGAGGATGAATCCTATGGCCAGCCGGCAATTGCTTTAAAAGAACAATAATTTTGTGATAATTTATAAACAACAAAAATTACTGTTTATCTCGTCGTCACTGTGACGTCATCGGCAGTAATGTGGTAACTGGTTTTTGAATATTAAGTAGCATTTCCAGCTTGAACATTTTTAATGCTGAAAAATCGGTAGTCAGTCATGCTAAAAAATATATAACTGTTGTTTTTCAACATAATCACATTGTGCTTGACAGTTACATGTAGAACTTTCTAGTAAATATGTCTGTAAAATTTCAAATTAAAATTTCAAAGGGTTGCTGAGAAAAACAGCAAAAAACTTTAGGGGGCTACTTTTTTGCCACACCTTGTATGCTAGTCTACACCCATCTATAAAACATTGACACGGAAAAAGTTGTGTGAAATGTTTTTCATGTTGTACTTTGTGGTTATAATTATTTTGTGTATGGCTACAGCTTTCATACATCAAAAACCTAAATATGCACAAAAAGCATCTTTGTTTCTAAAAAGTAGTTTTACCAGTTTTGTCATTGATCTGTAGTGCTTGTCAAGTCCAATATTTTTTATTTTGTGTTGAATGAATATTAGTCTACATTAATTTATACTAAGCTGTAGTGGTGTATTCACTCAGGACGTTTGGGGTGTTCAGTGTGTAAGCAATTTTCTCAAGACAACACTAATAATACCCCCATATTAACTCTGAATAAGGAGAGGCCTAGGAAAGAATATCAGGCAGAGTTGTAACACGACAGGAACCTGGTCGAATTGTGTTTAGCAGTGCCAGAAATGAGTCAAAATGTACGCTGTTTCCAGAAAGAACAGTGCGTATTTTGGTCCTACTTGGGGTCTGGGCCACTTCAGAGAAAATTATGGGAAGGGATGACTGGGAAGGAGGTATGGGATAAAGTGAAGGAATGGATAAACCTCATCCATTTGTGAAGTGATGTGTACGCTACAGTACCAGGCTGTGTCCTGGATGCAGTGAATGACGTAATATGTTTGTATATCAAAGTATTGCTCGCTGGTTGTGCAAATACATGCGATGCTGCTGATGTGTTCTCCAGTACTTTTGTCGAAGAAGACTTATCCACTGAATCGTTGGCGTGTTCAGAGGTGGGGACAACTTTCCATGGTGGCTGAACCAGTTGTTTTGTCTTAGTGGATTAATGGCAGACCGGCCACGTCAAGAAAGTAACTGAAAAATCTACTCCAGTAGAGATAGAAAGTAGTCTGAAGACTACTTCGGTAGAAGTACAGTAGTAACAGTGTATATAGTAGAAACTTTCTTTGAGATGAGTGTGGGCTTCTCGAATGCTGACTGATGAGGCTAACTTTAGAACGAGAATTTGAGGTTGTTTTGTCATAATCTGAGACCTTGAAGTGGGGCCTAAATAATGCTAATAATTACAGCGAATGTCTACATTGGCTTGTGCATAACATTATTCGTGAAGGGGGGCCACTGTTATCGTTATAATGGATTTGCAATTCTGTCTGTCCGTCACACGGTTGGATCAGTCAAAAACGGTGCAAGCTAGAATCACCAAATCTTTACCATCGGCTGCCGGGAAGACTCTAGTTTAAGGAACCGTAAAGCTTTTTTATTAATTCGAAAGAGGTCACCCCGAACGAAGGCGCCGAATGAGAGGGGGTAGGAAAAAGTTTGCGATTTTCAGCCAATATTGGAATTCATGCACTGGATATGGCGCTCGACGTCATCCGCCGTCGAGTCTAAATGAAACGTTGTGCGCGTAGATTTCGTTCGCACCGGGCCTTCACACATGCATCGCTGTCGCGCGTTCCTCTTTGCGTTAGCTGGGCTTTTCTTGTTTTATACTCGTGTCGAAATGCTGTTCTCGTGCAGTAGGCCTACTAACGTAGAACCAAATGTAACATCCGCTGTTTTTATCAATAGCACTTCGACTTTTGTGTGTCCTAAGCCAATTCTTTTAAATTACTGTCATCAGTCAAATCTGAGCTATTCTAACTAGGGTATGAAGCACCCATTGAGTGACTCAGTTATAAGTTGATCTGAAGGCAAACGTAGGCTAGCACAGCATACAGTCAAATGAAGGCGTCCGGCATAGAACCGTGCTGAACGTCCAGGAGCAGCCCACAGGACCCATACAGACAGATCAGCTGTGCACAGGCTGGGCAGCAGAGGTGCGTGAATCCACAACGGCATTGGCACGGATTGGCGGATCATCAACGTCTTTTAAGTTTCACCAAGTAGCTAGAAGTTGGTACGCGACTGCTAGCGACAGCTGTTCTGCAAACAGACACGCCGACAGAGTCGGATACAGACACGCTTTCCGTCAATAAGGATCGCTCATAGCTTGCAGCGTAGGCTAGCGAGCCAATTTCTTGCAAAAAGTTTTTTTTGCCCAAACACGCAAAATTTGAGAAACACCAATTGTTTAGAAATTTTGGACCAAAATTGAAATTTTGAGCACCCGTGATGTCCTCCGTCTGAAATTTGCAGCTGTATGTTGGATAAATGTCACTGCCTATTTTTGACCCATGCGCATGACGCCCCTGTTTTTGATGCTAATTATCATTGTATTATATGTTATACAGTAATAGCTAAAATTGCAGGTGTACTTAGCTTGTGCAATTCTACCGCTAAATGTCGTTAAAAACTCGAAAAATATGTCGGCCGTTCGTTTATCCGACTACAGCTGCTCAACCCGAACACTAATTTCGAACTGAAAATTTGGCACACCTGTTAATCGTGTCTCCTGAAACGTTCACGTCTATGTTTTTTTTGCTTTTTTGCTTTTCGCATTAGGAGTCCGTACGCGACAGACGGACGGACGAACGGACAAGATCTGTATTGCGACCAATTCTGACGTTTGCATAGGCTAATATGTTTAAATATAGGCCTATTATTATCTTTTATTTAACCTGCAGAATCAATTTGTAATTTATATAATACATTATGTATTTACAAATTTTGTTTTCACTTTTTTGTTAAACTTATTTTTATAGTACTCATCATGATTAAAAGTTAAGTCACACTTAGCTTGCACTGTTACAGTTTTCACAGTTTTCGGTTGCAGTTGTGCGTCATAAAGCAAACGACGATGTAGCCTGGGCAATCTAAGTGTGGTTTAACTACGATACCGCACTGTCTGGAGTGGTAAAAGCTCGGACTGCTTTCTCGCATACGGTACTCATTCCAGCAGTGCGGTATCTAGTAAATAAAGACTTCTTTTAATCATGGTACTCGTGTAGTCCACCAGTCGTGGCTTTGTCACGAGAATTCTGGCTGTTGGCGGACTGAAATGTAGCGAGTCCGTAGACGTGAGCGGGGCGGCGCGGCGGCTAAATGAAGATTGCCAATTTCGTGCAGAACAAGCCGTCGGAAATCGACGCAGATAAATCCAATCACAAGCGACTGTCGCAGCTCAGCCTAAAAGTGCACGTAATACCGACATCGAAATACCGCGGTATTTAGTCCTTGACCTTGATTTCGATTCATCCCGCATCCACGTAGACACATTGGGTCATGCACACTCCGACGCCATCCGTGTCTGTAAGAAGCTGCCACTTCTGCTTTTTCTCAACTGAGCCCCATCGTTTGCAGGTCTTTGTTGACTGTGCTCCTCCAGTTCGCCCTTGGTCGATCTGGTCTTCTCTTCTATGCTGGTACCTGACAGTAGAGATCTTGCTGTGGTATGCGCTGGTGATCCATTCTCAGCATATGTCCAACTTCACAATATAGACCCCCTATTTTCAACAGGACTACCTAGACTATCTGTTATCCTCGAAGCGCTTCGAGACCAAAACTTCGTCTGTGTCTAAGTAAAAGTATCGATTCCTGGATCGCACGCCTCTCTAATTTCCTGTGGCATCGCGCACTGCCAATATGATGGTATCGGATCGCATTTCGTTTTAGCAAGCTATCGTAGCGTTCGTTCTGAATAAGTATTGCTTTGCTTTCGTACCAGCTAATCGACAGTAACAGCTCTGCTAACGATGACGACGCTTGCCAGTCTCAGCATGAAATTTCTGCTGTTTTTTTTGGCATTTTTACAGAATAAAGATTTTCAGTTAGACTTGCCGTGCACTTAAATAATATCGATTCTTCTCCGGTGAATGGGGTGATGTTTTTACAAGTTACTTTTACAGGTAGTTGTTTGCTAGACTGTTTTTTTTCTTTTTACCCTCTTTACTTAAATGGCAGCAATATATACTCTAGCGACCGAGTTATCTCTAGTTTCGGCTGCTGCTGCTGATGATGATGACGGCTATGACGTCACTGATGACGCCACAGTGATGACGTCACAGTAGTGTGTACGAGGTCACTCCATGGTAGCCTCTATAGTAGATTGGATTGGATTAATGTCCGAGTCAGACTATAGCTGCAAATTGAGGGTCGAGCTGCAGAAGCGATTGCATTGCGGCCACTGCATGGAGGACATTGACTCGATCGAACTCTCTCATCAAATTGTTGTCAACTCTTATCTCCCCCCCCGTCTGCAGTCTTCCCTGCTCATCCCCGCCTCTGTCTGTCTGTCTGTCTGCGGTTTTGGCTGATGACTGATTTGCGGCAATTCCAAATCGCCACCAATCGCAAACTCCAAATATTTTGACTTGCTGTATATTTATTGCATCACAAGCTGTACAACGAATCCACGGCAACGTAGTGATTTGTCAAGAAACGCAAAATATCGTATAGGTCTGCAGCTTTTTATGCCACGTGCTGTCCAAAAAATCTACAGCAAATTGAAATAAGTGCACATTTGTCTTTGTCTAAGCGTCGTCGCTTGAGTCTTGGCTTACGGTGCAGCTTCCCGCCTAACAAGTCAATGAAAGATCGATGTGAAAAATGAATGCTATGTCGTCCTAATCATCGCGGTTATGGCCTTTACTGGTAATCTTGACCCATTTTTGAGCTACGGAGTGTCACCCAGTGGTGTCTGCCACCCGACAAACGTAAAGTCGCCTCGCCTTAACACCTGTCAAGCAGGCCGCGGTACTTGATTTACCTATTCCGTGAGGATGGAAAGCTGAGTTGATTTCGATGTTGGTTACATACTGAGATGGTTCACCTGTCCGAAGACTGTCTCCTATTATGGGAATAACTAATTGACTGCGACAATAGTCAAATCCGCGAATTTTCGATCGTAAGTAGGCCTGTTACGACACCAAGCCAAGCTACCGGACACCGATGTGAACAGTACTGTCGACAACTGCCGACGGATTTTGGTCGAAAATCTGAAAACTGAACACGTTTCGAATTTATCCAGTCCAGCCGAGTCGCGTCGGCGTTGCAGATGTGAACGTGTGCACGAAACACTGAGTAAAAATTATAAACTTTTTAAAAAGTTTTTTTTTGCAAAAAATGACACAAAAACGCTGTAGGCGTACAAACATTACGGTTTGTTATAACCATGCGTTTAATACGCTGCTGATTCGTGTTTTCCGCTGCAAACTGAATGCATTTTAAACCGCTGTCTAGAGTATAATACAAGTTTATGTTAAAAGAATTTATATTACATTCCAGACAGTAGTTTAATGCACACATATTCCACGTTTCCTGCAGTGGCGGATCCAGAAAATTGGAATAGAGACGCGACGCAAACGGGTAAGAAATGGGGTCTGGGAAGGGGCTGTGAGCCTGTGCCCCTCCCCAGAAAATTTTTGAAAATTTTATGTAAAAATAATGCATTTTCGTGCAAAATTTGTACTTGTTTTAAAATGCATCCAGTTAATAGAGAGGGGAGCGGCCGCATCTTTTAAATCCGCCACTGGTTTCCTGCATAGTGTCGTTCGTTTGGTCACGCATACGACTGCACCCGTGAAGTCATCAACCCGTTATACCACTGCAGACACAGTGCTAGAGACAGACGCATATGAGAGCGTGACGTGTGTGTACGTCCATAATACCCCGTTTACACGACGAACTCCGCGAGGTATTTCAGTTAGCGAGAGTCTGTGCACTATGTCTAGGCCTACGACTCTGCAACGCGGAGCATGGCGTCGGCTGCTGAGAACGCTGACGGTTGCTAAGGGCAACCCTGATATAGTCGTCTTCGCAGACGATACTTCCATTGACAATTCCATACCGGTCGCCGGGCACGAGTCTGACGTGACACGTGACGCATGTGAAACAGGTCACGTGGTAGACTGCAGCGCCGTCTGGCGTTCTCATCACCAACTCGTCCGCTGGTATTTGACGACCACATGAGCTGTCGTAGTAGTAGTAGTAGTTGTTGTTGTATTTGACGACGACAAGCGCTGCAAGTGCCGCTCAAGCCGAACAAACTGCAAACACAAACACAATAAATTTTGTTGATTATTTACGTGCCTGTTTGGTGATCATACAGAATTCGTGAAAATTTATCATTACGCTTTGGAATCGTCTGCGAAAGTTACCCAAACTAGCTTGACGAAATACTTGTCGAGCCATAAAGCTTAATCGTGTAAACGTTCGTCAAGGCTTGACATGTCGGCTTCATCGTCTGAACGGGGTAATTGCTGGGTATCATAAACGTCGAAATGCGGCGTTACCAATTTCTGTAATTTCGTGCATAGTGCGCTGTGCTTGCTTTTCGTTTTTTTGCTTTCACCGTTAGTACTCATTGCACCTAACCGAGGAGGGATGGCCAGACTGAGTTGACCAGGGTGGTTATGTTTATACGGAAATGAAATGATTTACCGGTCGGGCTTGTCTGACGGGGGGTCAAATGAAGCATATTCACTTGTGTTGAGTGGCAGGTAACACTGTGTGATCCACTTGACGGACGAATGTAGTTTTAAAATAGTTTCTCGCAGAAAGTTATACACACCCTTCAACCTTTAACTTTTTAAAGCTGTGTGGCGTATGCAAACGTCGTCCTGGCATTTAACTGCAGTGCTTTAATTTGTGACACGTGACAGTATTATGACACGTGTCTCAGATATCACGCAGGACTCATTCCAGACTACAGCAGCTTATACGCGGCATCGGTCATGCTCATATTGCCGTCCTCCATTAGCCGCTGTAGCCAAACCATCATTATCCGTGTGTTCTAGGGCGTGATTTGTCGACCTCTGCAAACTGTGACTCGTCCACTCGCTTATATTTTAGCTAATAACCCGCGTGTAATTGTGCCCATAATAACAGATATACTCGAATACTGATATAAATTAATATGCAGTATCACTATAGCTTGCCATCGCACAGGTAGAGCTGAGAAGAGAAAAAAACTAGTTTTGTCACACATAAAATTTTCCTATCAAAGGTCTTTTATAATGTCGTGAAGACGCGAAGGGAGCAAAAAAATGAAAACTAAAATAAAATAAAACGGAATGAAATTAAATTAAATGAAACGCCAGAATTATATCATTTCGTTTCAGTTCGTTGCATTTCTGTCGCGCTCTGAACGCACCTTTATGTCGCGGTTCCACGAGGATGCATGAAGGCTGCATACGAGCGTACCATGCATTGCTGAAGTGGGTAAGCAAGTACGCAGTACAAGCTTATACCATACCAGCAGTGCTGTATCGTATTTGCATAGACTTCACCGTCGTTTGCGTTATGACGCAGGACTGCAGCCGTAAGTTGTGGAAGCGATACCAGTGCAAGCTAAGTGTTGTTTAAGCAAAGCCATTTTTCGATAACTTTGCGCATTTTTGTCCATTGTATTGAACTTTCCGTTTAACAATTGCGCACGTACACGCGCGGTAATGCCCAGTGTGCAAGTTGTCCGTCTGTCCGTCTCTCTGATCATCTCTCCCCACATTCGTCCATCTATTTGCGACTTTGTTCCACTCTTGCCATTAGTGCCAAATGAATGCTGTGCCAACTGGACAAAACGTCAGTCTCGTATTGTTTGTAATCGGCTGTAGTGGCCTGTCGTCACGTGATGTTAGACAAAATATTTGCTGAGCCGCTGAGCGCTAATGCCGCAACCCTTAAGTCATGACAGTAATTCTAGTGAATATTTAACACAGGCTAAGCTAAGCTCTTTGCTTGAAACTACACGCAGTGGATCCGGACTGAGTGCATGCGACAGTCTTCAGACGAGGAATGGATTAAGAAGGGCGATGGAATCTGGCCGTCGGTAGCACGTACCGTAGCATCGGTGCTGGCACCTAGCGGCCGAACAACGAACGTCGAACAGTCGATGATAACAATCGCGCAATTTGCAGTCACGTGATTGCATACGTCACCGTGACGTCAGCGGAGCAGCAAATTGCTAATAGAACTGACACTAGTTTTCATTCAGTCAGTCAGTCTATCAATACTGCACGCTATTGACTTTTTGACGAACGAACGCTGCCGGGGTGATACCAAGCGCCATAGTTGGGAAAGGTAGCATCACTTTGTGTAGCACTATACTTACTGTTACTATTCGACCTTTCGTCTTTCTGTCTGTCCCGAATAAACTGTCAAATAAAAAGTCAGAAAAAAAGTAAATTTGTATAGTGCACAATAGGTGGTCAAGTTTCGCTGAGACTTTAGCCAAAGCTACACTCTCAAAGCAAAGTGTGGAAATTCGAAGCTAAGTATGTCAGACTTTATATAGTCTAAGACTAGTAGGCCTACCAGACAAAAGTCTTAGCGAAACCTAGCCTAATGTCAACAGATAACACGCTGAATCTTACATGTAGAACGTTGAGATAAAATTAGTGCACCGGTTTTATACAAAAACTTGAGCTAATGCTCACGAGACGCGCGAAAGCTTATAGCAGTTCCTGTTCGCAAACTGTCAGTCTATCTCCAGCCATATCGTCGCAGTTTATTCTTAGAGTATGCGCTGCAGCCTGCAGCCGAAAATCGCAAAAATCAATGAAAACCCCTTATTTTGGAAATTCAAGGTCTCTCAAAGTCATCGATATTGATACGACTAAAAAGCTCGTCACTCACTAGTGCTTGTTGTAATAGGCAGCATGCCCATGGCGATCTGCAACCGTTTTCACGAAAGACTGGTCAACAACGGTAAAATAACGACTTTTTCGGGGGTAGGCTACCGCTCATTGATGCCATCGTGCGCAGATTTCCTTGAACCTAAAAAATCGAGACTTAAACCGTCGAAATCTACGTTCAATGCTGAAAATTTCGTATGCAGTTTGTCCATGTCTATCTCAATCGATTTCGGCGCAATTCGCTCTTCAGTTGTGTCTCGCAGCCCAAAATCGCCCCAAAATTTATTTAAAAAACCTATTTTAGCGTTCAAAGTCACCCAAGATCATTAAATTCGATAACAATCGAGAGCCCGTGTACGAATTCGTATTAGTGATTAATAATAACTTAGGCCCTATGTCGCACCGTTACTGAGATACAGAGACTTATTGGCTAAAATCGCAATTTTTTTTCTACCCCCTCTCATTTAGCGCCTTCGTTCGGGCTGACCCTCTTCGAATTTATGTAAAAGCTTTACTGTTTCTGAAGCTAAAGTCTTTCAAGCAGCCGACGGTAAAGATTTGGTGATCCGAGCTGTTGCACCGTTTTGACTGATCCACCCGTGTGACAGACAGACCGACAGACAAAATTGCGATGGCTAAGACGCGCTAAAGACGTAGCTGCTGCCGCGAGTAAAAACACTTCGGTAAAAGCAAACAAGCACGCAAAGTCACCTTTAACAGACAAACAAGCAGGACGCGTAACGCGGCCTATCACACTCACACGGTAGTGTGAGTGTTGTAAGGACGACCTTCAAAGTATATGGGAAAATGCAAACTTTGACCCTCAGCCAACCAAAAACCCCTGAACCGATCGTCACCAAATTTT
>Ga0056128_1001417_pt1 | contig 26654 bp, 10 predicted proteins | sample WorMetLIZISLAND2_FD_71113 | JGI IMG/M metagenome (GOLD analysis project Ga0056128, IMG submission 71113) | Marine gutless worms symbiont microbial communities from Max Planck institute for Marine Microbiology, Germany - Olavius geniculatus... ... | reverse complement strand
TAGACCAAGACAATCTGCGTGTGAAATTTTCAGCATTCAACGTAGATTTTAGCAGTTCAAGTCCCGACCCCCTAGGTTCAAGGAGGCCAGCGCAGGCGGGCGTCAAAGACAGCTACCCCCTAAAAAGTGGGTATTTTACCGCAATTATCTCGTGTAGCGTGAACACGGTTGCAGATAGGCACAGGCATGCTGCTTATCGTAACAAGCACTGGTGACAGGCTTTTTGAATTCATCAACATCGATGATCTTGAATGACCTTGAACCCTAAAAATATTGATTTAACGTGATTTTTTGGCGATTTTTGGCTGCAAAAGAGTGAATTACGACGAAATGGATGGAGATAAACTACGATTACCTGCTAACAGGAACTGCTATAGGCTTTCGCGCGTGTCGTGAGCTTTGCTCAAATTACTTGTTATTTACCATTTGTAGTGAATCTAAAATTTTTAGTATGACGCGAATTCGAATTTTTTGTTTATGATCTAACTTTTAAGTGGAAACAAGAAATGGTTATTTTAGCTTTTTATTATAGCCACACTGCAGTAGCTAAGTTCTCGTGTATTGAAGAGTCTTCTGGAAGGCTTTTGTGCACATACGTCACTGAAGTCTGCCGAAAAATCTGCTTAATCCGTCAATTAGCGTCTGCCACATACAGAACCTCGTCGTTGACTATACGCACCAACCATCTAACGATCTCTGGACGCTAATGACGACCGTGTTTTAACATCAGGTTTTCTGAATTACACGGTTCAATTAGTCTAATTCATGGTAACGCCCTGGCAGAATGAAGTGAACTTTCATACGTAAAGTCAGCGTTAACGCCGTTAACAGTACAAGTAATTTGAAAAACCTCACGTGACGCGCGATAGCAGCGGTCCTGCCACTTTGGCAATCAACGTACAGCAATAGAATAATAATGCGTCTTAAAAGAGTACTTAAATTTAAGAGAGTGAAACTTAGATTGTTAAAATGTACGTTCTGTGCTAAAACTTTCATATGCAGACTGTCCAGGTCTATCTTCAGCCATTTTGGCGCAATTTACTCTTAAATGTGCGTCGCAGCCCAAAATAGCGAAAGATTCACTAAAAACCCCTATTTTTGGGGTTCAAAGTCGTTCAAGATCATCGATGTTGACACCGCTAAAAAGCTCGTCACTAGTGCTTGTTATAATAAGCGGGATGTCTGCGCTTATCTGCAACTGTTTTCATGCGAGACAAGCCAATATCAGTAAAATAACCACTTTTTAGAGGGTACCCCTCTTTGACGCTCTCGTGCTTTAAACATCGGAGGTCGGCATTTGGACTGCTAAAATTTGCGTTTAATGCTGAAACTTTTATAGGCATGTTGTCTTAGTCATTTTTAGGCATTTCGTCGCAGTTCACTTTTGAAATGTGCGCTGCAGCCAAAAATTCACTAAAACCCCTTTTTGGGAGTTCAAGGTCGTTCAAGGTCATCGATGTTAATAAATTTTAAAAACCTGTCATTAGTGCTTGTTATGATAAGCAGCATGTCTGTACTTATCTGCAACCGTTTTCACACTAAACGAGCCAATAGCGGCAAAAATACGTCTTTTAGGGGGTACCTTTCTTTGACGCCTTAGTTGGAAGAAAACTCCCTCACCCGGATGCAAGAAATTTTGTCACGAAAAACTAGTGTCATTGGGGCAGCCCATGGTGAAGATTTCGTGATCCTAGCTTACACCGTTTTGATAGGGCTGCAAAGTGTGACGGACGGACAGACGGACGGACAGACGCCTATGATATGGTTAAGACGTGCGAAGCATTCTGCTACCGTGGTTAAAAAAGTTGGACGATCTAGTAGTACACAATGTTATTGTGTACAATTGTGAATTTATGGAAATGTTTCTACCGTGTTGCGAAGATCTGATATGGCTGTAAAAACTACAACCAGTTGTTTAGAGGCAAAATAAAACAAAAATTATTTCCAAGCCCGGTGTGACAGTGGAAGTTCGTCAGTATGACCAGTTATTGCTACGGACAGTAACGAGACATGATTTATTGCACTTGATAAATCTTTTTCGTCCCTTGGGGCTATTTTGGTAATTAGTCACGCTCTGAAGACGAGTTTGACAGCATTAACCCTACCAAGCAATGTGAAGTGTTCCGTGTTTAATTAGTTGACCTTATGTCTGTGATTGCTGCTTTCACTCGTTAAGGGAACAACCAATTCACGCTCCATCATTTTTGGTTTTAAGCCTATTTTGACAAACTGTTGAAATTACATAATAACGACTGAAATTAACTGAGTCACACATTCTAGCATTGAGTGGAAATAAATTTGCGGTAGAAATCATTTATAAGCTTACAAACAAATTTGTTAAGCTTAAAAATATACATGTTTATCTCAGTAAGATAGAGGTTCATCCAGTTTCTTTGTGAAACCTAAACTTTTTAGTCTTAATGTGAAACATTAAGCTTATAATGTGGCTATAATATTGTATAAATTTTACATTAAAAAGTTAGTTTGATTTGCTGTAGTTTATAAACGTTTTGAATCACTGTAATGCTGCCAGCTGTCAGACGCAGAAATATTTTTACTGTTGCAACAATGTGTTAATGACTGTTAAATTAAGTAAGTAAGCACGTTAATCTTTTATTGAATCTTTTATTCCAGTGGAACAAACGCAAATGCAAAGCATAAAAAAGCTATAAAATATTAGCGATCGTACTCCAAGTATATAGAACTGCGCAATATTCTGCGTACATTCTTTCCCCCGGACACGATTTCCCCCGGTCATTTTTCCCCTCGGTCATGGTTAAGCTGAGTTTCCATTTAACGCAAACGTCGCAACGTACGCAACGCAGCGCACGTAACGAGCGTAATGAAAGTGACGTAACTGACGCAACGACCGCTTCTAATTTGCGTTTTGGCCGCTGTCTTAGCTACGACAGCTGCATTTGCTGCGTACTTTTTTTGCGTTCATTACGTTTGGTGCGTACATTCTTGCGTGCTTTAATTGCGTAGGTTGCTTGCGTTGCTGCGTTAAATAGAAACTCCGCTGTAGTGGTACGAGAGTGGCCTGAGCGTGTTCTGATGTGTTGCTGCAGACACGATGTACTTGGAGTTCGTAGAACATCCTCGCATGACGGCAATCCGCAGTCGCACGGTCTGGGTTCACGTTGACGTCCCGGGACAAGGACAGGACGCCGCCGATCTACCCTCAGAGTCAGTCTCTTTCTGTCGCAGCAAGTTTAAATGTAGAATTTTAACGTGAATTTATGCGCATTAATTTAGTGGAAAGGCATAGCTTATAGATACTACCAATGTATACTAATGTATGCTTTTAATTAGTTGCACTACATATTGCGTTTTTTATTACATATGTATACTGTAATGTGTCCTGTAAACTTTCTGTTTTTACTGTTACCTTACGATCTATGGAAGTTAAACACTACGTCTTATTTCCGTCACAAATTTAAAATGCATTCAGCGCACCGAAAAACAATAAAATCTACCGAAATCCATTAGTAAAATTCGACACAGCTGACTATATGTCGAAACGATGACTCCTTTGTCTCCTGTCTAATTGTAACGTCTCTCTGCATATTAATGCTTACAATCATGACCATTTAACTGCACCGACCTACATGTAAGATAAAGGCATTTAACTGATGCAACGCATGAACCAATTTTGTCAGTATTTTTTTATTCGTGTAGGATTTTATACCTTAAAATTGTGAACGCTAAAGACCGCCATGGCCTTTGTTCTTTCAGCCAAGTTGCGTAGCCGGTTATAAATATATACTACATGAAATATGATTTAAACTTTTGGCGATTATTGGTATTCGAGATACAAGCACGAAAGATATTAACAATCGATGAACGGACAGACGGACGGACGGAATGCAGTGCATAACTCAAGTTGCTGTAATGCTGGCCGCGTATGAAATTTCGGCGGCGCGGCGACAGAATGATGTCTCTTGCAATGTTTACAGCAAGTGCCATGAAAGATCTGACATCGGATTCCTGTAGCTGCTGATGCTGCTAGATGGCGGAGAGTTCATAGTCTGCCCATAGACTTCTATATTTATAGATATGGACTCCATGGTGTGTCGGACGTGACTCGGACAGCGGTAAGTTAGTCAAATGGATGCAGCGCTTAACGTAACGTTGATGAAACGCCGAGAACGACGATTGACCGCTAGTGGCACTGGCGACATGTAATGCACTAAGCCTATCCCGTCTGTTTGCGTGCATGTAAAGTGGTCGTCGGCCGCTGAAAGTTTTTCACAACGAAGCAGCTCATCATCACTAGTGTCATTCCCCGCCTTTCTCTGGTGGCTCCTATTCTGCTCCATCGTTTTCCCGCTTCAACATATTGCTTCTCCCATTTGACGCCAAACTGTGCTTTATGTATGATCTAGCCCAAATTCCATTACGCCGACTTTGCGACAAAGTTCGCGACATGTTCGCAACAAAGTCGCGGACTTTGTCGCAAACATGGTTTGTGTCTACGACTTTCGTGATTTGTGTCTACGACTTTTCCCGCGGAGGCGGAATGGAATTTGGGCTTTACCAACCACGCCTCTGTATCGTACTGTGGCTGTTTCGGATTATCCACAACGTTATATACTTACGCAATATCCATATTTTTCCCGGGGGCTACGTGCCCTTGCTTGTCGGCGGCATTCACGGAAGTGGCTGCTGCTGCTGCTATGACTGTGGGTCTGCGAAGGTTCGGTAGAGTGAATCTAGTCGCGATTGATTGTGTATGCAGTGAACGTCGATGGCTGTTTGATAGCATAGCGCGACTCTCAGCAAGAGTCTCTGATTTATAACATCACTACTCTACAGCATAGAGTATAATGTACACTACAGGGCAGGCCAAAAAATGACACTTTTTGCTACTTGACTTTCCTTTCTTGCATTATTATTTGCAATTATTTTTGTATTTTTGTATATCGTGTGCATTGAATGATATCGTTCTTTTACTGCCGAAGCAAACAAGTTCTGTTATTTTTATGCGAATAATTAGTAATTTTGTCAGGGTAGTTGGATTGACTAAAGACGAGCACTGTTTCATTCACAATTTCTCTGTGGACAAGCACTGGGTTTTCGAAATAATTGAAGTGTTTTGAAAGAAATATGCACAGTTAGCTTAAAGTGCGAATAATTAACATAAAATCGTAAAGTAATTATTGAACAGTACGAACTGTTTACGTTTTGCAGTTTATATGACATTATATTGACGCAGTCAATGTTATCATTTTACAGTATATCTGCTTATTAAATACAGTGTGTTCCAAAAATTGAAAAAGATGTACAGTAGCTATGTTACAGATTTCACGAACGCGTCAAGTCGCTTATCTGACATTTGCACATCTGATGTTTAGACATTCTTGCACCGGCATTTCTGTAAGAAAGCATCGCGCTACACTGACCGTTTAGCAGCCCTTGCAGCAAGCTATTAGACTATACTCACAGCGTACTCTTACTGTATAATGCCGTCGTATAAAGACCTACGACTCGGTAAAATTTCAGCGTGCACTCAAAACAACTGAAAAGCAAACGGAAAATTACCATAATGTCATAGCATTAGCATATCATTTTGTTCCGTTGAAGCTAACGTAAAAGTTGGGCAGAACTGCGACAGAGAGCAGCAGACGGTGGAAAGGCATTAAACCAACGGAGAGCGGCCGGTAGCGTCGTTCAACAATTAACTGGCGGGCTGCAGCACACGGGTGGTCGTTTGTCGCTGGTATGCGTTAACGATTTTTGCTGGAAATAATAAATTAGTCACTCAGCGTTCTAGGCCTTCTAGCGGACGAGCGACTGCGCTGGGTTTGATACATGGGATAATCGATGGGACGTGTGCAGCTGGGCATGCAAAGTGACGTCAAACGTGTTGTCATTTTTGTCGGTGGAAGTTTGGCCACATACAGATAGTTTTGTCACTGCATGACGACTGCGTTATGGCGTTATGGAGAAAAGCTGCAGCTCCCTGAGTTTTAGTAGAACTTTAAGTCTGTTATGAGCTAATATTTTTGTCAAATATCGTGACATGACGCACTGACGCATAGCAATGGCCTACGTTCTTGATTAGGCCTGTGATGGAAGTTAAGCGAACGTGTAGAAAATCGACTTGAAAGCCAAAAAATGACTTTTTGTCGGTGCCCAGTAATACAAGTCATGAGAACAAAAACTTGCAGAGACAAGAAGCTTAGCTGTCGCCAAGATAGGCGACCGTACTAGTTGTCAGTGACCTTCAAGGTCATCCAAGGTCTATGACTTTCATTTTATTTAAAAGAGCGTATGCCACTTCCTATTAGTAATTAATAGTAACAATGGCCTCATCTCTTACCGTTTCCGGGATATGGCCATTTATAGCATAAAACTTTCCATTGAAAATTGCGGCTATACAGCTCGAGATGGAAAAATGGTTACTATTGACAGCCTATAGGAAGTCGCCAGCAGCCTAACCGATGGTACCATTGCCGACCCCTTACGGCGTACCGTTTAGTCACAATACATTCGTGACGGACGACGACGATAGCGGATGACAGACGGACGATAGCCGTACAATAAGCTCGACCGTTACTGAAGTACGATCGGCTAAAAACAGATAAGGCATAATCGGCAGACAGAAAGCGAAATCGGCGCAGAGGAAGGATTCAGCCGTCTGCCTGCAGAGACAAGAAGCAGCGACCGGGGAAAGCGAACAAATAGTAGACAGACGTACAGCTGACCGAGCGTGGTGCTTATACTAAATGTCCGTGGCTGGACCGTGCAGAGGAACTGACTGTCAGCGACGATATCGACAAGGTGGACAGCAGCAGGTGCTATAAGGTGTAAGCCTCAACGTCGACCGCTAACTCAGCAGAATGCTTTCAAGTCGGAGCTGTACGAAAGTGTGTTCCACGCGGTCAGAGCAACAACAGTTAACGTGCAAGAAGCAGATGCCGCATTAGTCGGGAGTGCATATTTGGAAAGATGTCATGCGGTGTAGACTTTCATCCGTTAAATGCGTATGCAATTTTCACAATTAGTTCATTTATTTACAATAGAGTATAATACAATACAATTTATAAAGGAAAATGTCAATGGCATTGCAATCACTTTACGGTCAACTGTAAAAAAGAGAAGGAGAACAAGTTTATATTTAAAACATGTATGTTTAGTTTTTTTCAGATGTGAAGTGATAAAATGTTGAATCATGACTTTCATAGTGCGAAACATTGGCTTATTTGGTAATTGACAGTCGCAATAGCATAGAAGTAAACTTTAATAAGAAACCGAAACGATGTCGAGGAGGTCTGGCGGCAAATCCTTGACAGGTTCTATGACGTTGGCGTCTTGTGTGATGAATGGTGGTTGTTTGCGCCCAGCGAGAGAAGGTGAAACTATTGTCGACCGCACGCGAACACACACGCACGTAGCCGTCGTCGTCATCTCGATATAGATTGTTTTCTTGTCGTCAGATGGCGGCAGTGATGCATGCAGTCCCGCTGGAAATCTCTCCAGAGGCTCACGTCAGTCCAAACTGCGTTGTTACAGTCTGCAACGGGAGTCGTAAAAATGAAGCCACTTCTATTTTATTAGAACGTTCACAAAAGTAAACGGACTTTAATGATTTCTTCGCATCGTCATTCTAAGATTAACTGCGCGAAAAGCTAGAATAAATTAGCCACATTGGCGCTGTTGCTACACTGAGTTATTATACCTTGTTTTTTTTCTGTTAGCTTTATACCGTATGACTTATAATGACTACAGTAATATGCAGTATCAGCCATAAAATAATTTACAAACTCGATCTACGTATTTCACGATATTTATCCTAAAGAGTAGCAGATTTTTCCACGACTTGCAGTGTACGAGCAAAACGTATGGATATCAGATGAAGTTAGCTGTCGCTGAAAGGTTCACTGGTCACATACCAATATGAGCTGCGTCAAAAACCATCGTCGTGTTTCTGTGAGTGTGACACGTTGAGTCTTGATACACATTCGTCAAACTGACCACAAACGGACAAACTCATGAATGGCTAACCAAACAAAACGCCATTACGTTAGGTTACAGCAGTTGTTAGATAGTGTCCATTTCCTGCTGACATCAGCCGCTTCAAAATTTTGCAATAAAACATTCACACCACAACAGGCTCGACAGTGTATATTGTTAACTGTGTTTCGGACGATCTAATATGGACGCAACACATGTATTCTTTCAGCTGGTAATAATGTATTAGGGTGGCTAAATTCTTGTTTTTTATGTTCGCCACTTATGTTGGTAGCTGGAGCGCTGCTTCTGTTGCAGCGACAGCGGAACGCACGTTTTGAGCAGTTAAAGTAACCAAGCTTTCCTAAGATGTTTCAGTTCGATTGAAACTACTGCGTTTTGCCAGTTTGTGACTTTGTGGCCTGTTATATAAGTACGCTTTGACTTTAACTTATTTACGTAGGTCTACACTGTACTTGTGTCGCTTCTTCAGATCCACACTTGACAGTGGTCGCATCTGGAAGTGTTGCTGCTGTTGCTGCTGCTGTTGCTGTTGCTCATCTGTGAGCGTCTCTCTCTGCGCTCGCCGTTGGCCGGGGTTCATAATTTGATCCACGACCTCTGAGGTCCGGTAAACCGTCGTTTGAATAGTCTATGCAAGCATTGCTCGCCGCCACTGATTTTAGATCACGACAGTGCCGCTAACGTAACGTAAATAATTAGATTTGTCGATCGTGCGCTTTTCGGCTGAAATTTAATTCCCTTTCGTGACTGTGTGGCGGCTGCTGCTTCTGTTGCAGTTGCCGCATTGACTGACTTACGATTTGAGTTGACAGTCACACAGAAAGACACGAGATGAGCTTGCTTGTGCTTTGAGTCTGATATGCACCAGTCGATGCTGCTGATGCGGCGGAACCACTACTAGTCGTGTTTTGATGGCCATGTTGCATGTTTTAACGAGCTCAGCCGTTCGTGCTCAAACTGCAAATGACCGAAAGCACGGACTGCAAGACAAGTTCCGCGTTCGCTCTCTATCTTTGTAATCACGATCTTTATAAACTGAACTGCGATAGAATTCTACTACAAAGCGACAGATTGTATAGCGTACGGAGTCTCTATTTAATACGTTAATACGTTCTTTAAGTCTTCTGTCCGTATCCATACTGTTATAGAGCTGACAAAATATTCCCCCAAGATCTTGCCGCTGCACTATGCTACGGTCAACAAGGCTGTTCTTTCCTTTGAATCGATGTTTTGTCGTTGGTTGACAATGCGTCGTATCGCCGGATAGAGAGCATGAATTGCTGTTTTTTCATTGCAGTAATCGAATTCGTCGAATCATATCCACACGATCGGACGTCGCATCGTCGTCGTTTGTTGAGTTAGCAAATTGAGCCAGTTACACGCCTGCATGGTCGGACGCAGTCACGCAGCAGACCGGATTCATGAGCGCGTCTTGCTTTGCTGGTCCAATAGTGAAATTGCAGCCGCCACAACTACGAGCAGTTGATGTGACACTTATGAACGTTTTTAATCATTAGCAAATCAATAAAATACCAGAAGCTAGAACTAATATTTTAAATTCCAATAAGCGATAAAGCTGTTATAAGCAGAGCGTTCATTTAGTCTTCGAGCTTGCGGAGTTAGTTAAGGCGCTAGTCTGAGCTGCATCCCGATTTTTCCGTTTATTCCGCGTGGTTGTTTATTTGATTTTTTACGCGCGACAGCTATGCTAAGCACGTCCTAACTATCGTAGATGCGTCCGTCTGTGTGTTCGTCGCCCTTTGCGCTTGTATCAAAACGGTGCAAGGTGGGACGACGAAATCTTTAATGTTGGCTGTTCGGAAGACTCTAGTTTCAGTATCCGTGAAGCTTTTCCACAAATTCTAAAGCATGTTTGATGAATAAAGTTGAATAGGATGTAAAAGCGGCAAGGTTTGCAATCACAAGCGCTTGCTTCGTTCTCGTCTAACGTTTACAGAAACTATTGCAGTGATTGATCACTGTGCTCAATATTCGTCCTGCCTGAAACACCCAGATAAGCCGCCATCGTCGATGCTATCTGCTGAATGGCGCTTAGCCTCGATGTACGATGTATGCATTGCTTAGGTTGGAAATGGAAAACTGTAGTATGATCTGCATCAGCGATTTAAATAGAACCATTTGTGCTTATAGCAGCTTTACTGCTCATCGAAACTGTAATTTGTCAATCTAAATATGAGTTTGGGCATTTTTACTCATTGTTGAAGATTAAAAGGGGTAATAAAATTAAAATACGTTGAATTACGTTTTGAAAACGCGAATATTTTTTTTTCAATTTTATTATGTTGAGTGAAAACGTAAGCGATATTTTGTTATACTTGCAATGTAGAGTTTACATATCATATGGTACGTAAAACACTTCTTGGAAGAAACGTTATTGATCTTCTCATACAGTCTGTCAGCTATCTAGTTAACTTAACACTTAACACTTAAAACTTGTTACGAAAACTTCAGAAAGTGTTTCCATTAAAATTGTTTATTTTTATAGTTGTTTTTTCTAAGTAAAATTGGATCGCGGAATTAAGCAAGTTTGCATTTTTTTTAGAAATACAAAAAATAAGTATGTTGTTTGCCTGTTTCAGTGGCATTTATGCGCTTCGTTATTTTTAGATGCTGCCAGCGGCCAGCGATTACATACGGCATTTTGCCGGACTAAAAAATTAATCTCGTGGGTGTCTGTGATGTAATAGAAATAGCTTTGCTGATATTATTACAGCGTCTTTCGAGCAAACGTTGGTCCGTGTTGGATTCAGTCAAATATATCAGCTGTAGTTTGAGGAAGATGCAGAACTCCTTGCAGAATGCACACACAATGTGTGTCTATATGCTAACTGATATTATGATGTAACTGTAATTTGCCGTGTTCCGCATCGATGCTAATAGAGCGGTGGTGCAATCGGATGCGTGGACCACTCATAATGCTTCTAAGGCATCTATCAGTAACCGCTGCAGCAAAGGCGACAGCTGAGACTTACAAATCTAGCGGTGCAATTTTCTTTTATCTTTCATGTCTGGCGTCAGAATTTTGGTGGCAAAACCAACCACTTTCGCCGCAAAATAAAATGATGTAAAATTTCATACGAATGACAGTAGTCATATGATGCTGGACTGGCTCATAATAATAGCATTATTTTACACCAAACGTAATTAGGCCTACGTATGCCCGTTGTTTATCTGTTGATTTTGCTGAAAGCATGAAAATGTGTATTAAATATTTATTCAGTCAATTTGCAGTGTTTGACATATTGCGCTGGCTGAATGGTGACTGACTAAAACGTTACGTTAGTCGTATTATTTGCTACATATACAGATTAGATGAAACTCCGCACCCGCGTTCTTACTATTAGACTTGCTAAAGTTAAGTTTTACTCAGTCGCTAATCAACTAGCGTTTGATGTACTAAGCAACCGGCGGCGTTCGCAATTTCTGTCGAACTTGGTTCACTGCGGTAATTAGTTCATTAAAGACGCACGCCACTTCTAGTGATGTTCAGTCGACGAGTTAACGAATAACAAGCACAGTTTAAGGGTTGTAGGTCCCTACACCGTTTAGTTACAATGGTGCCGTCATAACATAACATAAGCTTGTGCATTAAATGCAATATAAATGTACAAAAAATCGCATATTATGTGAGTAATTTATGTTAAATTTGTTACTATTAATACTATTACTGTCTTGTCTCTAGTTTTCCTCGATCAGAGCATTGCTCTTAAAATGTCCTTTAACACCAGTTCAGTTCACGTCTTACAGCTGTTCAGCTGTTACAATATAAATTATTATTCAGTTTAGTTTAGTACGATAGTTAGTGTTCCCTTAATTTTAACAGCAAATAGCTATCATAACGTGCCGGTTGACGCTAGGTTTTGCATAACAGATGCATTATAGATGTTTTCAGATGGCGACAGAAACAGAAATCTGACGATGATAACAACATATTATTAGTTGTAGAGACAGTAGTGGTGGCAGCAGTAGTAGTAGTAGTATAGTGTAGTAGTATTTTGTCGCAACGTGATCTAGTGATGGATTCTCGGCGGGACAGGACAGGAGTGGACACGTCTTCAATTAGGACGACGTAGAGCGCTAGTCACGAGTGGATGATGTTTCTGAGCAGCAGCAGCAGCAGCAGCGGCGGCAACGGATGTTGCGTCATACGCTGACGTGAGGGCGACTCATCTCTGCATGCAGTGCGACCGGACTGAAGACAGCAGACAGAGTGAGTGAGTGAGTGAGTGACGGAGTGGCAGCTTTGCACGACTGATGACCAGCTCGACCGTTCGTCCGTCGTTCGTTCGTCCGTCCATTCGTCCGTCGGTCGGCGTTGTCCATGTAATTGCAGCTGTTGCTGTCGCCGAGGCGTCCTCGTTCATCTTTACAGCCTCAGACTTACAGCTCCACGCCCGTCGTCCACGCCGTGATGTAAACCTCGGCGCGCAAATGCTACGTGATAAAAGCAGAACGGTTTTCCGTCCGTTTACAGGGCGTATTTTAAGACGAATGTCACCTACACAAAACCACAACTGTCGTTTAAAACGGCATGTTTCGGAAACGTACTCGTACATATTTTGGCCTCCGTGGCTTGCTTCGGAAAAGTGAGTAACAGAATTTTACCAGCTCAGAAAGTTTTCAAATCGACGGCGGCTAAAGGGACAGTGAGAACTAGGCCTACATTCAAGAAAGGGATGGACGCCCCTGTACAGTCGACTGTAGTGCCGGACGGCGACTGTCATCACTGACAGTAATCTTAGTTTATTCATATCGTGTGTCGTATTACTTGCTGTCAAATCATGTAATCGCGATTACATTATCATCTTTGTTCTGCCATCACTCATCTTTTTTTGCTTTGCTTCAGTAACTGAAATGATCGAGAATATTGTATCAGCAGTTGCATTATTCCACGACGGAATAGAACAGTAACTGCGTAAGTAGGCGCATTTTCAAGTTATAATAACGTAGAAAGTGACGATGAAGACAACAAAACATAAATTGAGATTAAAACGAGTTTTAGCAGTTTTATCGTGTCTAAAGAGGCCGATTTCGCAAGAAGTTTTTTTTACAGAAAGGGCCTTCTACGCAAAGAGACCAGTGTGCAAAAAATACATCACTAGCATGCCTAGCGTTTAACTGCGGCGAGGCATAGATTGTTGGATAGTATTGAGCGAAAACCACGGCGTCTGAGATCGATTCTGGACTGTTTATTCGTCAGATAAGCCCACTTCTGGTCTTCTGCACGATGCCGCAGACATTGCATACATGTAGCCTGTAGGCCTATAGTGAACGTGCTGGCTGCTGACCAGCGGCCGATATACAGACTACTAGAAACGTGCCAACTTAACAGGTTCTAACATATGAAGTAAAATATAATATAACTACTATAAAACATTTTATTGAGTTGTATTGCAGTATATGCGAACACGTGCAACAAAATACATCTACAAGTTGTCTGCAAATTTAAGCGTTATATCTGTTGCTATGTGATTAATACGAAAAGCAAAGTCGACGGCAAGCGTTCTTTGTCGTTTTGTTTTGTTTTGCTTATTTTGTTTTATTTTATTGCTGATGTGCAAATCCAAGACACATGCGTAATGACACATTCTGCATACGTTGGCGAGGCGTTTTCTAATCCAGTTTAAGTACTGAGCTACAGTAGTCGATCCTCGGCATCAGTGATTCGGTGATGTAACGACAGCGCACGTTGCTCTCGTACTGACAGTCTGACGCTAGCACTATGTCTGCAGCCGTATAACGGGTTTAATATATTTCGTATGTATCGCCACGCGTGCACACAAGTGTGGCCAAACGAACCAGGGTGTTGGCTACACGACCGACCGTCGACGACCGTGAAATAAGTTTATTAAACTATTGTCTACAGCGGGATAAGTTCGTTATAGAGGTTCGCCCTTGTGTTGTGTTGCAGTTTTATTGCACTTTAGCTATGCGAGCCGCATACCTCACTAAACTCTCGAGACAGTGCAGACGGACAGTGCAGTATTTCTATTGGCTGTAATGATCTTTAAAAGTAACTAAAGGTTGTCGGCACTGACAATCTGGCTGTATCATGTAAGCTTTTTCATTAGCAATACATGCTATAAAAGAGACTGCACTTAAAGTTATACATCACGCTTTCTGTATACTGCAGTGCACACGTATGTAAGAAACCCAAGGCATGACTGTACTGTTAGTTTAGAACTTTAAATAGCTGTCGCAGCAAAACCGGAATTTGTTTGGTTTGTTTTCAGCTTCCAGTTCCCGAAAATGCAACAGATTGCTGACGACCTAATCAGCGTTTTGGATCAGCTTAAGTGAGTATGATTTAAGTTTGTTATCATTATTGTCGTTAATGCGGATTATAAGGCTAGGCATAATGGTCTAAATTGGAGCTTATTTTCGTTTGTAAATAAAGCGAATAACTGACTTGGGCTGTGCTGTTTGCAAAAATAAAATCAAAATTGCATCTGCTGCAAGAACTATACAACAATTTAAAGTACACAATAGAACACGCAACGAAATAAAACTCGTCTGATTTTTGCTTAGATTTGACTGACTTGTGGCTTAAATCTAAACTCCCCTTACTTTGTTATGTTGTCAGTCAGTTGTACAGCATGCTATGCACAAGTTGTAGGACAAATACACAACAAATCCAAAGTCTATAGAGCAGATTCACAGAAAGTTGTTTACCAAGTACATAACAATCGAAAGCCCAGAACAAATGCACATCATCATTGCCGCTTGCTTTGCGACTGTTGCTTTCACGGCGTCGTAACAGTATCAGTCATATTTACGATCGCGAGGTCGTGGGTTCAACTCCCGATCAGGCCGCAATAAAGTGGTTGCTGGTTACTGCTTGGATTGGTGACAGCAGACAGGAAAACCATCTCAATATATAACCAACACCAAAGTCAACTCGGCCTTCCGTCCCTTCGAAGTAGGTAAACCGAGTACTGGCTTATGTGGCTGGGGTAAAAGCGTTGGGCGTTTACCTGTGTAGGTGACACTGTGTGATCCCATATGACAGGTGGCACTCCGTAGCTTTGTGATAATTTTCACATAAAGAGCTATACACGAATTTTAACCTTATACAGTGAAACAAGGTATATATACTTCCGTATATACACTGTATTGAGTGCCTTGTCATCACATTATTTGAACTAGAAATTTGGGGCAAGCCCAACGTGAGTCCGCCTGGCGCCCTAAGTCCGATTGGGAAAAAATTTAGGGGAAGGGGTGGTAAAATCCCCCCGCTAGCAAAGTCACATGGCCCGAAGTGAAATGCATTAGCATGCGCAGAACACGCAATGTCGACTTAGGGTAGGTTGAAATGAAACAACAGAACTTTTTGCTAGTGGACCGAAATTCACAAATGTTTTTGTGCAACAGGGATTGGCTGTAGTTGATCACTTGCCATTCCACTTTTTGACAGCTCGCTTCATTTCAGAGACATTTGCGGTCAAAGTCAGAAGTTGTCTAAAATCGAACCTAATTTTGAACGATTTTTGCTTTCTCAAATTTTAAGGGGCGGTGCCCCCAAAAATTGTATCGGGTTTATCACCCCCACGTAGTGGTACGTCACGTGGCAAAGTTTTGTTAAACTACACCTCCTGGGTCCGAAGATCTTGAGGCTCATACGCTGAATTTTAAGGCAATTTTGACCCCCCTTTGAAAAAAACTGTAAAGGGAACCGCCATCCCTGGTGGGGGAATGCGCTAGTAAGACTTAATCATTCTCTAGCGCGTGTAAAAATTTTGGGGCGCAGCACCCCCTAGGGGGCCAAAATATGGTCTCCTGAATAAATCGATTTGCGTGGATACGATTTCACTGCTTAATCTCCGTGATTAGTGGACGGAAGTCCACTAAACTTCTTTTATCCAACGCAGGAGGAATAGCGGTACAAAATGTACTTGTCCGATTTCGAATACCTCCATCCGTTTCGGAGATATTCGCCGCCGAAGTTTGAAGTCGTCTGAAATCGGGCTAAATTTTGCATGTTTTGGGCCCCTGAAATTTTTTAGGGTAGGTTTCTGAAATTTGGGACCGGCATTATAAAATTTAGTTTAGTACTGATCAGCGTGGACACATCTCGGAGATCTCGCGTTGGAATAAAAAAAATCTGCGGTAAAACAAACCCGCTCCGAAAGCTGTCGCTTCCGGGCGGACTAACAAGTAGAAGTAGCGTAGTTGAAATAGGGCTTACCACACATCAGCAGCGTGTAAGCCGTGATGAGTCAAGGCGCTGTGGACTGCAACTAGCGTCGGTCGCTGGTTACAGTCGGTCAAAAGACTCGTGTAATGAACGAACAATTCGTGTAGCCGCGTGTGAGAATGATCGGCCATGCCTGTCCATCAGTAGGTCTGCATTCTGTTCAGCGTTCGTGTCTTCGTATACGTCGTATACGTCGTAATATACGTCTCTACGTCGTTTCGTTCGCACAGACTGCATAGACCAATCACTGGCGACCGACCGACCGACTGTTTTGCGTCTGTCTGGCTGGACGTTTTCGCTCTCCGAACCAAAATGTAAGACAGCTTAAAATGTTATACCTCAGCGCAAAATACCTGCATGCGATTGGTCCAAATCGCGTCACGTGGCGTTCGCACTGTTACCGGTTAACAGTGAAGTGAACTGTTGACCGGTAACAGTGCAGTCGTCAAATAATTTTTGTTTAAATGTTTTGTTTTCGTTTTAAGGTATAACTAAACAAATAATGACTAGCGTCATCGATCAGCATTAATTTTTTTGTAAAATGTTCCCCTCGGCCTTTAGCCTCGAGGAAACATTTTACGAAAGGAGGGCAAAAAATTTTCAATGATGACTTCAACGCCAGTCATTATTTGTATAATGATACCGTATTGTCATTCTTGTGGTTGAATTGATATGCCTAAATTTTGTCGTCGCACGTTACAAGGGATCTACAATTTTTTAATGTTTATGCATCAAAATATATGCAGTGTAATTATCTGTTCACTTCAAAAGTTTAAGATGCTTGTTACATAACTGTGCTGGTTTATTTTATACAACATTTGATGCATTAAGACGTTATATAAGCCTACAAGAAATTTATCGAAATTTCTGTGAAGCTGAGTGAATATTTAACTTCATTTTTTTCTTCTGTCAAACAAACACAGTGTACTCAGTTGTCAGCAGTCATTATATTTGAGTGACAGCGACATTAACTCCGGTATATTAGTGATTATCATAAAACGTAAAGCTAGTAAGCTAGCAGTTTTTGCATTAAATCACAGCGAATGTCAGATTGACAGTTAGTCATTGGGTTTCGTGTTTTAGAGTAAAAGAAGTCATATGTTTCGGAGAAGGAGCTGGAGCTAATATTCTTGCCAGATTTGCTGTACGTATTGTCCGATTTTTGCTAATAATTAATTATCAGTTAAAAAATAAAGAATACTTAAAATACAAAACAAAAATTTTTGTGAATTAAGCTATTTTACACAGAGAACTTATTTGAATTTTTTAAAAAGCGAAAATGGTAGACAGATCGACTTTTTCTTTACTGTATGAGTTCCGCGAAATTTCCAGCACTGGACATAAACTGTTTTACTTTCATGTACGCATGTTGCAAGAAAAGCTACGCTCGAGTGACAAATAGGTTTTGTTCTTTGATGTCGACCCGGCGGTCACGTGAGACAGCTTACTAAAGGCATCCGGTGACGCGTGATCGTCTCTGCTATTAGTGCTGTGTGTGGCTGTGAAACTGCTGGAATTTTCATGAGCGAATACGGACGCCGGCACAAACGCTGACACCGTGGGAGCAATCTCTCCCACTACCGAGAGCTTGTGTGGTCGACGCACCTACAGTTGTTTGATTCCTAATTTTTTTTTGCAAGCGCAGAATAAGCCATTTTTGTATCTTGGCGTCTGGTTTAAAGTTAACGCAAGTCGTCCCCATTTTATGCATCCAAAGTTTCAAACCGAACAGTAAAAATACGGATTTGTTATTGTACAAACGACAAAAAATGCACAGTTTCAACCTGTATCAAAAAACGTTCGGCGGTCGAGCTAATAGTTGGGCGAGTTTTGGTACATTTTTACATCTCAAGTTGTGCACTTTTTGTCACTGCAGACATTGCACTTTGACTTAGGGGTTGAGAAGGAAGGAATGGAAAAAGAGAGAAAGATATGGAGGGAGGAGAAAAATGAAAAATAGAAATAATTAAGAAAAGAGAAAGATTGGTTGCTCCACAGTGCTGCATGTTTAGAATTATGCGCCCATGTTGGCGGGATGATCGCTTGTCTGCCTGTTGGTATTAGTGGTGAGATGTTGACGTGTGACAGATAGCACATTCACAGCGTGTTCTCGGCGTCTGTCTACTGCACGCTACTGGCACTACCTCCGGACTGTTCCAGTCGCTTCGGGACAAGGTATATATACTTCCGTATATACACTGTATTGAGTGCCTTGCCATCACATTATTTGAACGCTTCGCTGTGACACGGCCAGCAGCAACGCACACTTTTGCTCTACACGTAAATAATTTTGCAATCGCTTCAGCAATTTATTGCGGATTAACTGTACAAAATTTTTAAAGATTTGTTTAGATTTGACATTTTTATTGTACAATGTCTACGAGTTTATTTTTTTGCGGACACAGTGTAGAAATATGCAGGCCCGGTGCCGACATATTCTGCGGCCGTTTGCTCAGAGCTGCGCAACGTTAACCGTACAGCCCTTGCCTGAAAATTTATTAGCACACTAGTTACTTGTACCGTCAAGAACGTCCTTGCATACCAATTCTGTTTATCCTATACGTTTTTTTGTTAGGAGCACGCATGGGACAGACAGACGGACAGGCAATACCCGTAATGTGGCCTGTTAGGACGGCCGCATATAAGCCACTGATGACTCGTTAAGTATGGCCGCCGCTGTTACACGTAAAATGAATATTTGCAGAAATGTGTTGTTTCACAAAGTAACGACGTCTTACAGTGAGATGACAGACGTCACAAATGACGTTTAGCCAGTCGCTGACTCTGACCATAGGCGTGTCAAATTTGGCGTGGACTAATTTGATATTCATCGATCAACGAAGTCTATTATCGTGACGTAATTCTGTTGCAAACTTGTTGCTGCATGCGATACGTCACTTCTCCGAGGAGTGCAATGTTGAGTACCCAGAGCACAGAATGTCATGGTTTATAGCATTAGTGTCTCAGCAGCGACATGTTCAAGATATGATGCGATTTTTTTATCACCGTGTTGCAATCTAATTGCTGTTGTTGATTAAGTGCTGCTGATGTGTCCAGAATTTTTTTTAAAAGCTACTTAATATTAGGCGAAATGTGAACAAGATTACTGTCCAGTACTGTATCTTTTTCAGTAGGCCCATGCCTATTTGCGTGGCATGGATGTGGTGCAGAAACATTTGAGCTTTTTAGTCGTTAGAAACTGTTAGTTGTGAAGAAGAACGAAAAAAGAAACAGAAAAATGTCCATCAAGTTTGCGACGTTATTTTGACTGCCGTCTTGGTGAAAAAAGTTTAACTTCGAACAATATGCAGCAGCATGAATGAAAGAATGCTTCTTGCAGACTTGGTCGAGTTTTGTAACGTCGCGAGTTTGCAACCGACTAGGACTATAGTTGTCAATCAAACGTGAGTGATTAATTTAGTTGTTCATATAATGTTGTGCACAATAAATATTGTGTCACAGTATCACAATACGAAACCAGCGTCATATTCAACCGTTTATTCAATTATGTCTGTGAGCCATTCGTCAACGTGCGCTATAAAAATGCCGATATCACATTGGATTAATCAGTCGTAGACATTAATGTTATTAAACGGCGTAGTATTAAGCGTATATAGATATGATCTAATCAAAAGATGTCTGCGCTGCGAGCAGGTAATTCGCTGGAAGCTGGATTCTATTGGAATGAATCCGACCGCTGAATCATATCTGCTTCTTCACCGGTTTGGCACTGTATGTTTATCGACATTTTACTTACTAATTTTACTTACTAAATAAATTATAACTACTGTTGAGATAGGCAATCTAATGAAACTAAAAGTTTAGAGCTTAAGGCAATAAGTGAATAAAGGCGTATACAAAGTGACGGAACTGCACTGAACTGGAGTTAAATGTATCTGTGCAGTTTAATTAGTTTCAGTTGTGCTGCAAAAATTGTACCAAGAGAACGAATTGCCAGTTCTGTGCATTTTTGTCGCTTTGTATATGCTTTAGTGCGGCAGGTGTTTTATGCAAGCGTCTGTACGTACTTCAACTCGTTCGTAATTAATGGCGTTGTATAAATATGTCTTGGTTGGTTGTTTAGTGTGTCATTAAAAAGTACAATTTGTTTAAAATAACACACAATGCAATATTTAATGTTTTTACAAAACAACAGTGTACTGTATTGCTGACACTGTTTTAAAGGCAAATAGCGTTGAGTATAGGAAATGGTGTTTAAGGGTGTTCTGTAACTCTAAAACCCCATTGCTCATTTTCTTAAATTCCAGTTATAAGTTTATTAGAAAGAAATCCAGCACATAATATTTTATACCCTGTTGGCTACTAGGCGCATCTGTTATTTTTCATTTCTCTCATTTCATGTTAGTTTTCAATTCGGATGTTGCATATCGACTTAATTTAGAGCAGACAAATTTAAAAACGTTTTTGTGCGTGATATGCTAATATCATTTATAATAATTTTGTTTTATGCATGCATTCATATTCGCACTGAAAGACTAAGGTAAGCTTTTTGTGGTATGTTAGTAAACTAAATAATAAACTTGTAACAATTGCTGCATTTTCTTTTAGTTACATATTGTTTGAATTAATTTGTTTTTGCAAATAAACTACAAGTAATTAAAATTTGAACATAATTATATTGTTATAGGCCTACCATGTTGTATTTTTGAGTGTTTGGATTTTGCTAATATTGGGACAGAAACGATATCCGACCTAACAAACGTGTTCCAATCTAATCTGGTTTCGTTTCAGACAAAAAACCAGATAAAAATGCATGGAATGTGTCTAATACTAGAGTTAGAACTTAGAATAAAAATATAGCATGATAAGAGGCGCACGTAATAAACTATACGGTATCTTATAAACTTTATTTTTATGTGTTTGATGTAATATTCATGTTTAACTGTGACACTGTGGACGTGTAATATTAAGACTATTAAGAGACATATTCATAAAGTTGGCCAGCCGCCATGTTGAGAAAAATCCAAACGGCCATTTTTCTGCAGCCGGTGAGCCGATCGATTTCATGTTTTGTTCTGGTTGAGAATTTTTAGTAACGGCGAATACTGTGAAAAAGCAGGCTCACATTAAATTAAATTGTAATTTTAATTTAATAATAGACTTATTCACGTATTCGTGTTAATGTGTGCTCTTAAATGTAAGAACGATATAATATTGTTTTTTTTCAGTTAGGTTATTTAGTATTTAAAATTAGTTTAATTGCATCTTTCAACGACCTCCGATACTACCAACAAAATGCCACCAAATTGCATTGCTGCATACGCCTAGATTTTATGAACTATGCCGCGTTTGTGTTCGTAGTTTTCGAAAGCGAACGACAAAGAAGAGCTGAAAGTGATCGTGGAGAGTTACCGGGACACATTGCGCAAAAAAGCGAACCCGAAAAACCTTCAGAAATTTGTCGATGCATTCCTCAAGTGAGTTCGCGCAAACATTGTTGTAATAAAATGACTTTTGGCTGACATTTCGACTTTTCACTGTAGAAAAACGGATTATCCTTACGCTGAATGCGTTTTTGTTCCCATTCCGTCCGTCTGATTTTTATTTCAATGTTTTTCCTGATTTCATTCCAGCTTAATTGATACAGTAAATTTATCACAACAGAAATTAAGATCGAGCACTGGCATGGCGTTCAGAATTAGAAAGATAGGCCTATAATTTGAAATTTGGTGAGAAAATTAGTACTTGTCTATCTGTAGCACAATGTACGACTTACGTGTTTTTTTATTTGGTTCGGTTGATGACGAATTGTTTATTGATATTTTCAGGCGTACGAGCTTTACAGAAAACTTGAAAAAGTTAAAGTAAGTTTTAATGTTTTTATTTTTGCTTTCATTTGTTGCTGATGGTGGTTTTCGTGCAACAAACTGATAAGATATAGAGTGAACGAAGCAACACTTTTAACGGTTATCGCTCATTAACCTAAAATTTTGAGAGAAAAAAAAAACATTAATTTATTATGCACTAGTACACCAGGACTGGATGAAACATTGGAAATACTTTTTACCTTTTATACTCTGTCTTTAAATATTCGGAAATATTCGTAGCAAAAAATGATAAATATCTGATAACCATTTTTCAAGTTGCAATAGATAATGTTAGAAATGTTTTTTGACGTACAGCGTAGTATAATTTACGTCATTTTATTTTTCTCACATAACGTCTTCATTTGGGCGTCAAGTACAGATCGATGCAGGCCTAGAACGTGAATCAAAAAAAAACAGCCACCAAACTCTCGTCCATATTTTGCCAAACATTCACTTAAAATGGCCGTGTAGTCGTTTTTATACGATACCAGTACGTTCTGTGAGCCAGCGGTCAGGTGTGGAATTATTGATTGCGAAGAAAGGGCGGTGAAAATTTAACGGGCGTAACGTCAGCGAAGGGTCAGACTCGGACCGGGCCAGGTCAAATAATTGCACCGATCTGTTGCAGCCGCACAGTTGTTGACGTTGGTGTATTGCTAGTTGTCCGGCGCTACTGGTGACCGGTCAACAGTCGGTGTTCAACGGAACCACCAGGAGTCTTCATCAATCACTCCTCAAGACGTGCGTCGATAAGACCAAAATTGAGTTTATTGAGGTCGGCGGCGTCGCCAACGTACTGGAGGAGAAGGTAAGCTTGCGCTGCTTGCTTGCCATCCCGTCTGCCTTTCTTCATTTATATTTATATTTTATTCGTATTGACAACAGTGCATAGTTATTGCGCCAAGAGGCAGTATAGTGAAATTACAATAAAACATGACCCGATCTTGAAATAACGTCCATACACATGATCAAACTTATAGCAGTTAAATAATAGCAGATTTTTGTGCTATATGCCTGCGTGAAGCCGCCTAGCTTAGCAACTGTTGCTGATGTCTCGGACACAGACACTATACACTGCACGCACTGATGTACACGGTGAGTCAAAAACCAGCTACTAAATTATCATCTGTATTTTGACCATTTTCCAAATTGTTTCACAGACACATTCAGAAAAAAAGATTCCATCACACTATGAATGTCTCGCTGCAGAACTTTGGGAATTACTAATTTAAAGAAACTGTCATGTGTTGAACGATAGGTGTCGCTATAGAAACTTAATGTAGGATAAACAGAAACTAATATAATTGTTACAGAAGCACTGTGGTTCACCACTGTTGTTCACCGGGCTTCTCCCCAATTTTGGGCGCTGTATTAATTTGCTTATTTAGTCACAATCGTGCAAAAAGTATCCAATTTAAATGTACCATATAATGCATGGCTGTAAGTTAAAGTTTGTACAGACATGAGGTTTAGTGTTGTACTGGATTTAATTGTTTTAACTCACTGACTGATATAAAATTGTTTGCAGCCGGACAAGCTGGTCGAATGCTTTCAGTATTTCCTGCAAGGTCTCGGCCTTGGTAAGATTATTAATGACTTGCTCATGATACTGCCTTTCCTTAAGCTCTCCTTAGGTATTGATAAACGGATATCTAATAGGCATTTAAAAAACGAAAATTTGTCTGGTGTTTAGCTGGAACATACCTATAGTTTAAGGTCCTGTGATAGAATGACATGCCGCGAGCCTGTAATTTTGATTCAATTTGTCGCTGTGTTTTTCTTTTTTAAACAGCTCACCGGTATTTAGGAACTACGTTTATTTTCATTAAATTGTTGTCATTGTTATCTTATACCCAGTTCACACTTGCGACGCGACTCAACTCGACAGTTGAGTAGCGTCGGCGTCGCAGATGTGAACTGGGTATTACAGTATGAGCTGTAAATAGCGTTCGGCTAATGGCGTTAATATCTATGTCATTTTCTTTGTTTCAAAACTTGCTTTTGTGGCATAATGAACAGATAGATGAGTATGGCTCACAGATATGATAAAGTTTTGAAAAATTTTTTTAAAAAAGCAATGCTTTCTATAGAAAGTAATGCAAACAAATTTTTAAATCGTATATTATAGGCATGGCATGAATGTTCGCTCGTGTTGTCATGGCGTGCAGTGTCGTCGGTACCGATGCAGAACGTCGCGAAGCCGACACGCGGTCGATCCATGTCGATGCAGGATTACGACATACCACTGCGCAAGCGCATGAACAGTACACAGATGACGTGCAGTCCTGTAGTGGACGCCAGTCCGTCGAGTGTCGACGGCGACGGTGCGGCTGCCGGCGACACCGGCGGAGGAGTTGGAGGGACGGGTCTACCAGCGGCGACTACTGGCAAGGAACAACTCGTTGCCAACTGACTGACTGTACAAACCACACAGAGTGAGTGGCACTGTAACCAGTGAGCCCCCGAGTTCGTGCAATAACTGCGTCAGATTACGGACTTATAATTCTCAAAAAATTTTTGCCAGTATACTCCGAGTTAAATTTTTAACTGTGTGCTCGTCAAAGATTTCATCACATCCTTAACGTGTCGTTACACTACCTAGTGAGATACACACAGCTTTGCAATTAGAGAGTTACCGGATAAGCTTTGGTACATAATAATGTTAATCATATTTCACGATGCGTTTAGGATGTGATGGAATCGTCAGCAATTACTGTTTTCGAGATTTACCACTAATTTTTGGTTAGTGAAAAAATTTTGGAAATCGGTTGATATTTGATGGAGTTATGAAGGTTAGGGGCTTACTTGTCACGGACCACGGGGCCGGGTCTGACGTCATGACAGTTCAGTTACGTCATCAGATATGACGTCATGTGGAGACGAGAGATGCTGCTGCTGCTGCTGAACTACTTGCTCCGTGATGTCAACCTGCCAATCATCCCAAGACAATCATCCACCCGACCGGCTTATCTTTATTCTACTTGCTACCGTCAGCCTTGCGACGATCCACACACCGCCTTTGATGCTGTAGTGGGACGATCTCGTGTACTACGTCGGCGAATGCAGTTGCGCATCTGTAAATTCTGTATCACATTAATTGCTATTTTTGTACAGTTATCCTAATTCAGTCCTGAAATATCCAGCATTGTTGACTGGTCCGTCATTTTCCTGTCAGCGCTGCATAATATCATAGATACGTATCAACGGCATACTCTGGTTTATTTCACGTTGCACTGCATACCGTCTCACCAATAAGGCAGCAGTTGCGACGCCATGCATTCACACTCTCTACTTCTTGCCCAGCGCACCGATCGTCCTACACGACAGTCGTCAAATGTAGTATGCACATTGTCCCACAATCATCTTATCAGTCACCATCGCACACCATACTTGATTATTTCATTTATCCTGACGTTTTGTACACGAAGCTTCATTCATTCAGCGATCCGCAAGACAAGTCTTTTTATTTGCGGCAAATTGTATTTAAAATGATTACTTTCAATTTCCCGCGTATTTTATACTGAACACTTGTTCGCCAGCGGCTAGTAACAATATGTTACACGAGCCGGTACAGATTTTATACGATCGTATTCGTGGGTACGTGGGCGGAGCTGTAAATCTTCTGCCGTTATTATTCTGACTGTGCTTCCGTGGACTTTCGTTATGTACAGCAGTAGAAACGTACATTTATCGTATGCGTGTGCAAAGGTGTGCAATTTAATTTAGCTTTTGTAGCTCGTCACAGAATTGTGGCATGCCAGTTGTCGGATTGTCCGGCGACGTAAGTAAACTACTACGGACACACCATGTTTTCGATGGCTCTCGTTTGAACACATAACGGGTGGGGGAAAAGTAATAACCTGTCAATATATTGCCATATAAAAGTGCAAAACACCATATATTTGTACTGTTTCAACAATTTTGACAATTGCTGTTTAGTTCGAAATTGTAAAATTATTAACTTTAACACATATAAAATGCACTGTAAAATAATATAATTTTGGTCCAAAAAGAGCAAATCGTTTTGTTGAAAGAACAGGAATTGCTCATACTGATTAGTGGCTCCGTATGCTAACTGAAAGCATGAATGAAAGCGGATAAAGATAAAGTGAAGAAAAACCATTCAGCACTGCAACGTTGAGTTTTATCAGTAATTAGCTATGTTATGTTTTTGCGTCTATACGTATTCGAACACCATTACGTTCTATTACTGTTAATATGCGACCGTCCTAAGAGGCCATATTACAGGTCTTGCCAGTCCGTTTGTCCGTCTGCCTGTCGCGTCTCGTATGGGCTTTTAAGTCAAAACAAAAAGGCGTAGAAAAATTTAAATTGGTATGAACAAAACAGAGTAATCGGTGCGCCGGTTAAGGTCGCTAGACGCTAAAAACGGACGTCCTCATACCATGTCGATACCAGATGTGCCGATATCTTTGCTTAATAACAATGTTTTGTTATTATTAGCATTACTACCACTAAGCCTACTACAACTGCTACTTTTGCTACTGTTGTAATTAAAATTATAATCGTCATTATTATCATCGTCGTTATCAGTACTATTATTGTATTCGTTTATTCCACATTAGTTATATTATAGTTGTTATTTTGACTAGTTAATGCGGCAGTGATACGTT
>Ga0056128_1001416_pt1 | contig 26655 bp, 17 predicted proteins | sample WorMetLIZISLAND2_FD_71113 | JGI IMG/M metagenome (GOLD analysis project Ga0056128, IMG submission 71113) | Marine gutless worms symbiont microbial communities from Max Planck institute for Marine Microbiology, Germany - Olavius geniculatus... ... | reverse complement strand
GCGTAGATTTCAAGAGTGAATTGCGTCAAAATGGATAGAGTTAAATCAAGACAACCTGCGAATAGGAACTGCTAAGGCTGTCGCGCGTCTCATGAGCTTTGCTCAGATTACTTGTTGGTAGAGGGAAGCAGAGCACGAAAAAAACGAATACTGTAGAAGTTTTTTTTTGAAGCGAGACACGGCATCCTTAACAACAAGAATGCAGTTGTCGCTGGGTGGGGCCGACCGTACTGGTTGTCACTGACCTTGAAGGTCATCCAAGGTCGATGATTTGCAGGTGATTTAAAAGCCAATATGCGACTTCCTATTAGTGATCAATAGCAACTTAGGCTCTATTTTGCACCGGTTAGCCACAATACGTTCGTGACAGACGGACAGACAGACGACAACCATGACAAAGGGTCGACCTTTAAGCTTGCAGCTTAACGGTTGGCCCAATAAAACACCGTACAATACAATAATACAGTTTAAAGTGAAAAATTAAATGCCAGTGGCACTGCAGTCACTTTACGGTCGTGTGTGGGAAAATGACGGAAACAACTAAATGTGTCTTTAGTTTAGTCTTAAATGTTCTGCAGACTTTGTGAAGACTTGATTAGTCACTACACTGTGTCCGGTAAAAAAGTAAATTTATAGACATTGTACAATAAAAATGTCAAATATGAACGAATCTGAATAAAATTTCGTACATTTAATTATTAATAAATTGCTGAAGTGATCACTAAATTTTGTTTTAAAAAACGGCATTTTTAGCGGAGTTGTGAATTGTCGAGTATCGATAACAAAATATTTTCCTTATACCAATATGGCGTTGCATACTGCAGTCGGTCGATCGTGTGAAGTAACGTTAGTTGAAGCAATCAACGTAAACAATAACAAAATGGTATTTTCTGCAGACGATCGTGTTTTAATCAAACTGTTGAAGCAGTACAAAAGGTATGGTGCTAAAAAGTTAATCGCGAAATTTTCAAGCAAGCCGTGCCGTGGACACTGTCAGGATTAAACAAACCGTGCGGTTGCTTAATACTGGACACTTCACGTTTTGGCGTGACCTTACTAAAGCCGCCCGTAACTAGGCCTATTGTTTGCGCTGGCAGATTTAACTGAAATTTGGCACTTTGATTGCTCGTACATGATGCATTATTGACATAGAAATTTTCTAGAATTATATGTTGTTTGTTGAAGTTACGTAAATGTACACACTGCAGAGCGGTTTTTAAGGTAGTGCCATATTGGTAACGGAGATATTTTGTTATCGATATTAAACAGTTCATAACTCCGCTAAAAATAATATTTTTAATGAAATTTGGTGATCGCTTCGAAAATATATTGGGGATTAAGAATACGAAATTTAATTCAAATTTGTTTATATTTCACATTTTTATTGTACAATGCCTAGGGTTTACTTTTTTACCGGACACAGTGTATTTGCGTAAAGATTTGCTAACAGTGACTGTCAAAAGTTGGCGATTATGATAGCAGCACAATAGGGGCCTATACAGCCTACTGCGCTTACCTTCAGTTTCTGTTTTAAGAAATTTCTTACTAACAACATACCTTCGTTAATAAAGGGGTTGCAGCAAAATACAATAGGTATGCAATTTAATGCTACTGCATTAAAAATTTAAAATTTGATGGAAAAACGTTTAATTGGCTTGCTGCAGACCCGGTTGACCTCAGATGACATTGCGTGCTGTGGTGATTAGCGCCGTAGTGGTCTGCGGAGCGTATCGTGTCGAGTGGACCATTGACTGTGAGAAGGAACGGGGCGCTGTAAAGACGCTCTTTATATCATACGATCGTAGAACACCGATAAACTGCAGGACGGTCAGGTTTTGACGATAAACTAATTAGCGTATCCCCCACTCTGTGCCATGATAAAGTTGTAATGCTGGTTTCTCTTGAGAACAAAACGTATCCAGTAGGCCTATTCGCCGTGCAGCGAAATAGAAAGAGAAAAATATTTTTTAGAAAAGTGTAATGATATGCATGTGATATATGCATGTAGGCCTAGCATAACTGTATCAGAATACGGTATAGGCCTAGTGCGCAACAGCAGCAGCAGCAGTCACCGTCACGCTGTATACGGACTGTAGAGTCGTATAGTTTGTCGTAAAATAAAGCTGTACATTCGCTCGACATACTTTCAAATCATTACAAAAAGTATAAACAACGCGTTTAGCCTAAATTAGCTAGGACTTAAGTAATCTGCACGTAAATGATAGGAAAAAGCAAGAATCTTAGCTTTTGCTAGGGAGGGCCGACAGTACGCGGGTATCGGGAAACCAGCAAATGATTTTCGTGCCATGTGAAAGAGTGTATGCGACTTCCTATTAGTCATCTGTAGCCACGTACGTTGGCCCTATCTCTCACCGTTTCTAATATACAGCTAATTTTCCGTTGAAAAACGCACATTTTTCATACTTCCCTTCCATTTAACCCCAAGTTTGAAAATATTTTTGCACTGGATCGCTGAAGTTTTGCAAACGTCGAAACACCACATCAGACTAATTATTCGTGTAAAAAGTTTTTGGCAAGGTCTACCATTTAGCCATAATACATTACTGACGAAGAGACGGACACATCGTAGAAAGGGCCAGATGTTAACTTACGGCTTTATAGGGGTCGGCCAAAAAACAAATACCGGGTAACGAAAGTTTGAGTAAAATCGTTCTCCTGTCCTCAGCATTTTCTTAAAATATCTGTTGCATGCGGAATATCATGTTTGTTAGATTTTTTTCTATTAAAAAGCGTGTGCGAAGCGACAGAAATAAACTTGACCGAAATAGGCCTACGTCAGTTTAGTTTAGTCCAGCCAGTTTGTTTTTGTCGTTTTATACACGCATTAACACATGCATTAGTCTTATAATTCAAATTGTTTTACAATCTGCTTTGCCGTGTTTGTCATTTTGTCTTATCCGTAGGTTAGTGTTCTTCGATTTGTATAGCTATTTTGGTTTTCCTAATTATTTTTTGTATTTTTTGCTTGAGATTTTTGTTATAAACCAAGCAGGCCCGCCTAACGTGTTTTTGTCTTGTTTTCTTTTTGGCGCACCGTGTAGTTTGTTTGGCCGAGTGTCTGTCATCGCTAATTAACATGTTTCTGCACGCCTTATACACAAAGAACGTGTATATACGTGACAGTCATACCGAGAGGTCTTTGTATGTATTGTGTTCTGTGGACAGTAGCCTAGTCCTTGGCACAGCGTGCGTAATTCTTTACGTCCTATGGGCCTAGAGCAGCTTAGCTTTGTGTGTCAAAAACTGGGGGTTCTTACAGGAAGTTTGGGGGAAGCCAACCGACGGGGTCTATAGGGGCGGAGCTCTGGTAGGGGACTTGGAGACGTAGTTTTCTACTCTTGCCCCCCCCCAAAAAAGCTGAAACTAAACGATTGTATAGCTGAATAGCGGCACAGCTGATTTTCGGTCTGGGGGCGTGTCACCGAGTCACCGCCTCAATACTCTTTAGGAATTACACAGTCGTTGTGGATCAGATCATACTCTGCGCTCGTGCCATTTCTGTCTCTGCTTGTTATGATAAACAGCATGTTTATGTGCCGATCTGCAACCGTTTTCAAGCTGGGCGAACCGGCGAGCCAATTGCGGTAAAATACAAACTTTTTAGGTGGGTACCCGCTTTGACGCCCTCGTTCGAGGGAAAATCCCTCACCCAGGGGCACAAAGTTTCGTCACAAAAAACTAAAGTTCTTGGGGGCAGCCAACGGTGAAGATTTCGTGATCCTAGCTTGCGCCGTTTTGATACAGTCGCGGAGTGTGACAGACGGACAGGCGGACGGACGCATGCGGACGGCATTACATGCTGTCGCGCGCAAAAACTACGTTATACGTATTGTGTAGGCCTACATTGTACATTTCGTTGACGCTCTTTATTAAAATTTAGTGCACACTGCATTAGGGCTTACAATGTAATCTCTGTTGATACTATATTTTTATCCTGCAATTTTATCTTTTGCTACTTTGTGTTGTGCAATTTTAATGGTTCGTCATTTCCGTGTCTGTCATTTTTAGTCAATCCGTTTGTTCCAGGTTGTGTATCAAAGTTTTGTAAATGCATCTGTGACTGAGCGACGTTGCAGAAGACAGGAAACAGTGGATGGAGTTGGTAGCACTTTTATTACCTCCGCCAAGGAGGTTATGTTTTTGTCGGATTTTGTTTGTTTCTCTGTTTGTCTGGGTGTGACCAAGATAACTCAAAAAGTTATGGGCGGATCTTTCTGAAATTTTAAGGGTGTGTCGGGCATGGCACAAACTATCAGTGATTCAATTTTGGGCGTGATCGGGCAAGAATCCTGGATTCTGGATCACTTTGAAATTTTCGTTACCATTGCGTTAAAGGGCGCATAAGCGAACCGCTGCAAAACCGAAGATGGTGACGCCACCTGGCGAATAGCTTTGCCTTGGCGGAGGTACCTGCGGGCTATGACTGCTGTTCTAGTTTCTGATTGAAAGCAGCTAGACGATTAGACCTGACCTAATCTTATTTGCTTACTAACATTATTGGCCTGTATAGTGATGGTCATCAAACAAGGCACACGTGTCTCTGAACCTGCTTTCAATATAACTTATTACATGTAATAATCTACAGCGTCGTAGTTGGGCTGAGACCAGGTATTGACTGCAGTTTCTGGTCTAGGATGGTACTTGGCTGGCAATCTCTCGCTGGCATGCTAACAAGGGAGGAAGGCACGAGTGATAGCCAGTCGGAGAGGAGGGAATGTAAATCAACGCTAACCCTCCGGAAATGCAGTGTTTTTTTCTTGTGCTAAAAATCACTCTAGTCAGCATAGCTAGTGTGGCAGAAAATTACAAGTAATTTGTGCAAAGCTCATGAGACGCGCGACAGCTTATAGCAATTTCTGTTCGCAGGTTGTCCCGGTCTGTCTTTATCTTTGTCGTCGCAGTTACATGTGCGCTGCAGTTGAAAATTGCCAAAAAATACTAAAACCTCCTATGTTGAGGTTCAAGGTCGTTCAAGGTCATTAATGCTGATACCCCTTAAAGCAGTTATTGTTACGATAAGCAACACGTTTGTTTATCTGCCACTGCTAGACCCCAGACCCTCTATTATAGGGCCTCACACTTGTATTTGAGGGGGGTTCCAACTCTCTAACGCTAGCACTGCGTATAGGCCTACTGCTGATGGATAGGCTATGCACACAATAAAACAAAAACAATTTGCACAAAAAGTTTGGAAAAGTTTTTATCTTGCACTTAAGCACGGCTTTAAGGTATGTGTTTTCGTTCTAGCTTTGGTTACACTTTATACCCCGTTTACAGGATCCAGCGAACGTCCAGCAAACGTCCAGCAAATTTTTAGCAAACGTCGAGCAATTAGCACGTGTATTTTGAATTTTGCTGGACATTTGCTGGACGTTTGCTGGGTCGTGTAAACAGAGTATTAGCCTAACTTTCGTTATCGTTAGCTGAAGTAAACGCGCCGGCTACTGTTGATAACAGATGGCTAAAGGACCACGATCAAAGGCCCGACGTGTTATAATGATATATTGTCCGCCTTTTTCATCAAAATATATCAATTAGCGCTGACGGTGTTTTCATCAAGTCTGTTGTGTAGCTAAGCTCATGTCTGCGAGGCATTTTCTATGGCTGTGCTATTCGATTAATTTATTACTCGAGTAGGTACTCACTGACTAGCTTAACGAGTAGACCTACTCGAATATACTCGATGGTTTAACAAATGTGTAAGTAAGTAAAATTGTGAGAAACTTCCAATACTGCATTATACATGCAATAATTTGTCTGGGGAACTGTTTCTGTTTTAAAATTAAATATGTGAGTACATGTACTCGTATCCAGATACATTGCTTGCGTCCAATTTCGGACTAAATTGAGTACTCGATTAGCCTAATTGGCACGGCCGTAATGTTGTCTCCCCTGATTCACCAAGGGGGCGACGTCGCACCTGCTGCAGGGCGCAGATCGTCTGTCATGCTGAAATGTTGCTGTAGGCTGCATGTCCGAATTATCAAAGCTAAATTACTGACTAGCCAATATCTTTTAACTATAGGGCCGAGCATGGTGGCAATGCGTTGTGTTCGCCAGGTGGCTGCACTGTTCTCGGCAGAGGTTTGAGATTTTAATCGCTTCTAGATGAATGAATGTCTATGCTATTACAGGTGTGTCAGTGAATAGCTGAATTCCCCGTACAGTTTAATCACCCATTGTCAAAAGGACAGACTGACTGACTGGCTGATTGATTGATTGAGTGATTGATTTATATGGTTTGACAGGTACACGGTTTGCCAAGGCAGCGACTGTCGAGAGCCCACGTTTCCTGGTGGAGCCACGTTCAGCGTACGTACGTCGCGGGGGTACGGCCGTACTGCGCTGTACGCCCCCTGCCGTACCCGGATACACGGTCACTGGCTGGCTGCATGACGGACGACCCATACAGGTAGTGTCGTTAGGCTCTGTCGCTTTCGCTCTCGGAAGCGATTCCGCCTATTGCTACACATTTTTTCGGAAACGCTGAAACGTCGAGTAGGCCTAATTGAAATGTCGGGTAATGGAATGTTTGAGGAAAATGCATTGGATACGTCGAGTATACAAAACGCGGTGTAAAAGCCAGTAACTGGAAATGTCGAGTAAGGGAAACTGCGAGTAACAGCCAAGAGTAACAGCCAAAGACTGGATACGCCGAGTAATAGAAACGTTGAGTAGTGATCACGGTCTCACGGATGAGCCTACGCACTTTCCCGGCGTCGTCAAAAGAACAACGACAAACGCGTGCGAGAGAGCATGGAGAAATATTCCAGTGGTTGGTTTTCAAAACTCGAGTTTCTGTTTTAGTCAGCCATTGTTTGGACATTCCTAAAGTGAAAAGAACTCCGATACAGAGAAATACAGTTAGGATGGAAGTGTCCAAGACGACTCAACATACAGTACTAATTCTCATTCGTCCGCAGCATCTGTAGGCTAGTGCCAGTATCTTCGGCTTCGTCGTCGTCAGATGTTTTTTTTGCAAAATTTGTTGGGTTAACCAAAAGCTAAGATTGTGTTTGTTGTTTATGGCCATGCACGTTTTTGCGATTCACGTGAACATCAAATGTTTGCAACTACGAAGAAACATGGCATCTGCAGAGGAGAAATGGAGTTGCTACTGCCTATTTTTAATTGATTAACTCCCGCATTTGCATAGTCTACTACGATTTCTATTACGTGCCATGCAAACATCGCGCTATTTCATTTTTTAATGTGCAGAGACGCTTTTATTTCAACTAGCTTGTTTAACAGTAGGCCTGCTGTTGATAAAATTTGTGCTGCGGGATTTTTCTTACATATTTTAGGTTCTTTAATTACTCGACATATCTAGTTTACGGTCATTACTCGGCGTTTCTGTTACTTGACATTTCCAGTTCTTGGTCATTAGTCGACGTTTTTGTAATTTATCAATGGCCATTAGTTATGCGTTTCAGTTACGCAGCCTTTCCTAGTCCTGCCAAAACTCTTTGCTCGACGATTCAATTACTCGACGTTTCAGTGTTACCATTTTTTTTCGTAGCGCGGTCTGTTTGTTTTGTAGTTTGATGGTGTAATGTTTGCGACGTTGAACGTGCGAAGTTACGATCAAAAGTGCGTAAGTTCGACTCCTGTTCTGGTCGCTGCAGCTTAAATGGGTGACTGTTTGCGGGCGGGTAAACCATCTCAGTAGGCCTAGTTGGTACATAATTAACCACCAAAGTCAACTCAGTTTTTTATCCCTACGGGGTAAGTAAATCCAGTACCGGCTTGTTTGCCTGGGGTTAAGATGGGTCGCATTGGTGTCGAGTGGCAGGTAACACTATGTGATCCCATATGTCAGGTGACGCTCCGTAGCTCTGAGATGGGTTTTCTATGAAGAGCTATACACAAAGTTGACTTTTAACGATGTTTGCAGCCCAGCACGCAAGACCATATCACCGTCAACGCAGGACTTCTGACCGTCAGTTCGTTTGAGCGCCATAGTTCTACGACTGAGACCGCGGACAGTGATCAGGGGAGCTACCAGTGTGTCGCTAGCGAGCCGCAAGGAGCATTTGTCAGCCGACCAGCCACACTACTTACTGCAGGTATATATAACAGCAATAGTCATATTTGAAACAAGATTGTCAAGCCGTGCTCAGAAGGCTAATACTGTCCGAGTATATAGCCGAAGTATTATGCACGCAAAAACACACACACAAAAACCCTGTATGACCCCTGACCTATGACCTTGATGTTCAATAGGTTTCTAGAAATTGTCAAGATAGGCCCTACATGGTTGGGCAAAGTTTCATAAAGCTAAGTGCAGCGGTTAATGAGTTATCATGTTAACAGAAAGAAACTTAGCGACGATGCTGAAAACAATACTGCCGTCGCATCTGGAGGCAGTAAATATCTTTTTGTGCCCCTGATTTTGCATACTGGCTACTTTTACACAGTCGAACTTTGTTATGCCGTTGAAGTGGCGTAGGCGAGGTTGAAGGTTTAGGGCTTTCCCAGCGGGGTCAAGGGACAGAGCCTCTGTGAGGGCCTGCATATAATTCACAGAGCTGACGATAGATCAAGATTATTTAACAGTGTTATGCAAGTTTCTATATGCCGACATTTTCTGCTATAAAACTATGCAAAAGAGTCTATCTTTGTCGCCAACGTGCGTGCGAAAGCCTCGAGTTCCGCAGACCTCAGGTTGACATAGCATTGGTTAACACTTTGTTGCAGGTGATCCCGATCACGATTGCAGAAATTTTTCAAGGATACATTATACTATTATCAGTTGTATTGTCTATCGTATTCGCCAGATGGCGACATCATTCTTGGTGGTGGTTTAAGATATCTGTTCGCTGCTAGTAGTAACAGTATGTGATGGTGATGGTGTGTCTGTGCTTGGCAGTGCTGGAGCGATATCGTGAAAAGTTGACTGATCGTCGCGTAGAAGTGATCTTAGGGAACGTGGCCGTCATCCCATGCACTGCCGTGTCACGCAGCGTACCGCCTGCCAGCACTCAGTTCGAGTTTAATTCGGCACGTCTGCGCATCACTAGTACGTTACGTGACACGTTCTATCGCTTCCTTGGTGGTGTAACGGTATGGTGTCGGGCTTAGGATCGCGAGGTTGTGGGTTCGAATCCCGGTCGGGTCTCTGTCAAGTGGTTACTACTCGGATGCTGTCCGCGGATAGGTAAATTGAATTTCAAGGTTGACTCAGTCATTCTCTCCGGAATAGGTAAATCAAGTACCAGTCTGTCTAGCTGAGATTAAGGTGGAGCGCACAAAAGCTCACATTGAACTGATTATCCGTGCATATCAAACTGATTCGTAAGTTATGTCTGTATTGTATGTTCGCTATAGGTATTTCCGTCTGCATGCATATAACATGAGTACAAATGAAACAGTAACAATAACAATAATGGCATTTATTAATGGCTGGTGTATAATGTCAGGTCCATAGATGTGAAAAACGTTTTACACGTTTTTTTTATTTTTACCACGTTTTTACGTTTTTTAACGTTTTTTTTATTTTGCTCTACGTTTTTTTAAATTTTTTTAAACGTGCATAGAAAATCCCGTCAAAAGCTTCAAGAGGTACTTTTGAAACCACAGAAAGGAAATAATAGGTCATAATGATGTATTTTATTTAGTTAGTCCAAATATACTAAATAAAAAGTTTTTTAACTAGTATATATTTGGTTAGTTTAATCAATGCCATAGTCTTATGACCACAAGCTTGAATTGAAATTAAATAAAGTTTTTTCTATCTAAACTATAGTTCAAGGTATACTACTGCACTTACTGCATTAGGCATTAGGCAAGAGGTTGAACAAATTATGGCCAACGTTTTTTATTCAACGTTTTTAAATGTTTTTTTTATCCTTGCCACGTTTTTTAACGTTTTTTGATTTTTTTTATATTTTTTGCAACGTTTTTTACATCTATGGTCAGGTCGTCACCACGTGCTGCCGTCAGGAAGCCTGCAGGTGGAGTCTGTTCAGTCATCGGACGAAGGAGTCTACCGATGTATTGCTGTCAACCCGGTCAGCAGCGAAAGACTACCGGCTGACAACACCGTCATTCTGCGCACACTGCGTCGTGAGTTTTGGTCTCAGTTGTAGTAGTAGTAGTAGTAGTAGTGGTTGTTGTTGTTGTAATGTTGTATTGTAGACTCTAAAATATTGGATACTTGCTGCAGCGCTGTGTACATGAGTCACACTCGTGGTGCAGTCAGCAGACATACCACCGCCGTGAGTCTTTAGTTATATAGACGGTGGTGTAATAGTAGAATAAGTAAGTAAGCAACGACGAAGTAAGTAAGTAAATACTTGCCCTGTAAATTTGTTTTTGAGGTCCATCGGAAGACGTCGTTGTGCAGAATAACATAGGCCGACTCGGTGGAATCGCAGAAGGTGCATGTGTAGGCCTACTCATAATTTATAACATATCAGAGATGTGCAGACTAAGCTGAGTGATCACGTTTACTGGAAGCAACATTTTGTCAAACAGGTCGGTTTTAAGTTACGCTTAAATGTGTTGTCTTCTGGCTGTTGGCAATCAGACTAGTCGGACGCTATGGTTCACAGATGAAGCAAACGCACCAAGTCCAGCGAGTGTGAAAACTTGTAGGAAAATATTTGCACTGACGGACGGCCCACAAACGAAATTCGTAAATCCCGGGACGGTTAGCGTACTGCTGAAAGCGCTTACAGCTGTCAGTCGACGGAGTTTTCTCAGCGGGATGAAAAGCGCGCCCGTAGCAACCGATTAGCGACCTAGCACCTGCTAGCAATAAGCGCGCCACAAGTACCAGCCTATCGCGCCGGCTGCGCGTGCGCAGTTCCAGATGACGCCGTCGGAAGTCGCGTCGGAAAGGCGCGACACACGAATAAACACAGGCGCGCGATCGATCGACGGAAATTGATTTGCAAAATGTCGCCGTCTGACATCCGAAAAAGATTTAGTTCTTCTGCTGTGCTCTCGCTGCCGTTATTGTATATTCTCTGACGGCTTCTGCAACATCTGCTTCTTAGTAGAAATATTACCACAACAGCAGCTGTCAGTCCAGTCCGCATGTTAACGAAATAACTTGCTCCATCTATATTACATAAAACGTCTTCTTCAGTTACAGCTAAGTTAGCTAACTACAGATCTGGAGACTTGATTTGCCTTTCGTAGCTTTCCTGCCCCTCTGTATCGCAGTGTGTGAAAGTTGCTGAACCAAACTGAACTAAATTGAACTACCGGTTCAGTTCTGTCGCTTTGTACACTCTTAGCTTAGGGTCCTTCGGCTCTTTTACAAATGTGTTTTTAACATTTTACTGTAACGATGGCGTTGGTACTTAGTTGAAGAGCGGTAACATTTTCAAATTTGGCTTGAGAATGTTATATACAATTGCATATGTGCACCCGGCCAGCGAGAAACTAGTTTCACCACCCATCACTCATCCGGATATCGTTACATCAGCCGACTGAGTAGTCAGAGCATCTCTAGAGGTTTGCCGCGACAGACAGACAACTATTTGTTATCGGACCACAGCAAGAAAGTGATTTCATTCAAAAAATTGCTTTTGATATTATTTTGCTTTTATTTACACACTATATAACTATAAGCAGTAAATTAAAGAAAACAACTACGTTGACTATCAGTGTTCTTAATATATTGTTATTATTGTATTTTGTTATTATTTGCATTAGGCCTATTGTTGTACAGATATTATTGTTGTCAATTTTTCTGAGTTTTTAATTTAATGCAAAAGAATTACAACTTGTTTGCAGTAATTTTTGCCAATGTTATATCTTTAGTACACTAGAATGGCTAAATTTCATGCGTTTATAGTTTTTTTTTCAGTGATCATCGCAAAACTTAACCGTTTAGCATCAGCCTGTACTTTAGCACGTTCATGAGAGCTTTGCTATAAAAATGGGCAAACACAAATTGTTATACTAAACTAAACTGGTATCGATAGTATTGATTGGTATTGCTCGATATTGGTCGATATATTCATTGATTGTGTTTGCGATCAGCGCCTCCTGGCGGCGTGAATCCGAGATTCACATGGACACCGCTGACGATGGCGGAAGCGTTGCTAGGCAACACGGTGACGCTAGAGTGCGCCGCGGAGGCGTGGCCTATACCTCGGGTCACGTGGCAACGACATGGCGGTCTACTTCCGGTCAACAGATATCGATACATCCTAGGTCAGCTTGTTACGCTTATATAGTACGAACTATGTGGAAAAGAAAGGGGAAAAGGGGACGAGAGACAAGGAAGCATGCAAGAAAAGGAAGGTGAGAATTGGAAGAAAATAGAATGAAAAGTGACTTAGTTGAACTCGGTGCATTGTGTGATTTCGTCATTCAAGGAAATCCGTTAAAAGTCAATGTTATCGACAGCTGACTTATTGCTTCGTCGTCGTCGTCGCTGTCGTTATCACGAGCGTGCAGTCATCTGGGAGCGTCAGTGTGGTATTAACGAGCTCGTCTTGTACCAATAGCCTACGCAAGTACGCGTATGCATCTTCGCTTTACTGATCATTGGGTACAGGGGTGTTGATCAATATAGGACAGAAGAGACACTTCCCTCAATATTTGGACTGTGGTACTATAACGAATGTCCCCCCTAATATTTGAGAAATGGTCAGTGACCGAAATACCTTTCATCCATGGAACATTTTGGTGAGTCGATTCTCAGAAAAATCATTAAAACTGTTGCCGTCAGATATATTTTAAGGCTAAAATGCATCAAATTCGATTTCGGCGAGGGCTCCACCCCGGAACCACCGAGAGCTTACAGCACTCCCTCAGACTCTTTAGCTGGATTTCAGGAAGCCTACTTCTATAAGAGGAGAGAGGGTAAGGGAAGAGAAAAGGGGAGAAAGAGAAGGGGAAGAGAAAGTGCAAGGGATAAGGGGAAAGGGAGAAGAATGAAGGAAGAATTCCCTACCGTGACAAGGGATTTGTCCATTGTCGAGACACCTGTCTCCATGGGCGACTGTAAGGAGTTTTCCAAACGCACTCAGAACAGAAGTAACATCGTGATGGTAAAATAAACTTATCATACGCAGAATTTCGGTTTAAACTCCATTGTCCTGTATTCGGTTCTTTTCGCTATGTTTTCTTTTTCTTTACTTTGTTACGTTTTCTGTCCGCTGTGCATGGTCTGTACCCTCAGCTTAAGTTAATTCAGTCGGAGCAGAAAAAGTTGAAAAAAACACAGTGTAGCCTATGTGCGGTGTTTATACGAGACCCCGTGGCTGTAATTGACAAAATGCTGCTGGTATACGTTGTTTCTATATTGAAACTGAACGTTTCCGGAACATCTGATATAATACAGCAGCGCAAAAATGCACTTGAATAATCCGTGTGCTTGACCGCAACGTTGAAATTTTCGTGAGCGTGAACAGTTAAGAGTTCTGTATTATGAAACAGCGTGTCGCGCTAAACCAAAGACGCTGCCAAATTATGTGAGAGCGCCCCCTACTGGTCAGCTGAAGTACTAGCAGGGGCATATTGTAACTGTACGCCTACGTCTGACGATGTTTTGTTTGTTTGTTCTGCGAGCGGCGTCGCGATAATTTCGGTCTGTATAGGACCTATCGTCTTTCGGTTTCGGCTGGTGGCAATATTGCCGCTTAGCGTTTCGACTTACTTACTTGACTTAATTCGTATTTGATTGGCATATACATGAGCGTATCCATGCGCTTCGGTCATTTTGATAGTAACAAAAAAGTTTTAACGAAAAACGAAAAAAGAGGAAGGAAAAGATAAATGAAATGTGCATCTTTTTCACATTTTAATAAAACCACTTTGTACATATTAGTATTTTCGCAGCGTCCCTGCGATGCAGCAAGCAGAGTTACTACTCTCCAGGCCAGCCGCGTCCAGCTAGGTCCAACATTAGGGGACTGAGAGCGACTATACGGGGTGTGGGGTTTGCCGACTACAGTGTTTGGGAGCATTGCTAACGAGTTCATTCATTATTACATTATGTTCATTATTACATTTTTGGTTTAAAAAACTTTTCTGAAACTAACTCCAGTAACTCCAGGTCACCGTTTTTTGCATTTATTGTGAAGCGACACAATCATCGGTGTTTCCCATCCAAAACTTTGTGGCCACGTGTCTCTACTGACGCAAGGCAAAACGTATTAGACTAGTAGTACCAGTTATCTATGTAATTTCTTTCAATTACAACGTTTATTGACTAGTTTGTCAAATGTGTATAGTTTATTGGCTCACGATCTGCTTGCCATATAGCGACCCTTAAATGCAGGCAGCGTGTCTGTGGCTGTCTGCGTTTGCCATTGTCTGCCGTCTGCAGCGATGGACAGTATTGATCTCAGCTCGCGAGCGTGTCGCCTGCTGGCTTGATAGTTACTGTTGTGACCTATGCGTTAGCTCAAATACCAGCCGACTGTCTAGTGATTGTAAACTACCTGTGTCAGTGTATGCAATCTGCAGGTAACCTGGTGATCAGTGATGTGCGTAAGTCAGACGAAGGTACGTATGTGTGTCGGGTTGACAATGATGGTGGACAACCACAAGCCAGCGTCGCCTACCTTCAAGTTAAAGGTTTTGATAACATTTAGCTTATATTTCGTACAGGCACTTTTTCACGTGCGTAGTATGATGTCGAAATATTTAGTGATGTAAACAAGACTTTTGTCAAGATTAAAACCAAGCCAGATTTATTTTTTTTCCTGTGGGTACCTCGAGACCAAGATCTTGATCTTGTGACTACATCACAGGAGATATTAGCAGCACGTATTTCGCGGCCGTCCGCCTGACCTTAACCTAAACCCTGATCTTTGACTTTAAGAAAAGAGAATTGGCACTCCAATTACACTTTAACGCCGAGGAACGTTCATGCTAATTTTAGTTTCTCTATTTTTTTGATTTACGAGCCCGTAGGCATGCGGAACAGGCCGAACAGAGAGACGGACGGACGAGCACATGACCTACGTTGCGACCGATGATTACTACAGCATTATAATAATAAATTAGTTAATAACTAATTAATATGTTTGTATTGACAGAGCGGCCGGTACTCGAGTCACCCATGAGTGATCAGACAGTACTAGAGGGCGCCTCCGTAGAACTAGACTGTGCCGTATCACGTGGTACGCCGCCGTTGTCGATCACGTGGCTTCACAACGCACTGCCATTGGCTGACGACCAACAGTTCATCAGAATCAATAGTGAGTTTTTTGTCTATTTGTTTTTTATGTTTTAGTTCGGACTCTAACTCAGCCGTCACAGGGGTAAGTGAGAAGTAGAAGTACTTCCCATGCTCATATACTCATCATAGGGCGGCGCTGATTTTCGTTTCCTCAGCCCTCAGCCAGACATCAGTTTACACTGCAAGACCACGGATACGGGCTAGTGCATCTTGCGGTGTGCTTGTTTCGTTGTTACTCACTACACCTACCCACGAAGAGATGGCCAGGCTGAGGTGCCCTGCAGAGCAATTACACTAAAATTTTGTTACTTTGAGTTTTATGCCAATTCTACATTAAGGGGATCATTTCACATCTGACGTTTTTTGTGTGTTTCAGTGTTTAGTCTTTATTTTCGTCGTTTTCTGTGATGAATTAGTTTGGCTGTCATCTGTTCATTTTGTTTTCAAGCTTGTTTTATTTATTTTAATTTTTTTGTTACCATTCTGTTTTCATTGTTTTCACAATGTATTTTATTGTGTTTTCTACTATTTTATTGTTTTCTTTTTCTATCATCTTTTATGCTGTTGAATTTTACTACAGCTTAGCTTTAAGCTTAGAGTTACACTTGGTGTAAAATGGCATAATAACTGTAGTGAATTAATGATGCTTTTGCTGACGCAGATTTCAGTCTGGTGCTGACGTCAGTGCGTCGTCATGACGCCGGGTTTTACCAATGCATCGTCAACAACTCGGTTGCTATGGACGCCGTCGCCATGTCAACCGCCTACCTACACGTGACCCGCGCCTCCTCAACTGATCGTGACGTCAGCGATGACGCCAGACATCGACCGCGCGGACGTCATAGAGGTCAGCTTCGGTATTTGTAGTAGCAGTAGTAGTATAGTTGTTGTTGTTGTTGTTGCTGCTGTAGACATATTGTTCCAGTTAGTTTACCGTCACAGTAATTTTGGCTGGCGACGATAGAAAACATTAGCGACCCTTATACTTCGTGTACACGATGAAGCAAACATTAAGCAAACATCAAGCAAATGTGAAGCATGCATAAAACATGGCCTACACGAAGCAATCATCAAGCAAACATCAAGCAGACATTGAGCAAACGTCAAGCAAACGTCAAGCAAACATCAAGCAATTAGAGCACATGTATTTTGAATACATTTGCTTGATAATTGCTTGATGTTTGCTTGATGTTTGATTGATCGTGTAAACGGGGGATTATTGTCAGACAGCGTGTCTGTATCTGACTCGGCCTGCGTGCGATGGTGTCACTGTCTGTTTGTCCGCAAAAGAGCTATCGCTAACAGCTGATTGCGGGTCAGCTGACGTAAGCTAGCAGTCGCAAGCCACGTCGTTTAACGGCTTTCTTTTTTATTTAATCACCCAATTTTTTGTTACTCCAGATTAAGCCAGTCGTTAAAGAATGAAAAAGCGTTGTACGCTGAACTCTAAATTTTTAAACCGCCAGCTCTCTTTCTTCTGTCTACTTATACATGATGCGCATCGTGCTGTGCTCGGTATTGCCACCGTAAGTTGTCTGTTCGTCCACCCGTCCCTCCGTTATGTTATAAGTTGATTTGGTGGTCACATAGATCTCATTACTTGGAGATAATTACACACTTAGGTTAGAATATTCGCTGCATGTAGCCCCAACATTGGCGACTTTGTCCTAAGAGAACAGGCAAATTTTGGGTGAAACACATTGCTCGTAATTCAGTTACATACTCGTCTTTGTCCCGGCGTAGCGTGTGACGCACACATTGTGAACTTACTAGACTGTGTATGGTAATGTAATAAACACGTGTAAATTAAAAGGCTGAATTGCAGCTAGCAGTTTTAACTTAATGTTTTTGACAGCTCGTATCCTCATTTACCTTTGTTTTTCGAACTCTAACACGCATTGCCAATTCGCCAGATTCCAGCCCCGCTCTTTTGTCCGACATTTTTCAGTTTTGCATTTTCCACCCCCGTGATTTCTTCGGTCCTTCATTTTCTAGTCCTGCATTTTTAGGCGACTCACCGGTGTAAACTGCATGACCATCCTACCACTGTTTCTGCTGCTGCTGCTGCTGCTGCTACTGATGATGATAATAATGGTGATACAGGTGATGTCACTAAAGGTGATAATGAAGACGACGGCGACGACGCAACCGGTATGTTAACCAGCTTGGTTTAGGCCTACTTCGCAACACGGGATATAAGTAATTACACCGTGTTCTGAAAAAAAGCCTCGCAAGTGAATATGAAGATAACCTCGTGATACAGAGACTACCTTTTCTTTGTGTCATCGACAACAGTCCTTGTGAGCGTTAGAAAGTGTTAGATTAAATTTGTATTTAGTAGCGCAATATTTTTGGGTGCGACGTAATCACTCAACTATTCGCGAGACCCTGCATTTGAGCGCATTCCTTCATGGGAAATTTAGTGAGTGTGATTACTACTACTACTACTACTACTTTTACTACTACTATCGTTTTGACATTGTCGTTGTTGCTGCTGATACTGCTACTTTATGGCTGCAGGCATAAAACTATATGGCACAGCTTTCCAGTTTATCTTAGATAAACCGACATTAACTTTGAACAGTTTAAACGACAGCTAAAGACTTTTTTATTCGGGTGTTGAGATCGCGGCGCATTGTAACCAGCTGTTGAATTGGCGCCTTTCAAGTTGTCTTGCATGCTTATTTACTTAGTCACTAACTTATTTACTTATTTATTTGTTTACTGACTTACTTATTCATTCACTTACTCACTCATTCATTTACTTACTTAATCACTTACCGTATTTTATAAATTAGCTTACTTACGTATTTATTTAGTTTCGTACTTGCTTACGTACTTGCTGCTGTAGTGAATCCGCCACCTTGTCCGAGCGTGAAAAGGCTCTCAGACTCGTCCGCAGTGCTGGAGTGGCCAGAGTACCGGCTGAACGAAGGCAATGACCTTCAAGTGATCTTCATAAAGATCCAGTACCGCGAGATCTCATCCGGCAGATCCCCTTCCTCGTTGCCTCATTCCAGGACTTGGAACACTCTGGACGAAGACCTCGATCCGTCTACCATCAGCTATGTCGTATCCGCACTCAAACCTGGTATAATAATTTTCAGATTAATTTGGTCCTAACGTTTTTAAAACAATGAACATAAGTTAGGCACTAACTATTTGGCACGAGAATATTTTAATGTAAGTTTTTTTGTAGATTTTTAACACTAGTCTCGTCGCCGTTATTTTTTGCTTTCCATCATTGTAGCTTGTTAAACGATTTTGTCTGCTAACCAGAGACGGTCTGTACTGCAGGTGTTTCTTAACCGAGAGCTGTTTCGCTGAAGCTGATTGCTGCCACCGTCTGACGTCGTGTTTAAATAGGTTCGGTGTACGTGTTTCGGTTGGTGGCGGTCTATTCAAACGACGACAACAAACACGGACGTAACTCGGACCGCTTTCACCTCTCAGCATCATCAGCATCATCATCATCATCATCAGAGTCCAGTAGGTCACGCGGTGTGCCTAGATCGGCTCCAGTCATCGTCGACGTACAGGCGCTCTCTGACACCGTCATAGCCGTACACTGGCAGGTCTGTCTGTATTAAAACTAGCCAGTACGATGTAGTCCTCGAGACCAAAGTCTTCCTCTTCCTCTCGAACATCTCGTGGATAAGATGTAAAGTCTTCATCTTGGTGTTGGGAATTTTTTGCTAGCAATTACTGTTAGACATTTTGACAGCTCACTAATTATGGAGTTAAATAATAATTATGTTAGCCTATTATAGGTTTGAAATGTTTGATGCTGCACGAATTGAAAAGTCAGTCCTGGATCTCCCAAATTTTGCCTACCGCCGTCCATTTATTGGTTTTGTTCAGGGTGACCTCCTTCGAATTTATGGTAAAGCTTTACGGTTCCTCAAACTAGAGTCTTCCAGGCAGCCGACGGTGGAAATTTGGTGATCCTAGCTTGCACCGTTTTTGACTGAATCACCCGTGTGACAGACAGACAGACGGACGGACGGACAGAATTGCGATGGCTAAGACACGCAGTAGCTGCTGTTGCGCTAGCCATGGCACATAGCCTTACTTTCATACTATTAAGTTCATGCTATTGCTATTGAACTGTCCGCCGTCACCGTCGGCTACTGTTGCGCGTAAAAACTTCGGAATATTTTTCACAGAGGTACTGCGGTGAAAAAGGAATAAAAGTTAGAAACATTGATGGATAGTGATCGAATGAGTGATATACTGCATGTAGGCCACCTTGTGTGCTTCTTCACACAACGTGAAACGTAGAAAGACAAGAAAACGACTGACCACTACCATCAGTAAGCTTTTCCACACTTCTATTCTTTATTCGTCCAGCAATCTTGTGAATAATTTACATAAACGGTGTGTCATTATTGTCAGTTCGTGTCGTCGTCGAACAAAGCGGAAGTGGACGGGTTTTACATCTACTACCGGCCGTACGGCAGTGCACGGTCGGCTGAGAACCATCGTCGCACCGCTCCAGCTGGTCCTAGGTCTCAGTATATGATGCTCAGTGGGCTGGTACCCGACACGGCGTACAGTATACGCATGGCAGCCTACAACCGACACGGTGTCAGCGACTACAGCAACACTGCCGTGCAGAAGACGCTCAGTATGTCAACACTGATGGTCTTTTATTCATTTCCGGGTATTTTTAGAACTGGCCGTAGTGACGTGAAAGAACAAATAGAAACCTTTGCAAAAATGTTTCACGTTCCAGAAGAAACATTTTTGCAAACGTTCCAAATCCGTTTGCAGTAGGCCTAAAAAAATAGGTTAAGTCACAAACTATTGAACATCAAATATTTATGTCATGCAAATGTTGTATAGGCCTATGCAAGTGGTGTTTTTTGCCCGTAACCGCGGCCTAAATCTTCGAAATGTCACAGTTTGTTTTTGTCCACTAATCTAAACAGTGATGTAAACGGTCCAAATACTTGAATCAAATTTTCAAAACCAGGACTAAGACAAAAACATATTTTTGTCCCATAAGAAGCCGCCAATTATCAATGTTCACGTGAACTTCACGGTATTATAATTTAGCAGCCTCTTCACAGTAGCGAGGTATTAATTGACGCGCTACAGCTATGCTGTATAGCGCGTCTATGGCACGATACGTCTGTTTGTCGTCAGTCACGGATGTATTGTGGCTAAACGGTAGGTCGTATCAGTAGCCTGGTTTGGTGGTTTAGCGCCAGCAGAATTTCAGCGATCCAACGCAAGGGGAACATTTTTAAATTTGTGGCTGAATGGAGGGGGTAAAAAATGTGCGTTTTCAGTGGAAAACTGACCATATCTCAGTGAAGGTAAGAGATAGAGCCAAGAATACTATTAATCACTATAATAAGTGGCATACGCCCTTTCAGACGAGATTAAAATCATCGACTTTGGATGACCTTCAGGGTGATTGCTGCAACATTTTATGAATTATGAAAAAAACAAAAAGGGGTCCTTTTCATGAAACACCGTGTATACGACAGTTGTGCAGTGTTCATATGCGCTGTCGTCATAGCGACCATTGCCATAATCACAGAATTCTCAGCGTTTCGCCAGTGCTTTCACTTTCGATTTCATTCCACACTGTAAGCAAGTAGAGTCAAATCTTGCACATCTTACGCCGGTTGCCCGTATCTGCCAACTTTTCACTTCACTTTACCTCAATTCACTCGATTTCATCCCAGGACTGCTGAAGTGTATCAGGTACGCTGCTCAGACTCTTACCCCCTACTTGTTTCATTGTAAATGTACCGTACGGGCCTATTGCTCGTCTTAAACAGGTGTCGGTGACGTCACAGAGAAAGCGACCAGACGACCACGTGATCGTCAGGAAGGCGGGGCTACAGCGAAGATGGGCGGGACTGCAGGCAGTGTAGGCGTGGCTTCGTCGTCACGTGACGAGGTTCTGTTCACGTCTTTGGGCGTTGCTGGGGGCGTGGTCGTGGTTGCCATGACGATGATCATTATCATCTGTGCATGCAGACAGCGTCAGCAGCGACGACTTCTCGGTATTATTGGTTCACTTTGCAGCGAGTAAAAGGTTAAAATGCTAAAATGTGTGAGTTCTTGATCGGAAACCTGTCTCAGAGCTACGCAGCGTCACCTGTCATATGGGACTGCCACCCGACACAGGTGAACGCTCCCCGAATTAACTTCAACTAGGCAAGCTGGTACTTTTCCCCCAGAGGGATGGAAGGCTGAGTTGACTTCAATTGGGTAGTGTTTGCAATTTGCATTAATTATCCATTACATAATTAGGCCTACACTTTACTTACTTCATTACTTAGCCTATACTAAACAACAGATAGGCCTATGAGTAGACCTGGGAGTCGACTTGAAAAGTCGGCTTAAGTCGACTTGAGGCATTGGGGTCGGGTCGGGTCGTTTTTGTTTGGAGTCGGAGTCGAATTCTAACGGGGTCGTTTGATTTTTTTCAAGTCGATTTTTGTTACATGAATATTATTTTTGCTCATTTTGCATGTTCGTTTTAGCTTCTATAGCGCACATTCTTTTCACGTTAGGCCTATATTAATGTTAGGCCTACATAGTAAACTATTACCAGGTTGATGTTTTTTCTTATAGTTTTATGGGCATTAAGCATGGACTGCAAATCTGCTAATGCTATGTTATACATTTTAAATTTATTTCTAAAAAATTTTGGTTCACAGCGTATTCAAGTCAAATCACTTTCAGAAGTTTAATTAACTGTAGAGTAGGCCTATGACAGACGCACAGACAGACGCCTCGACGATAGCTAAATTGCGTGAAACATTACATGTTGTCGCGCGTAAAAATCCCATTTCAAGGTCATTCAAGGTCAAGCGTTTTACAGTTGTTGGAAAGCCGATGAGGTTGCATGATAATAGGCTTACTTACTGCAATTCTAAAAGGTCGAAGACATAACGACCAAAATTACTAACAAGAAGCGCAGCTGACGCTAGGGTGGGTCGACCGCACCTGCTATATCTGAAGGCTAGCGTCCGACTTCGGTCGTGGAAAGAAAGCGATTTCCCATAGTACATGAGTACATTTCATATATGCTATCGTGACGCTGCTATATCGAACTCTTTAATCAACGCTAGGATGTGATACGGTAATTCGGCGCACGTGGGTGATGGCCGTAGTCAGCAACGTTGCATTCATAATTGCGATTGCGACTGAACCACTGCAGAGACAGACATGGTGAGGCTACTATTGACAGCCTATAGGAACTCGTCTTCTCCCTATCCAACGGTAGGGCCTACGTATCATCACCAACCCTCTTCGATGTACCGTTTAGCCACAATACCGCACGATTGGCATAGCAAAGTGCGTAATGTCATCCAAGGTCGATGATTTTCGTGTTATCTAAAGTGGACAATTGTGCTCATGTTTGTGTTTTCCCTGTAGGTCTAGGTCTATAATTTCCCTTTTGTGGGATGGTGAAGGAGTGTATAGTTAAACTGTTCAATTTTTCTACAGCGGCGGTACAGAGCCGGGGCGTTGACACAGTCTACATGGAGTCGAAACGACCGATCAACGGAGTCATACAGCAGAACTCGTCTATCTACATACCCCCCAGCAACTGTCATCATCATGACGATTATGACGATGACGATGATGAACGCAGGGTAAATATTCGCAAAGAGTTTCATCGATGAATTCACTCCTAGGGCCTACATGTTGTTTACCAGCTTTGTGATGTATTGCTTAGGCCTATATTATAATCCGTCTTGTGCGTTATTTGACGTAATATCACTATAGATGTCAGCATTAGGCTTACATACTAGATCAACTCAGCCCGGCCATCCCTGTCTGGATAGGCGCACTGTATCTGCAACGGCACACCGTCTGTGCGATGCAGTAGCCCCGTAGGCCTATGCGTTGTCTTTTTCTTTTGTGATGTACTGTTCATTACATCGTCTTAATGAGACGTTTATATAATATCTTATTCATTATGAATGATATTTTTGTCGCTAAAGCGAGTACTGGACGGCAACGGGCACATGGCTGTGATGACGTCATCAGTATGTAACGGAAGATGCAGTAACGACAGCAGCTACAGATCGGGTCTGCGCATTAATTTTATAAAGAGATAAATTTATCAATAATGAATAACGATCTTCGTTAATTAATATATTTATTAATATTTTATAACTATTTTTTAAAATTCAGTGTGAGTCAACTTTGGGTTGGTGGCGTGGTGTAATGGTAACGCGTTTGATCCGATCAACGAAGTTACTGTACGCCGGGCCCGGCGAGTACTAGCAGTACTGCGATGGGTGACTGCCTGCGGGCAGGTAAACCATCTCGGTATGTAACCAGCCGTCTAGGTCAACTCAACCTTCCATCCCTCCGGGGTAGGTAAATTGAGTACCGGCCTATCTGGCTGGGGTTAAGGCGGGGCGCGTTCACCTGTGTCGGGTGGCAGGTAACACTGTGTGATCCCATACGGCAGGTGACGCTCGGTAGCTCTGAGGTGGGCGTCCCATTAAGGGCTAGGCCTATGTCACCACCTTTTAACCTTTAACCTTGTAACATTACGATGTAGACCTATTGTCGGATTAATATTAATTGTGATCGAGCAGGGATTGGCCAAAACAAAACTTAATTTTTTTGTCCTCCAGGCGTTTTAAATCCAAGACTTTTTTCTCGTTTCAGTTTTATTGTAGTTTCAGTGTTTTGTTATCTCTTGCCTTTTAATCTTTTTCAGATATCCAGACTACGTCTCTCCTATAACCCTCTTTCTCGATTTCTTTATTTGTTCACATAAAAAAAATTCCCACTTCAGTTTCTGTCATTTCGTTTCCATTTAAAACATTTTTACCTCTGTTTAGTTTGTGCTACAGTGCTAGAACCTAGATTAGAATGGCAGCTTGATCGCCAATTTCCAGTGCAAAACAACGCATCGTATCATCTCGTCCTAAGCGGCGTCGTGCGCTAAAACAAGCAGACGGGCAGGAAGATGCAATTTCCCGACAGACACTCCAAATTTCCGACAGAATTTTGGCCGACAGCTGCAAATTGCCAAAAACAGGAGATTAAATGGGTGCTCAAAATTTCAATTTTGTTCCCAACTTTCCTCAAAATGGGGTATGTCAGCCCCAAATTTTGCATGTTTGGACCAAAATGTTCTCAGAATAAAAGAATTTTTCGACAACTTTCCGACAGCCCAAAAAATTAAGGTGGGCCGCTACTCCAATGAAGACTTTACATCTGATTGCGTGCGATTGGTTGTATGTGTATGTGGTGAATACGTTGTATCAGATGGGTCGCACGGCAGCGGCAGTGCTCACACGTACTCAGCCGCCGGTACACAGAAGCGACCAAGGACTACAACAGTTCCTGCTGCTGACCACTGTGTTACTGCATGCACCACTGGCGGCAATAATACTGCTGCACGCTCGCACCGGCCCGTCATGATGGCATCGTCATCGTCTGCGTCCAGTTGTTACTGTGATCATCAACCTAGAACTGCTGCTCGATCGTACCTCGCTTCTGTACGATGATGACTTGATCCATCCAGTGATGCAGTCAGGGCTGGAAAACCCTAGGTTTTTTTGAAGAAAATTTGTACGTTTTAGGTTGTTTTAAGGTTTTTAGGGTTTTCAGGATTTGTTTCGATTTAGTGTCCGACGAATAATGCATACACACAAAATTCCGACCCAGGAAAACATCTTATACATTCTGTCCGTCACATAGGCCTAATCACATTGTTTTCTATCAATTATAGCACAACGAAGTAACCAAAATCACGATTAAGATGTGAAATAAAATGTGATATCTAATAAATTTCGCAACAAACGAAAAACCTAATAACATATAGGTTTTTTTGGACCAATTTTCCAGCCCTGGTTGTAGTAGAGACCTCTTGGTTTGAGTCTGAGTCCGATTCAGTGGCGTATTTAGGATTTGGCAAAGGGGGGACGGGCCATGGCGAGCGCGCAGAGCGCGAGCCTATAACGGGAGAGACTTAGATTCTTAAAAATGTACGTTCTATGTTAAAAATGTCATACGCAGGTTGTCCAGCCATTTTGGCGCAGTTCACTCTTAAAATGTGTGTCGCAGCCGGAAATCGCACAAAAATTCACTGAAACTCCTATTTTGGGGGTTCAAGGTCATTCAAGGTTATCAAAGTTGACACCAATAAAAAGCTTGTCACCAGCGCTTGTTATGATAAGCGGCATGTCTGTACCTATCTGCAACCGTTTTCACGCTACACGAGATAGGCCTAATTGCGGTAGAATAACCACTTTTTAGTGGGGTAGCCGTCTTTCACGCCCGCCTGCGCCGGCCTTTTTGAACCTAGGGGGTCGGGACTTGGACTGCTGAAATACACGTTTAGTGCTGAAAATTTCATACGCAGGTGGTTGTCTTGATCTATTTCCAGCCATTTCGTCGCAATTCAGTGTTGAAGTGTGCGCTGCATCCAAAAAATGACAAAAAAATCGCTTAAAACTTCTTTTTTTGGGAATGGGGGGGTTCAACGTCGTTCAAGGTCATCCATGTTGATAAAACTAAAATGCCTGTCACCAGTGCTTGTTATGATAAGCAACATGTGTGTACCTATCTGCAACCTTTTTCACACTAGAAGAGCCCATAGGGTAAAAATAACGTTTTTAGAGGGGGTATGCCTACCCATATTTGACGCCCTCGTTCGAGGGGAACCCCGCACCCAGGGGCACGAAATTTTGTCATGAAAAACTAGAGGCCTTGGGGCAGCCAATGGTAAAGATTGTTATCCTAGCTTACACCATTTTGATACAGATCACGAGTGTGACAGACAGACACCTATACGATGGTTAAGACGCTCGAAGCATTCTGCTATCGCGCGTAAAAATTAACTAAACCTCCCAATCTTGAGGGTTCGAAGTCGTTCAAGATCATCGATGTTGGTACTCTGGAAAGCTCGTCAGCAGTGCTTGTTATTATAAGCAGCAAGTCTGTGCCTGTCTGCAACCGTTTTTACTCCTCGTGCGCTACGTTCATAAAGTAGCGAAGAGGAGTATATGAGATCAATGTAATACTGAGGACCGACCGACGATCGACCTCTGTTCCAGGAAGAACCTTCCTGGATGAACTTCAAACGGCCATATCTCCATAACGGTGCCAGATAGACGCATGTGTTGAGGTATAACAAGACAAATGGCAACTATCGTCATCGACCATTATTGGAAATTTTTTCCTCTCAGTTCCTACAAGTAATTTGAGCAAAGCTCACGAGACCCGCGAAAGCCTATAGCAGTTCCTGTTCGCAGGTAATCTTAGTCTATCTCCAAACATTTCGTCGTAATTCACTCTTTTGCAGCCAAAAATTGCCAAAAAAATCACGTTAAATTAATATTTTTAGGGTTCGAGGTCATTCAAGGTCATCAATGTTGATAAATTTTAAAAGCCTGTCACCAGTGCTTGTTATGATAAGCAGCATGTTTGTGCCTATCTGCAACCAGGTTCACGCTACACGCGATAATAGCGGTAAAATAACCACTTTTTAG
>Ga0056128_1001414_pt1 | contig 26668 bp, 16 predicted proteins | sample WorMetLIZISLAND2_FD_71113 | JGI IMG/M metagenome (GOLD analysis project Ga0056128, IMG submission 71113) | Marine gutless worms symbiont microbial communities from Max Planck institute for Marine Microbiology, Germany - Olavius geniculatus... ... | reverse complement strand
TACTGCGATGGGTGACTGCCTGCGGGCAGGTAAACTATCTCGGTGCGAAGCCTGCCAGCTAGGTCGACTCAGCCTTCTACCCTCCGTGGGACGATAAAATGAGTAGTAACTCATTTACATGGGTTATGGAAGGTGGAGACCTTGGTACAGCTGACTGGGGTTGCCTAGCTGGCCGCTGCGCCAGCCTGTGTCTGCAGGCTGCACACTTTGGCCATGCGGCAGGCGGCTCTGGTTAGTGACGAAAGCACATTAGAGGCGTGTTTGCGACGATGCGCTATACAAATTGACGACCTTTACCTTTTTTTACCTTTACGTCAGTTACTTCTACCTGGGGAACGTTCACACCAGTTTTGATCTAAGTTTTCTGTCTTTTTGTTTTTGAGTTAAAAGCCGGTAGGGGACAGATGAATCGTGGCCGGACAGAGGACAGACAGGCAGAACACGTAATGCGGCCTATCAAGACGTCACACGATATTGTTTAAAGGTAAAGGTAAAACGGGTCGTCTCTTTTGCAAAGCAGGCGGGGTGCTCATCTCTTTTTTTCTATGGCCGTTGAGCATGTAGGCGGATAGACCACTGAGTCTGTGACGCATGGCCAGTGCGACGCCAGACCTATACGGTTAGCCTACCTGCCTGGTGAAATTTTTGTTATCAGTTATTTCGTTGTGTTTTTTTCACTGTTTTAGACCTACGGTTGTTATGCGGGACGTTATTCGAAACCAGCCGTATGATCATCATTGTTTGTGTATGTATCTTCAGAGATGATGGCCGAGCTTGGCTTGGAGGACGTCAGTTTGGATGGAAGCAATCCAGATTCCGGCGATCCGGTCGCTGCTGATGCAACAACTGCCCACAAGCCGCCCGATTCCGCCAGAGTGAGCAGTTATTTTTTTGTTCTGTGTGGAAGCGATTTTTTTTCAGCCGACCGTATGAGCGGTCGCGCTTTTAGCACACTGTTGTGTCCGTCGGTCTGTCGTCTGTCTGTCTGTAACATATGCGTTGTGGCGAAATGGTACGTTCACTCCGAAAACTGAAGAAGCAAATAGGGTTGCCCGACAGCTACTTTGTGCTGCCAAGGCGGACCCCCTTCAACTTCTGTATTTCCCACAAATGGGATACTGAGTGCACCCCAAATAGGCGCAATCACATTTTTTCCACGGAGAGAAAATACCTATCTTTACCGAACAATTTTGTACAATTTCTCATAAATGGACACTGGCACAAACCTTAACTACTGAACCTATCCCTAACCCTAACCCTAACTAACCTTAGGTATGTGAAAACGCTCTCTGGGGAAAAATGCGATTGTGCCCCCCCCAAATACTTGCAACGTAATTAACGTTAAGATCAACTCAGCCTTTCATTCCTTTTGGGCAGGTAACCAGCCCGTTTGGCTGAAGTTAAGGGGCGGGAGCATTTGGGTAACAGGTAACAGGTAACACTGTGTGATTCCATATGGCAGGTGACGCTCCGTAGCTTTGCGATGGGTTTCCTATTAAGAACTATACCAGAGTTAGACCTGGGTCACTTTTAACTAACCCGATTAAACCCGACCCATGAAATAAAGAAAACTCTCGACCCAACCTGACCCGACCCATCCCAACCCGTGGATGGTCTCGACCCATGTCCCATTCTGAGGTATACACTGCTTTTACCTCTTACGTTTTGACAGTTCAGTTGTTGGTGTGTTTGCTGTATTTTCATACAGTCAGTGCTGAGCGAATGGGACTCGTCGGAGTCGGACGCGGTGATGCCTGTGGTTCGTGGCGGTACTTCGCTTGGTCCCCCCTACAATGCTGCCGCTGTCACTAACAGTGCTGCTGCTGCGGACAAACCACAGCAGCTGGCGTCGGTCACTGAGAAACCCGAAGTACGTCGTTTATGTGTTTTCTACCCGTTACCTGCTTCCGTTAGCGGCGGCGTCGTGAAAGTGGGGAGGGCAAGGGACAAGTTGGCGGGCAGTTGTGCTCCCTTCTTCCCCATCAGAAAATTGTCTTGTCAGAAGGTTTTGTTTTTGTTTAAAGTTTTTCCCCAAAATACCAAATTTAGAGCTGGAAGTCCTCTATTTTATGGCAAATTTGAAGGGTAGGTGGCATTGGAGCATAGTTAAAATTTTTGAGCATCCGTTCTTCTGTCCATAATTCACAGCTCTCTGTCGGAAGACTGCATTTTTTTTCTCTTTTTTACCTACTTTTTCAACACACGACGCCGCTGTAGTGTTAATAGTAAATTATTTTGTAATGGTTATGTTGCGTCTGCTGTGAACTTAGTGCAAATGGCTGAAAATGTTTTAATTTTTGGATATGGTGTAGGCCTAAACAGTTCTGCAAACATGATACTACGTTTTCAGTTTAAGTTAGGACCGACGTGTTTCAGCAGCCGTAACGTTCGGTAAACACTCTGCTGATAGATAAGATAAAAGAAGGAAACCTATAACAAAGCTACGGAGCGTCACATGCCATATGGGACCACGCAGTGTTTGCTGCCACTTGATACAGATGAACGCGCTCCACCTTAACCCCAGCCAGACAGGCCGGTACCTGATTTACCTACTTCGGAGGGATAAAAGGCTGAGTTGAGCTTATTGTTGATTATATGCCTGTACCGAGTAGATGGTTTAGCTGTCCGCTGACAGTCACTCGTCCGAGTAGTAACCACTTGATACGGAGTGGAACCCACGACCTTTCAATCATAAGTCTTACATCTTTCGGTTTCAGTGCAAAGTTTAATTTTTGAATTTATTTGTGCATTAATTGCATCCGCCCGGCAGACGAACTGGGACAGTGATAGTGATGATGATAATTCGTCAGAGAGAGAAGAACTGCCTACGATAGTTCGCGTCGAGAAAAATGTAAAGGTATAGAGATAGATACATGTAGACGTATTGACCAGTGATTGAGAGTTATACCCCGTTTACGTGATCGAAAAAAAACATCAAACAGACATCGAGCAAACGTCGAGGAAACGTCCAGCAAACATCGAGCAAACATTGAGCAAATATGAAGCATGCATAAAGCATAGCAGACATCGAGCAGACATCGAGCAAACATAAAGCAGGCTTGGTGGAACCCCGCCCCCTGGCTCAAATGTAGGCCTAGGCTTAGCCCACAGCTGATCACGTGTTATATAGGCCTTTCATTTACAACACACCCGCCCTCCTAATTAGCATGCTAATTACCATAGCTCGTCTAGCTAGCTCGATGTTTGCTCGATCGTTGTAAACGGGGTATTACAGTAGTCAATGTCGCTTCCCTGATTCTCTGTCTCTGTGCCCGTATGTTTACCTGTATGTCCGGCTGTATGCGTCCGTCTACTTTTTGTTTTCTTGCTGATCTGTGTCGTTTTTCTTTATTTTTCTGCGGCATTTTCTCGATGCAACGTCGGTCCGATAAGCACGTATTATTTCTGAAACGTTTCTGTTTGTTTCGTACCGCCAAAGTCTCCCACAGAGCCAGATTTGTTCCATATCATACTCCTCTTTATCCTCACCATTGCAAAGTTCAAAGCAAACTTTATCTAGGTCCACGGTATGGTTATAGGGTCACGGGAAAAATTTATTAATAATATTATTTTGCAGCAATGCGCAACGGAGATTTTTAAAAATAAGCTTGCTGCATTTAAGAGTAAAATAGTGTGATAAAAAAATGTAATGTCAACGAAGTAAAACAAGAACAAGTTATGAGTAGTCTACTTTTCGATGGATCTGTCATAAAGTAGAGTGTCTGCAGCAAAATTGGGCAGTTAAACATACTGAATAGTATAAATTGTTATCAGTAGCATTTTATTACTATTATTGTAATTATTAATGTGCACTGGTTGCGAAATATTTACACAGCCACTTTATGCTAAAGTTCAGAAAAATCGCGTCGTGCAGAATAATCGATTAGTCCAATTATTTTCCCGCTGCAATTTGTCGTCCGTTTCGTATTTGAGCTATTTCCGCTTTGAGCGTTTCACTGCTTTCATACTCTAGAAGCTTAATCTTATCAAGGCGTGCTAGTAATTTTTACTCAATCTTTGGGGCTTCATTCTTTTAGTTTCTTGCATAATGCATATTTTTGGCTTCAAGCGTATCGCACTTGCATTCGATGTTTTGACGTTTTTATGAAGCGTTTATTATCGGAGACCACCACGGGCAATGGCGGTGCGGGCTTTTTAAGTAACGGGAATTGGGAAACCAGTACATTAATTACATTTCGCCAGAACTTGCAATACAAGCAAGTAAGCATGCGGAGGACATTTATGCAGTTTTCACCGTTTATATCTTGATGTGCATTCCTATCTGCCAAATATGTTAATTTTGCTTAACCTACGTGGCACCCATGTGTTTTCCTTGGGCCGTGATTCCAACATGTAAAGAGCAAAGCATGTGCAAACATAGGCTATATTTACTGTGTCTAACATTCGTTTTGCTAAATGTGTTGCCTTGTACACATTTTAAAACACGGCACAAAACTCTGAAACATACAAGAGGATAATGACAAGCCACGCAAAAATTTGGGGAAGCCAGATTCCCCCCCCTCGTAATTTCCCTTTTTCGGCGTCGCTATATTGCCTTGTCGTTCGGTGCGGTGATGAATTTCGTGTATGGCCAGTTCATATACGGTCTATACGACGCCGACGCGACACGACTCCCGCGTCGGCGTCGTAGGTGTGAACTGGCCATTATTATTTTACTGGCATACGTGTCGTTGCTACAGCGCTTCGTCGACGGTGTAAACGCGCGTGATGAGGCGACGGAGGATCAGGCTGGCGGCAAAGGTGACGCGGGGGAATTCCCGGCCCCCGGCCACAGTGCCTCGCCACACTCCGTCGCTGCCAGCTCCTCCTCCGCGGCGCTGGAAGTGGAAGACTGCGAGGATCTGGAAGTAGCCGGCAACGATTCCAACACGAACCTCGTCGTCGACGGCGGATCGACTTGGAATGACGGCATGGCGGATCACGCGGACACGTACGGCAAACTTTTCACCGAGATCAGACGATCCAAGGAGATACTGGCGGCCCGGTTCGAAAGAGACAACGAAGAGGGTGAAGAAAGTGATAGTGAGGAAGGGGGCGATGGGAAGCCGCAGATCACGGCGAAGAATCCTACACCAGTTGCTGAGTTTGATTCTAGTCGGTCGACAGAGCCTACTGGACGAGGAGAGCTAGATCGAGATGGATTTGACAGTGGTGATCATAAAGATGATGATGACAATGGATTATTATCTCGTGACGAGCCAGAACTTTCTTTTTATCAAACCGGAGACTTGGACCTAGGAAAGATTGGACGACCCGCAAATAGTTCTACCGTAGCTGCTGCTGCTGCTGATGATTTCGATTTTGATGATGAAGATGAAGAAGATGAAAACGCAGGAATGATAGCAAAGCCGACGTTTTCTCCGTTTAGCGCCCTGTCTGTCGCTTCCGCAGCTGCTGCAGCCGGCGGGAATGACCACCACCCGCGCGTTGCTAACGACGCCGCATTCCTTGCCAACGACGCCGCCGCCGTCGCCGAAAACGTCGCCGTGGAAAGTAAAAACGACGTCAGCCTTTTTTACGAAGACAGCAACCAGCACCCGACGTCCGTTGCTGCTGCTGCTGCCGAGTCTGGCTTTGGCAGTTCTTCCAAAGATCGGTCTTTCTACGGGATCTCCAGCGATGACGAAAAAGCATCGAACGAAACAGAAGATGATGAAGAAGCTGATGATGATGATGATGATGATGATCATGAAGATAATAAGAACGAGACGGATATCCCTTCGACGGCTGCGTCAAATCTTTTCGATGACTTTTCTCTGGCCGGTAGTAATCCAGACTCGCAGCGGCTAGCGGTGGACCGGGACAGGGTTGCGCTTGAGTCGAGCCGTAGCGGCGGAATGGGTGAAAGTATTTTACGTTCAGAGCTGTACGACGTCGAGGAACTGGACGAGACGCCAGCGAACCCGTGGGGCATGGACAGTCAGCAGCTGACAAGGATCAACGACGTCGCCTCAACGTTTGACCAACATCCACCACAGAGTGCCGACGGTGGCCACTTGAAGCATCAAGTCCTTCATCAGTTGGACGACACGGCAGCTGACGCTGACGATAAAAACGGCGCGAATATGACTGATAACATATTACCTCAACCGGCCCGCCACGAGCCAGGTCGCAAAGAAGCTGAAGACAAGGTATGAATCTTATTAAGGTTAATCCTATTTTGTGTAGGCTAATTGTGGACTCACATTGTGTCGTCAAAAAAGATTCGCGGCATTATCGGTTGTAACTTAAAGAATGATCATCAGATTTTAATAATTTTTGTCACGAATATTCCTGACACAACTGGTTATCAAACGGCCGCTCAAGTTCTCATCTCACCCAATGTGTGCTTCTGCACTACCTGAGGAAAACTGAACACACGAGATAGGCTTGGAATGAACAAACGGCCCGCGCTGACATTATCGATTGTAACTTTAAGAAGGATGACCCAGTGTATCGTGTCTTAGGCGACTTTTCTCAGGGTCTTGGGGGCCAAGTTTAGGCCTACCTAAATTTTAGTAGGCTATTCGACAGCTGGGAGCCTTGTCTTTATCTTGAGATTTTGGAAAGAAAGGAAGGATTTTGGCACGATAAGGACTCGAGAGGAAAGAATGGGAAAGCCTGAGCGTGTAAAAATGGAAAATATGGCGAAATGTTTTGAGCTGCAGATTTTTATGGCAGTACATGCGGAGCAGACTACAGAAAGTGACGGACCTTTGAGGCAGAGATCTTGATAATGTAAATGCAATAGCAACTTCATTCAGTAGATAAATTTTCATACATATCGTAACAAATCGATCGATATAAGATGACACAAAACCACATTGAAAATTCAAACTAATGGGTTGTCGTCAACGTCTTGTGTAACGAAAGCCGCTTGAAGCTAACACTGCGGCAGACATTAGCTGGGACGACGATGACGTCACTGATGACATCACGGCTGCAACAGGTGCCCGCGCTGATAATGTGCTGGAAATGGAAACATGTCGAGGCGACGTCAAGGTAAAAGAGAAGGTGAAAGAGAGCTTTCTAATTCACGTTCAGAGCGACAGATGTGTTCACAAGATGTGTGCGCGTATCACTGAAACTGATGAACTGATAGCTTGCGATCACACGCTCACTTATGGCCATTTCACACCTACAACGCAACTCAACTCAACTGTCGTGGCAGTGGGCGACAATACAGTGACGTCGTTAGCATTGCGACGTCACAAACAACGCATTGTTTGCTAGCTCGGCTGAGCAGTTGCGTTGAGTGGAGTCGGCGTCATATAGGTGTGAATTGGCAATTAGCCTATTGTATGCTGACAGACAATTGGAGATATAAAAGCCTTACGTATCGATTTTGTTCACGTTTTAAGTTTGACGTTTTGTTTTTTGTATTTGCTAGTGCCTGTAATACGTGACTGTTCTATCCGTGACTCGACGGGTTTTTTAGAAGCTCGCAACTTAGCATGTGTGTGATGTAAAATGATTTTTTTTACAGCGAAAATCACTTTACGCTTGTCAGCTGGCTTAGTTTATTGTCGATTTATTTCCAAGTTAAACTTTTTCCAACGTTTATTAAGAAATTCTACTATTTTAGTGCACGTTTTGCTATAGCTTCTGCATGTGTGCTGCTTCGTATGCGTGCCATTTTTGTCGTTTCGGTGTGACGCTTTGCTACGGCTTGCTCAAATGAGTGTACGCATGATTTTGCAGTAGGATTTAAAGTTACTCTTCCTTCCATTTTTTTTCTCTTCTCCCTTCTCTTTTTACGTCTTTTTCCATACGCCCACCGCCCCATTTTTGTTTTTCCTTAATCTGACTGTACAAGGGCTTGGGAACGCTTTATAAGCGTCCCGTTCGCCAAACGCATTACGGCACATCTCGAGATTAGATGTGGCCGGTATATTTCACGGCGTAAAACACCCATCTAGCAAGAAACCGTTATGTACTAAGACAGACTGTAGTAAAATAAGATATACCGGTACACATAACTTTACATGCTTTTTTTGCGTGTTTAGCTGTAATTTTCGTGCTGAAATTGTTTTTATACTCAATATGGATTTACATCTTCCAGTACCCTTTGTATAAGCTGTACTGTAATCAGTATTGAGTTATAGTGAAATGCAGACGACGTTATTCAGCTTTTATTCAGCTCAGTGTTAAAACTATCAGAAAAAGATAGTAAAATGTTGTTTATAGCCACATTTCTACTTGCTACATTGCTGTAATTGACGCATTGTATATCTTTTCTGTTCAAGTTAACTGAAAAAGCTGTTAATTTTCTGTTAATTTGATCAGATTTTGGTAAAATGTCTTTGACAGGTTGGGCAGTGGGCTTGGTAAGATTTTGGTGGCGAGCCGGATATTTTTTCTCGTAGATTCTAGATCGTCCAGTAATTTTTACCGTTACAAGATAGCGCACGTAAACTGAGACTCCGTTGTTTTCGCATGGCGGCAGCACCATTTTCGGCGAAAGGTTGAGATCTCTGATCGCTTCCAGTGTAGTGATGTTTGCAGTGTTATTATCATTTGATTGTTAAGATAAGCAGTGATAGCGATAGATGGTATAATAATCACAGTGGTGTTAAAGCGCATACAGAGCAACGTAACTGAACTGAACTGAAGTGACACAATTTAGTTTTAGACGAACTGACCAATGGGCAAGCAGGGCGAGCCCACTGGTCATTGGTTGACGAGTACATGAGCGTAGACACGTCGGCCACTGACGCCGTTAGACGGTGCCTACTGTATTGCATTATTACTTGCCTATTGCTAGTTCGTCAAAAAACTAAATCATGTCAGTTCGGTTCATTTACGTCTTTCTGTGCACGCCTTTACAGTTTTTAAGGAGAAAAAATAAAAGAAAAAACACATACAGTATCGCTAATTGTACAGGATGATGCATCAGGGGAGGAGGAAGAGGGTAAGCAGGAGAACGAACGTAAGCAAGACAAGGTTTGTATGAGAATTTGCGTAGACTATTAATTACCTTAGGCCGGTTTTGTTTTATTTTGTTGGTTGTCTCGTAGATAACATTTTACGCGGGTTGGAGATATTGAATGGCGTCAGTTTTGGGACTATCCAAAAGCTTTTTTCTACATTCGTTATAAAGTTCAGGTGCTTACTGTGGCCCTGCTTATATGAATCAGACCCACGACCAGAAGTTTTACAATCTCGGAAGTGACAGTTGCTGTGGTGCATTATGCGCCCATCCATTTCTCGCATTAATAAACAACTGGACCCGTGGAGCATCCAGCAGACATACCACCGCCCTAGTCAGTGACACCAGGCCTTCACCCCGTTGCTCGTAACCAACTAGTCATAATGATTGTTTATTCAGCAAAGCGTAGAAGGCTGCAGGAGCTGACCTGCAAGCTGTACATCAGCAAAGAAAAGTAGATTATGTAAACACTTGACAAAACACGTTGCGGTTCAATTTACAGATTGACAAACTAGAAGCAGCGTCATCATATGACAAGCCATTAACCGTATCTGATGATCGTCACCATGGCAACGCTGTAGCGTCAGCTTCTGTATCACAAACTGCTTCGTTTGGAAATATCACCGCGTCGTGAGTTTTATTTAGTTTTTACAGTATCTGAAACAGTCTCTAGTAGACAATTGCTGTTTAGTCTGGAGTAGTGTGATCAGCATATCGGAGGCTTTTACGCTTTTTTAGCAGAATAATTGTCAATAAATTTGCATTTTGCTTACTTTACACAATTTTAAAGGAGTAGTTTGTTTTTGTTTTTTAGTTTAGCCAAATTAATTAGTTTGAAATGTTAATGTGTGATTTTATATCAGATATGCCAGTGTCGGGTGGCAGGTAACACGGTAGCAGATCCAACATGGCAGGTGACGCTCCGTAGCATCTTTCAGAGCTGAGTTCATCTAGAAGCTATGCACAACTTTAATGTTGCTCAGCTTGTACACATTGTTGTGTTAACTGGCAGAGTTGTTATCGGGGTTGCAAAAAAACCCGGAGTTTTTTTTAAAGCCAATCCGGCGAGTTTGTGGAGTTTTATTGGCTTTTGGGTTTCAGGTTTTTGGTATTTTTAGGTTAGGCTAAACCGGTTTTTGTAGCCCAACTTGATGGGTTATGAGATTTCTATGGGTTTGCAGTTGGCTGATTCATATGAGTTTATGTTTGCTCCTCGCGGCATAAAATATACCAGTATTTGCATATGTAGGTATAAATGTTAAAAAAAATCTGCCATATGTAATAAAACATTTTATTATTACTGGAGCAAGACTGTGAGAAACTTCAATTCATGAACCGGACTGACAGATGGGCGAGCAGGGCGAGCCATTGGTCATTGGTTGACGCGTATGTGAGCGTAATCACGTAGGCCACTGATGCTGTAGACGGTGCCTACTGTTATGCATTACTGTTTGCCCATTGGTCAGTTCGTCAAAAACACTAAGTTTGGAGTGGTTTTTGGCGGACATTTAGGTTGGATTATCTGAAAAAGCCTACAGAATTTTGGTGGGTCTTTACTCGGGTGTCTCTGTGTCAACCTTGGTTGTTATGTTTTGTCTTAGGGACAAGTTGTCGTCAGCCGTTTCTTCACAGACCAATGTCTTGTCTAACTACAGCAGCGCCTCCAAGATTGCAGTTTCCACGACTTCCGATTCATCAGCTTCAGGTTTTAGCTCATCACTGCATACGTCTTTTCGCCTGTCATGTTATAAATCAATTTTTCATTTCTTCTTTGAAATTATATCTGATTTTGGATTTTAATAATTACTGCATTTATAGCAGTGGTACGAAAACTAAAAAGTCCAGTCGTAAATGTCAAATAACGTCATTTTGCCGTTAATCTTCATAGTAGTTTTTGTTTGTTCGTTCGACGTGCTGACCATAGTAGCAGTAAAAATATGAGCAGATCAGATAGAACTTTTGATTGGCATGTAAAAGTGGACTTTTACTTGAAACTATGACTGTACTTGATCGGAACGTTGCCGTGTTTCTGTAGACACAGCCGAACTGACTTATCTGCGGCAGCAACTACATGACGTTAAAGTGGAATTGGATTTGGAGCATGAAGCCAAACTGTCGCTAGAAAGCAAGCACCAGACGTTGTCTGGTGACCACCAACTCTTTGTTAAGTGAGTCAAATCGATTCACGTTTTTGTATATATAATTATGTCACATATTTAAAACACTTTCTCTTTCCTGTTGTACAAATATCAACGCTACAGTACATTAGAAACTTCCGTGCCGCTGCGGCTGCACTGTATTTATAAATTGATTGTGTGCGGTGTGGTATTGTAGACACGCCGTTCTCATTTTCTCGCTGTCGTCATGGCGATGCTTAGAAGAGACTTCTGGCTGCTTTGCCTTATTTTTTATATTGTAGTTTTTGTCATAATTTTCAGAATTCATCTGATGCTTCGTGATGTGGAACAAAGCTGATTGGTTGGGTTTAGCAGCCTAGCCAGTTGGGGGGGGGGAGGCCAATTGATGGATGAGGTTTGAAAAGGGGTGTCCCCACCACACCAGGGAAGGGTGTCCCCTTCAGACCAGGGAAGGGGTCCGGTTGGGGGCTAAGCTCTCTCCCAGGAAATTTTTTGAATGTTTTTTTGTGTGAAAATGAAGTGTTTTGGTGCACTGTTGACACTATTTTGAGTAACTGAGTAGGCTTCTGGAGGAGGGGGCACATGCCCTCAGTGACCCCCCACCTATAGCTGCGCCGTTTGTTGGACTGAGTGACAGACTTACTGAGCTGGGGGTGGGGGTTAGACGTAGGAGTTAGTAACTGTTGATGCATTTCCGTTTTAATAATGTTTCTAGGAGACTGGAAGAAGCAAACGCAGAGAAAACTGCTGTTAGTCGGATGAAAGTTGAGCTTGAAACGAAACTTCGCAGTCTTGAGTGAGTTTGCACCACTGTTTCACTACAACAACAACAACAACAACTATTACTACTACAATGCGTAGTAAGTTGAGTAAGTCTTATGATATTTTCACAGCACGTCATCCATTTGGCCTGTCTGGTACCGTACGTTCAGCAACCTGTTTTTGCAAGTATTGAGTTTTTTGACTGTCGCGCACTGACGCTAGACATCACTCTTTGTTGCACGCTCAGTCTGCAGCTACAGATTCTGTCTGTCTGTCATTTATAGCAACGCCGACCGATCGCTGCGCTTTTTGTCCGGCTGCCATTTGACAGACGGAACGCGTGCTATGCTGCTAGCATTTTTTTCTTCGGGCGATCGCCGGCGCTCGTTTCGATCAACACAGCCGTTGTCTGTGCCAGCGTACGTACTGTAAGTTTGCTCCGGCTTACCTTTCAAGTTCATACTACCGGTTTGTTACTTCCTGGGTTGTTAAGAAAAACTATTTATTTATTTATATATTTATTTATTATAGCTCCAGTACTCAATTCCCAAGGGCTGAAATATTAAACTACGGCACAGAAATTATGTCCGGAATGGTTACGATGCGGGCTCGGAAATTGCGAACGTATCAGCTAGGCATGCCGCGTTGAAGGTGACCGACAAGCGCTAGAATAAGAACGTCGTTTCGCGGGGGTCCGTCGTCACCTCGGTCAAACGCCTTCCGATTCGTGCCAAGAACTCCTGGGTGCTGACACTCATGGGTCCAAGTGTTTCCGATGCCACTCGAAAAAAGTCGTGGGTGCCGCTGAGTGAGCTGTACTTGTTCATTTTTTTGTCAGCTGCAGTCTCAGCGGCCCTTGCACTGGTGATGGCACTCTGCTGCAGATAAGCGTTTCCCAAAGTGTCGACCACTGTGACGTCCCAAGTGGCGCTGTACCCAGAGTTCCATGGCAGCAATGGCAAACCGTCACGCCGCTTGCCGTCGTCACGGACCAGCCCGTGTGGTTCCTTCATGCTGGGACGCCGACTCGAGTCAAAGCGCGCCAGATGACAGCAATGCTGTAGGCGTCTTACTCGGTTGTCGTCCGTCGTCGTCTGTCGTTTTCTGTAACGGGTGTATTGTGCCTAAACGGTGCAAGATAGGGCCTAGGTTGCTATTGATCACTAATAGGAAGTCAAATACTGGCTTTCAAATGACATTAAAATCAATGACCTTGGATGACCTTGAACGCACTATGGTGTGCCAATCGTGCGGTATTGTGGCTACATGGTAAGTCGCAATGACTATCCCGACATGCGTTGAGCGCGACAGTCATCTGAGCTAAGAGCTTGTTAAGTTGTAATTCTGTTTTAGTCTGAACTGTTGCTACTACTGCTGTTGCTGCTATTACTACTATTTTTTTACCTAACTCTTTAAAAGAGTACTTCCTTTGACCAGCACATTGGGCGGTAGCTTATATTTCTTTCACTTTTCTTTGTCTTTTGCCATGAGACAGATATCGGCCTATGATGTTTTTGTACTACTACTACTACTATTACTACTAGTTGTGTCATTGTTTAGGTCTCGTTTGGCAGAGGAGACAAGTCGTCGTCAGAATGCTGAGCTCGTATCCGACAGAATGAAACAGACTCTCTCTCGCAATGACGATCAGCTAAAACAGTCAGTGATATGCTGATTTATTTCATTATTATGCAATTATCTTAATAGGTTGCCACATTAAGGGTCTTGCCCGTCCTTCTGTATGTCTGTCTGTCAGACAGAATGAAACAAACTCTCATTTCCAATGATCAACAGTTTAAACACTTAGTAGTCGTCATTAGCATTATTTTATTTTTGTTTGGGAAAGCATGCAGTTACAGGTCGCAATAGGATGAAGCTGCAATGCAGCAGGAACTGCCACGCAAAAACTGTTCTTACATACGTGTTTGTTTCGGTTGTTATGAGATTTCATCATTCACTGGTTAACGCAATTTGCTGTCACTGGGACCAATTTTGGTTCAGTTGCCACAGTATGTCAGAAGCTTGAAGAACTGTAAGTCATTAGTGACTTTAGATATGGCCTCCACCAAATGCTGTATTTCAGCATATTTGTTGGCTGTTTATTGGTGGAATGTGATATTTTTTCTCAGTTTTTTTGCCATGGTTAACTATTCATCTTTTTATCATTGTTATTTACACTGCAGGCGGCTGGTGCAAAAATTGGTGACTGATGAAAACATGTAACTTTCCACAGATGTCCACAATAACTTTCTGAACATTTTTAGATCTAGTGCGATTCTAAAAGTTAGCATAGCAATGGTTATTGGGCAACACTTTTTTTAACAGCAAAAGCTCATAAATTAGCTATAACTCAGTTTTGATAAGAGATAATCTTAAAGTTCTTGTAGAAGAGGGGTTTAGTGGGTTAGCAGATCTTATTAATGTCGTTAACTTGTTCACTACTGACCTCTGTTGCTGTGGGTACATGTACGTGAACGTAGTGCAATGTGTCGTAGGGCCGTCGATGCAAGACAGAAACTTGAAGTTGCTCTGAAGAATGAGGAACAGAACAAGCAAACGTTGGCGACCAAACTTAACAAGGTTAATGTATGGTTTGTTCTGCAGATATTGTACTGAATATAAAGGGCGTTGCAATGAAATAACTTATGAGTTGTAATTACATTATCAGCACAATTTGCTCAAATTAATTCGAAGACTTTTTGTTGCTGCCAGAGGCGGTGAGTAAACTTACACGTGGTTGTTAAATGATCTTATTCAAGTTACTACTGGTTTGTGTGCGTTGAACATTGATCTAAGTCGTCAAAAATCATTGTTTGTTCTTAAATTGTTACACTCTATTAATGCTGTTATTTATGGACTATCTGTAGGCTACGTAGTGAAGTTGTTAACTGTGTTCTGTATGTTTAATCATTCTCTTATTTTTTTGGTCAAATCGCTTTGTTGTTTCGTGTCTTTTTCAGTGTATGTCTGTCTTTTTTGCTGTCGTTGTTGTGAATAAAAATTTATTCAAATGGTTACTTGCAGTAAACTGCTGGTTTGCAGGTGGAAGAGGAAAAGAGAACTCTTGAGGAAGAGTTGAAGCAGACGAAGAGTGCGATTGCATTGCAGTTGTCATCAAGTGGTGATCAGCGAGGAGTGGTAGGTGATAGTACGGCTCAGACATAATCCCTAGGGATTACAAATTTCTCAATCCTGGATTCCGAGATTGAAAATTTAATCCCGGGATCCCGTTTTGGGATTAGGCTTACAGATTGGCCGTCATTTTGATATCCTTAATTGACCTATTTCATGCATATGATGTAGTATAGGCCCCTAACGAAAGTATAGGCCTATCCGACCTGCAGAGAGTGACAATGACTGTCAAAATACGAATTACAGTGCACTGCAGAGTGGGATTTTAGCGCACATAAATCTTTTATTTACCAGTCGGCTAAAATTGTTATTTCTATCATTTAACGCGAGAAAAGTATGCTTTCAACTAATTTTTGTAATCCCGAAATCTCAGGATTGGGACACTGCCAATCCCGGGATTCGGCATTGGCGAAAACGACCTGGATCCCAGGATCCTGGGATTTGGGATCCCGGGATTGCAATGACTAATAATCACTGTTTTGGTGTACAGACAAAATTCCACCGGACAAAAAGGCCACTAGGTTGATTTTCTTTTGGACTGCTCAAGTTGCTGGACTATATGTATGAGTTAAAGTTTGATGACTTCGGTACAGAAATAAACTTATGCTGTGCTAAAAACAACAAGTGCCTGTGTCTAAAGCTTTAACACTAAAGCCGAGGTCAAAACATTCACGTGTTTCATGCACTGAGTAGGCCTAGAGAAAATCACGTTACTCAAACGGGCCAATAAATTACAGCAACAAAAAATTGTCACCTTTCTCATCTTATCTGCTGCTCTCTGGTGATCTCAGTTTTGTCTAGTGAAAAACCAGCCCGGTGGCTGTTTGTCTAGTGGCCTTTTGTCTGGATTTAGGCTGTGTTCACATAGACACAAGTACGAGTACGAGTCCGGATTTTGCTGCCAATTGCATTTTTCCCGACTGACCCCCGTTGCCATGGCAACAAAATTTGGCACAAAATTGGCTATAACTCGGTTTGCGTAAGGGATTTTTGCGAGATTTTTGCGCCTATAGGGGTTTTTTGGGAATGGGCCATCGAATGCTGCGAATTGCATTTTTCCCCGACCGACCCCCGTTGCCATGGCAACGAAATTTGGCACAGAATTGGCTATAACTCAGCTTTGGTAAGACATTTCTGCAATATTTTTGCAACTATAGGGGGTTTTACGGGGACCAGCCATCGAATGCTGCCAATCACAATTTTCCCTGACCGACCCCCGTTGCTATGGCAACGAAATTTGGGACGAAATTTGCTATAGCTCGGCGTGTGTAAGAGATTTCTGCAATATTTTTGCGCTTATAGGGGGATTATGGGGATGAGCCATCGACTGCTGCCAATCGCATCATTGCCGTGGCAGCGAAATTTAGGACAAAATTGGCTATAACTCGGCTTGTGTAAGAGATATCTGCGAGATTTTTTGCATCTATGGGGAGTTTTCGTAAATTGGCCATCAAATGCTGCTAACTGAATTTCACCCCGACCGACCCTTGTCACCATGGCAACAAAATTTAAGACAAAATGGGCTATACCTCAACTTGTACAACAAATATCACCAAGATCCTTGCATCTGACGGAGGTGTGGGTTGAGGGTTTGGCAATTAGATGACGTCAGTCGAAGTCTAACACAGCCAACCTTGATTTCCAGCATCAGCATAGTAGGAGCAGCAGCGTTGCCCCAGACCCTCTAGTTCGACTAAGGGAGTGGAGCTTTCTGGGAAGAGGGGACAAAAAGGAAAACGGAAGGGGAGTAGAGAACGGAAAGGGACAGGAAACAGGAAGGGAAGGAAAGAAAGGGGAGAGTAGATAGGGGAAAAATAGTAAAGAAAAAAGGAATAAAAGATAGGAAAGTAAGTGGGGAGAAAAAGTGGTAGGAAAAGGGTCAGCGGGAGGAAATCGATCTCAATTTCGATTTTAGATTTGGGGGGATAAAAGCTCTTGGTGGTGACGCCTAGAACCTGGTTTTGCCATGACAATGTGTATATATAATACGCAGTAAATATGTTAGTTGTCGTCTGTAGTCGTCTGAGCTGGCAAACACAGCGGCCGTTGAGCATCATCAAATGTCACTGAACGGTGGCATGGCGGACGTCTACGCTGTCAAAGTATTCTGCAGTTTACTCGAATTTATTTGATGACTGATGACATTTTCATTTAATTTCTGATTGAGTTTTTTCTGTTTTTATTTCTGAGATAAATTACTGCTACCACTAGGCCTACTGCTGCATTTTGATTTTTGTTAACCCACCTATTGTTACAGAGATCATTGCAGGATTCATGAATTGTTCTAACAAGACTTGAATGACAGGCTGACAGCGTTTTAATTAAGTTGAGATGTTTATAAATCTCATGTCTAAAGAAAGGACTAAGGAGCTTAGGGCCTTCTTTTCATTCTACTAAGCGTCTTAAGTTTTGATTATAATTGTGTTTTTTTTATCTGCCATGCATTTTTTATTAGCATAGTTCTGACTGCTTTATTTGTGAATTTGAGGTCTGTTTACTGAAAACTGATCGTTTTATTAAATTTTTTTGGTCCAGCACTTGTGCCACCACAAATGAACTTGATTCTTGGTGTATTGATTAATTCATCGATGAACTGACTGACTAACTGATAATTAATCGATTAATTGATTGAGTAATTGATTGCCTGTCTGTAGCTGACTCTGGAGCGTGAGAAGGAGCTTCATAAGGATGACGTCGCACAGTTGCAGTTTGAAGTTGATCAGATGAAACGAAAAGCCGCCGATTTGCAGTCAAAACTGGTGAGTTCACTAATCCTCCATCACTGCTGCAACTATTGCTGCTGCTGTTGCTGATGCTAATTGACTGCAGGCCCGTCGAGAGCCACAGCGGGGCTCGAGGAAACATACTCGCAGGGCTCATCTGGGGAGAAAATGTTTGAACTTTTCTGTTTAAAATGGCGCATTTTGCTGTACCTGATCTTTTTTCGAGCGTTGTCTGCCCCCCCCCCAAACATCATGGGGCCCGGGGTAACTTTTTCTCCCTTACTCCCCCCTCTCAACGGGCGTGTAATTGAGTAGTGTTAGTTATTGTAATGGTAGTCATTGTAGTAGTAAGTAATATTACTTTTATTATTACGGTTAGTTTTTACTGAAGTTTGTCATCCAGCTGGCCATTTTCCTGCAGTTACGTCAACGTAGGTTGGTATTTCTGCAGTTGTTGGAACTTGTTGGGTCATGACTTTCAAAGGACGTGTTTTACTTTTGGTCAGTCAACGGTATCAAGGCAACTGTCTCTAGTGTCTTTTTTGACATAGTAGCACTATATATAGCTTTTGGTGGCTTCACGGCATAACGGTGGGATGACAGACTTACAGTCCAGAGTGTTTGACTTTTGGTTAGGTCGCTATCAATTGGTTACTACTTAAACGGGTGAATGTCTACGGACAGCTAAACCGTCTAAGTATATAACCAGCCACCAAGGTCAACTCAGCCCTTCATCCCTTTGGGGTAGGTAAATCGAGTACCAACCTGTCCGGCTGAGTTTAAGGCCAGTCGCATTCACCTGTGATCGCATATGCCAGCTGACGCGATGGGTTTCCCGTAAAGAGCTATAGACGATCTGTAACTTTTTTTAGAAGCTACATGATTATTACTATCGTTGTTATTGTTAATATTCTTGTTGTCGTTGTTGTCATAATGCAGGAGCGTAGTGAAGACGCGTTGACTCAGGCCAACATGAGTTATTCACTGGAGCGCAACACGCACAACTCTGAGATGGACAAACTGACTGCGATCATGACCAGCGAGAAGACTGAACGCGAGAAAAACGACTCGTTGGTTAGTCTCTTCAGTCTATCGTGTTTGTAGTTGTTCTTATCGTTGTAGTGATCGACATTTGACATTGGTTAATTTTAATCTCAGTCACTCTCGACGTTCTTTCTGTCGGAATCTCAAAACGTGGCTCTTTTAAAAAGTCACATTATTATCTGAACGGTGAACATGCTGTTTCTGTTTTAAACTTGAAATAGCTCTGCTAGTAAGGCAAATCCGATTGATTGACTGATTTTTGTTTCGTACTTTTGTGCCACTCACCAAAAAAACATGTGAGTTCGGTGTTTTTTTACAACTTCAGAATCGCTTCAAAAGTGAATTAATTTTAGGGCTACGTATGCACGCATGTAAAACAGTGCTTATTTAAACTTTTTTTGCAAATAAACGACTAAAAGTTGCGATCGTTTTACATTAGCCAGATGGGTACTACAGTACATGAGTAAGAGCTGAGAGCTCTGTACAACCTTTAACCTTTTAAACCCGTTATGATGTGGACAATATTAGACCGAGGTGCGGGCTTGTTGGAAAAGACCCTGTAAAATGTGCATGATGTTAATTGCATGCAGATTGAGTCTTTGAGACGGAATCTGGCAGAATCCAACACAGAACTCGAAGCGCTTCGTCATGCTAAGAACGAACTGGACAGGTAGGCACATGCTAGCAGTTTATACATCTAAAACAACTTGAATGGAACTTATTAAAACTCTGTACATCCTGAAGTGACGCCTTTTTATAACACACTGCACTAGGGTGTTTTTATTAAGTTAGTAAGTAGAACGTATTTTATTGCGCATAAGGTTAAAATATCTCTAGTGCACCAACAGACGTAACAGGAAAAGCACGGTATTTTCACTGTGAATTGCCAATCGTCCGTTTGTCCATTCGTTTTTAGCGTTACTTCTTTCATGGCCAAAAAGGTCGGGTTATATTTGGAAATTAATCTCACGATTAACTAGCTTAGATTCATTGCTTCTACGAACCCTTGTATTGGCAATCTTTGGAGAACATCCCCAAATTTTGACCGGAATTTAGCTGAATGTCTGCACTTTGCAATATCTCTGAAACGATGTTAGATGGGACCTTCGTTGCTTATTTTTTTCTTTACAATACTGTATAGAATTTGCACCTAATAACTGACAGACAAGCTGGCTGTTTAACAAGAAGTTGCATGTGCTCTTTTGAATGGTACCGAAATCGTCGACTTTGGATGACCTTGAACGGCCACTGCACAAAAACATTCATCTTTAAGATCTCGATAGAAAAATTTCAATGTATCTGAACGTGCATACGCACAACAGCAGAAATGTAGCTTGTAGTTGCTTTTACACATTCTCAGGCAACTGTGTCTACGTGATTGCAGTTTTTTTGCAAGGGCAGAGCGTTTCTGTATAAACTTTGTAAGCCTTTGTTATTGTAGTGGCTTTCCTTTCCCCCTTAATCTGAATTCGAAATCAGGCGCAAGTTCTCCCCCACTTTCGGGATCAAGCCCTTCTACCCTTTTGGGTTCCTTGTTAGAGGTCTTGATTGCCCAGTGATAAATAAGGGAAAGTAATGATCTACACCCTTAACAAAACTCCCCTTTTTATTATCTCTCCCAAGGTGAACGAAGTGAACATTGGAGGAGATTAAGAGATTGGTCGTTCTGTCCGTCGTTCTTTGTGTCCGCCTGTGTGTGTGTGTGTGTGTACATGATGACTCGTCATCATCTTCACGTGTCACAAAACCGGCAGGAACGGTGGCGCCCTCCTGTGAAAACTTCTACATTTTACAGTAGTGATGTTTAAATCACTTCACTTGGCGGAGATATGCACTCCCACGAGCGCCTTCTAGCTTTTTTATTGGGCGCAAGCTGTGTCTAACAGGTATAGGGATAGAAGCCACTGGTATTGTAGAATTTGCTGTAAATTATGTGATGTAACTGGCTGAAACGCGTGCGTTTAGTGTATTTCATGGTGTGATGTTTAATTGTCCGCGTGCAGACAGCTACAGCTCCAGAACGATGATTGGCGGCGATCATTGCAGCAGAGAGAAGATGAACTCACCGCCAGCCAAGCTAATGTACAGGTGAGTTTATTGTAATACAGATGGATATGTCTGATTGTATGAGTTTTATTTGTAAGTAAGTAAGTAAAGTAAGTAAAATGTAAATTTATATAGCGCATATTGTTAAAATTAACCTCTAATGCGCTACACTAGTACTGACTGAACAGGATTGTTTTAAAGAACTGTTCGAAACTATCAATGTCACACGCTGGATCTCTGAGTTCATCTGGCAGCGAGTTCCAGACCGTCGGACCAGCAACTGGAAAAGCCCGACGGCCGTATGTGTTGAGTCGACAGCGGGGTACGATTAGCCGGTGTCGGTTGGCAGAACGTAGTCAATGTCGCGGCGAGGTACCGAGGTGCTTGTCCGTGCAAACAACGGTACGTCATGAGGCCGAGCTTGAAGGTGACTGTCTCAGGCACATCCAGCCAGTGCAGTTTGTCATGAAGGAGTCTCGACAGACCACGATTTGGTCATGCAGAAAGCGAGCATATCAGGACTTTGTAGTTATTTTTGTGCCATTTGTCCCCTTTCTAAGATTTTTGCAATATTTTATAGGATTACCTTAGTAATCTTTGGGCTTTTCGTTTATAAACGTTTATAAAATTTTATTTTAGTGCTTTTGAAATGTTGTGACAGGGATTTTGTCAAATTACTAAAACATCTGAAGCTTTGTTTTTTTACTGCATTACATGATTTATTGTGTATTTTGTCTGCAGAGGCACGAGAAACAGGTATCTGAACTACGGTCGAAAGTAGCGCAGCTTGAGACCGAGGTAAGCCATTTTAGCTGCTTTTAATAGAACCCTCATAGTTAGCATATTAGTTTACAGTAACGCGGCAGGTGTCTTTATTTCGCCAGCTCTTTTGCTGTATTTCTGTTCACAGTAGTTAGCCACAGCAGCAGAAATTGAAGAACTAGAAATTTGGGGCAAAGCCCAACGTGAGTCCGCCCGGCGCCTTAAGTCTTTAATTGAAGAATTACTTACAAAAAGGAAAAAGTATACATTACAGAGATGTACAGACGCAGTTGTTAGTTGACCTGTGTTGTCTCAGCAGTTGCGAAAATCGGCACTTTGCACAGTATCGCACTGTTCTCGGTGGATGTTTGAGATCTTTGATCGCTGCTAGTTTGTGAATGTGTGTATATCTGGGTAACTCAGCTGCGAGTATCCAGTTCCAGTCTGTCCGATCGGTCGTCACTGCTGGCCGGACTACAGAAAGATCTCGAACTCAAGCGATCGGCTTGCGACGCCCTTGACGAGAATCTACAGCAGGAGAAGGTCAGTCGCTCGGTTGTTTTTATGCCTCCGCCTTTTCTCCGCTGTAGGCGTTAGGCATTGTCGGCGGCTGCATTATGTCTCCGTGTACACTGTGTCTCCCAAAAAAAATTGCCAGTGTTAAGGTCTACGAATTTATTGCTGTAAACGACGTAACTATGACTTCTGAATTTCACAAAGTAGTGTAGCAACAATATTAATTTTTATTACTGTTTATTTTGTTATGTCTTAGATTTAACGAGTTTTCTTGTATTTACTGTAAAATCGTAAATTTTATACAGGACCACTGTTTACATTGTGCGTAGGCCTAGTGCAGAAAATGTAAAGTGAAACTCTAGCCAGTCTGTAATAAACTGTATCTGTAATGTCGTTGTTTGTTTCTGCAGGAATCAAACATTCGTCTCAGTGCAAAAGTGGAATCACTTGAAGAAAAGTCAGTGCCTGCCATTAGCAATTTTACTCTTGATGATGTAAATGTACAGAACGCAAACTTGTTTATTGACCATCGTTTTTGGACTACAAAAGAAGGAGACGTGCGTGTGGCGACTGTGGTCCCAGGTAATATTCTGTTAGCCAGGGATCCCCGTTCCCGTTCTCTATGAGAAGAAAAATTTGGGAATCAGAACCCCAGTTGGTGTTTACAAATAGTGGAATGTTCACTATAGACAGGTTATAGGAACTCGACAACGTCTTATCCAGTAGTAGCAATGCCAACCCCATACAACTTTTTTTCCTTTAAAATAATGTGCCTGTGCAAACCGCCTAGGAAAACTCAGCCTTTCATCCTTCCGGGCAAATAAATCAACTTTACAGGTGACGCTTTATGGCTCTGAGATGTTTTGGAGAGCAGTACGCACTCTTTAACTTTATTTCATTTTTTCTGCTATAGGCCTAGTTGGATTAAATAATCTGAGTTGAACTGTGCTAGGCTGGCGAGTGCCAAGCAGGAGTGTGCTTGTTTGAAGCAAGCTGCTAGCGCCGATAGATCCACTCAACCAGAACGACTTACACAGCTGCTTACAGACATGACCAACGACAGAGACAAGGTGCATGCGCTGATAACATTCTCATCTGACATGGCTTGCTGTGGGCATTGTTGTTCCACACGTGCAAAGTGGTAGTGTACGTTGGGGAAAAGTTTGTTTGACGAGCTTTAAATATCTATGAAGGAACAGCACGACTTATACCCTGTTTACACATCAAGCAATCATCAAACAGACATCGAGCAGACGTCGAGCAAACGTCGAGCAGACATCGAGCAAACATCGAGCAGTTAGAACACACGTCGTGCACGTGTATTTTGAATGCATTTGCTGGATGTTTGCTCGATGATTTCTCGATGTTTGCTTGATCGTGTAAACGGGCTATTACTTTATCTTACTTTGCTTTCGGGGTGGGGCCGCAAGCAGGCTATTAAAATATACCTGCCTAGTGCTCAGCGCTGAGGCTGTATCGCTTCCACAGAAACAGCATAACCACTGCTTGAATAAATATTTAAAGTTAACTTTTTGCTAAACATTTGCTGAAAATGTTGTACAGACCTAAACAAACTCAAAAAACTGTGCAGAATTGTTTTTGTCAGAACTTCATCAAATTTCTATCAAATTTATTATTGTTGGCACAAATATGATTGCTCATGTTTGCATCATCAAATCCCTAGGGGGAGCTACGTGATTTAATAATTTGGTAGAATTTGATTATTAAGTTCCGACGAATGATATTTCTGAAACACGGTGTAGAAGAAAACAAGAGTGGGTGTTTGTTTTTATGCCAGATAAAGTCAGAGTTACAAGGAAAGAACTCGCAGTTGTCGGATGCTCTGACTAAAGCTCGGGAGGAACTGAAATCAGCCGAGCGAGATCGGGCGTTACTTGACGACGAGAAAAGACGCCTCCAGACTCAGCTGACGACCGTTCAGAGACAGGCTTCTAGCAGCGAGACAGCGCTACAGACCGCCAACCAGGTCCGTTGTCTTACTTAGAATTTGACTCAAGGGGGTGTTTACTCATCACGTGACAAACCTAAAACAAGAAGCCCAGCTGTCACTAGGGTGGGCAGACTGTACCTCCTGTATCCGAAGGCCAGCGTCCGACTTCTGGTTGCAAAAAAAAACGATTTTCCAGAGTGACTGCAGTTTCGTACACGCTACGGTGACGCTGCTATATCGAACGCTACAATCAACGCCAGGATACGATACGGCAATTCGGCGCACGTAGATGGTAGCTGCAGGCAGCAACTTTGCGTTCAAAATTGCGGCCAAACCGCTGAAGATGAAGACGTAGTTACTACTGACAGCCTGCAGTAACTCGTCATCGTCCTATCCAACGGTACCATCGCCTACACCTTACGACGTACGGTTTGGCCACAACATATGCATTACAGACGACGACAGACATACAGACAGACGATGCACCGTATCCAAGACTCGATGTGACGATCGGCCAAAAAAACTTGGAAATATTGTTGCTGAATTTGACAGCTCGATTAACCGTGCATGCATCAGAGCAATTTTTACATGTAAAGTATGTAGGTCGGTGAAAGCGAACCTGCTTGGGCAGTTTGCCCAAATTGTTAAGTCCATTGTTTTCCGTTATTATATGACCGGCAGTGGTAGTCGGGTTACATAGGCTCTAGTAGATTAAAACTATTCCGCCATTATCGTCACGAGCCTGAATGTCAAGCGAGAATGTCAAGGCGCCGTAGGCGCTAAAGGTGTGGGGGCGTGAGAGAGGTGTTTCCTTCCCACTGGGGAGAGGTCTGGGGAAAGGCTCTGCTTCTCCACAAAATGTAACAAAAATTATGTAAATTTGATACGATACCCAATAAACTCACCCGCAGCAATGTAGAATTTCAGAAATTTTCCCAGAGGTGACACCTTAAACCCCGCTTCAATGGCAGGAAAAGCGGAACCTGAAGTGAAAAAGGAGGAAAAGGAGAATGGAGGGAAAAAGAGGAAGGAAGGGGAAAGAAAGTGTGATTGTCCACCCGCCATCTTCGTCTTAAAAGTTGCAGCACGAGCATGCGTGCAGTGCCGGATTTACGTATTTGGGGGCCCTAGGCTAGGCACAATTATGGGGCCCTGCCTAGCTTTTGTCAGCCCCGGTGCCAGACAGAAATAGCTGGGGAGGCTGCTAGTGAGGTAGAAGAGCCTAGGTCGATTCGGCGCGAGAATGTCAAGGCGCCGTAGGCGCTAAAGGTGTGGGGAGTGTGAGAGAGGTGTTCCCTTCCCACTGGGGAGAGGTCTGGGGAAAGGCTCTGCTTCTCCCCAAAATGTAACAAAAATTATGTACCAAATGGCGTTTCTGAAGCTTTCTGGTGCATCGTTTTTACGCTGTTTCGGCCGAAATAGCATGCGATCTATTCTTAGATTACAATGTCGGAACATCGGTGTACAGGACCATTTTGTGTAGAAATTTTCAGGGTTCTCCCTAAGAAGATAACTACACAAGGAGAAGGTCCGAAAATCTGAAATATGAAGCACAGGACCGAGAGTGAAGATGAGGTTCTTAAGAGGGCCGGTGTGGTATTATAGGACCGCCCCCCTGAAATGTCTCCCCCGGAGGATCTGTACTGGTACAGAGTCTCCCACCGGAGATTCTGTACTGGTACAAAGTCTCCCCCCCGGAGGAATTTAGCCCAGTACATAGCCTATTATAGATTCTCCCCCGTCATTATAGATTCGCCCTTGCTATTACAGACTTTCCCCCCATGACAAACTCTCTCCTTTCCGTGTAATGCTGCACTATGAACGCTAAGCAATGAGAAAAGAGAATTTTACTACATCATCATCTTTGTTTGTGGTCGTCATCATCATCTGCTAATATTGTCATGATAGATTGGCCCCAGTCATTACAGACTCTCTCTCCCATGACAAAGTTTATATCCTTTCATACACTATGAACTTGGCATACGAAATGAAATATGTAGGCATTACTAGTCTGGGATCCAGACCCTCGAAATTTTAGGGAGGGTGACATGGAAAGCAACACTTTTCTCTTTGCATTTTTCCATTAGATGTTAGCCTTGGTAGTAGTGTTTGACTTGTCTGCTCGAGAAAATTCATTGCAAAAGAAACTTCTGGCCTCATATGTATGCGTATCGTACCATATTTCTAAGCGTGATACCGGATTTTGCTGTTTTGGCTAAAATCTGAACTGAAATGTTCCTACAGCCAAAATATTCAGTCCAACAAAGCAGATAGACAGTTTTCATAGGATCAGGCCACTGATTGCACCAACGAGAAAATAATTTTTTAAAAATATTAATTTAGGAGCTTGTTCGGCATCAATTTCTTTACTTTTTCACATTTTCGTTTTTACGTTTGCTGGTTCCGAAAAATTAGTCGACGTATCAATTAAAAATTGAAAGAAATGACATCGGCAATCGCTTCATATTATCACATGTATTTACTTACACCTTGATTTATTTTTACCTGGCAGTAACATTAGTTTATGTACAGTGAATACCACCAGCATACGATCACTAAAACTCGTCCAATGTGTCCTTGACTCGCGCGCATTTCGAAGCGTCACCTTCACAACGGCAAGCGATCACACACTTCACCTTGGCGTTGGAGCACAGACAGCCCCTTA